>Ga0123326_1000303_pt1 | contig 49237 bp, 44 predicted proteins | sample BioC13SIPDNA_FD_89739 | JGI IMG/M metagenome (GOLD analysis project Ga0123326, IMG submission 89739) | Anaerobic biogas reactor microbial communites from Washington, USA - Biogas_R1_A C13 SIP DNA | ecosystem: Engineered > Bioreactor > Anaerobic > Unclassified | place: Washington, USA | collected...
CGCGGAGCGCGGAGGCTCACCCCATCCCGCGCGGAGCCGGAGGCTCACCCATCCCTGCGGAGCGCGGAGGTTCAGTCCTCGTCGTCGACGAAGCGCGGGAACACCGGCGACGGTGCGGGCAGTTCGGTGCCCGGCGCGAGCCGGGTGGTGACGGCGGTGAACTCCCGCGCGTTCGGGGCCTGGCCGAGGAGGTCGAGGATCTTCGCACCCGAATCGGGCATCACCGGCTGCACGAGCACACCGACGATGCGCACGACCTCGAGTGTCACGTACAGCACCGTCGCCATGCGGGCAGGATCGGTCTTGCGCAGCACCCACGGCTGCTGCGCAGAGAAGTAGCGGTTGGTTTCGCCGAGGACGTGCCAGATCGCCTCGAGTCCGAGATGGATGGCCTGCACGTCGAACTCTGCGCGGACCTTCTCGAGCAGGGCATCGGCCTGCGCGAGCAGCGCCTCGTCGTCGGCGGTGAACGCGCCGGGTTCCGGGACGACACCGTCGAGGTTCTTCGCGACCATCGACAGCGATCGCTGTGCCAGGTTGCCGAGGTCGTTGGCGAGATCGGCGTTGATGCGGGTGGTGATGGCCTCGTGGCTGTAGCTGCCGTCCTGTCCGTACGAGATCTCCCGCAGCAGGAAGAACCGCAACTGGTCGAGGCCGTATCGCTCGACCATCTCGAGGGGGTCGACGACGTTGCCGACCGACTTCGACATCTTCTCGCCCTTGTTGAACAGGAACCCGTGGACGAACACGCGGCGGGGCAGGTCGAGGCCGGCCGACATGAGGAAGGCGGGCCAGTACACGGTGTGGAACCGCGTGATGTCCTTGCCGATGATGTGCAGATCTGCGGGCCAGTAGCGGCGGTACGCGTCGGGGTCGGTGTCCGGGAAGCCGGCACCGGTGAGGTAGTTGGTCAGCGCGTCCACCCACACGTACATCACGTGGTCGGGGTGGTCGGGAACCGGAACACCCCAGTCGAACGTGGTCCGCGAGATCGACAGGTCCTTCAGCCCGCCGGAGACGAAGCTGACGATCTCGTTGCGCCGGGTGGCCGGGGCGATGAACTCGGGTTGGTCCTCGTACAGTTTCAGCAGCTTGTCCTGGTAGGCGGACAACCGGAAGAAGTACGTGGACTCCTCGGTCCATTCGACGGGTGTGCCCGTCTCGGTGGAGATGCGCGACCCGTCGGCCTGCACGGTGGTCTCGGCGTCGGTGTAGAACGCCTCGTCGCGCACCGAGTACCAACCGGCGTACGTGTCGAGGTAGATGTCGCCGGCGTCGACCATGCGCTGCCAGATGGCCTTGCTCGCCTCGAGGTGGTCGGCGTCGGTGGTGCGGATGAACCGGTCGTACGAGATGTTCAGACGCTTGTCCATCGCCTCGAACACGTCGGAGTTGCGCGCCGCGAGTTCGGTGACGGGGATGCCTTCCTTGGCCGCCGTCTGCTGCATCTTCAGGCCGTGTTCGTCGGTGCCGGTGAGGAACCGGACATCGAATCCGTCGAGGCGCTTGAACCGCGCGAGCGCGTCGGTGGAGATGTACTCGTAGGCGTGCCCGATGTGCGGTGCGCCGTTGGGGTAGGCGATCGCAGTCGTGATGTAGTACGGCGGGCGGGAAGAGTCAGCGGCAGTCATGGTGACCATTACTTTATATGTCGTGAGCAGAACTCGTCCCGCGCCCGAAGCCCCGCAGCCGCTCGAACCACTCGTCGACGCCCACACGCACCTCGATGCGTGCGGCGCCGCGGACGCCGCGGGTGTCGCGGCGATCGTCGACCGGGCCGCGGCCGTGGGGGTGCAGCGGGTCGTCACCGTCGCCGACGACCTGGACGCGGCGCGGTTCGCCGCGCGGGCCGCACACTGGGACGAGCGGGTGTTCGCGGCCGTCGCGATCCACCCGACCCGGGCGAATACTCTCGACGACGCGACCCGCGGCGAGATCGAACGGCTCGCCGCCGACCCGCGGTGCGTCGCGGTGGGGGAGACGGGCCTGGATCTGTACTGGCCCGGCAAACTCGAGGGGTGCGCCGAACCCGCCGAACAGGAGGAGGGTTTCCGCTGGCACATCGACCTCGCGAAACGGCTGGGGAAGCCGCTGATGATCCACAACCGTGACGCCGACGACGAGCTGCTGCGGGTGCTGCACGACGAGGGAGCGCCGGAGACCGTGATCTTCCACTGCTTCTCGTCGGGTCCGGAGACGGCGCGCGCCTGCGTCGACGCCGGGTACGTGCTGAGTTTCTCCGGCACCGTCAGTTTCAAGAACGCGAAGGCGTTGCGTGAGGCCGCGCCGCTCGTTCCCCGCGAGCAGGTGTTGGTGGAGACGGATGCGCCGTTCCTGACGCCGCATCCGTTCCGCGGTGCGCCCAACGAGTCGTACTGTCTGCCGTACACGGTGCGCGCCCTCGCCGAGTTGCGCGGCGAGGACGCCGACCTGCTCGCCGCCGCGACCACCGCGAACGCCGAACGGGTGTACGGACTTCCGTGAACTCCACCCGCGTGCGGGTGGTCGGCGTGAGACTCTGGGCGCATGCGCAGCTTTGTCTACACGGCACAGCCGGCACGGGTCCTCTTCGGCGTGGGTACGGCGGCGAAGGTTGCCGACGAGGTGCGCCGACTCGGTGCGTCGCGGGCGTTGTTGCTCGGCGGCGACCACGTGCGCCCGCAGGCCGACCTCGTCGCACGCGCGTTGGGGTCGCTGCAGGTGGCGCGGTTCGACGGTGCGCGGATGCACACACCGGTCGATGTCACCGAGCAGGCGCTGCGGATCGCGGGTGAGTACGACGTGGACGTCGTCGTCGCGGTCGGGGGTGGCTCGACGACCGGTCTGGCGAAGGCGCTGGCGGTGCGCACCGGCGCCGACCAGGTGATCCTGCCCACCACGTACGCGGGGTCGGAGGTCACCCCGGTGCTGGGCGAGACGGCGGACGGAGTGAAGACGACACGGTCGTCTCCCGACATCCTTCCCGAGACCGTTGTCTACGACGTCGAGTTCACGGCGTCCATGCCGGTGCCGATGGCGGTGACGAGCGCGATCAACGCGCTCGCGCACGCGGTGGAGGCGCTGTACGCGGAGCACGCCAATCCGATCGTCGACACCCTGGCGCTCGAGGCGGTCGCCGGAATCGGCCGCGGGGTGCCGGCGCTGGGCGCGGACGGTGTCGATCTCGAGGGCCGATCGGATCTGCTGCTCGCGGCGTGGCTCGCCGGAACGTGCCTGGCGTCCGTGGGAATGGGGTTGCACCACAAGCTGTGTCATGTGCTGGGTGGATCGTTCGATCTGCCGCACGCATCGACGCACACCGTGATGTTGCCGCACGTGATGGCGTACAACGCGCCGTCGGTGCCCGACGTGATGGAGCGCATCGCGACGGCGCTCGACGCAGAGGACGCCGCGACCGGCGTCTACGACCTGGTCGCGGCCGCGGGTGGTCCCGTCGCCCTCGCCGATCTGGGGTTGCGGGAGGCCGACCTCGACGAGGTGGCCCGTCTCGCGACGGAGCGGGCGTATCCCAATCCGCGGGAGGTCACGCGGGTGGGTGTGCGGCGGCTGCTCGGCGAGGCGTTCGAGGGGCGTCGCCCGGATCGGGTGACGCGACCAGTTGGTTGAAGCTACAACCAGCTGCTGCTAAATTGTTGAATCGTCAACCATAAAGGGTGGTCGGTCACCCGATCGGAAGGTTCAACGAACATGGGCAACACCCTCGTGCGCGACATCGGAATCCTGATTGCGCGACTCGGAATCGGCATCGTCTTCCTCGTCCACGGTCTGCAGAAACTCACCGTGTGGGGGCAGGACGGTACCGCCGCGGCGTTCGACGGGATGGGCATCCCCGCGCCCGCGGTGAGCGCGTTCGTCGCGACATGGCTCGAGATCCTCGGCGGCATCGCGCTGGTCGCGGGGTTGTTCGTTCCGGCCGTCGGTGTCCTGCTGTTCCTGCAGATGCTCGGCGCCTTCGCGTTCGTGCACGGCGGCAACGGCCTCTACGTCGGTGACGGTGGTTACGAACTGGTCCTCGTCCTCGGTGTCGGATCTCTGCTGCTCGCCGCCGTCGGTGCCGGTGGGCTCTCGGCCGACCGGTTCCTTTCCCGGGTGCGGTCGCGCGGCGCGGGGGTCGCGACCGCGGCCTGACGGTACCGCCGGCGAACCGGGGGCGGATCCTGCGATGACTCGCGGGGTCCGCCCCCGGTTCGTTCCGCGTCGTGCCGACGTCCGAATATTCCGATTCTCGGACTTTTGTATCAGCCGCGACCGGAATGGAAAATCACGAATTGTGACGCAGTCGAAAAGGAAGTAATCCCAGGTAGGCGACGTGGAGTTGTCAGATCAATGCCGGTTCGTTACCGTGCCGTGATCGAAGTTGCCGTCTGTCTGGAAATGTTGTGTCACCTTTCACCAAGATCAACCGAGTGAAATCGCCGCTGTTGTTCTCCGTGGTCGCCGTGCTGTTCCTGGTGATCGCGGCAGGCGGGATCACCGCACTCGTCAAGCACAAGAACCTCACCCTCGACGTCGACGGAGAGCAGCGCGCCTTCGGCACGATGAGTTCCACCGTCGGCGACATCCTCGCCGCCGCCGGCTACGAGGTCGACGAACACGACGTCGTCGCCCCGGCCCTCGACGCATCCGTCTCCGACGGCGACACCATCGTGCTGCGGCAGGCACGCGAGGTGCGGCTGAGCGTCGACGGCGAGGACCGCACCGTGTGGACCACCGCACTGACCGTCGACGAGGCACTCGCGCAGTTCCGCCTCGGCGACGACGTGTACGTCTCCGCGTCGCGTTCGCACCGTCTCCCGCTCGACGGCACCGACCTCGAGGTCGTCAATCCCAAGACCGTCAACTACGCGGACAACGGACTCCCGGCGAACCCCATCCGGCTCGCCGCACCCACGGTCGGTGCGTTCCTCGAGGCGCACGGAGCTCGTCTCGAACAGGCGGACAGCGTCACCCCCGCCGTCGACACCCCCCTCGTCGAGGGTATGGACGTCGTCGTGACCCGCGACCGCATCGAGTCGCGCACCGAGACCCAGCCGCTCCCCGCGCCCGAGAACCGTGTCGACGACCCGAACATGCTCGAGGGCGAGACCGTCGTCGACGATCCCGGCGTTCCCGGTGAGCGTTCCGTCACGTTCGATGTGCACACCGTCAACGGTGTCGAGGTCGGTCGCACCGAGACCGCCTCCGAGATCCTGACCGAACCGCAGCCCGCCACGGTGCGGGTCGGCACCCAGCCGAAGCCGGCGGTTCCCGCCTCCGGGCGTGCGTCGACGTGGGATTCCATCGCGCAGTGCGAGTCGACCGGTAACTGGGCGATCAACACCGGCAACGGTTTCTACGGCGGCCTGCAGTTCACGCAGCAGACGTGGGCCGCGTTCGGTGGCACCGAGTACGCGCCGCGCGCCGACCTCGCCTCCCGCGAACAGCAGATCGCGATCGCCGAGAAGGTGCAGGCGACCCAGGGTTGGGGCGCGTGGCCCTCGTGCACCAGCAAGCTCGGACTCCGCTGATCCGATGCTCGTCATGACGGCGCCGGCAGTGCGCTAGGTTCTGCTCGTGCCCTCAGACGACCCCGACGCCACCCCGGCTTCTCCGCGCGGCCTCGCCGCGTTGCTCGGACCCGCAGAGGTCCGTGCTCTCGCGGAGGAGTTCGGGGTGCGTCCGACGAAACAACTCGGCCAGAACTTCGTGCACGACGCCAACACCGTGCGGCGCATCGTGTCGGCGGCGGGTGTCGGCCGCGACGACGTCGTGCTCGAGGTCGGTCCCGGACTCGGCTCGCTGACCCTCGCGTTGCTCGACGTCGTCGACCGGGTGGTCGCCGTCGAACTCGATCCCAAGCTCGCGCAGCGCCTGCCCACCACCGTCGGGCAGCGCGCACCCGAACTCGCCGACCGGCTCGACGTCGTCCACATGGACGCGATGAAGGTGTTGCCCGCCGACCTGCCCGTCACTCCGACGGCCCTCGTGGCGAACCTCCCCTACAACGTGGCGGTGCCGGTGCTGCTGCATCTGTTCGCAGAGTTCCCCTCGCTGCGTACGGCATTGGTGATGGTCCAGTCGGAGGTCGCCGATCGTCTGGCCGCGACACCCGGTTCCAAGATCTACGGTGTGCCCAGCGTCAAGGCCAGGTTCTTCGGTGACGTCCGCCGTGCCGGTGCGGTCGGCCGATCGGTGTTCTGGCCGGTACCGCAGGTCGAGTCGGGACTCGTGCGCATCGACCGGTATGCGCAGCCGCCGTGGCCGGTCGACGAGATCCACCGCAGGTCCGTGTTCGCTGTCGTCGACGCCGCATTCGCGCAGCGCCGCAAGACTTTGCGTGCGGCGCTCGGTGGCTGGGCCGGTTCGCCCGCCGAGGCCGAACGTCGGCTGGTCGCGGCGGGGGTCGAGCCGTCCACCCGAGGCGAGAAACTCGACGCCGCAGCCTTCGTGCGACTCGCCGGAATCGGAGGGGACTGAGCGCTGGATCACCTTCCGGTGGCATCGCCGACGGTTCTGTGATCTACTTGTCCCTGGTCGTTAGGTAGTGTGTTCGTGGTTTACCCCTCGCACATTTCTGGTTGCGAGCGGATGCGATAGCCACCACGGAATCGTCTCAGCCGTGTAGTGACAGACCCGGAGGACGACCGTCCTCCGACGAGACGGGACGCCCGCGTCCCGCCTGCAAGTGAAGGAACAGCAATGGCTGAAGGTACTGTGAAGTGGTTCAACGGCGAAAAGGGCTTCGGCTTCATCGCCCCGGCTGACGGCTCCGCCGACGTCTTCGTGCACTTCTCCGAGATCCAGGGTCGCGGCTTCCGCACCCTCGAGGAGAACCAGCGCGTGAGCTTCGAGATCGGCCAGGGCCAGAAGGGCCCGCAGGCCACCGGCGTCACCGTCATCGGCTGACACCCACTCTTCGACGGCAGGGCCGGCACCTTTCGAGGTGCCGGCCCTGCCGTCTCCGTGTGTCTGCGGGCTCCGCCCGCCGCTGAGCGAACGTATCGCTCGCTCGATTGATTCGAGCGGATGTACCGTTCGCTCGGTCGGGGTTGGGGGCGGTGCCTCGGCGGGTAAGCTGTGTATCCGTGCTTTCCGTCGTTCCGTCCGCCGTCACCGTGCGGGCCCCGTCCAAGGTCAATCTGCACCTGTCGGTGGGTGAGGTGCGCCCGGACGGCTATCACGACCTGCACACCGTCTTCCAGGCGCTGTCGCTGCACGACGAGGTGACCGTCACGCCGGCCGACACGCTGAGCGTCGAGGTCCGCGGCGCCGACGCCGCGGCCGTGCCCACCGACTCCTCGAACCTGGCGTGGCGCGCCGCCGAGCTGATCGCCGCCCGCGCCGACCGCGCCCCCGACGTCGCGATCACCATCGACAAGGGCATTCCCGTCGCCGGGGGGATGGCCGGCGGCAGTGCCGACGCCGCAGCGACCCTCGTCGCACTCGACGCCCTGTGGGGTCTGGGTGCGAGCCGTGCCGACCTCGACGAGCTGGCCGCACAACTAGGCAGCGACGTTCCGTTCTGCCTGCACGGCGGCACCGCGCTCGGCACCGGGCGCGGCGAGCAACTGGTGCCGGTCCTCAGCCGCGGCACGTTCCACTGGGTGCTGGCGCTCGCCAAGGACGGACTGTCGACGCCGGTGGTCTTCCGAGAACTCGACCGGCTTCGCGAGCAGGGAGATCCGCACCGGATCGGCGACACCGACGCGTTGCTGCACGCCCTCGGAAGCGGCGACGCGGGGGAACTGGCGCCGCTGCTCGGCAACGACCTCCAGGCCGCGGCGCTGTCGTTGAACCCGGTGTTGCGGCGCACTCTGCGCGCGGGGCGCGAGGCGGGAGCCCTCGCCGGGATCGTGTCCGGGTCGGGCCCGACATGCGCCTTCCTCGTCGACGACGAACACGCCGCGGTGACGGTCGGCGCGGAACTCGCGGGGGCGGGGGTGTGCCGCACCGTGCGGACGGCGTCGGGCCCGGTTCCGGGGGCACGCGTCGTCGACCACACCCGCAGCACCCACCACTGACCCACACCGCCGGATCGGCGGCCCCGCCGAGTCCGGCGGACCAGCGACACAGGAAAGGCATCCGCTCCACGTGGCGAATCTGATCAACCTCGAACAGGTCTCGAAGTCCTTCGGCATCAAGCCGCTACTCGACTCGGTGTCGCTCGGCGTGAACGAAGGCGAACGCATCGGGGTGGTCGGCCTCAACGGGGGTGGCAAGACCACCATGCTCGAGGTGCTCGCCGGACTCGAGGAGCCCGACTCGGGGCGGGTGAGCCGCGTCGGCGGTCTCCGCATGGCCGTCGTGACGCAGCGCGGCACGTTGCCGGCCGGTGCATCCGTCGGTGACGTCGTACTCGGCCCGCTCGGTGTCGCGGAACACGAATGGGCGGGCGACGCCCGGATCCGTTCGGTCCTCGCCGGAATCGGCATCGACCGATTGGGGCTCGACACGATCGTCGACGGCCTGTCGGGTGGCGAACGTCGCCGGGTCGCTCTCGCGGCAGCGCTCGTGCAGGAACTGGACCTGCTGGTCCTCGACGAACCCACCAACCATCTGGACGTCGAGGGTGTGCAGTGGCTCGCTGAGCATCTGCTGTCGCGGCGCAGCGCGCTCGTCGTCGTCACCCACGACCGCTGGTTCCTCGACACCGTCGCGACCCGCACGTGGGAAGTGGTGGGCGGCAAGGTCGAAAGCTACGACGGCGGCTACAACGACTGGATCTTCGCGCGCGCCGAACGCGCCCGGCAGGCCGACGCGATGGAGGAGCGTCGCCGCAACCTGGCGCGCAAGGAACTCGCCTGGCTGCGTCGCGGCGCCCCCGCCCGCACGTCCAAACCCCGCTACCGCGTGGAGGCAGCCGAAGCGCTCATCGCGAACGTGCCGCCGCCGCGTGATTCGGTGGCGCTCGCGTCGTTCGCGAAGCGCCGGCTCGGGCGCGTGGTCGTCGAACTCGAGGACACGACGTTGACGTCCCCGGACGGTCGCGAACTCGTCCGCGATCTGACATGGCGGCTCGGCCCCGGCGAACGCATCGGTCTGGTGGGCGTCAACGGATCGGGCAAGACGACGCTGCTGCGCACCCTCGCCGGGGAACGGGAACCCGCTGCCGGTCGCCGCATCCAGGGGCAGACCGTCGAGATCGGTTGGCTGCGACAGGAACTCGACGATCTACCCACCGACATGCGGGTGCTCGAGGCCGTTCAGGATGTCGCCGAGCGGATCACACTGGGCGACAAGGAGATCTCTGCCGGCCAGCTCGCCGAACGGCTGGGGTTCACCCCTGCCCGGCAGCGCACCCCCGTCGGTGATCTGTCCGGTGGTGAACGCCGCCGTCTGCAGCTGACGCGGGTGCTCATGGCCGAACCGAACGTGCTGCTGCTCGACGAACCCACCAACGACCTCGACATCGACACCCTCCAGCAGCTCGAGGATCTGCTCGACGGCTGGGCGGGCACCCTCGTGGTCATCAGCCACGACCGTTACCTCGTCGAGCGCATCTGCGATTCGACGTGGGCGCTGTTCGGTGACGGCAAGCTCACCAACCTCCCGGGCGGGATCGACGAGTATCTGCGTCGGCGCGCGGCGATGGGGGACGGCGACGTGCCGTCGTCGGCGTCCACGGTGGGCAAGAGCGCGGACGCGGATACAGCGCCGGCGGCGCCCCGACTCGACGGCGCCGCCGAACGCGCGGCCCGCAAGGAGTTGTCGCGGCTCGAGCGGGCCGTCGGCAAACTCACCGACCGCGAGGAGAAGCTGCACCACGATCTGGCGGAGGCCGCGACCGATCCCACCCGACTGCAGGAACTCGACGCGGAGCTGCGGAAGGTGGTGGCCGAGCGGGAGGCCGCCGAGGAACAGTGGATGGAACTCGCCGAGCAACTGGGCTGACCCGAACCGTTCCCGCGGCCCGAACTGCTTCCCGCGTCTGCAATTGCCGTCGCGGGAAGCAGTTCGGTCCGCGGGAATGCAGCTGCGCACGATCATGTGTCGCTCACACGGTCTCGATGTGCAACGACCCTCCGGTATCCGTGACGTGCAGCGATTTCCCGATGAGATCTGCACCCGCGGCAAGGATGCGTGCCCCGGACCGGTCGGTGTGTCCCGCGACGCGTCGGCCGTCGGGTGCGGTCGCGACGAGGAATCCGACGGACGGTTCTCCGTCACGCCCGTACTCGGCGGTGGCGGTGACGACCTCGACCTCGCCGGAGTGGTCGAGCGCGAGTTCGGGGCCGGTCGCCTCCATCGGCACGGGGACGGGATCGCCGACGTACCCGTCGACGTGGGGTTCGGCGCCGAGCGCAACGACGTGCTGGTAGGTGAGGAACCCGCCGTTGCCGTGCACCAGCGCGCGGTGTGCCCCTGCGCGCAGGCGACGGGTCGCGGAGACGATCGAGTGGAGCGTGTAGCTGTTGAGAGGCCCACCGAAGAAGGAGTGCCCGCCGGTCACGGACGGGACGGTCTCGCGGGGCAGACCGAGGTGCTCGACGAGTAGCTTCGGCACGATCGGGAAGCAGCTGTACGCGTCGACGACATCGAAGTCGGTGGCGGCGAGCCCGGTGGCGTCGAGCATCCGTCGCAGCGCATCGGCGAGTGCCGGGGAGCGGCCGAGTTCAGCGCGGGCGAGCACGTCCACCGGTTCGGTCGCGCCGGCGCCGCCCCACACGTACACGATCCGGTTCTCGGCGACCCCCAGCGACCGGGCGGTCGCGAGCGAGGTGACGACGACGGCCGCGGCCTGATCGACGAACGGCATGGCGTTGACGGTCAGCGGATAGGGATCGGTGACCATGCGGTTCCCGGGGCCGACGGTGAGGATGTCGTCGACGCTGCGCGGTGTGCGTGTCCATCCGGCGGGATCGGCGGCGGCGAGTTGCGAGAACGCGGCGTACATCGTCGCCGACCAGCGCATCGATTCGGCCCGTGACTGCCCGATCTCGTGGCTGAACCGATTCTCGAACAGCGGGTAGACGCGGGTCGGGGCGATCATCGCGGCGCGTTGCATCGCGGGACTGCCGAGATCGTCGGGATCGAACGCGGGTGGTCCACCCGGGGCGGCGATCCAGCCGAGCGTCGCCGGGTTCCGACCGGATTTCAGCAGTGCGGTCACCGAGGCCTGGCTCTCGCCGCCGACGATGAGCGCGGTGGTGCGGGCGCCGGTGGCGACGTCGCGTGCGACGCGGTCGAGAAGCGCGGCGGGCCAGTGTCCGCCCAGCGGTGTGGTCTCGGTCAGGGCGGGTGTGACACCGAGTCGGCCGGCCAGCAGTCCCGGCAGGTCGTCGTACGTCCAACTGGCCGTCCGTACCGCGTGTACGGCGTCGATTTCGGCTGTCGGGGCGTCGATTCCCGCATCGGCGAGTGCGGCGGCGGCCGCATCGTGGACGAGCTCGAGGGGTTCGCGTGGTTCGGCCGGCGCCCCCGCGGATCCCGATCGCAGGCCGGCGGCTCCGATCACGACGGGGATGCGGTGGGGTTCGGTCACGATCGTCGTTCTCCGTCCGGTCGGCTGGTGTGCGCACGAGCGTATACCGATCTGCCGGGTGCTCGGCGCCGGGGCCTGCGCGCGCTCGGAGGGACATCGCGGTTCCGTCACGACGCACGTCGCTGTGACGGAACTGCAATCAGGAGCGTCGGCGAGTCGGGGAATCGCACGGTGTGCCGTCGTGATCCGGGCTAGCCTGGCAGGGGGAGACGCGGTGACACGGGAGGTCGGCGATGGATCTGGCGGCGGTCGAGCAGATTGCTCGCGTCAAGTTCCGTTACGCGAGGGCCCTCGACACGAAGTCCTGGTCCGAGCTCGCCGACACCCTGATTCCCGAGGCCACCGCCGTGTACGGGGAGCATCTGAGCTTCGAATCCCGCGACGTGTTCGTGAACTTCCTCGAGAACACCCTCGGCGTCCACATGATCACCGAACACCACTGCAGCCATCCCGAGATCGACCTGTCCGACGACGGGCGCACCGCGACCGGTACGTGGCTGCTCGCCGACACCGTGATCGTTCCGGAGGACGGCATGGTGCTGCGCGGTTCGGCCCACTACCACGACCGGTACGTGCTCTGCGAGGACGATCGCTGGCGGATCGCCCACACCGGGTACGAGAGGAACTGGGAGACGGTCGTGTCGATGTCGGACGTGCCGTCGTTCCGGGTGAGCAGCGGCCGGTGGGCACTGCTGCAGCAGCCTCCTCGGGCGTCCTGACGAGCGAGCGCCCGGCCGGGCGCGGGAAGGAACAACCGATGACGATGCCCGACGACACGGTCTTTCCTCGCTCCGGCGCACTGCCGTACCTCACCGTCGGGCGGGGACGCGATGCGATCGACTGGTACACAACGGCGTTCGGTGCGGCGCTGATGGGGGATCCGATCTTCACCCCCGACGGCCGGCTCGGACACGCAGAACTGAGCTTCCCGTCCGGCATGGTGTACCTCGCCGAGGAGTTCCCCGAGATGGGCCTGACCGCACCCGCCGGTGGTGCGACGTCGGTGAGCCTGATGCTGCCCGTCGACGACACCGACGCGGTCCTCGAACGAGCGCGCACCGCCGGCGGCACCGTCGAACGATGGATCTCCGAGGGGCACGGACACCGCAACGCCACCCTCATCGACCCGTTCGGGCACCGGTGGATGCTCGTGGGGCCCCTCACCGGCGAGGTGACACCCGCGCCGGACTGACCTGCTCCGCGCGCGCCGGTGTCGCATTCGCCCGGTAGGCTCCCGCCCGTGAACGAGTCGCTCATCCGAACCCGCGTCGCCGACGGTGTCGGCGAGGTGCAGCTCGACCGGCCCGCCGCACTCAATGCGCTGGGCCCGTCGATGATCCGGGACATACGCACCGCGCTGGAACGGTGGCGCGACGACCCGGAGGTCACCGCGGTCCTCGTGACGAGCAACTCCGAGCGCGCGTTCTGCGCGGGCGGCGACGTCAAACCCGTCCGCGACGCGATTCTGGCCGGGCACGGCGCCGACGTCGTACGCGACTACTTCGCCGCCGAATACCGGCTCGACGAACTCGTCGCCACCTACCCGAAGCCGTATCTGTCGTTGATCGACGGTGTCACCATGGGCGGTGGCCTCGGGATCTCCGTGCACGGCGCCGTCCGCGTGGTCACCGAGAACGCCGGTTTCGCGATGCCCGAGACCGCCATCGGATTCGTCCCCGACATCGGATCGAGCCATTTCCTGCCGCGGCTGCGCGGCACCACCGCCCGCTGCGATGCGGTGGGCATGTATCTCGCCGTGACCGGGACGCGGATCGGTGCGGGTGATGCCGTGGCGGTCGGGCTCGCCACCCATTTCGTACCGAGCGCCCGTGTCGACGATCTCGCCGACCGCATCCGCACCGGTCGGTGGCAGGACGCCCTCGACGAATACGTCGGCCCGGCGCCCGAATCCGACCTCGAGCGCCGCGTACCCGACATCGAAGCGGTGTTCGGCGACGGCACCGTCCTCGACATGTTGGCTCGGCTCGACGATCCGGAGAAGGCAGGCGTCGACGCGGAATGGGCGGCACAGACCCGCGCCACCCTGCGTGCGGTGTCGCCGACGAGCGTGTGGACGACGGCCGAGTTGATGCGGCGCGGCGCCGAGAGCACCCTCGCGGAGTGCTTCGCGCGCGAACTCGACGTGGCGGTGCACATCAGCGCCGTCCCCGACTTCGTGGAGGGTGTCCGTGCCGTCCTCGTCGACAAGGACCACGCGCCGACGTGGTCACCGGCGACGATCGAGGACGTCGACCCCGCCGACGTCGCCGCGCTGTTCGGCGACTGAGACCCTGTCGCCTCGGTCGCCGAACGACGCGGGCGGGGCTCAGCGGGTGAAGCGACCCGGCGTCTGAAGATCGACGACGATCGGCTGCCCACCGAGGGTCGCGTGGATCTCGGGCTTCTCCAGGCCGCCGGCCAGGAGGTACTCGCCCAGGAGTTGCAGCAGCTCGTCCGAATCGAGGGTCGGATCGGCGTGTGTGCGGGACGCCCGCGACGTCAGCTCACCCTGCGCCAGTCGTGCCGCGATCCGCACCGACGCCACACCCATCGAGTTGCGCCGCGACGGGGCGCCCGCGCCGAGACCGTCGACGGCACCGTTCTGGGTGACCCCCGTCGCCGGGGTGCCGTTGGTGCTGGTGCTGGTCATCGAGAACGTCCCTTCGTTCGTGGCGCCGACACCCACCGTGTCGGCGAGGGTGCGGTCGAATGCGTGATCACCGACGGTCTTCGTCGTGCCGACCGTCGTTGTGGTGCTGGTCATCGGGGTACTGCTCGGCAGGGGTGTGCTCGGCAGCGGATAGATGAAGGTCCCGGCGCGTCGCCGCCCCGACGAGCGTCGCCCGCCCGACGTGTCGTCCGACGTCGCGCCGGCGGCATCTCCGGAAACGGCGTCGCCCGGGGCGGAGCCACTTCCGTCGTCGGCGGTGTCGGCGGTGCTGTCCGTCGACGCGCCCTTCGACAGCGACACCGTGTCCTTCGCCGGCGCCGTGTGTTTCGGAGACCGGGTGGACCGGCTGCCCGCCGTCGACGCGGTCTCCTGCGTCGCCTCGGTGTCCTTCGTCGACGCGGTGTCCTTCGCCGACGCGGCGTCGTCTGCCGACGCGGTGATCTTCGTCGGCGCGGTGTCCTTCGGGAGGGTGGTGTCCCCGTTCGGCGGCGCGCCGTCGGGCGTCGCCGTCGATGAATCGTCGTTCATGCGAGAAAACTCCTGAGATGACCCGAGCATGTGCTCGACGGCAGCAAGTTACCAGCAATGCCCGGTGTCGTCATCACCCCGTATGTCGGATTCGGGATCCGGGGGTGTCAGTCGGTGGCGGCGACCAACGGCTCGAGCGTCAGCTCCGGCATCTCCTTGAGGAGGTACTGCAGTCGCCACTTGTCGCTGACCAGCGCGAGCAGCACCCCATCCGACCGGGTGAACACCTCGACGCCGCGCTGACGGTTCAGTTCGTCCGCCGACGCCGCATCCGTGCGTCGCGCGAGCGCGTACCCGAGCGGTTCGACCCGCGGCTCGACGTTGTACTCGGCCTTCATCCGCGCCGACACCACCTCGAACTGCATCGGGCCGACCGCCGCCATCACCGGGGACGCGTCGCCGCGGATGTCGTTGCGCAGGATCTGCACGACCCCCTCGGAGTCGAGCTGGTCGACGGCCTTGCGGAACTGCTTGTACTTCGAGGCGCTCTCGGCCCGCAGGATCGCGAAGTGCTCCGGCGCGAACGACGGGATCGGTGGGAACTCCACCTTCGGATCCACGTACAGGGTGTGGCCGGGCGCGAGCGCCGTCGCGTTGACCAGACCCACCACGTCACCGGGGTAGGCGTCCTCGACGGTGCTCCGTTCCCGGCCGAACACCGTCAGCGCGTACTTCGTCGCGAACGGTTTCCCGGTCTGCGCGTGCGTGACGACCATGCCGCGTTCGAACACGCCCGACACGACGCGCATGAACGCGAGCCTGTCGCGGTGGGCGGTGTCCATTCCGGCCTGCACCTTGAACACGACGGCGCTGAACGGATCGTCCACCTCCCGCGGAGAACCGTCGACGTCGAGTCGTGCACGCGGCGGTGGTGCGAGCGCGACGAGAGTGTCGAGGATCTGCCGCACACCGAAGTTGAGCATCGCCGACGCGAAGATCACCGGCGACGTCTGGCCGGCGAGGAACAGTTCCTGGTCGTGGTCCTGCCCGCTCGCCGACAGCAGTTCCGATTCCTCGGCGGCCTCGGTCCACACGTCGCCTTCGCGGTCGAGTGCGCCATCGGGGGTCAGGTGCTCCTCGGGTGCGATCCGCGCGCCACCGGCGGTGCGTGTGAACTTGATGTACTCGAGTGCCTCCCCGGCACGGTCGTCGGTGCCGCGTCGCAGCAGACCCCGGAAGTCACCGGCGATGCCGACGGGCCAGAACAGCGGGGTGGGTGTCAACCCGATCCGCTCGTCGATCTCGTCGAGAAGTTCGAGAGGGGCGCGGCCGGGACGGTCCCACTTGTTGATGACGGTGATCACCGGGATGCCCCGATGCCGGCACACCTGGAACAACTTCAGGGTCTGCGGTTCGAGGCCCTTCGCGGCGTCGATGAGCATCACGGCGGCGTCGACCGCGGTGAGCACCCGGTAGGTGTCCTCGGAGAAATCGGAGTGGCCGGGGGTGTCGACGAGATTGACGACGTTGACGACACCGTCGTCGGATTCGGACGAGGTGTAGTTGAACTGCAATGCCGTGGAGCTGACCGAGATACCGCGGGCCTTCTCCATCTCCATCCAGTCCGAGACCGTCGCCTTGCGCCCGGCCTTGCCGTGCACGGCACCGGCCTCCGAGATCACCTTCGCGTGCAGCGCGAGCGCCTCGGTGAGCGTGGACTTGCCGGCGTCGGGATGGGAGATGACGGCGAACGTGCGGCGACGCCGGGCCTGGGCCCGCACGTCGGCGGCGGAACCGCTGGTGGCCGGACCGCCTGTGACGGAGTCGCCGGCGGTGGACGCGTGCGGGGTACTCAACGCGGAAAACCTCTCGAAGCTCGAACAAAGGGATGCCATCGCAGGCAACTCGTCCATGTTACTCGTCGATCGGGTGTCGATTTCCGTGAGATTCGGTCACGTTTCGCGAGCTCCGCCGTCCGGTGACCGGCCGGAGGTCCACGCTGACGACAGGTGACCGTCGCACCGCCGCGGCGGTCGCGGACCGGAGGAGGGTGTCGTGAGCAGGTTCACCGACGAGATGTACGCGACGGCACGATCGAGCACGCGCGGGCTGACCACCGGAGAACCGGGCGCGCCGCTGCGGCAGACCTGGGGGCGGATCCACGAGCAGGCCCGGTCGGTCGCGGGTGCGCTGGCCGACGCACGGATCGGTCCCGGTGACGCGGTCGGGATCCTCGCCGGCGATCCCGTCGACATCGCGCCCGTGTGCCAGGGCGTGTGGATGCGCGGCGGCAGCATCACGATGCTGCACCAGCCGACGCCCCGCACCGACCTCGCCGCGTGGGCGCGCGACACCGAGACGGTGCTGCGCATGATCGACGCGCGGATCGTCGTCCTCGGGGCACCGTTCGACGTCGCCGAACCGCTGCTGCGCGAACGCGGCATCGACGTCGTCACGGTCGCGCAGCTGCGTGCCGGGCGGCCCGTCGACCCGGTCGATCCCGCAGAATCGGACATCGTGCTGCAGCAGTTGACGTCGGGGTCCACGGGAACCCCCAAGGCCGTGCAGATCACGCACGAGAACTTCTACGTCAACGCGTACGCGATGTTCGACCGCATCAAGTTCTCCCTCGACGACGACGTCATGGTGAGTTGGCTGCCGCTGTTCCACGACATGGGGATGGTCGGTTTCCTGTCGGTCCCGATGCAGCTGGGCGGGGAGGTCGTGGCCGTGACCCCCCTCGAATTCCTGCGGTCACCGATGCTGTGGGCGGAGCTGATCACGAAGTACCGGGGAACCGTGACGGCCGCCCCGAACTTCGCCTACTCGCTGCTGGCCCGCAGACTGTCGCAGGCCCCCGACGGCGCGGTGGACCTGTCGTCGGTCGAGTGGATGTGGAACGGTGCCGAGCCCGTCGACCCCGACACGATGGACGCACTCGCCGAGGCCGGTCGCCGGTTCGGTCTGAACCCGGCTGCTCTCGCCCCGGTGTACGGGATGGCCGAAACTACGCTCGCGGTGTCGCTGCCGGACCCCGGTCGCGGGCAGGTGCTCGACGTCGTCGATCCCGACCTCCTCGAATCCGGGGGGATGGCCGTGCCCACGTCACGCCCGCACGCCCGGCGGCTGCCCACCCTGGGGCGTCTCGTCCCCGGGCTGGAGGGTCGCGTGGTGGGGCAGGACGGCCGGGTGCTGCCGCCGCGCGGCGTCGGCATCATCGAACTGCGCGGTCGCGCCGTCACCCGCGGCTATCTCACCGTGGACGGACCGGTCGCCGCGCAGGCCGCCGACGGCTGGTTCGACACCGGTGACGTCGGCTACTTCACCGAGGACGGGCTCGTCGTCGTGTGCGGGCGGATCAAGGACGTCATCATCATGGGCGGTCGCAACATCTATCCGACCGACATCGAACGTGCCGCCTGCGCGGTCGAGGGGGTGCGCCCCGGCAATGCCGTCGCGGTGCGGCTCGATGCCGGTGACCGTCGGGAATCGTTCGCGGTCGTGGTGGAGACGGGCCGCATCGACGATCCGGGGGAGGTGCGCCGCATCGAACGCGAGGTGGTGCACGCCGTCGTCGCGGAGGTCGGGGCGCGACCGCGGACCGTCGCGGTGCTGGGGCCGGGGAGTATTCCGAAGACGTCGTCCGGCAAGCTCCGCCGCGGCAGCTCCGCGGCCCTCCTCTGACCGCACCCCTCGGACCCGTGCGCCTTCTTGGTAGTTCCGCCCACCAGAAAGGCGCACGGGTCGGGGTCAGTGGAGGCGGTTCTGCGCGCCCTCGAGACCGAGCCCGAGCAGCAGTTCGACGGCGTCGGCGCCCTCCTCGCAGAACACCGGCAGGTCCTTGCGTTCGGTGCTGGAGAACGGTTTGAGCACGAAGTCGGCCGGGTCCTGCCGGCCCGGCGGCCGACCGATCCCCATCCGCACCCGCAGGTAGTCCTTCGTGCCGAGCGCCGACGACGTCGACCGCAGGCCGTTGTGCCCGTTCTCTCCGCCGCCCTGCTTGAGGCGGATGGTCCCGTAGTCGAGGTCCAACTCGTCGTGCACGACGACGACGTTCGCCGGTGCGACGGAGAAGAACTTCGCCAGACCCGCGACCGGTCCACCCGACAGGTTCATGTACGTGCGGGGTTTCGCGACGATCACCTGCCGGCCGTCGAGCCGCGCCTGCACGATCTCGGCGTTGCTGCGCTTGTGCGCCGAAAACTTCCCGCTCACCCGCGCGGCCAGCACGTCCGCGACCATGAAACCGATGTTGTGGCGGGTGTTCTCGTACTTGGGGCCGGGGTTACCCAACCCGACGACGAGCACGGTGTCCTCGCTCACGTCCACTTTCCCTTCCGAACACGCGTGCGGCGCGCCATCCCGCAGGATGACGCGCCGCACGTAAGACGTCACCGCCTCGAGCAGAGCGCTCAGGCCTCGTCGGCCGCGGCCTCGTCGGCCTCGTCGGCGTTCTCGTCGAGCGCCTTCGGGGCCTCGACGATGTTGACGAGCAGCAGCTCCGGGTCGTCCTGGAGGTTCGATCCGGCGGGCAGCTCGACGCCACCGGCGAGGATCTGGGTGCCGGCCTCGGCGCCCTCGATGGACACCGTGACCTCCTCGGGGATGTTCAGGGCGTCGGCCTCGAGCTTGATGGTGGTGACCTCGTTGACGACGAGGGTGCCGGAGCCGGCGACACCGGTGAGGACGACGGGCACCTCGACGGTGACCTTCTCGCCCTTCTTCACGACGAGCAGGTCGGCGTGCTCGATGTAACGACGGATGGGGTGCACGACGACCGACTTGGTCAGCGCGAGCTGCTCGGAGCCCTCGATGTCGAGGGTGAGGACGGCGTTGGTGCCGTGGTTACGCAGGACCGCCGCGAACTCGAGGTCGGGCAGGTTCAGGTGCTGCGGGTCGGTGCCGTGGCCGTAGAGGACGGCGGGGACCTGGCCGGCGCGGCGTGCGCGGCGGGCGGCGCCCTTGCCGAACTCGGTGCGGACGGCGGCTACGAGACGGTTCTCGTCGGACATGATGCAACGGCTCCTACGCTTGTGACTTCTCGGGCGGTCGGTCTTCTCGGCGATACGCGGGACCGGACACGCGCGGCAGGTCGAGTGTTCGACACTCGGATGGAGCCGCGGTCGCGTCGATCACGGTGAGCCAGCGATACGCGGTTCACCCTCGCCGAGACAACTCGAAACACTCTACCGGATCGCCGGTGACGGCATCAACGGGGCCGTCGGTGCCGAAGTCATCCCACCGTCAGGCGACGGACCTCGGCGAGGAACCGGTCGACGTCGGCGGGCGAGACGAAATAGTGCGGCGAGGCCCGCACCACGGCGTCCAGGCCCCGATCCGTCATGTCGAGCAACGTCGAACTGCGTCCGCTGACGGTGACGGTGACCGACCGTGCGGCGAGTGCGTCGCGGACCGCCGCGGGATCGTGGCCCTCCACGGTGAACGACACGATGCCGCTGCGGTCCTCGCCGAGATCGCGGACGGTCACGCCGGGGATCCGGCCGAGACCGTCGCGCACGTGCTCGGCCCGGTACGAGACGGCCTCGGTGACCGCATCCACCCCCAGATCCAGCAGGTAGTCGACGGCGGTGCCGAGCCCGAGGCGTGCGGCGACGTCGGCCTCCCACAGCTCGAACCGGGTGGCGTCGGGCGCGAGGTCGTATCGGTCGGGTGACGTCCACGTCGCGCTGTGCTGATCGATCACCGGTGGTTCGAGGTCACCGATCAGCCGCGGCCGCACGTACAGGAATCCGGTGCCGCGGGGCCCGCGCAGCCATTTGCGACCCGTCGCGGACAGCGCGTCGACGTCCAGTTCGGGCACGCTCACGGGGATCTGTCCCACGGATTGGCAGGCGTCGAGCAGTACCAGCGCCCCGACGGCGTGCGCGGCGTCGGCGACGTCCCGGACGGGGTTGACGAGACCCCCGTTGGTGGGGGCGTGCACCACCGACACGATCTTGACCCGATCGTCGAGCATCCCGCGCAGCGCGTCGACGTCGAGGCGTCCCGATGCGTCGGACGGGACCACCTCGACGACGGCGCCGGTGGCGCGGGCACGCTGCAGTGCGGCGACCGCGTTCGCGGCGTACTCGGATCGCGACAGCAGGATGCGGTCGCCGGGTGCGAGCGGCACGGCATGGAAGAACGACGTCCACGACCGGGTGGCGCTGTCGGACAGCGCGACGGACGTCGCGTCGCCGCCCAGCAGTCGGCCGATCGACGACTTCACCGCCGCGAGGTCGTCGAGACGTTCGTTCGCTGCGACGTACCCGCCGACCTCGGCCTCGCGTCGCAGATGTCCCACCACGGTGTCGAGCACCGGGGTCGGTGGCAGCGACGATCCCGCGCTGTCGAGGAACACCCGCTCGAAGCAGGCCGGTGTGTCGCGGCGGGTCTGTTGCAGGTCGAGCACGACGACCTCCTCGCTCTCCGGTGCCGGGGTACCGCCGAATGTAGCCCGGGGCGCCGGCCCGGGAGTGTTCTTCGGGCGGTGGACACCCCGGCGCGTTAGGCTCGTCCGTGACCTGGCCCACGAACGAGGGAGGGTGGCGAGTGGCGACGGCGACCGGTCGGGCGGCTGCCCGGATGCCCGGACGGCCCGATTCGGGGGTGTCCGCGGTGATCGGCGCGCGCGCCGACGCGGAGGAGTACGTCCGGCGGGCGGTGTTCCGGTACGGTCCGCCGCGGCTGATCGGTGTCGAACTCGAGTGGCTCACCGCACGCGCCGACGGCACGGCGTCGCGGCCGGAACTGTCCTCGATCGTCGAGGCGCTCGGTCCGCACACCCCGCGGGCACTGGCGGCGTCGTCGTCGCATCGCCCGTTGCCGTCGGGAAGCCTGGTGAGTCTCGAACCGGGCGGGCAGGTGGAGCTGTCGAGCGTGCCGTGCACTTCGGCGCGGCAGGTGTGCGACCGGTTGCGGGCCGACACGAACATGGTGCGGTCGCTGCTCGCGCGGCGGTCTGTGACGATGCTCGACACCGCGACCGACGAGATCCGCCCGCCGCACCGACTGTTGCGCACGCCCCGTTACACGGCGATGGAACTGCGGTTCGATCGGATCGGTCCGCTCGGGCGCCTGATGATGAACAGCACCGCGGCGGTGCAGGTGGGTGTCGACGTCGGTGCCGACGACACCGAGTTGGCGCGCCGCTGGAACGTCCTGCACGCGATCGGTCCGGCGTTGATCGCCGCGTTCGCGTGTTCCCCGGCCCTGCGCGGGGTCCCCGAGGGGGCGTGGATGTCGCAGCGGATGCGGACGTGGTTGTCGCTGGATCCGGAGCGCACCGCGGTCGTGTCGGATCCGCAGAAATACCCGGCGTGGGCGTTGGATGCGCCGCTGATGTGCGTGCGATCGGCGGGACCGGAGTGGCACGCACCGCCGGGTGCATCGTTCGCCGACTGGATCTCCGGTGCGCTCGACGCAGAGATCGGTCGTTGTCCCACCGTCGACGATCTCGACTACCACCTCACGACGCTCTTTCCGCCGGTACGGCCGTGCGGGCACCTCGAGGTGCGGTATCTGGATGCGCAGCCGGGTGAGCTGTGGCAGGTTCCGGTCGCGGCCGTCGAGGCGTTGCTCCGCAACGACGCGGTCATGGACGAGGCCGTCGCGATCGCCGAACCTGTTCGTGAAATGTGGTGGGAAGCAGCGGAACACGGTCTCGATTCGGTCGAACTGCGTGCCGCCGCGGTGGGTGTGTTGTCGCTGGCGGCGGAGACGTCGCCGGACATGCGGTTCACGGCCCTGCTCGATGCCGCGGCGATGCGATGCGTGCGCGGGCAGCCGCCGGGGAAGCAGACGACGTGAACGACACGCGAGTCCGGCTGCGGCGCGAACTCGAGCGGGCTCGCGCCCGCACCCACGCGCTCACTACGGTGCCGGATTCGGAACTGACCGCGCAACATTCGGTGTTGATGAGTCCGCTCGTATGGGATCTCGCGCACATCGCCAACCAGGAGGAGAGTTGGCTGGTGCGACGGGTGGCGGGCAGGGCGGCGGTTCGTGACGGCATCGACGAGATGTACGACGCGTTGCGCCATCCCCGCGCCACCCGAACGGAGTTGGCGCTGCTCGACCCCGCCGGCGCCCGCGCCTACGCGGCGGAGGTGCGCGACGCGACGTGGGAGGTGCTCGACGACTGCGACTTCGACACCGAGTTGACCCGCGACGGATTCGTGTTCGCGATGATCGCCCAGCACGAGCAGCAGCACGACGAGACGATGCTCGCGACACACCAGTTGCGTTCCGGGGAACCGATTCTGGATGCGCCCGCTGCGCCGCGCACCGTCGCGTCACCCGCCCCGGATCGGGTCGTCGTCCCGGCAGGACCGTTCACGATGGGCACCTCCGACGACCCGTGGGCACTCGACAACGAGCGGCCCGCGCATCGCGTGCACGTCGAGGCGTTCGTGATCGACGCGGCCCCGGTCACCAACGCGCGGTATCTGCGGTTCGTCGACGACGGTGGCTACGACCGGCGGGAACTGTGGACCGAGGACGGTTGGGCGCACCGTGTCGAGGCGTCCCTCGACGCGCCCCTGTTCTGGTCCCGCGGTGAGGACGGGCGGTGGGTCACCCGCCGATTCGGTCGTCGGATACCGGTGCGGCCCGACGAACCCGTCGTGCACGTGTGCTTCCACGAGGCGGAGGCGTTCGCGCGGTGGGACGGCGGTCGGCTGCCCACCGAGGCCGAATGGGAGAAGGCGGCACGGTGGGATACGGATACCGGAGAAAGTCGTCGATTCCCCTGGGGCGACGACGATCCCGGTCCTGCTCACGCGAACCTGGGCCAGCGGCATCTCGGTCCCGCCGAGGTCGGCGCCTACCCCGGTGGGGTGTCGCCGCTGGGGGTGCACCAGCTGATCGGGGACGTGTGGGAATGGACGTCGTCGCGGTTCCTGCCGTATCCCGGATTCCGGGCCTTCCCCTACCGTGAGTACTCGGAGGTGTTCTTCGGCGACGACCACCGGGTGCTGCGCGGCGGTTCCTTCGGCACCGATCCGGTCGCGTGCCGCGGTACGTTCCGCAACTGGGATCTGCCGATCCGCCGGCAGATCTTCGCCGGGTTCCGGGTGGCGCGCGATGCGGAGGGAGCCTCGGATGTGTAGGCACCTGGCCTATCTCGGACCGCTCACGACGGTGACGTCGCTCCTGACCGAGGGACCCCGATCGATGCTGCGGCAGTCGTGGGATCCGCGTGACATGCGGGGCGGCGGCACCGTCAACGCCGACGGATTCGGCGTCGCCTGGTGGTCCGAGCGCGGTGTCCTCGGCCGCTACCGGTCGACTCGACCGATCTGGTCCGACCCGTTCGTCACCGAGGGTTTCCACACCGTCGACACGTGCGCGGCGATGGTGTCGTTGCGGTCGGCGACCGAGGGTATGCCGGTGGAGCGGTCGGCGACCGCGCCGTTCACCGACGGGCAGTGGGCGTTCTCCTTCAACGGTGTGGTGCGCGGGTGGCCCGGTTCGCTGGTGTCGCTCGCCGAGCTGCTGCCCGTGTCGGAGTTGCTGCGCCTCGACGCACCCACCGACGCGGCGACGCTGTGGCTGCTGTTGCGGTCGCGGTTGCGGTCGGCCGAGCCGGAGGCTGCGGTGACGTCCCTCGTGCGCGACGTCGCCGCACTCGCTCCCGGATCGCGCTTGAATCTTCTGCTGTGCAACGGATCCGAGATGTGGGCGACGGCCTGGCAGCACTCGCTGTGGGCGTTGGTCGACGAAGGGGTCGCGATCGTCGCATCCGAACCCGTCGACGACGACCGCCGCTGGTCGGAGATCCCCGATCGGCACCTCGTCGCCGCCGTCCCCGGAAAACTCGTGGTCACCCCGCTGGAGGTGTCCGCCCCGTGACCGTCGACGTGTATCTGAGCCCGACCGAGCTCGACGCGACGTTGCGGGCCGAGGCACTCCGCGGGCTGACCGCATCACCGAAGTACCTGTCGCCGACCCTGCTGTACGACGAACGTGGCAGCGAGCTGTTCGAGCGGATCACCGAACTGCCCGAGTACTATCCGACGCGCACCGAGTTCGCGTTGCTGTGCGAGAACGCCGGGGAGATCGCCGACACGACCGCGACCGAAGTGCTCGTCGAACTCGGCTCGGGGTCGTCGGAGAAGACCCGGGTCCTCCTCGACGCCCTCGCGCCCACCCTGCGCACCTATGTGCCACAGGACGTGTCGGAAGCGGCGTTGCGCCCTGCGGTACGGCGCTTGACCGCCGAGTATCCGGAGGTGGAGGTGCACGGCGTCGTCGGCGACTTCACGGCGTCGCTGGCACATCTACCGGCCGGCGGGCATCGCACGATCGCGTTCCTCGGCGGCACCATCGGCAACTTCGCGCCCACCGAACGCGCGGAGTTCCTCACCGGGCTCGCGGCGATCCTCGAACCGGGGGAGTGGTTGCTGCTCGGCGCCGGGCTGGTCGTCGACCCCTCGGTGCTGGTGCCCGCCTACGACGACGCCGCCGGCGTGACCGCCGAGTTCGACCGCAACGTCCTGCGCGTGCTCAACGACCGATTCGGAGCCGACTTCGACCCCGATCTGTTCGTGCACCGCGCGGTGTGGGACGCCGACAACGAGTGGATCGAGATGAGGCTCGAGGCGACCCGGGCCATGACGGTGCACGTTCCCGGTCTCGGGATCGACGTCGACTTCGCGGAGGGCGAACAGATGCGCACCGAGATCTCCGCGAAGTTCCGGCTCGACCGGCTCGCCGCCGAACTCGACGCCGCCGGATTCACCGTCCGGCGCGAATGGGTCGACGCCGACGCCCGGTTCGTGGTGATCGCGGCGTGCCGTCGCCGATGACCGTGAACCGGTTCACAGTCCCCTCGCGATCACCGCTTCGGTGACCCGATCGTCGATCGAACACACCGGGTCCTCGCGGCCCACCCAGGCGTCACCGCCGAAGTACGCCGCGAAGATCCGTTCGGCGGTGCGGGTCGCGAGGGCCTGCGTCGTCAGTGTGGGATTGGGGCCACCGAGGCTGTTCGACAGCGCCGAGTTGTCGGCGACGAACAACCGCCGCACCCACCTCGCCTCCCCGGACGGATCCAGGATCGAATCCTCCTCCCGCGCACCCATCCGCATGGTGGAGTGCGCGTGCAGGATCAGCGGCGGCCAATCGCACCGGTGCACCGATTTCGCGCCCGCCGCCCGCATCAACTCCACGGCGGTGCGGGTGCAGTGCTCGCGATTGCGGCGGGTCCGGGCCGACCGTTGCCGATGCCTCATCGTGACCCGCGCGACCGGACCGTGGTCGTCCGCGGGCAGGAAACCCGGTGCCGTAACCCGGTTGTCGTCCTCCACGTCGTCGTCCGTGATGACCAACGCCATCAGGGTGCGATCGGCATCGGAGAGTGCCCCGAGCAGATCTGTGCCCACCAACCGACCCAGGCCGTCCGCGCCGGCGGTGTCGACGACGCCACCGGCGCGCCCGTGACCGTGGATCCCGGAGTCGCTGAACCCCAGCGAATACGCCTGCAGCGCAGGGGGCATCCCGACCTGTTCGATTCCGCCGTAGCCGGGGAGGTCGACGCGCGCGTTCGATCCGGCACCGCGCGTCTCGCCGGTGTACTCGTCGAACACGCCGAACACCGCGTCGAGATGATGGTCGGTGAGGCCACGCCCCACCCGGTCGTACGGGTCGGGCAGATCCGACAGCTGCCACAGTCGCGGTGATTCGATCGCCCCGGCGGCGAGCACCACCACGTCCGCGGTCACCTCCTGTTCGTCACCGTCGTCGGTGCGGAAACGCACACCCCGGGCGACGGTGCCGGCGTCGTCCGTGAGGATCCGGGTGACCACCGCACCCGTCACCAACGTCACCGCGTGGCCGTGCGGTGACCACGCGTCGGCGGTGAGCATCATCGGCACGTACGAGTTGTCGGTGGAGCGGCGCGCCTTCAGATTGCGAGGCGCACCCGCCGGGAGGCTGCAACCCTGATAACAGTGCCCGCACATCGTGCATCCCCGCGCCCGAGGGTGACGCAGCAACGCCGGATCACGGGTGCGGCCCGCCGTGCCGCCCGGCTGCAGGATCGCGTTCTGCTGCGCCCGGTGCCCCGGCCCGGTCGTGTCGAGCGACACCTGGTGCGGCAGTCCGAGGGCCGCCGCGCCACGCAGGAACACCCGTTCCTTCGTGCCCATCGGCGCGGTCTGCACCGGCAGTGTCGCCTCCACCCACTCGTAGTACGGGCGCAGCTCGTCGTAGCCGAACGGGAACAGGTGCCCGGTGTCGTACAGCGACCGGTCGGCACCGTCGTAGCCGGCGAACACCCCCGGCACGGCGCGCGGCGAGTTGCCGAAGTAGTGCAGGGTCGTTCCGCCCACACCGGTGACCTGCCACACGTACGAGTGCTGCGGAAGGTCGCGCAACCACGGTGGTCTCGACCGGTCGGCGGGTCCGGAACGCAGGAATCCGCTCACCGGATTGTTCGCGTCGTCCTCGAAATGCGTCCACTCGGTGGCGGGGTCGGCGAAACGCGGTCCCGCTTCGAGGACGAGCACGTCGAGCCCGCGGGCGGCGAGTTCCTTCGCGACGACCGGGCCGCCCCCACCTGAACCGATCACGATCACGTCCGGCACGTCAGCCCTCCACCCGGTCGACACCGCCGTAGTAGCCGAGGAATTCGTCCCAGCCGTCGCCCACACCCGCGTAGTCGGACAGCGCCCATCCCACCGGCCGGCCCGTCAGGACACGCCGGTCGCGGTCGAACGCCGACACCTCCGAATAGGCGACGAACGCGGCGAGGGTGGGAATCGCGTTGACCGCGTAGGCGATCGACCGACCCGGAAACCGCGGGTCGGTGTCCAGCAGGTCGAACACATGGGCCTTCGACGCGTGACTCAGATTCGCGAACGGCGCCGCGAACGGGCCGGTGACCGACGACGGTTCCGCGGTGACGGCGAACAGGTTCACGAGCGCCGCGACGGCATCCGCACCGGTCACGTCGAGACCGAGAGGCGTCAGGCCCATGTCGGGCACCGCCAGGTCGAACGTGCGTCGCAGGCTGTCGGTGGTGCCGGGGGTGACCCCGCCGGGGCGGTCGGTCGCCATACCCTGCTGACGCGAGTACGGATCGTCGCCGGGGACGACGAACGCCAGGATCGCGTTGATCGTGTCGGTGGTGGCGTCGGTCTGCGCGCGTGCGGCCGGCGGGGCGGTGAACAACGCCGCCACGGACGTCGCCGCGACACCCGTCACGGCGAGTCGCACCAGGAACTGCCGCCGGTTCCACACGGTCGCCACCGGATCGTTCGGATCCACCTGTCGCACTCCTCGTCGTCGGCCCCGCCCGGCGCAGCCTACGGAACTCCGACCACATACGCCCGGTATGCGCGTCCGTGTGTCGCTCCGCTCCCGCCGCGAGTGGTCGCTCCGCTCCCGCCGCGAGCGAGTGGTACACCCGATCGAACGAGTCGAGCGAGCGATACGTTCGCTCGGGGGCGGGGGTCCCCCGGGAACGCACGCGACATGTGCGAACCCGGAATCCGCCGGGGGCTTCAGGTGCGGGTGAGCAGCAGGAACGCGAGATAGACGCAGTAGGAGATCACGAACAGCGCGCCCTCGAGCCGCGACAATCGGCGGCCGGTGAGGAAGGCCGGGATGCACACCAGCGCCACCGCCACCATGACCGGCAGGTCCACCCGGACCACGTCGTCGGGCACGGTCATGCCGCCCGGTGTCGCGAGGACGGTCACCGCGAGGATGACGACGATGTTGTAGACACTCGAGCCGAGCAGGTTGCCGATCGCGATGTCCCGTTCGTCGCGGATCGTCGCGACGACGGTGGTGACCAGTTCCGGAGCGGACGTGCCGATCGCGACGACGGTCAACCCGATCACGGTGTCGGACACCCCCAGCGACCGCGCGGCCTCCGAGGCGGCGTCGACGAGGATGTCCGCGCCCACCACGACGACGGCGATGCCACCGACGAGCATCGCGATCTCGACGAGGACGGTGCCGACCTGCCACTGGGTGCGTGCGGGGTGTATTCGTCGCGGTACTCGGCGCGTACCGACGCGGCCTCGGCGCGGCCCGCGCGGATCACCAGCAGGGTGTACAACACGCCGCAGACGAGCAGAACCAGCGCTTCGCCTCCACCGAGGTGCCCGTCGGCGGACATCGCCCACAGCAGCAACGCGGCCACGGTCATCGCGGGCAGGTCCACGCGGAGCGTCTGGGTGCCGAACGCGATGGACCGCATCAGCGCGCTCAACCCGAACACCAACAGCAGATTGACGATGTTGGTGCCGACGATGTTGCCGAGCGCGAGCCCCGAGTTCCCGGTGGCGGCCGCGTCGATGCCGATCGCCAGTTCGGGGGCGCTCGTACCCACCGCGACGATCGTCACGCCGACCACGATGGGAGTCAGGCCGAGTCGTGTCGCGAGTCGGGAACCGCCGCGGACGAGAACCTCGGCGCCGACCACCAACGCGACGAGTCCGACGGCGATTCCGAGTGCGGGGCTCATCGGAGTGAGGATAACGACCGCACCGGTGATCGGCGGCGCGATGGGCGGACTGCGTCCGCGACGACTATCGGGACGCGGCGCTCAGGCGGGCCTTCTCGAGCGCGGCGAGGGTGCGCAGGATCGTGGCCTTCTGCTTCTCGAGGTCGGAACGGCGGGCGCGTGCCGCGAGGCCGTTCTGCTCCGCGACGATCGCGAGCTGTGCGTCGATCGCCGACAGCTGATCGAGCAGTGCGAGCGCGCGGGTCTGGATCTCGTCGATGTCGACCGACGTGGTGGCCGCGGCCGCCGGTGGGGTCGCGGGCCGGGTGCGTCGCGGCGCGGCCGTCGGCGCGGTGGCGCGGGGCGCGCGGGTGTCGGGCTTCTCGGCGACGACCGCGGCGGCGCGGGGGCGCAGCGCCTTGCGGACCAGTGCGGGGTCGGGCTGCTCGTCCAGGCGGATCTCGTTGAGGGTGCGGCGGGCGTCGCGTGCCGCGAGCCGGTGTTCGTACTCCTCCTCGTCGTCGGACTGGAGGGTGCCGCCGATCGGGCGCAGACCGTAGGTGCCCACGAAGCGGCGGGCCTCCTCGATGACCGACTCGTGTTCACGGCATGTGGCACAGCGGGGTTCGTTGCGGAAGATCTCGACGGCGTCGTCGTCGCCGCACCACACGCAGGCTCCGGGGGTCCATCGTCGTGCCCTCCGGACCGTCGAGATCTCCGACTGGATTGTCGCGGTTTCCGTGGGGGGCTCGAGAGTCTGCGCGTCGATCACGAGGAGCCACCTTAAGTCAGAACGGGACGGCCGCGCCGCGGGGGGTCCCACTCGACCTGGGCGGGAGGTGCGGCGACGTGACGAAGATCATCCCCGCCGGGGAGGTGACCGACGAGTAGCACATGCGCGTCGGCAAAGTATTGCGCCACACTGCTTTTGCAGACCGGGCGGTCTGGTCGGCGGGTGGCGTCGCCGAACGGTGCTCGGGCGACAGGGCCACCGCCCCGGCGGATCGAGGGTGCGGAGCCGCAGCGACGCGAGACGTGCGGACGTGCCCCGATGGACGCCGACACCCGGTGCCGCAGTGACGAATCCGCCCGGACCGGTTCTGCACGGCAGCTCGCCCTCGGGAATGTGTTCGGCACGGACGGTACCGAACACGCCGTCCCGTTCGGTGGGGAGGCGAACGCGGGGGCTCGTGCGCACTCGTCGGACGGATACGGACGGGTGCGGTGGCCGGACGGGATCCGGCCACCGCACCCGGTGGAGTCAGACGAGTCGGTGGCTAGGCGACACCGTTGAACAGCGACGTGACGGAACCGTTCTCGAACACCTCGCGGATGGTCTGCGCGAGCAGCGGCGCGATCGACAGCACGGTGAGATTGTCGAACTGCTTCTCCGGCGGGATCGGCAGGGTGTTGGTGACGATGACCTCCTTGGCGCCGCACGCGGCGAGCCGCTCGGCGGCAGGGTCGGACAGCACGCCGTGCGTCGCGGCGATGATGACGTCGCCCGCACCGGCCTCGCGGAGGATCTTCACGGCGCCGGCGATGGTCCCGCCGGTGTCGATCATGTCGTCGATGAGGATGCAGGTGCGCCCCTCGACCTCACCGACCACCCGGTTCGACTTGACCTGATTGGGGACGAGCGGGTCGCGGGTCTTGTGGATGAACGCCAGCGGAGCACCACCGAGGGTGTCGGCCCACTTCTCGGCGACGCGCACACGACCGGAGTCGGGGGAGACGACGGCGATGTTGTCGACGCCGTACCGGCCGCGGATGTACTCGGCGAGCTGCCCCTGCGCGTGCATGTGGTCGACCGGCCCGTCGAAGAAACCCTGGATCTGGTCGGTGTGCAGGTCGACGGTGATGATGCGGTCGGCGCCGGCGGTCTTGAGCAGATCCGCGATCAGGCGGGCGGAGATGGGCTCGCGACCGCGGTGCTTCTTGTCCTGACGGGCGTACGGGTAGAACGGCAGGATCGCGGTGATCCGCTTCGCCGAGCCGCGCTTGAGCGCGTCGATCATGATGAGCTGTTCCATCACCCACTCGTTGAGCGGGAACGGGTGGCTCTGCAGCACGAAGGCGTCGGAACCGCGAACCGACTCCTCGAACCGCACGAACGTCTCGCCGTTGGCGAAGTCACGCGCCGTCTGCGGGGTGAGCGGCACACCCAGTTCCTTGGCGACCTGCTCCGCCAGCTCGGGATGGGCCCGGCCCGCGAAGAGCATCAAGTTCTTCTGGTTGTCGATCCAATTGGTCACTGGTCCTGGCCGTCCTTCTGGCGATCGTGCAGCTGTGCTTTCGATGCTGCCTCAGCAGCGGGGGTTCCAGCGCGTTTTTGCTGAACCCATCCCTCAATAGTGCGCTGTGGTGTACCCGACACCGCGAGCGCCCCCGGAGGAACATCTTCGCGCAGTACCGTCCCGGCGCCGGTGTAGGCGCCGTCCCCGACGGTCAGCGGGGCGATGAACATGGTGTCCGATCCGGTGCGGACGTGTGATCCGACGACGGTCCGATACTTCTTCACGCCGTCGTAGTTCACGAACACGCTCGACGCACCGATGTTGGAATGCTCACCGATCTCGGCGTCGCCGACGTACGTCAGATGCGGCACCTTCGAGTGCGCGCCGATCTGCGCGTTCTTGGTCTCCACGAACGTCCCGAGCTTACCGCTCGCGCCGAGGTCGGTGCCCGGTCGCAGATAGGTGAAGGGGCCGACGGTGGCGTCCGCGCCGATCACCGATTCGGATCCGTGGGTGCGCACCACCGAGGCGCCCGCCCCCACCTGCACGTCGGTGAGGGTGGTGTCGGGGCCGATCACGGCGTCCTCACCGACGACGGTCCGCCCGTGCAACTGCACACCGGGGTGCAGGGTCACATCGGGTGACAGCACGACGTCGACGTCGACGCGGGTGCTCGCCGGGTCGACGACGGTCACGCCCGCGCGCATCCAGTGTTCGAGGGTGCGCCGGTTCAGTTCGGTGGCGAGCGCCGCCAACTGCACCCGGTCGTTCGCGCCGGCGACGCGCAGCGCGTCGTCGGTGTGCACCGCGCGCACGACGTGTCCGGCGCGACGGGCGATGCCGATCACGTCGGTCAGATACAGCTCACCCTGCGCGTTCGAGGAGTCCAGTTCGGTCAGGGCCGCGCGCAGGCGCGTCGCGTCGAACGCGTACACCCCGGAATTGATCTCGGTGATCGCCTGCTCGGAGATCGTCGCGTCCTTCTCCTCGACGATCGATGCGACGTCGCCGTCGGTGGTGCGGATGATCCTGCCGTAGCCGCGCGGCTCGGCGACCGTCGTGGTCAGCACCGTCACCGCGGCGGGTTCGGGGTCGGTGTGGGTGGCCATCAGGTCGCGCAGGGTCCCCGCGTCGAGCAGCGGCACGTCGGCGGCGGTGACGATCACCGTGCCCGCGAAGTCCGCCGGCAACCGCCCCAACCCGCAGTCGACGGCGTGGCCCGTGCCGTTCTGTTCGTCCTGGACGGCGATGCCGACGGATCGGCCGAGCGACTCGGCGATGTCGGTGACGGCCTCGGTGACCCGTTCGCGTTCGTGCCCGACCACGACGACGAGATGATCGGGTTCCAGGCCGGCGGCCGCGTGCACTGCATGCGCGAGCATCGAGCGGCCGCCGAGGGTGTGCAGAACCTTGGGTGTCTTCGATCGCATCCGCGTGCCTGCTCCGGCTGCCAGGACAATGATCGCGGTCTGCACTTGCATGTAGCTCCCTCGACGCGGCGTGCATGTGCACGCCCCGACGACGTGCACATCGGTGCCGCCGACGCGTCGCGCGCCGGGCGGCTCCGGTATCGACTTCCCCCGCTCCGCCGCCAGGACTCGAACCTGAACTATCTGAACCAAAATCAGAGGTGCTGCCGATTACACCACGGCGGATTGCCGCACGTCCGGTGCGCGGGCGCCGGGCATGCGCCCATGATCCTCGCACGAGTCGGCCCGCAGGTCGAATGTGGGGCCCGCCCCACCCGGGTGTCGATAGGGTGGGATGTCGGACATGCGTCCGACAGGCGGTGTCGAGCAGACGGTCACCGGGATGGGACTCGAGAGGAAGGCGGCACGGTGTCGCGAGCGTCACGGGAACAACCGGAACGCGCGGGTGGGGCGGAACGGACGGGGGCGGGCGACCGCACGCACCGGACGCGGATGACGGGGACGCAGCGTCGCGAGCAGCTGATCGAGATCGGCCGGGCCCTGTTCGCCGAGCGCGGCTACGAGGGCACGTCGATCGAGGAGATCGCGCAGCGCGCGCAGGTGTCCAAACCCGTCGTCTACGAGCACTTCGGCGGCAAGGAGGGCCTCTACGCCGTCGTGGTGGACCGGGAGATGACCATCCTGATGTCGATGGTCACCGAGAGCCTGACCCGCAACCGGTCGCGGGTGCGGGTCGAACGCGCGGCCCTGGCGTTGCTGACGTACGTCGAGGAACGCACCGACGGCTTCCGGATCCTGGTGCGCGACTCCCCGATGCCGGCGGAGGAAGGCACCTATTCGAGCCTGCTCAACGAGGCGATGCGGCAGGTCGGGCAGTTGCTCACGGGAGACTTCTCGCGTCGCGGCCTCAACCCCGACCTGGCGCCGCTCTACGCGCAGGCACTCGTCGGCATGGTCGCGACGACCGCGACGTGGTGGTTGGACGAGCGGACCCCGTCGAAGGAGGTCGTGGCGGCGCATCTGGTCAACCTGTGTTGGAACGGCCTGACCCGGCTCGAGGCGGATCCGACGCTCGGTACGGCCTGACCTCCGGTCGGGAATCGACGTCGAATCGGGACATTTGTCCCGATCTCGGGGTAGGTTGTGCACTACCGGTGCCGATCGGCTGCCTGTTACGCTGTGTTCCGAATACTTCACTACCGTGGAGATGGGCACATCCGGACCAGCGGTCCGCTCGGGATGAGGTCTCGCCTGCGTTCGTATCCGAGACGAAAGGTCCGTCGATGCCCCGTCAGGTCCGCGCCGAGGTCACCCGCGAAGCCGTCCTGCGCGGCGCGGCGACCATCTTCATGCGACTCGGATACGCGAACGCGAGCCTGAGCGAGATCATCGACGAGGCCGGTGTGACGAAGGGCGCGCTCTACTTCCATTTCGGGTCCAAGGAAGAACTCGCCCGGGCCGTGATCGACACCGGAGTCGAGCGGTTCGGCGAGGCCGTGCAGATGCGTCTCCGGCAGCGGGGCCCCGCACTCGAGAGCGCGATCGAGACGTCGGTGCTCAACGTCGACCTGTCCGAATCCGATGCGGTCGTGCGGGCGATGTTCCGGTTGATCGTCGAGATCGGCGACTACCGCGGCGACGAGACCCGCCCGTTCGACCGGTGGATCGAGGCGATGCGCGAGTTGATGACCCGCGCCAAGGACGAGGGCGATCTCGCCGACCACGTCGACGTCGAGACGCTGTCGACGGTGCTGCTCCAGTCGTTGATCGGAGCCCGCACCGTCGCGGAGGCGCTCGGTCGTGGCGACCGGCTCACCGAGCAGATCGAGGGGATGTGGTCGGTGATGCTGCCCGCGATCGTCCCCGTCGGCAAGGCCGACTACTTCCTCCAGTTCGTGGCCCGGCGACTGCGGGTGTGACACCATCACCGCCGTGGACCACGGACCCTTCGACGCCCGCCAGGCGCCCGGTGTGCTCACCCGGCTCCTCACCGAGCACGGACCCGACGCCGCCGTCACCATCGACGTGGTTCCGCAGTTGCTCACCGTGGGACAGGTCGCGGACGTACTGGGCAGCTCACGGCAGCACGTGGCGAACCTGATCGATCGGGGGACGCTGCCCGCGGAGTTCCACGGTCTGCACCGCCGGGTCGCCCGCGCCGACGTGCTGACCGTCGCGCGGGAACAGGCCCGGGTCCGCACCGAGGTGCTCGACGCGCTCGCCGAACTGTCGCGGCGCGAAGGGTTGTACGACGAGTTCTGACGACGTGCAGCGACACGGGAGAAGGGGGCCGGGTGCCGGTTCGGGTGGTGTTGGGGGCGGAGGTGCTGGCGCGACCACGTGTCCGTGACGTTGCTCTCGCGCTCGCGGAAGACGGTCTGTACCAGCCGTTCTGGAGTGACGGCATCATCGTCGACGCCGATCGCAGGCTGCCTCCGGAGATGCCCCGCGCGGCCCGCGACTACCTGTTCGCCGAGCTCGAGCGCGCCTTCCCGGAAGCCCGGGTGACGTGGCCGGCGACGGTGCTGCGGGAGGTACCGCTCGTCGTCGACCCGGAGCAGTCGCACGTCACGTCGGTGGCGTTGCTCGCCCTCGCCGACGCCGTGGTCACCGACACCGCGGCGGTCGCCGACTCCCTCGACCTCGTCGACGTCGAGCCGTGGACACCCGATGCCTTCGTCACGTTCGTGCTCGACGCCACCCCCCGACCCGCACTGCACGCGCTGCTGCGGATGGTGCGCCGCCGGTGGCTGCAGCACGACGACTCGGCGAGCCCCGACGATCCCGATCTGCTGGCACGCCTGTCCGGGTGGGCACGCCGCGCTCTCGGCCCCAGCAGCGCCGACCTCCTCGACGCCCACGCCACCCGTGCGCGTTTGTGGTAGCTCCGACTACCACAAACGCGCACGGGTGCGGGGGCGGTTTGTAGACTCGACACGGTCTTCGTCCCACACCCAGGAGCGCCCTCCCTTGTCTGCTGTGCCCGTCCCAGCCGTTCCTCCCCTGTCCGGACTGGCGCAGATCGCGCTGGCCGACGACCAGTTCCGCGCGGTCGCCGAACTCACCGGCTCGGCCGCGCAGGCACTCGTCGCGCCGCCGGCGGTCCGCCCGTTCGTCGCCGCCGCACTCGCGCAGAAGACACCGGTGCTCGTCGTCACCGCCACCGGACGGGAGGCCGACGACCTGACCTCCGCGCTCACCGAGATGCTCGGTGACGCCGTCGCGCAGTTCCCGTCGTGGGAGACCCTCCCGCACGAGCGGCTCTCGCCGAGCGCCGACACCGTCGGACGCCGCCTGCAGGTGCTGCGCCGTCTCGCCCGCCCCGACGACCGCGACCTCGGGTCCCCGCTGCAGGTCGTCGTCGCGACCGTCCGGTCGCTCGTGCAACCGATGGCGCCCGGGCTCGGCGACATCGACCCCGTCACCCTGCGGGTCGGCTCCGAGCACGATTTCGACGACCTCGTCGCACGGCTCGTCGAACTGGCCTACACCCGCGTCGACATGGTCGGCAAACGCGGCGAGTTCGCGGTGCGCGGCGGAATTCTCGACGTGTTCCCCCCGACCTCCGACCATCCCGTCCGCGTGGAGTTCTGGGGCGACGAGGTCACCGAACTGCGTCCCTTCTCCGTCGCCGACCAGCGGTCCATTCCGGAGGTCGAGTTGAGCACGCTCATCGCCCCGCCCTGCCGCGAACTGCTGCTCACCGACGACGTCAAGGCCCGCGCCGCGCAGCTCGCGCACGACAACCCGGCCGACGCCGCGCTCCTCGAGATGCTCGACAAGATGTCGTCCGGCATTCCGGTCGAGGGCATGGAAGCGTTGCTGCCGGTGCTGCAGGCCGGCGAGTTGCAGCTGCTCACCGACGTTCTGCCGCCGCGCACCCACGTGCTGATCTGCGACCCCGAGAAGGTGCGTACCCGCGCCACCGACCTGATGCGCACCGGCCAGGAATTCCTCGAAGCGTCGTGGACGGCCGCGTCCCTCGGTGGGGCCGCGCCCCTGGACACCGGCAACCTCAAGGGGGTGGACGGCAAGCCGACGGATCTCGCCGCATCCGCCTACCGGTCGCTGCGGCAGGTGCGCGAGGCCGCCGAAGCGAACGGCACCCCGTGGTGGACGCTGAGCCCCCTCGCGTCGGGTTCGGACACCGAGGTCGTCCTGGACGTGCAGCACGCGCCCGAGGTGCGGGGTTCGGAGGAACTGCTGTCGATGCTGTTCGCCGATCTGCGTGCACACGTCACCACCGGTGGGCGCGCCGTGATCGTCGTTTCCGGTACCGGCACCGGGCTGCGCGTGCTGGAGCGGCTGAAGGAGAACGAGGTCCCGGCGGGCAGGCTCGAGCCGGGTGCCGAACCGGTCCGCGGGCAGGTCGGGGTCATCCGCGGCACCCTGCACGAAGGCATGGTCCTGGCCGGCAACGGCGACAACGTGGTGCCCGGGCTGGTCCTCGTCACCGAGGCCGACCTGACCGGCAACCGGGTGACCACCGCCGAGGGACGTAAGACACCCGTCAAGCGCCGCAACCAGGTCGATCCGCTCGCGCTCACCGCCGGCGACCACGTCGTGCACGACCAGCACGGCATCGGCCGGTTCGTGGAGATGGTCGAACGCACCGTCGGCGGCGCCCGCCGCGAATACCTCGTCATCGAGTACGCACCCAGCAAACGCGGACACCCCGGCGACCGGCTGTTCGTGCCGATGGAATCGCTCGACCAGCTCTCCCGGTACGTCGGGGGTGAACTGCCCGCGATCAGCAAACTCGGCGGATCCGACTGGGCGAACACGAAACGCAAGGCCCGCAAGGCGGTTCGCGAGATCGCCGGCGAGCTGGTCCGGCTGTACGCGGCGCGGCAGGCCTCCCCGGGGCACGCGTTCGCCCCCGACACACCGTGGCAGAAGGAGATGGAGGACGCCTTCCCCTTCACCGAGACGCAGGACCAGCTCACCGTCATCTCCGAGGTCAAGTCCGACATGGAGAAGTCCGTGCCGATGGACCGCGTCGTCATCGGTGACGTCGGGTACGGCAAGACGGAGATCGCGGTGCGCGCCGCGTTCAAGGCGGTGCAGGACGGCAAGCAGGTGGCGGTGCTCGTCCCGACGACCCTGCTCGCGCAGCAGCATCTGCAGACCTTCACCGAGCGCATGGCGGCGTTCCCGGTCACCGTCCGGGGGCTGAGCCGCTTCACCGACCCCGCGGAGTCGAAGGAGATCCTCGCGGGTATGGCGGACGGGGAGGTCGACATCGTCGTCGGCACCCACCGGCTGCTGCAGACCGGTGTGCGCTGGAAGGATCTCGGTCTCGTGATCGTCGACGAGGAACAGCGGTTCGGCGTGGAGCACAAGGAACACATCAAGGCGCTGCGCACCCATGTCGATGTGCTCACCATGTCGGCGACTCCGATCCCGCGCACCCTCGAGATGAGCATGGCCGGGATCCGTGAGATGTCGACGATTCTCACCCCGCCGGAGGAGCGGCATCCGATCCTCACGTACGTCGGGGCGTATTCCGACAAGCAGGTGGCCGCCGCGATCCGCCGCGAACTGTTGCGCGACGGTCAGGTGTTCTACGTCCACAATCGGGTCAGCTCGATCGAGAAGGCCGCCAAGAAGATCCGCGATCTCGTCCCCGAGGCCCGCGTGGTGGTGGCGCACGGCCAGATGAACGAGGACCAGCTCGAGAAGACCGTGCAGGGATTCTGGGAACGCGAGTTCGACGTCCTGGTGTGTACGACGATCGTCGAGACCGGACTGGACATCTCCAACGCCAACACCCTCATCGTCGAGCGCGCCGACGCGCTGGGGTTGTCGCAGCTGCACCAGCTGCGCGGTCGTGTCGGCCGGTCACGGGAACGCGGCTACGCCTACTTCCTGTACCCCCCGGAGAAGCCGCTCACCGAGACGGCCTACGACCGGCTCGCGACCATCTCGCAGAACTCCGATCTCGGCGCCGGCATGGCGGTCGCGATGAAGGACCTCGAGATCCGCGGCGCCGGTAACGTTCTCGGTGCCGAGCAGTCGGGGCACGTCGCGGGTGTCGGCTTCGACCTCTACGTGCGGCTCGTCGGCGAGGCCGTCGAAGCGTTCCGCGCCGCCGCCGACGGCACCCCCGTCTCGACGGACGAAGCACCCAAGGAGGTGCGCATCGACCTGCCGGTGGACGCGCACATCCCCGCCGACTACGTGACCTCCGACCGGTTGCGTCTCGAGGCGTATCGCAAGCTGGCCGCGGCCGGCGACGACGCCGCGATCACCGCGGTGATCGACGAGCTCGTCGACCGGTACGGGCCGCTGCCCGAGGAGGTGGGGCGCCTCGTGTCCGTCGCGAAACTGCGTCTGCTGTGCCGCGAGTACGGGCTCGAGGAGGTCGCGGTCGTCGGCACCCAGATCAAGATCTCGCCGATGGAATTCCCCGATTCCAAACAGATGCGGCTCAAGCGGCTCTACCCGGCCGCGCAGTACCGGGCGACCAGCGGCATCGTGCAGCTGCCGATCCCGCGCACCGGCGGTGTCGGCTCCGACCGGGTCCGCGACGTCGACCTGCTGCAGTACATCGTCGACTTCCTGCTCGCGATGGACGGCAGACCGCAGGGATCGGTGGACGTGCGGACGCCCGCCGGCGCGGGGGTGTGACGGTGGGGGACGGCCCGGGGGATGCGCTCCGCGAGGCAGTTGGCGTCATGGACCGCCTGTGGTCGTTCGGTGGCTGGGAGGTCACACAGACCCATGAGAGCCTGCGACGCTACCTCGTGGAGGAGACCTACGAGGTGCTCGACGCCATCGACGCCGGCGATCCCGACGACCTCCGCGAGGAACTCGGCGACCTGCTTCTGCAGGTGCTGTTCCACTCGCGTATCGCCGAGGCCGCGGGAGCGTTCACCGTCGACGATGTCGCCGACACGTTGATCGCGAAGCTGTCTGCGCGCAGCCCCCACCTCACGAACGGTCACACCGGTCCGGTGGACGTCGTCGCACAGGAGGCGGCGTGGGAGTCGGCGAAAGCCGTCGAGAAGGCCCGCCCGTCGTGTCTCGACGGGATCGCGATGGCGCAACCGTCGCTGGCGTTGGCGGACAAGATCATTGCGCGGGCGACGAGAGCGGGGCTGCCCCGGGACCTGATCCCCGACGAACTGACCACCGTGCGGGTCACCGGTGCGGGCGATGCGGAGGCGACGTTGCGGGCGGCCGCTCTGCGGTTCGCGGCCGTGATCCGAGCCACCGAACGCTCCGCGCATGCGGACGGAGTTCCGTACGGGCAACTCCACGCACGGCAGTGGCGACGTCACTGGGCCGGCTGAGCGACCACCTCTGCGTCGCACCCACCTCGGCGCCGCACCCGCCGCGGCGCCGCGCGGGCACGCAACGCGGGTGCGACGGGGCGTCCGTGCAGCAGGCCGGTGACGGAACCGGACTCGAGCGCCCGACGATAGACGAGCAGCGCGCCGCGCACCGCGTCGACGGTTTCGTCGAGGTCGGTGTCGGTGTGGGCCGCGGACACCACGAACGACTGGCCCAGCACGCCGCGCACCAGCAGTTCCTGCAGGAACAGGGTGCGAAACTCCTGCGATGGTGCACCGTCGGGCCCGCGCGTGACGAAGATCAGACATGACGGCCGTCCGGCGACCTGGAGGAACTCTCCGACGCCGAGTTCCTCGGCGGCGCCGGTGACGGCGGCGGCGAGAGCGGACCCGACGGATTCCATACGCCCGATCGGATCCTCGGTCGCGTAGGCGTGGGCGACCGCGCGGAACGCGGCCAGCCCGCACGATTCGGGCCCGTGCGTCGTGGACAGCAGGAACACCCGGTCACGGTCGGTACGCAGGCCGCCGAGTTCCATGAGCTCGCGCCGTCCGGCGAGAGCCGCGATCGGGAACCCGTTGCCCATCGCCTTGCCCCAGCACGACAGATCCGGGGTGACGCCGTAGAGGCCCTGCGCGCCGTGGTGTGACCACCGGAAGCCGGTGATCATCTCGTCGAACACCAGGAGCGCCCGGTGCCGGTCGCACAGGGCGCGTACTCCTTCCAGGAAACCCGGCGCCGGCTCGTGCAGCGCGGTGGCGGCTTCGAGGATCACGCACGCGGCCGCGCACCCGGTCAGTGCCGCATCGAGGTCGACGAGGTCGTTGTACCGGAATCGATGGGTTCTCTCGGCCACCGCATCGGGAACACCGGAGTTCATCGGGGTGGTGCCGATGAACCAGTCGTCGACGGAGAAGAACGGCTGATCGCACACGACGACGTCCTCGCGGCCGGTCACCGCGCGCGCCAGTCGGATCGCCGCGGTGGTGGCATCGGATCCGTTCTTGGCGAACTTCACCATGTCGGCGCCAGGCACCAGATCGAGGAAGTCCTCGGCAGCGGCGACCTCCAGAACGGTGGGGCGACTGAAGTTGACGCCCTCGGCGATGGCCCGGGTGACGGCGTCGACCACCGGCGGATAGCCGTGACCGAGCGTGACCGAGCGCAGCCCGATTCCGTATTCGACGTACCGATTGCCGTCGACATCCCACACGTTGGCCCCGGCACCGCGTTCCAGGATCGGCGTCATGAATTCCGGATACTGGTCCGGGCCGCGCGCGTAGGTGTGGGCGCCGCCGGGGACGAGATCGTGGAGGCGGTCCTGGAGTGCGGCCGAGCGGGTGAACACGCGGCGGGGCGATGCGAGGTGCGTCATGGTGACGGCTCCATGAGGGGCGGAACCCGGTGAGGGGGAGTGATGGTGGGCGCTGGGCCCGGTGGTGATCGTTCTCCAGTGTGGCCGCGAATCGGTATGGACGCAACGACAGTCGCGGAGTAGCGTTGATTTCGGGCCTGCCACACCCGTGCGTTCCGACACGACCGGATCCGGCGTCGGATCGCTCCCGCGCAATGCTGTTGCGGCATCCTTCGACGACAGGTGTGTCATGGCCGATCCCACTCCGGAAGAGTCGATGTGTCCGCGTCGGCGGGGCGTTCGCGGTGCACCGGGGGCCGACATCCGGATCCTGGCGGACAACGGAGAGTACTGGCTCACCAACAAGGGGGACCAGGCCATCATCCGGGTCACCGTCCGGCGCCTGCGCGAACGGTTGCCGCACGCGCGTATCGGTGTGCTGACGAATGCGCCGACACTCCTTCGGTCGTACGAACCGGATGCGGAACCGGTGTGTTATCGCCGGGGTGGCGACTGGGCCGATGCGCGCGTCGCCGATGCGTGGGTCGGACGGGTGGCCGCCCGGGTCGTGGGGCCCCGCGTCGTCGGGACGACGGGGTGGTTGTGGTCGGGCACGGTGGATCCGCTTCGTTCCGCGGTGCGCTCGGCCCGGAACGGGCTGCGGGCCCGCCGCTCGGCCACCGTCGGCGGAGGCGGTGGTGAGGGTCGAACAGAATGGTACGACGGGTATTTCGATACCCCACGAACCCGCTCGGGTGGGGGGCTGCTGCCGAACGCGGTCGATGACGCGACGATGGTCATCGCGATGGGCGGCGGATACCTCACGGATGTGGACGAGTACCAGGCGCACCGCACGTTGTCGCTGCTGGAGCGGGCGCTCGAGCGCGGCGTACCGACGGCGATGCTGGGGCAGGGAATCGGCCCGATGGACGACCCCACGCTGCGTGCCCACGCCGCGAGAGTCCTGCCGCGCGTGGACCACATCGCGCTGCGTGAGGGTCGTCGGGGGCCGGCGCTGCTGCGGTCGCTCGGTGTCCCCGACGGCCGCGTGGTGGTCACGGGGGACGATGCGGTGGAACTCGGATACCGCGCGCGCACCGAGGGACTCGGCCGGCACCTCGGCGTGTGCCTGCGCATCGCGGGGTACTCTCCGGTGACCGACAGCGCGCGTGCCGAGGTGGGTCGGGTGGTGCGGTCGGTGGCGGACCGTGCCGGTGCGGGACTCGTTCCGCTGCCGGTGTCGGAGTATCGCAGCGAGGATCGCAGGGCGACGATGCCGCTGCTCGCCGGGTATCGCGCGGAGGGAACACCCCTCGGCAGATTCTCCGGGCCGGAGCGACTCGCTGCGGAGGTGTCGCGCTGCCGGGTACTGGTCACCGGCGCGTACCACGTGGCGGTCTTCGCTCTGTCCCAGGGGATTCCCGTCGTGGGGCTCACATCGTCGCGGTACTACGACGACAAGTTCGGCGGGTTGGGGGCGATGTTCGGGGCGGGCTTCGCGCTCGTCCACCTCGACGACCGGGGACTTCGCGAGGCGCTCGACCGCGCGGTCACGGAACTCTGGGACGCCGCCGACCGAGTGCGGGATCCGCTGAGGGACCGCGCGCGTGCGCAGATCGCGGCGTCGAATGCATCGTTCGATGTCGTCGCGGCGTTGGCATCGGGGTCGCGGGACGGGGCGAGTCGGTCGAATCAGGTGGCGAAGCGGCGCGATTGAGGATCGTCGGTGTGTGCGGCCCGATCGGCGCGCCACATCGATGCGGTGACGGCCCACAGGTCGTGGTCGCGCCGGTGACCTCCCACATCGAGATAGTCTGCCATCGTCCCCTCGTATTCGAATCCGACGTACTCGGCGAGGTGTCGGGCGGGCGCGTTGTCGATGCAGATCGCGGCGGAGAGTCGCTCGAGGCCGAGTTCACCGAAGACGAAGTCGAGGAACAGATCACCGATTCCACCCGCGATTCCCCGCCGGGTGTACTCGGAGGACATCCACAATCCGACGTCTGCGGTGCGTGCGTGTCGGTCGATGCGCTCGAGGTCGACCTGCCCGGCGAATCGTCCGTCGATCGACACGGCCAGGTGCAGGGCGACGCCGGCGCGTTCCTCACGGCGCATCCGCAGGTAGAGGTCGATCCAGGCGTTACTGGAATGCCTTTGCTCCCAAGGGATTTCCGAGCTCACCCAGAACGGTTCGAGAAACTCCCGGTCGTGGATGCGCAACCGGGACCATTCGGGGCCGTCGGTGAGTTGCGGCGAGCGCAGGAGTACGTCGTGCCTACGTCGAGAACTGGTCGTTCGCGATGGATCTGTCGATCCTGCGCAGGACCGTCGGTGCGGTGCTGCGCAGCGACGGCGCCTACTGACGGCGGAACAGGCCGAGCCGAGGCGATCGTCCACCCCGATCGAAGGAGACGGGAACATGCTGTTGGTCACCGGTGGTGCGGGCTACATCGGCACGCACGTCGTACGTGCGCTGGGCGGTGCGGGGCACGACGTCGTGGTCGTCGACGACCTGTCCGACGGGCACCCGGAACTGTTGCCCGACGGGATACCCGTCGAGGTAGGAACGGTCCTCGACACCGACTTCATGATGGACGTGCTCGACATGTACCGCGTCGACTGCGTCGTGCATCTCGCCGGGCGGAAGGCCGTCGACGAGTCGATCACCCGCCCCTCCTTCTACTACCGGCAGAACGTACTGGGCATGCAGAGTGTCCTCGCCGCGATGGTGCGACTGGACGTGCGCCGGATCGTGTTCTCGTCCAGCGCCGCCGTGTACGGTGCCGTCGCCGACGACACCGTCGCCGAGGACGCGCCGACCGCACCTCGCTCCCCGTACGGCCGCACCAAACTGATCTGCGAATGGTTGCTCCGCGACATCGCCGCGGTGGAGGGCATCAGCTGGTCGGCGCTGCGCTACTTCAACGTCGCGGGTGCCGGCGGTCGGGACCTCGCCGACCACGGCGTACACAACCTCGTTCCCCGCGTGTTCCAGGCGATCGATCTCGGCGAGGAACCGACCGTGTTCGGTGACACCTACGACACGCCCGACGGCACGTGCATCCGCGACTACATCCACGTGTCCGATCTCGCCGCCGCCCACGCGAGGGTCGTCGACGCGGTGGCGGCCGTGCCGATGTCCGCGATCTACAACGTCGGCTGCGGTCGCGGTGCCAGCGTGCTCGACGTGATGAGGGCGGCCCGGGAGGCGAGCGGCGTGCCCTTCCAGTGGCGGATCGCCGAACCTCGACCCGGTGATCCGGCCCGGGTCGTCGCCGACACCCACCTGATCCGCGACGAACTCGGTTGGACGGCCGTCCACGACCTCGGCGACATCGTCGGCAGCGCATGGGAGGCGTGGTCGGCGGCGAGGGGTGGGACCGGCGCGGAACTCTCGGTGGGGGCCCGCTGACCCCTCGGACCCCCACCCTCCCGGCCGGTGCGGGCGATCATCGCGATCGCCCGCACAGGCGCGTCGACCTGCTGATATCCGGGACGTGTGGAAGATGGAGACGTGCACCCCGCTCCACGACGCCGTCGCTCGACCTGGCCGCTGCTCCTCTTCAGTGCGTTCGTCGTGGTGGTGATCGTCGCGATCGGAACGAACCTGCAGTCGCCGCAGCGACCCCGCGTGGAGATCCCCGACGGCGTACCACCGGCCGCGGGCGCACCCGTCCCGGCGATCGACTTCGACGGACCGGGCCGCACCGCGGTGCTTCTGCGGGACTGGGCCCGACCGCAGGCCGACACACTGGGAATCCCGGTGATCGCACTCGAGGCGTACGGGCACGCCGCGGCGATCCTGACCGCATCGGATCCCGACTGCGGACTCGCCTGGACCACGCTGGCCGGTATCGGCAGCGTCGAGAGCAACCACGGCAGGCACGGGGGAGCGGAGCTCGACGAGGCGGGCACCGCCACACCGGAGATCCGCGGGGTGCCCCTCGACGGCGGACCCGGCCTCGCGGAGATCCGCGACACAGACGGCGGCGAACTCGACGGCGACACCGTCCTGGACCGCGCGATGGGGCCGCTGCAGTTCATCCCCGAGACGTGGCGGCGCTGGGGTGTCGACGCGAACGGCGACGGACGCGCCGACCCCGACAACATCGACGACGCAGCCCTGTCCGCGGGACGTTACCTGTGCGACCGCGGTGGCGACCTGACGACCGCGGAGGGCTGGACCCGGGCGGTCCTCGCCTACAACATGTCGAACGACTACGTCGCGCTGGTCCGCGACCGCGCCGCCGCGTACGGGGTGGGTGTCCGCCCGTGACACCTGCGCCGTGACGTCCGCGCCGTGACACAGTGGGGCGCGCCCGTGCCTCCTCGCCTGGTCGGGACGTTAGGCTGTCCCCAGCGTGCACAACCCGCAGCGCGGCCGTCCATCGAAGGAGAATCAGCCAGTGGCCATCATTGAGCAGGTAGGAGCCCGCGAAATCCTCGACTCCCGGGGCAACCCCACCGTCGAGGTCGAGGTGCTGCTCGAAGACGGAAGTTTCGCCCGCGCTGCGGTGCCGTCGGGTGCTTCCACCGGTGAGCACGAGGCCGTCGAGCTGCGCGACGGCGGAGACCGCTACCTGGGTAAGGGCGTCGAGAACGCCGTCGAGGCCGTCCTCGGCGAGATCGCCCCCGCCATCATCGGCCTCGACGCCACCGAGCAGCGCACCGTCGACCAGACCCTGCTCGACACCGACGGCACCCCCGACAAGGGTCGTCTCGGCGCGAACGCCCTGCTCGGCGTGTCCCTCGCCGTCGCGAAGGCCGGCGCCGAATCGTCCGGCCTCGAGCTGTTCCGCTACGTCGGCGGCCCCAACGCCCACGTTCTTCCCGTGCCGATGATGAACATCCTCAACGGCGGCGCGCACGCCGACACCGGCGTCGACGTCCAGGAGTTCATGGTCGCGCCGATCGGTGCGCCCACCTTCAAGGAAGCCCTCCGGTGGGGCGCCGAGGTGTACCACTCGCTCAAGTCCGTGCTCAAGAGCCGCGGCCTGGCGACCGGTCTCGGCGACGAGGGTGGGTTCGCTCCCGACGTCGCCGGTACCCGTGAGGCGCTCGACCTGATCGGTGAGGCCGTCGCGAAGGCCGGGCTGAAGCTCGGCAGCGACGTCGCGCTCGCGCTCGACGTGGCCGCCACCGAGTTCTACACCGACGGCACCGGCTACAAGTTCGAGGGCAAGGTTCGCACCGCCGACGAACTCGCCGCCTTCTACGAGGAGATCCTCGCCGCGTACCCGCTGGTGTCGGTCGAGGACCCGCTCAGCGAGGACGACTGGGAGGGTTGGGTCGCGTTGACCGAGCGTGTCGGCAACAAGCTGCAGCTCGTCGGCGACGACCTGTTCGTCACCAACCCCGAGCGTCTCGAGGACGGCATCGTCAAGGGCGCCGCCAACGCGCTGCTCGTGAAGGTCAACCAGATCGGCACCCTCACCGAGACCCTCGACGCCGTCGACCTCGCGCACCGCAACGGCTACAAGACGATGATGAGCCACCGGTCCGGTGAGACCGAGGACACCACGATCGCCGATCTCGCCGTGGCCGTCGGATCGGGCCAGATCAAGACGGGTGCCCCGGCCCGCAGCGAGCGTGTCGCGAAGTACAACCAGCTGCTGCGCATCGAGGAGTCGCTCGGCGACGCCGCCCGCTACGCCGGCGAACTCGCCTTCCCGCGGTTCGCCGCCGAGGGCTGATCCGGGCAGATGAACCAGCGCGGCAGATCCCGACCCGGGGCCAGGCGGAACCGCACCGACGGTGCGGCGACGACGCGGCGCCCGGGACGGGCCCGCCCGTCGGGATCTGCCGCACCTGCCGATTCCGCCGGCGAGAACGCGGGTGCCCGGCCCGCCGGCCGCGACGATCCCGTCCACTCGTCGCCGCCCCGAGGCCGTGCCGGCGGCGCCGGTCGTGCCCGGCCGGCCCGGGTGGGCGCGCCGAACACGCCCCGGCGCGACCGGTCCGAACACACCATCCTCGGTCTGTCGACGGGCCGCGCCGTGGTCCTCGCCCTCGTCGTGTGCGGACTCGCACTGACGCTGGCGATGCCGCTGCGCACCTACGTGAGTCAACGGTCCGAAGCCGAACAACTCGCGCAGGAACGCGAACGACTCGAACTCGAGATCGCCGCACTCGAAGACCAGAAGGCACACATCGACGACCCGGCGTGGGTGGCGGCGCAGGCGCGCAGCCGCCTGCAGTTCGTGATGCCCGGCGACATCGCGTACCGAGTTCAGCTCCCCGGCGACAGCGTGCCCGTCGACGATCCGCAGGAACCGCAACGCCGCACCACGGGTGCGTGGTACAGCGACCTGTGGTTGTCGGTGACCGAGCCGCCGCCGGAACCCGAGACCGACCCGGTGCCGCAGCAGATGCCTGTGGCACCCCCAGAAGCAGGAGACATCCCCGGGTGACCGATCCCGTCACGCAGGAAGACCTCGACGCCGTCGCCGCCCAACTCGGGCGCGCGCCGCGCGGGGTGCTCGCCATCGCCTACCGCTGCCCCGACGGGGCGCCCGGCGTCGTCAAGACCGCGCCGAAGCTCCCCGACGGCACCCCGTTCCCCACCCTCTACTATCTGACGGATCCGCGGCTCACCGCCGAGGCCAGCCGCCAGGAATCCGCCGGGGTGATGCGGGAGATGACCGAGCGGCTCGGCACCGACCCCGAACTGGCCGCCGGGTACCTGAGCGCACACCGGTCGTACCTCGCCGAACGCGACGCCATCGAATCACTCGGCACCGACTTCACCGGCGGCGGCATGCCCGAACGCGTCAAGTGCCTGCACGTGCTCATCGCGCATTCCCTCGCGAAGGGCCCGGGCGTGAACCCGCTCGGCGACGAATCGGTGGCGCTCGCCGCCGACGCCGGACTGCGCGGCACCGCGATTCCCGCGGACTGGCCGACCTACACCGAACTGCGCGGGGAGTCGCAGTGAGCGCGGTGCGGGTCGCCGGCATCGACTGCGGCACCAACTCGATCCGTCTCCTGATCGCCGACGTCGACGCGTCCGGTGCGCTCGTCGACGTCACCCGGCTCATGCGGGTGGTGCGGCTCGGGCAGGGGGTCGACGCCACCGGCCGGCTCGCACCCGAAGCCATCGAACGTACCCGGGCGGCGTTGAGCGACTACGCCGACCTGATCCGGGAGACCGGTGCGACCGCCGTGCGGATGGTCGCGACGTCCGCGACCCGCGACGCGAGCAATCGCGAGGACTTCTTCGCGATGACCCGCGAGGTCCTCGGCGCGGTGATCCCCGGTGCCGAGGCCGAGGTCATCACCGGCGACGAGGAGGCCCGCCTGTCGTTCACCGGCGCCGTCGGCGAACTCGACCCCGCCCGGGGTCCGTTCGTCGTCGTCGATCTCGGCGGCGGATCCACGGAGGTGGTCCTCGGCGACGCGAACGACGTGCGCGCCGCGTACTCCACCGACATCGGTTGCGTGCGGTTGACGGAACGTTGCCTGCACGACGATCCGCCCACCGCCGACCAGGTCTCTGCGGCACGAGCTTTCGCGTCGGAGAAGGTCGCCGAAGCGCTCGCACAGGTGCCGGTGGAGCAGGCGAGGACGTGGGTGGGTGTCGCGGGCACCATGACCACCCTCGCCGCCCTCGCGCACGACCTGGACGTGTACGACCCGGAGCGGATCCACCTGTCGTCGGTGCCGCTCGACCGGCTGCGGCAGGTGTGCGACGGCCTGGTCGCCGCGACCCGCACCGAACGCGCCGCGCTCGGGCCGATGCACGAAGGCCGTGTCGACGTCATCGGTGGTGGATCGATCGTGACGACGGTCCTGGCCGACGAACTCGCCGCACGCGCGGGCATCACCGAACTCGTCGTGAGTGAACACGACATCCTCGACGGAATCGC
>Ga0123326_1000332_pt1 | contig 47547 bp, 34 predicted proteins | sample BioC13SIPDNA_FD_89739 | JGI IMG/M metagenome (GOLD analysis project Ga0123326, IMG submission 89739) | Anaerobic biogas reactor microbial communites from Washington, USA - Biogas_R1_A C13 SIP DNA | ecosystem: Engineered > Bioreactor > Anaerobic > Unclassified | place: Washington, USA | collected...
CGCATTCTGGCGACCCATACTATTCCACCCTTAGCCGAATTGATCGCTCAAACGGCGCAAGCTCTGCATCTGGAGGATTCCTGGGCTGCGCCGTGATTCCCCCGTTTTTTTGATAAGATACTATTTGTGCGTCATCTTGTTGCTAAAGCGGCTTTTTGGGGACTGTTGCTTTGTCGCCAACAGGCGGTAGAATATGCCAGTCTCGGTTTTTTGAATTGGGTGGGCAGTCGCCGGCAAACGTGGAACAGTGGATGGAGCAGGGAGGATGATGCGGCGTTTGTGGATAGTGTTCGTTCTGTTGGTATGTGCCGGATTGTGTGTGGGCTGCGAGCGGGCGGAAACGTTGATCGCGCAAACAACACCGACGCCGACTGTGTTGTCGCAGTGGGCGATTGCGGCGGAGGCCAGTTCGCAGTTTGGCTTTCCCGACTGGAGCGTGACCAGGGTGACCGGCGCGCCGGCGGTCAACGCGTGCGCGGATGATTCGCGGGCCTGGGCATCTGCGCGGGGAAATGGTGTGGAATGGCTACGATTGCGCTACGCTCAGCCGGTGTATGCAACTGAGGTGCGGATTTACCAGACGTTGGGACGGGGAGCGATCTTCCGCGTCTCTCTGGTGAATGAGGATGGTGCAGCGCAGCGTATTTGGGAGGGCGAAGACACGGATCGGACGTGTCCGGGCATGTTGATTGTGACCGTGCCGCAGGCAGCGGAACGCATCGTTGGTGTGAATATCGACCTCGATGAGTCGCGCACGGGATTCTGGAACCAGATCGACGCCGTGGAGTTGATCGGCGTGCGGTAATGTGCGTTTGCGCGGAATCACAATCCCACGCAAACGGTTTGTCTAGCTCCCAAAAAGGCGTTTCTTCAGGGCGTCGGGGACCCGTCCACCCTGTTCGAGGACACGCAGGGTTTCTGTCGGCGTGGGTGGGGGATCGGTAGGCGGTTCTGCCGCCAGTTCCAGCGATGCTGTTGGTATCGCGCTGTTGGGTGGCTGTGGTACGCCGACCGGTGTGACCGGTTCCGTCAACCACAGCGCGGCTTCAGCAGCGTTTGTGACAACGCGGACACCCTGCGGCACGTGAGCTCCCGGCGAAGCCGCAAGTAGGAGCGCGTTTGCGTTGCCCTCGATTTTCATCAGTGCTGTTGCATCGCTGTAAACGCAACGCATAGTCGCGCCCGCGGCGACCTGCTGCAACACGTCATCCCAGGCGGGGTTGGGGGGCGCGGTAGGGGGCAACGGGCTGATGACGAGCAGCCGCTGCGTTTGCACGAGCGCCTGTTCGTCATCCGACAGGGTAAGCTGGGCGAGACCCTGTTTCGCAAAGAACAACGCTTCACCCTCGCTGGCGATCATCTCTTCCAGCAGGAGTGCCGCTTGCGGACTCTCGCGGAATGCAGCGAGCAGCAGGTTTTCCCCCAGTAAAATCCCCACCGTTTCTTGCAGGAGTTCCCGCGTTTCGTCGTCGAGTGGGCCGGGCGCCAGGTAGATGATGGGGCGCATCAGCAGGCTGAGATCGCCGGAGTAGAACAGCAGCGCCGGGCGTAGTTTGAAGGGCAATTGGTGCAGGCCCATAGGGTAGAGGGGTTCGTTCCACCGCAGGGCGGCAACCTCAGACAACTCGTGCGGCGGATGCAGCTTGGCAGTTTCCTCAGGCGTCACCCCGAACGCGGCGGCTTGGACGGGCAAGGCTTCCAGGACGGCGCGCAAAGTCAGGCCGCGTTGATCCCAGGCCGAAAGCAACGTCTTGGCGCGCTGCGGCGCGAGTCCGGCGTTGAACAAAAACCACGCCCAGAGTCGTGTCTCGTCAGTCATTGGTGTCTCCGGGTTCCTTATCGAGGATGATCGTCACTGGGCCGTCGTTGACCAGGCTGACGTGCATGTGCGCGCGAAAGACGCCGGTGGCCACGGGGATGTCGGTTGCGTGCAGAGCCTTCACGAAGACGTCGACGAGCGCTTCAGCGACATCGGGCGGCGCGGCCTTGACGAACGAGGGCCGGAAGCCACGGCGAATGTCCCCGTAGAGCGTAAATTGCGAAACCACCAGGACACTGCCGCCGGTGGCCTGCACGGAGAGGTTCATCTTGCCCTCGGCGTCGCTGAAGATGCGCAGATTGGCGGTTTTGTGCGCCAGCCAGCGCGCCTCGGTCTCGGTATCGCCTTCGCCGGCTGCCAGCAAAACCAGCAGACCGGGGCCAATCTCGCCAACAACGACATTATCGACGGTGACGGAAGCGTGGGTGACACGTTGTACGACTGCGCGCATAAGTTTTCTCCTATCGGGTTTTTGTCATCGCGACGACAAACGCAATCGCCAGTCCGCTATCGTGGCTGAGGCTGATGGCCCACTCGGTCAGCCCTTGTGCCTCGGCGAGCGCGCGGGCGCGCCCGTGGAGGACGACATAGGGTTTGCCGCTCGTCTCGTTCAGCGTTTCCACGTCCAGCCAGCCGATGCCTGCCGGAGAAAGGATGCGCATCCCCACGCCTAGGGTTTTGGCGACGGCCTCCTTTGCCGCGAAGCGCGCCGCCAGTTCCGCCGGACGTCCACGGCTGTAACGGACTTCGTCGGGTGTGTAGACGCGCGCGAGGAATTTGTCGCCGAAGCGGTGCAGCGTCCGCTCGATGCGGGGGATATCTACGAGGTCGACACCGGTGCTGAGCATACTACTCCTGAGGATCGACGATAGCGAGCGCGTAGTGCTCGGGGTCGAGCCAACGTTGGACGACCTCCTGCACCTGCGGCGCGGTGATGGCCGTGATCATATCGGTGTACCGTTGCAGGTAATCCAGTCCCAGGTTGTGGCGCTCGATGTTGAGCAGCGCGTGGGCAACACCGGCGTTGGTCTCCAGTTGCAACGGCAGGCTTCCGGTAAGGTAGGATTGTGTATCCTGGAGTTCTTCTTTGGTGACGCGCGTATCGCGGAGGCGGTGTAGCTCCTGCAGGATCAGCTCGACCGTCTTGTCGACGTTCGCCGGGTTGACGCCGGCGATGATGCGCCAGGGGCCGGGGCCTTTCCCGCCTTCGATGTTGCTGTAGACGTAGTAGGCCAGGCCGTTGGTCTCACGGATGATCTTCCCCAGTCGCCCGTACATTCCGAAGACGCCGAACAGGGTGTTGGCGACGAAGCACGGGACGAAGTCGGGGTCTGCGCGCGCCGGACCAGGCCAGCCGAAGACGAGGTCGCTTTGCGCTTTGTCCTCGATGGTTAGTCGCTGCTCGCGGCGTTCCGTCAGCGCTGGTGCGGGCGGCAACTCGACCTGTGGTGGGCGGCTGCCTTGCCAATCGCCAAAAGCGGCGGCGACGGCCTTTACAGCATCCTGTGCCTTGATCGCGCCGACGACTGTGATAACGGCATTCTTGGGGGCGAAGTGAGTTGCGTGAAACTGCACCAGATCGTCACGGGTAATGCGTTCGATGGTTTCGCGGTAGCCAGTTTGGCTCCAGTGATAGGGGTGGTCTTCGGGATAGGCCAGCGTGCGGAAGGTCAGCGAGGCCATGCGGTGCGGATCGGTTTCGCGTTCCTGGATGTCGGTGAGAATCTCGGCACGGGCTTTCTCCACCTGATCTTTCTCGAAGGCGGGATGGCGCAGCACATCGTTGAGGATATCCAGCAGCAGCGGCAGATGTTCGATCAGCCCTCGCGTGCCGAAGCCGGTGGTACGCACGCCAGCATTGATGCTGAAACTGGCAGCGATGGACTCGATGGCCTCGTAGAGCTGCGCGAAGCTGCGTGTGCGCGTACCGCGTTCCAGCACATCCGTGGTGAAACCCGCCAGCCCAATCTTCTCTTTGGGGACATCAATGGCGCCGGCGAACAGATAGCCACTGACAATGACGGTGGGACTGCTGAAGTTTTCACGGGCCAGTACGGTGATGCCATTGGGCAGAACATGGCGCGCGATATCATCAGGGCCGGGCAAGGAAAGCGCGAGTTTGCGTTTATACATTATCTCTCCGAGATGACCTATTGATGCGAAAGAGAACGAACCACGAATCTTCACGAATATAGCCAAAATTCGTGAGGATTTGTGAAGATTCGTGGTAAAGATTCATTTTCTAGCTAGATACCAGCCGGTGGTGCGATTTTGGGAGCGCAGGTAGGTTTGCGCGACGCGCTGCACGTCCTCCGTGGTGACGGCGGTGATGTTGTCCAGGTAGTGCGTGAACCACTCGTAATCGGCGAAGATTTCGCTGTAGCCGAGCCAGAACGCTTGATGTGTGGTGCTTTCGCTGGCGTAAGCGAAGAGCGCACGCGCCTGTTGTTGCGCCTTTTCCAGTTCCGCCTGGGTGACGGGCGCTTCTTGCAGCCGCTCGATTTCGACGCGCAGCGCCGTCTCCACGTCGGCCAGGGGACGCCCTGGCCATGCGGTCGCCATCAGTTGGTAGAGGCCGGGATCGACGGTCGTCATCAGGCCGCCGCTGATGTCGATGGCGAACTCCCTCTCCACGAGCGCCTGGTAGAGGCGGCTGGTGTGGTTGGTGACGCCGCCGCCGACCAGAAAGCCTGACGCGCCCGCGAGCACGGCGTTGAGCACTGTCAGAGCGAAGAAGTCTTTATGGCGGGCGGCGGGGATGTGGAAGGCCACGTTGAGGTAGTCGGTCTGCCCCGCGCCTTCGACGACGACGCGCCGTTCGCCGCGCTGGGGCGGCTCGACGGCGGTGACCGGTGGAATCTCGGGCCCGGCCTCAATCTCGCCGAAGTAGCGTTCGGTGATGCGCTCGATCTCTCCGGCGTTGAAGTCGCCGGCAATGGCGAGAATCGCGTTATTGGGCGCGTAGTACGTGCGGTAGTAATCGTGCAGCATGTCGCGCGTCATCGTTTGCAGGTCGCAGAGGTGGCCGAGTGTTTCGTGCCCGTAAGAGTGGACGCGATAGGCTGCCGCCAGAACTTCCTCGCTCAACAAGAAGTGTGGTGAGTTCTCGTTGCCTTGCCGCTCGCTGATGATGACGCTGCGCTCGGACTCGACCTCTTCTGGGGTGAAGGTGGCGTTGTGCATGCGGTCGGATTCAATGTCGAGCGCCACGGAGATCCTGTGGGCCGGAAGGGTTTCGTAGTATGTGGTAAAGTCATACCACGTCATCCCATTGAACACGCCGCCTTCGCGGGCGACGGCTTCGTCGGCAGCGCCTTCCGGCCACCGCTCTGAGCCTTTGAACAACATATGCTCGACCCAGTGCGAGATGCCCGTCATGCCTTGGCGCTCGTTGCGCACGCCGGCCCTATACCAGACCCACGCACTGACGACCGGCGCCGCGTGGCTTTCGCGGATGAGGACTTGCAGGCCATTATCGAGTTTCGTGCGCAATAGCGTCATTCAGCAATCTCCCTTGTAGTCGATGTGCACTTGACACTTTGACTACTCGATGATTTCTTTGATGCCTTCGCCGTTGTAGCCACGGCCGATGGCCATGTATTGGAAGCCTATTTCGCGCACGTGGTGGGGATCGTAGATATTGCGCCCATCAATCAGGATGGGCTGGTTCATCGTGTCACGGATGCGCACCAGGTCCAGGTTTTTGAACTCGTTCCATTCCGTCACCAGAATGAGCGCGTCGGCGCCTTCCGCCAGGGCGTAGGGGCTGTCAGCCATTTCTGCTTCTGGCAGCAAGCGCCGGGCGTTTTCCATAGAGACAGGGTCGTAGGCGCGGACTTTGGCGCGCTCGCGGAGCAAGTCCCAGGCGATGTCCACGGAGGGGGCTTCGCGCATATCGTCCGTGTTCGGCTTGAAGGCTAACCCGAGCAACCCAATGACTTTGCCTTCGAGCGTGCCGCCGAGCATCTTCATAACTTTGCGGATAGGTGCTTTCCGTTGATCGGTGTTGATATCCATAACGGCGTGGATCAGTTGAGGATGCCGTCCGGCGAGTTCGGCCATGTATGCCAGGGCTTTCACGTCCTTGGGGAAACATGAGCCGCCCCAGCCAATCCCGGCGTCCAGGAACGCTGATCCGATGCGCTTGTCCAGGCCCATACCGCATGCGACTTCCTTCACGTCTGCGCCGAGCACCTCGCATATGTTGGCGATCTCGTTGATGAAGGAGATTTTGGCCGCCAGGAAAGCGTTGGAGGCGTACTTGATCATTTCCGCAGTGCGCAGGTCGGTGATCATGATCGTGGTGCGCAGTGGTAAATGCAGTTGGGCGACTTTTTCGGCGGCTTCGCGGTTGGTCGAGCCGAGGATCACGCGGTCGGGGTTCATGAAGTCGGTAGTGGCTGATCCTTCGCGCAGAAACTCCGGGCAGGAAACCACGGCGAATTCTGGCGCGTCAGGCCGCCGGTTGCGGACGATGTCCGTCACCCAGTCGCCCGTCCCCACCGGCACGGTGGACTTGTTGATGATAATGATGGGGTGGTCGATGACATCGGCGATGGATTCTGCTGCCATCCGCACGTAGCGCAGGTCGGCCTGCCCGTCCACATCCGATGGCGTACCCACGGCGATGAAGGCGTATTCGGCGTCCTTGAGGGCTTCGGCGTATGACGTGGTGAAGGTCAGCCGCCCGGCCTTCACGTTACGCTCGACGACTTCTTCCAGCCCCGGTTCGTAGATCGGCATAATGCCTTTGTTGAGATTCTCGATGCGGGTTTCGTTGATATCCAGACACTGGACACGGTTCCCCAGATCCGCAAAACTAGCCCCGCTCACCAGTCCGACGTAACCCACTCCAATCACGGCGATATTCTTCATTATGGTTCATCTCCTCTTTGCGGTATAATCTGATGAAGCGTTTGAAAGTTAGAGAATGATACCACAATTGCACTGTTTTCCAAGAGGTGTGACCATGAGAATTCAGTACCAATTGGTTGAGGATTCAGCAGTTCGCCGCCAGGCACTTCAACGCCATCAAGAGATGATTACGGTATTGCAGAAGCTTGGCTTCGAGTCGCCGGTGATTTGTGGTGAACGCCTGTTCCCCTTCAGCTATCTGCTTCTCTGGCCGGTGACGGCGATGATGCGCTCCAAAAACGAGACCGTCCGCAGCACGCCGTTTTTATGCCTGACCACCGCATATCCACTGACAGGGCACCGCGAAACGATGACCTTCGCGCTGATTAACGCCTTGGGTGTCAAATTCGCCACTGCTTTTTCGGACGGGACGGTGGTGTTGATGTCAACGAGTGCGCGCGCGGATCATCTCGACGAGGCGGCGCAGTATTACAAATTCGCTGGCCCTAAGCCGGTTGAGGAAGCCTGGGCGTTTCACCAGGACAAGCTCGCGGGTTTTCTGAAAGACGGAAAGGATATCCAGCCGGGCCTTGCCTTCGATGACTATATCCGCTTATCGCGCCGCGAATCCGAGATGGAATCCCCTGTGCTTCTGACCAAATACCTGTCGCTGCCGCTGGTGCGCGCGTTGTTTGCGCTGCTCTTCTTTGCTGCATTGACGCTCTGCGCGCGCCTGTGGTTGCTCCCATAGCTGGATGAAATGCTCAGAATGGTTTGGGGGAGGGGGGTAGGTTATGCTTGACTCAATGTGTGATCTGGTCGACGCGCTGGCGTCGAAGTTGGTGACCTATCGGCGTGACTTTCACCGTTACGCCGAATCTGGTTGGCTGGAATTTCGGACGGCGTCGCTCGTCGCCCGGCGGCTGGCCGACCTGGGATTTGACGTCCACGTGGGACGTGACGTGATGTGTGACACAGCACGGATGGGAGTGCCCGATCAGGCCACGCTGGATGCCGCCTGGGAGCGTGCGGTTACCCAAAGCGGCGATTCGGCGTACCTGGAAGCGTTGAAGGGCGGGTTCACGGGCGTTGTGGGCGTGCTCAAGAGTGGCGATGGGCCGACGGTGGGATTGCGTTTCGATATGGATGCCCTGAACATTCAAGAAAGCATTGCCGAGACGCATCGTCCGGCGCGCGAGGGCTTTGCTTCTGTGAATGATGGTATGGCCCACGCCTGTGGTCACGACGGGCACGCGGCACTCGGTTTGGGCGTGGCTGAAGTCCTGATGGCGCTGCGGGATGCGTTTCGTGGCACGGTCAAATTGATTTTCCAACCGGCGGAGGAGGGCGTGCGCGGCGCGAAGTCGATGGTTGAGGCAGGCGTCGTGGATGATGTCGACGTCCTGTTGGGCCTGCACCTCTACGGCAGGTGGAATCCCGGCGAGATCGAGTGCGCCCGCAGTAATTTCCTGGCGACGAGTAAGTTCGACGCGCTCATCAAGGGCGAACCAGCCCACGCGGGCGGCGATCCACAGGCGGGCAAAAACGCGCTGTTGGCTGCTACAACGGCGGTGCTCAACCTGTACGCCATCCCGCGTCACCGGGAGGGCGCGACACGCATCAACGTGGGGAAGTTGATCGCCGGTGAGGGGCGCAACGTCATCTGCCCGGAGGCGCGGCTCGTCATCGAGACCCGCGGCGCGACGACGGAGCTGAACGACTACATGGTCGAGCGCGCCACGCGCGTGCTGACGTCCGCCGCCGCGATGTACGACTGCACGGTGGACATCATCGCAATGGGGAGCGCGCCATTAGCCGAGAGCGACAAGACCCTCGGTGAACGGGTGGAGGCAATCGCCCTGAGTATGGAAGGCTTTTCCCTGCACCCACCCGAAAGCGGCGGCGGCAGCGAGGACTACACCTATATGATGTGCCGCGTGCAAGAGCGCGGCGGGATGGCGACGCACATCGGCCTGGGCGCGGGTATCGGTGCGGGCGGGCATCACACCGCGACGTTCGACTTTGATGAGCGGGCGCTGGTCAGTGCAGTTAAGTTGCTTGTGGCAGTGACGGTAGATGTGCTGCAAAATGCGCCTTCTGTTTCTCACGAGAGCCAGGCGCTTGTTTGAGCGCCGGATATTTGCGTTTTTTACCTTTTGTGATAGACTTCAGCCTGGGTTTGCATTCCCGCACAAACGTTCGCTGCGATGATCAATCCCCTCTGTGTTAAGCTGTCCCCGAAAACCTTGCAAAGGAGAGGTATGACATGATGAAACTATTAAGAACTTTGTGCGTCGTCGGTTTGCTATTGTTTGTAACGCAAAGTGTATTGGCCGACCGGACGACGCCATCCACAGCGGCGGCGACGGAGCCGGCATCCATTATCATTGATCACACGTGTACTGACCTGGACCAGATTCCCGCGTACTGGATCAACCAGGCGCGAACTCTAGCCATCCACTATGCGCATACCTCACACGGCTCCCAGCTCCGTGCGTACTTGAGCAATTTGGAGGCAGGAAACAGCCTGTATGACCATTCCTTTTTCGTGGCTGGAAACGATCCACCTGCATCGTTGGATGACTGCGCAGACAACACGCTCTGCCTTTACATTGGCAATCCTCCAGAAACGTACATTACACCAGATGACTATTGGGAGAGCCAGGACGGGACTGCGAGAACCGAGGCTGTCTCCGACACCGGTTTGTTTGGCTCTTCAATGTGGTCGTGGTGCGGTCAGGCGTCAGATTATTCGGAAGCGCAGATCCAGACCTATCTTGATCTTATGGGGCAGTGGGACAGGACCAGCCCTATGCGCTTCATTCTGATGACGGATCACACTGACGGTGGCAGTGCAACACTCACCCGCAACAACAGTATGATTCGCCAATATGCGCAGGATCAGGCTCTGGTCTTGTATGACTTTGCCGATATCGAGAGTTACGATCCTGATGGGAACTACTATCCCAATACAAATGACAGTTGTCCCTGGTGCAGTGACTGGTGCGCTGCGCACCTGGAGGATTGTCAGGACCTTCCTGTCAGTTGTGCCCACTCGCACGGATTCAACTGCAAATTAAAGGGGCAGGCGTTCTGGTGGATGCTGGCTCGGCTAGCCGGATGGGATGGGATAACGGGAGCCTATCGCGGCTCAACCGGTAGCGGCGATTGGAGCGTCGGCGTTATCTGGGACGGGGGCGTCGTTCCCACCTCCGGAGACGCCGTCACCATCACGGCCGGTACCACTGTAACTGCAGATGTGAATGCGGCGTGTGGCCGGCTGACTGTCGAACCTGGCGCGACTCTCGTCGTTCCGGAGGGCGTCTCACTCAGTGTGCGTGAGATGGTGGATAACCAGGGCACGTTACGTGAGACGCGCACTGTCAACAATGATACGGTCGCGTTTCTGGAAATGGCCGATGTCTATAGCGTTGCCCGTTATCGGGGTGTCGAGATCAGCACGCTGAACAACTTGGGGCAAGTTACGGTGACGGTGCGAGTGCCAGGCGTGGGGGAATACTGTACGTATGATGGCGCTGCGTCCCCGGCTTACGCACGCCGCTGCGTCGAAATCACCGCCCAACACGACGCGAGTGCCACCGTGCGCCTCTGGGCGAGCGCTGCGGAGATGAATGGCCTCATCGATCCCCGGCTCTATCGATACGTTGCGCCGCAGTGGGAGCACCTGGACACTAATGCTGCGACTGGCACCGCCGGTCGCTACACTTACGTGGAAGCCACAACACAGGGCTTCTCGCACTTTCTGATCGCCGAGAATGCCGCTGCGCCTGCCAGCGTTACCCAATCGGGTGTGAAAATCTCACGCGCGTTTGCTTTCGCTTTGTTGGGTATACTTGGCCTGGGACTGCTTGGCGTTGTGTTGATTAAACCCTGTTTCCGGCGGCGGTGAAATTGCTGTCTGTATAACGGCGGATTTGCTAGAGAAGTAACCTGTGCACACTGGCAGATGAGTATGGCGCCCATCTGCCAGTGTGCTGTTTACAGTTTTCCAATCGCTATAAGGATCCCCATAATGATAAACCAAACACTGCAAACAATATAGAAAATTGTAGCGGTTGTCTCCCCGGCTCTTCTAGCGCTCAATACCTTAGGATGGTTCCACCACCGGTTCCAGCGGCGAACAGTGGCAATGATTATCATCAAGCCCGCAAGTACACTTGTGACTCCCGGACACACATCCAAGTTTATACCCACTTTGACTGTTGTGCAGGTTAATTACTTCGTCGCGAACGTGTCAATCATCAACCGCACATCCCCAAGCGGGTACAGAATCGGGCACGTCGCGCCGCGCTTAATGTATTCCTGCACTTTGGCGCGGGCCTCCGCAGGCGTGCCGGTGGCGGTAATCTTCAGCACCAGGTCGTCGGGGACGTAGATCATCGCTTTTTCGATCTGCTCCTTGGTGGCGGGCCAGCCCAGGATGGCTTGAATTCTCTCCACCACGTCTTTCTTCACGCCGCTGGCCTTGGCGATGTGCGGCTGTTGCGCGAGGTACTGCGTGAGTAGCATCTTCGCGCCGCGGATGGCCTCCGCCTGGTCCTCGTGCACCGAGCAGACGACGAGTTGCGGGCGGTCGAGGTCGTAGACGGTGCGCCCGACCTTGCGCGCGCCCTTGTCCAGCAGCTCCATCGCCTCGTCGTTGTATTCCGGTGGAACGCAGTAGTTGAGCACCGCGCCATCGGCGATTTCGCCCGTCATCTCCATCATCTGCGGGCCGGTCGCGCCGATCATCATCGGCACATTGCGCGGTTCGCGCCGCCCGTGGACGACGTCCAGCTCGATGTTGTTTACGTAGTGAAATTCGCCGTGGTATGTCACCCGTTCCAGCACTAGCAGCTTGCGCATCACCTCGATGGTCTCGCGCATGGCGGCGAGCGGCTTGCGCCGGTCGATGCCGACGTTCTTTGCCAGTGGGTCCCACCACGCGCCGATGCCGCAGATGATGCGATCCGGCGCGAGGTCGTCCAGCGTGAGGAACGTCGCCGCCAGCAGGCCGATGTTGCGCGTCCAGTTGTTGATGACGCCCGAGCCGATCTTGATGGTGCTGGTGGCAGCTGCGTAGGCCGCCATCGGCACAATGGCATCGCGGACGAGACGGCTCTCCGCCTGCCAGACGGCTTCGAAGCCGCGTTCCTCCGCATACCGCGCGTAGGCCATCCCGTCGCGGATGGGGTGCGCATCCTGCAAATACATCCCGACTCGTGGAATATCGTTTTGTGGCATGATTACCTCCTGAATGTATGTAAGAATGAGCGAATCAGTGAATTGGCGAATCAGCGTGATATTCTTCCATTCGCTGATTCTTTTTATCTGAACAAGTCTTTGTCTGGCGGGCGCTGCATATCCGTGGCGCGACCGTCGCCATGCGGGTAATCGGCGCCGCGAATGAGGACGACGGGCAGTCCCTCCGCTGCTTGCCCGGTGACGAGACCCGCCGCCGCCGCCAGCTCGTCGGCGCGGGCGACGGTGGTGACGCGCAGGGTGTAGCCGAACATATCCGGCTGCCCGCGGAGATCGGCGATGGGCAGCATCCCGGCGACGCCGAGCGCTACGTTGACCGTCCCTAGCCGCCAGGGCCGCCCGTGCGTATCGGTGATGATGACGGCGACGTCCGCGCCGGTCGCTGCCATCAGCCCGTCGCGAATGCGCCGCGCCGAAGCGTCCGGGTCCTCAGGCAGCGTAAGCGCGATATCGCCTGCAGGACTTGAAACGTTGGAGCGGTCCACGCCGGCGTTGGCGCAGATCCAGCCGTGGCGCGTTTCCATGATGAGCGTTCCTTCGCGCTGGCGCACAACGCCCCGCGACCCGCGTAGGATCACTTCGACCAGGCGCGGATCTTTGTCCGCGGCGGCGGCGAGGGCCTGCGCTTCCGGCGATGGTTCCACGTCGGTCAGGTTTACGGTGCAGCCTTCAGCCTTGGAGACGATTTTCTGCGTAACGACGATCACATCGCCGTCTGTCAGGAGCAGACTCGCCCGCTGTAGCGCGTCAAGGATCACCTTTGCAACATCATCCCCGGTTTGTACGTCGGGGATGCCTGGCAAGGCATAAAGCGCGATTTGTGCTGTGGTCATCCTTCTGGCAGTCCCGTGATGCGGATGCCCGCCCCCGGCACTTTGTAGCGGATGTTGATGCCGATCAGCACCGAGGTCAGCCCTTCGACGACTTTAGCATTGACCAGTGGCCCGGCGTCGATGCCGCGCGTGCCGATGTCCTCCGCGAGTTGGATGGCGATGGCTTTGGCTTCTTTCTTGTCGCCGCAGACGAGCACGTCGCAGGCGATAGGATGCTCCGGGTCTTCCAGCGTGTGCGCGCCGACGTTCTGGAACGCGGCAACCACGTCCACGCCGGGGCCGAGGATGACCTGCGCCTGCTCGCAGGCGGAGCCTTCCGGCGGGATGTAGACTCGGGCGACCTTGGGTGGTTTCATCGCCACGTTGACGTTGATCAGCGTTTTGCCTTGCAGCGTGTCCTTGAGTGTTTCGAGCAGGGCGTTCTGCGCGGCGTAGGGCACGGTTAGCACTGCGACGTCGCAGGCGTGCGCGGCATCGGGGTTGGTGTCGCCGGTCACCAGTGGTTCGCCCAGCTTTGCGTTGATCTCACCGGCGACACGCTGTGCCTTTTCGGCCTCCCGCGAGCCGATAATGACGGTGTGACCCGCCTTGGCCCAACGCATGGCGAGACCGGGGCCTTCGTTGCCCGTCCCGCCGAGGATGGCGATGGTGTATTTTTCTGTCACGTGAGAGTCCTCCTTTTAGTCAGCACCAGACTACAAAAGTCTCGGCGCGTGTTGGGCTGTGCCGTCCCCATCTGCAATGTAAATATCTGCACAAACAGGCGCCTTATAACACTTTTGTAGTCTTTGCTGGTTATAGTGAACCACGAATCTACACGAATTTTCACGAATGGCAAGTGCGATGCGTGTGAATTCGTGAAGACTCAATGATCGTTGATTTACGGCGTAGTGCTACTGGTCACGTTCCGCAGCACCAATGGCAGGTAGGCGAATCTGATCTCGCTGTTCAACGGGATGTAGTCGCCTTTGTTCATCGCCATGGCCACGTTTCCGGCCTCATCAACAGCTTGCAGAACATAGTGAGCACCGGGAGGAATGTTGCTGGTGCTCCCCAGCCAGCTTTGCCCGCCCGGGTCGTTGAAATCCGGTTCCAGAGGAACGCTCCAGATTTGCTCCGGCGTGATAAAGGTGAAGTACAAACGCCTGACCCTGCCCTCGTTGTCGAGGGCTGTGGCTTGGAGTTCGACGATGGGCGATCCGGTGATACGCAGCGCGCGGGCCGTTAGGATGCGCGGCGGCGTGAAGTCGTTGTTCCAGGGACGGGCATAGAAAACCTGAATCCCGGCTTGGGTCAGGAGGCGCAACTCACGCGTCCTGGCATTGAAGAGCGCAAAGGTGGCGGCGAGCCGATTGACGTTATCGCCAAAGCGGTTGATCGTGAAAAGCTGTGGCGAGGACCACCCCAGACCTCCCTCTATTGGCGGCTCGGTTAAGGCTGTATCGGAGACGGGCCGGGTGATTACCGGATCGAAATCCTGGAGTGGCGTGAGGTCGCCGGAGAGGAGCACTGCGCCTCGCGGCTGCCAATCTGTTTCGTCGTCTGCCACAGGTGGCAATGGGATCGCGCCAGAGGGGAGCAGGGGGCGTCCAGTCGTTCCGTGTGTCCACACCATACTATTATCACCGATGCTGAAGAAGGTACCGTTATTGCCTCTTTGCTCGACCAAGACTGGTGCAACGTTGATGTGCTGGGCGAGCAGGTTATAACTCAAAGGGATGGTGGCAACTTCCGTCACGTCGATCGGCGGCAGGTAGGTGGAGGGATCGAGTGTGTTGGGTGTGTCCACGAGGTACATCGGCAGGCCGTACAGGACTGCCTGCATCATGGACTTGGCATCGTAAGGTGTCAGTCCCCCTTGTGGCAAGCCGTAGAGATAGCGCACTTTGGCGTTGCGCAACGCCATCCCGATGGGTATGATGTTCTGACGGCCCATTTCCTGGGTCAAATAGACCATCAACCGCTCCGAACCGGCGATGCCATCGTCGGTCCCGTAACCGTAGCCGGTGTTGGCGATCCACGTGCCGCCTTTGGCGGCGAGGGCTTGGGGGAAATCCGGTACGGTTTTCGCGTAATCGGGGAGTGGGGGCACAGCGTCGTCGGGGACGTTGTAGCCCGCGTGACAGCCCATTGACCAGCCGATACTCCCGGTGATTGAGGTGTTCGCGTTGACGATATCAGTGTTGAAGAACAGATCCGCTGTCGTGGTGGCACTGGCAGGCAGTGCGGCCCAGTGCTCGAAGTGCGCGTTGACGGCGACCAGACCCGGCACGGGCGTTTGTTGTGTCCAGGCCGCGCGTAAGTCGTCGGCGGTCCAGGTATCGTTGATCAATGTGTCTGGTGCGATGGGTGTGTGCATTGCCCCGAGCAATCCGGCAATAGCAGTGGAGGAATCCGTCAGGAAGTCGTAGCCGGTGACGAGGGTGCTGTCGCTGGGCAAAACGCCGCCAGTTTCCAGGAAGACATCGATCATCATCGTCATTTCTTCCGGCGATTCAACCAGCCGGCCGGTGGCCTTGCGGGGGCGCCAGAAATATTGCCCGCGCCAGCCCAGTTCCGCGCCGGCGGGCGTGCCGTAAGCATCGTCGGTGAGATAGAAGCCCAGCCGGGTCGCCGCGCCTATGGCCGATCCCGCGTAGCCGACCATCCCGAATTCGCGTTCGTTGGCGATGCGGGTAAGGTCTCTCTGCCGGTAGAAAGGAACCTGCGCGTCGTCGCCGGCCACCACGATGTAGTTGATGCCTGGTTCGCTGTACAGGTAGGGGGCGATGATGTCCTCGCGGATGGCCTGCGCCAGTTGGTTGGCGCGATGAACGTTGCAATAATCGACGTTCCAGGCGGCATACAACTCGTCGATCGTTGCGTGCATTTCGAGCGGGTAGAGGATGCCCCGCACATTGGGCGCGTCAGCCAGCAAACGCAACGCCTGCGTGAGGGGTGTTGTCTCGGTGAGGCCATACGTTTGCGCCAGTCGGGTGGGATTGTAAAGAATCAGTGTCAGCGGTGGCGTTGCCGGTGTGACGCTGGTGCCGGTATAGATATCCGTTTTACGGGGTCTGCTAGGGTAGTTTTCGTCCCACGTGCAGCTCCGGACATTGAGCGGCGTGGCTTGTATGGACAGGCTGTAGGGCTGATCGGAATACGCCGACTCGATTGCGGGGATCACAACCGCGTAGTAGGTGCCCGGATACAAGGCGACGACGCGCACCTGCTCGGCCTGTATGTCTGGGTTAGAGGAGATCGACGCCCATCCACCGATCGACGCCCACCCGCCAATGGACGCCCATCCGCCGATGGACGCCCACCCACCGATTGATGCCCATCCACCAATCGATGCCCACCCGCCAATGGAGGCCCATCCGCCAATGGAGGCCCACCCGCCGGCGCTCTCGATGTTACCTTCTTCATCCGTGCTGACGGGGTCGTCCAGCGTGCTCAACTCCTGACCTTCGGGCAGTTCGGGGAGCAAACTTGGGTCCGGCGCGATGATGAGTTCGTAGTCTGCCGGCAAATTCGACAATGTTACCGTGAGCAGCGATGTGTCGGCGATCTCGAAGGAATACCAATCTTTGTCGCCTTGCCATCCGATGTAGGCATTGATGTTTGCCGGGGTGGCGAGTGACCAGGCGGTGTTATAGGTGTTGTTGGACTCATAGGGATCATCGGGGCCGGGATCGAATGTGGGGAGAGTGCGCTCTCCACCCACGACGATAATCTCGCCGATCATCTCTTCGACCGTGATCTTGCCGCTGCCTTCGAAGTGCATCCCGAGTTCCTCCATCGTGGCCTGATCCCAGTAGAAGCTTGTTTTCGGCGGGATGATTTGCGTGTGTTCGAATTTCTGTACACCATGAGCGTCGAAAACGTCCAGATAGACGACGACATCGTAGTAATCGTGGGGATTGTGAATCCAGTAACGAGTAGCATAATCGGGATGGCGCGCAATAGATGGTAGGTAAACCATGGCGTAGCTATGCCAGTCCGTATAGCTCAGGGCGCTGTGTCCACCGATGTCCTGCGGCGGTGCATCGCCGCTAAACCGTTCGATCACCGCGCCGGAGAATTCAGGCTGATTAAGGTCTGTCGATTGAAGGGTTATCGCTCCCGCCCAGGGCGTGACCGGGATTGGCAGCCCATATTGCCTCAGATAGTCGAACGCCTGATCGACAATCTCATTGACGAGAAGGCCGTCTCCCACGCGATAGTATGAGAGCCGCGATCCACCCCCGCTAGACGCCACTTCAGTTTGACCAAGCCAGACTTCACTATGGAGACCGTCGGATCTGTTTAAGGTCTTGGGGATGACCAGAGTGCTCCCGACGTTGGCCCCGTTAACGCCTTCCCAGGCTTCAGCCAGTGCGCCATTGGCGTCGAGGACGCCCATATAGCCTGAGAGCTGTGTTTCCGGATTTTCTACAATGAGTGTTCCGGACTCTGAGGCATTTAAGTGTCCCGCACCCATTGGATCGTAGATCCACAGTTGGTAGGGATTCAATACGATCGAATCTGAATAGCGAACTGTTCCTTTGACTCCGAAATCGACGGAGAGGATGTTGGTGTAAGCAGTGGTATTCTGTACGTAGATGCGTGGTGTCAAATCCTCGCGGGGCATGCCCACCCAGGGGAAAACAAGTTTACCGTAAGCCGGGTATGCTGAGTAGGCGGCTCGATAGTTGGGGGCCCCGTCGCCAGGCGTTCCTTTGACCAGGCAGGCGATGGGTTGATCGCTTCGGACCGTGGCTGTGCCTTCGACGATACCACTGCCGTGCCCTATCAGTGCCTGGGCAATCTCCTCCGTTTTGATGACGGTGCTGCCGTGGGGCGGGATCGTGCGATAAATTTCGGCCGGAGGCCTCACGTCGCCTTCTACATCCCATAGAGAGAGTACGATATCTGTTGCGGAATACATACTGGTGTTCATAATGTGGATACTGGTGGGGACTTTTTCAGGTTCGACGGTGAAGTAGGGTACGGGACATTCGTAGCTGAGAACATAGTCGTTGGGTATCGCAAAGGACGTGAAGGCCGCGCCTGTCTCGGGAGGGGTTGTTTGTGTCACGGCCGATGACGTTAATACAGCGGAGGGCGTTATGGCGAAAAGGAGCAAGGCCATCAACGCTCCGGCTCCAAGTACGGTATAAAGGCAAGCATACACGTTCGCGCGTCGTTGTAGACGCAGTTGCGAGCATTTTGGTGTTACCATCTCTTATTCCCTCCTTTCGCACCCCAGCGAACTACCATCGCCGGAGTATTCAGTGAATCGTTACCTTTTGCCAATTGTCCAATAGATTCTCCGCCTGTGTTAAATCCCACTGCGCGCCGAGAGCCGTGAAGGTGTCGATGGCGGTGTGGAGGTATTCGCTGGCGATGTCTGACTGCGCGCACTGGTAATACCACTGCGCCTGCGTCAACATTGCCTGGGCTTCGCTGTAGCGATCCTGGTTGGCCTTGGCGATATTCAAGGCCTGCTCGAGGGCGATTTTGGCAGCATCACACTGTCCCGTCGCCAGATAGATCTCCGCGAGCAGCCGGTACGTGCGACAAGCCTCCTGACGGTCGCTTTGTGCGTCGGCGGCCCGCAGTGAGTCCTCGGCGTACTTGAGCGCCGCTTCAGGCTGTTTACACAGCAGGGCTAACGTTCCACGATAACGCAGGAGTTCAGGCAGCAACGTCGTCGATCCCAACTGGGTGAAAAGTTGTTCTGCCCGGTCGAGCCGCTGCTGTGCCTCGACAAGCTTCCGCTCCATCAACGCCAGCGCCGCCAGGTTATTCTCCATCAAGGCGACGCCATACGTGATCCCTCGATCCTCCGCGATGGTCAACGCGCGGCTGTACGACATCCGGGCCGGGGAGACGCTGCCCTGGTAGCGGTACACTTCGCCGAGGTTGGCGGCGACTTTCGCTTCTCCTTCGATGTGGTGGATGCGCTGCGCGAGCCTGATGGCCTGCTCTCCATGGTTGCCGGCGGCTTTCCAGTCACCCTGAGCGAGGTTGATAAGCAGCAGTTGATTGTGCGCATCCATTTGCCCCACGAGATCGACGAGCGCCATGTACATCTGCAAGCTTTCTTCGCCCAATGCGCGCGCTTTTGACGATTCTCCGCGCACTGAAGCCAGGAATGCCAGCAGATAGAGCGCCCGCGCGCGAATTTTGCGGGCTTCTGCCGCTTCGATGCGTTCCGAAAGCGCGACGCTGCGCTCGCCCCAGGTTTGGGACTGCTCGATCTGCCCGCACCGGTAGTGCAGCCCGGCGCCCATCAGATAGAGCCGCGCGCCTTCGAGCTGGTTTTCGATGCCCGGCAGGCGCAACCCACGTTCCACTGCGGTAAAGGCTTCGGTGTAATGCCCCTGTGTCTCCAGGACGGCCGCGGTGTGGTATTCCACATGGGCGAGTTTCTCGATGTCGCTTTCGTTCTTGGGGCTGGAGGGCAAGCGTTGGCGCGCCTGCGCCAGATGTGTCAGGGCTTGCTCGTATTGTCCCAGAATGGTGAGCGCCTCTCCGAGGAGGTGTTGTGCTTCGACGTGAATTTCGGATAGCGCGAGTTGCCCCGCGTCGATGGCTTCCAGAACGCGTCCGAATGCCTGAACCGCTTGCTCGGTCAGGTAGTTATCCAGAGCGCGTTGCCCCAGTTCGAGATTGGCTTTGACCGCCAGCTCCCAACTCTGACCTTCGAAGGCGTGAAAGGCCAGCAGCGTGAGCCAGTTCGACGTGACCGATTCGCGATTGACGTTCAGGTAGTCCGCTAACCTTTGATGGATGAGGCGGCGGATGCGGGTAGGCAACCCGCGATAGGCCACTTCCCGAATGAGCGGCTGGCGGAAGACCAGCGTTTCGCCTTGCTCGTCGCCGGGCACGAGGCCCAGGGGGTGAAGTTGCGGCAAGCGCCGTTGTACCACGGGCCGTGGCTCCTCGCCGTAACCTGCCACCAACATCGGCACCGTCATCTGCTCGCCGACGACCGTGGCGGCGCGCAACAGGTGGCGGCTCGGCGGTTCCAGTTGGTCGATGCGGCTTTGCAGCAAGCCGTAGGCCGTTTCGGGCAACGGCGCTTCTTCCAGCGGATGGGAGAGCGTCCAGGTTCCGTTTTCCCTTTTCAAGACGCCGGAAGCGATCAATGTGCGCACGGCCTCGATGGTGAAGAGCGGAATCCCCTCGCCGCTTTTGGCGATCCAGCGTTCCACCTCCTGCGGTAACCGCGGTGTGTGCGTCACGGCGCGTGCCAGGGCCAGTGAGGCCCTGCGTTCCAGGGGAGCCAGTGCGACATCGAGGTGGTGGTCGAATGCCTGCCAGCGCTTCTCCAGCGCCGGGTCGTCGCGGTAGGTGACAAGCGTAAGTAATGGTGTGTCGGTGGGCCGGGTGACTAAAGCATCCAGCAGCTCCAGCGACGCCGCCGGCATCCACTGCGCGTTTTCGAGGATAAGGACGCAGGGGCGTTCCATTGCTGCATGTTCCCATAGGAAGCGTACCACCGCCTGTCGCTGTTGTTCGCGCATGGCCGGCGGCAATCCGGCAATTTCTGGCGAAGGCGGCATGTCGATATTGAGAAGCGGCGCCAGCAGCGCAGCCCACACCCCTAACGCATGTCTGTCCATAGCGGCCCGGAGTGCATTCGCTTGTCCTGCCGGTGGGACATCCTGTAAACCCAATAGGGCGCGCAGAGGCGCTTCCCAGGCCGCGTAGGGCAGATGCGCGCCATACGACGGCGCCGCGCCTCCGTAGACGTGGTAACCCATCGCGCGCGCCGTCGTTGTGATGGCGTGTATCAGGCGACTCTTGCCGATCCCGGCAGCGCCGTGCAGCGTGACGAGCTGTGGTTGGCCGGTTTTGAGGGTGTCCAGTGCTGTCTGGAGCTGCGCCAGTTCGGCTTCACGGCCGGTCAGCGGCAGCTCTTCCGTCTCGGCTTCGCTCAACATCGGGCGCACGCTCTGCGCGATAAAAGGGGCAATCGGTGCTTGCTTTCCCTTGAACTTGCGCGGTGACTCCCATACTCCCTTGACCCGGTTCGTGATTGCCGGGTGGTGCGCCGTATCGGGGCCGAGCCACACGTCGCCTGGACGGCACACGGACATCAGCCGGTAGGCGAGGTTGACTGCATCGCCCATCACCGTGTACTCGCGCCGTTCGGCTGTACCGACATCCCCGGCAAAAACAAAGCCGGTGTTGACGCCGATGCGCAGCGGAGCGTTCGCGAAACGTTCCTGCAGCTCCAGCGCCGCCAGCACCGTACGTAGGGGATCGTCTTCGTGAGCTTTGGGCGCGCCGAAAAGCACCATCATATAGGCCCCTTGCGGCGACGCCCCGATTTTGTTCACCACACCGTCGTAGTGGTGGACGACATCGCGGGCTTGCGTGAACGTGGCGTTGGGCGCATCAACTTTCTCCAGCAGGATTTCGGGATTGTCCCAGTACAAGCTCAGATCGGGCAGGTCGGCCAGGGAAAGCATCAGAATCGTCACCTGGCGGATTTCGCTCCACTTTTGCACCTGGGTTGGATCGGAGGCTGTGGTCAGATGGCTCAACAAGTCGGAGGCTAGATAGGGCGTGAGCGCATCCATACGCGAGAGCAGCCAGTCGAGATATTCGACTTCTTGCACCTGCGGCATCACCGGCAGAGGTTCAAGGGGCTGCAGGTGCGGCGTTTCCTTGATCCGGCTGATCAGGTAGAGGTCTTTGCCGACCGGGTCGCACTCTGGCGGGTCGCATTCCAGAACGGCGGCGCAGAGATTTTTGGTGGTCGCATCGATGACGACACCACCGGCGGGCGCCGCGCTTTGTGCCCGGCCCATCTCCTGCAGCGGCGCGCCGGTGATCAACCATTCCCGACCATTGCGGTTCCCCAGTCCCATGCCGATCATGCGCCCTGATCCCAGGCCGATGGCGATGCGCAGCGGGAAGTTGCCGAGTGAGGTGTGGACTTCGCCCATGTGTTGGGCCATTGCCGCTTGAACCTCGAGGGCAGCGGCGCACGCGCGATGTGCGTGCTGCGCACCGGTAAAGAGCAGCATTCCTGCATCGCCGCCGAATTTCTGGATGTCGCCACCGTAGGCGTGGGTGGTGGTGATAAGGATTTCGAGAAAGCGGTTGACCAGTCCCGTTAGCTCGTCAGCGCCCTGTTCGGAGGCGGCCTCGGCGAAGCGTTCGGAGAGAGGGGTAAAGCCGTCGATGTCGGCGAACATCACCGTGCCCTCCAGGGGCAGCGCCAGCGGGCCGCTCGCTGGCGCCTCGACGACGCGCCGCGCGACAATCCGCGGCAGGTGTGATGCCGTGGCGGTGAGAAGTTCCTCCATGCGCTGGATCAACCCGGGTTCGTAGCGGAGCACGCGCTCGAGTGTGGCTTCGGGCAGGGACTTTGCTTGTTCGCCAAGCCCGCTCCATACTTCCATACTTCGGCCTCTTTTTGACTGCTTGGGTGCTGACTCTACTGTTTATATTGTAGCGTAATAATGCGATTGTGAACAGTGAGAGAAAGTCACCTGGCCCAATCAATCATGAAGTGGCTGACGTACCATTCAAGCAGGAAGTTAAGGCGCCACCAAATAAGGCGCTGGATGTTTGGGTTGCGGATGCCGTAGAGCGTTGCTGCCAGGCGGTGGCGGCGTTTCAGCACCACACCCATACGGCTGCTGAGGATGCGTTTCTTGTACCCGGCAAAGGAAAAGTCGTTCTGTGTGAAGGCGGCCTTGAGTTCGTGCGCCGCGAGTTCGCCGTAGCCTAGTGCAAAGGAGATGCCTTCGCCGTAGGCGGGATCGACGCCGGCCGCATCGCCCGCCAGCAGGATATGGGGGGCCGCGAAACTGTCCTCGGGGTCGAACCAACGGATGGGATGGCTGTGGAGCGTGTAGTCTTCCATCCTCAGGCCGTCCTGCGCGACGGCCTGGCTTAGAATGGGACGCAGGTCCTGCTGTGGTGCGTCGTACATACGCAAGTCGAAGATGCCCCGGTTGCGGGCAAGTTGTCCGTTGCTGAGCATGGGGAAGTCCCACACGTATCCCTGAACGCCTTTCCCGATGACTTTGTAGTCAAAGATGCCCTTATCCTGATTTTCTGTGGACGTGTGCTCGGGCGGAACGTAGAATTCAAGCAGCCGCGCGGTGTGACCGTTGCGCGTGCCGGGTACGGCGCGTCGCACGACGCTGAGCGCGCCGTCGGCGCCGACGACGGCGCGGGCTGTGTAGGTGCCTTTGTCTGTTTCTACCGCCATACCGCCATCGACGGGGGCCACTTTGCGGACGCGAGTTTCTGCGATAAACTGAACGCCACGCTCGCCAGCTGTATCCGCCAGCCACTGGTCGAACAGATCGCGGGAGAAAACGCGGAAGCTGGCCGGTTGTCGGGCGATAAAGAAACCCCGGTCTTCGAACCGGAAGTGCGCTTCCTTCACTTCGACATGCGGCACCTCGGTAACATCCATCCCCAGGCGTTGTAGGATAAACTCGCCATCCTGCAACATGCCGCCGCCGCAGAGTTTGGGCCGTGGATGGCGCGCTTTTTCCAGGATCAGCGTGCGTTTCGCCAGCTCTGGCGCGATCTGCGCCAGATGCAGCGCCGTCGATGCGCCGGCCGGGCCGGAACCTGCGATGATGACGTCGTATTGCATAAGTCTCCCTCGAATATCGTTCTTCTTCAACGCTTCAGATGGATCATAATCCGCCGTCTCTGTAGCGCCGGATGGTGATCCGGCGCAAGCTTTGCGGTTAAGTTCTCAGCGACGCAACCAGGTTTAGCCACGTCTGCGCCGTCCGTGCCCAGGTGAAGGTGGCAGCGCGTGCCAGGCCGGCTTGGCGCAGGCGCGCGCGGAGGCCAGGGTCGTCGAGCACTTGCTCCAGCGCTGCCGTCCACGCGGGCACATCCAGCGGATCGATCAACAGTCCGGCATCGCCGACGACCTCTGGAACGCTGGAGGCTGTGGAGGCGACGACGGGCGTCGCGCACGCCATTGCTTCGAGAGGTGGGAAGCCGAAGCCTTCGTACACGCTCGGAAAAGCCAGCGCCTCTGCCTGCCGGTAGAGCGCGGGCAGGTCGGTATCAGCGAAGAAGCCCATCAGATGGACGTAGGCCCGCCGTTTCGCCGCGGCGACAATTGGCTCGGAGAGCCACGCCGGGCGACCTGCGATGACCAGGTCTAGTTCGCGCTGCGCCACTAGCGGGTCGCAAGCTTCCATCAGACGGACATAGTTCTTGCGCGGTTGGACGGTACCAACGGCGAGGATATAGGGCCGCGCGCCGATGCCGTACTGCGCCTGCAGATGTTCGCGTTCACCGTCCGCGGTTTTCGGGGTGAAGCGCGGTGAGACGCCGCCATAGAGGGTGCTTACTTTGCCGGGCGGAACGGCGAGCAACTCCACCAAATCACGCCGGGTGGCCTCGGAATCGGCCAGGATATGATCAGCACGGGCGACGCTGCGCGGAACGGCCCGGTTGAGGTACGCGCCCAGCTTCGGCGGGAATGTCTCGGGGTGGCGCAGAAACGAAAGGTCGTGGACGGTGAGCAGCGCGCGCGTGCGTTTTTGTAGTGGCGGCAGCACAAAATCCGGCGAGTAGAAGGCGTCCACGCGGCCTGTGAGCCATTCGGCGGGCAGGGGTAAGCGCAGGCGCTGCCATAGGCGGGCCATCCAATCGTCAGTGAGGGGGAGATTGCGGAAGGCTACGTTGTCGGGGCGCGCTGCCGTCTCGTGCAGTTGTTGGCGCGCGCGCGCCCACGCCCCGCCCAGCCCGGCGGACGCCGTGAGCAGCACAAACTTATGTTCGGTGGTGGCGGTTAAAATGGCGTCGATCAGCTCACGGACGTACCTGCCGATGCCCGCACCCTGTCGAGCGGCGGCTGTGTAATCGATGACGATGTTCACGCAAGGCTCACTTTGTACTAAAACCTATCTGAAAATTGCCGTAGTTTCACGCTGACGCCGGAATGGGCGGCTAAAGCCACTTCTGCCTGAGGATGTTTTTGTGCTTGCGGATAGTACCTGCAAGCACAAAAACATCCTTTCATTTATGATACATCGTTATAGGTCCAGACGCGGTTGATAAAGAAATTCCAGAATAACACCACGCCGGTTGCGACGACTTTCGCGCCGTTGTAGCCGATTTTATGGGCCATTTCCGCTGTAGCGACGAGGTCGAGGTTGCTCACCAGATTCGTAAAGGGAACGTTAAGCGCCAGCAGGATGCCGGTGTTGATCGCCCAGCCCACGACGTTTACGACGAAGAACTGCCCCAACTGTGATGAAATGGGCTTGGAGCGGGAATCAGGATAAGTCCAGTAGCGATTCCAGGTGAAGTTGCTGAGCACGGCGCATGTAAACGAGATCGTATTGGAGAGCGCCAGATGCCAGTGCAGGACGGCATGAAGCAGATACAGGATACTGAAGTCTACGATTGCGCCGATGGTGCCAACAACGGAGAATTTGCCGAAGCGAACCAGTTCTTTTTGGTTGTGCGTGGCCCACAGTTTGAGTTTTTCGATGCTCATGCATCCCCCTAGCCATAAAATAAGCCGGGCCTCACGTGCACCCGACTTCCGCGATTATAACGGGCGGCGGGGAGATGTCAACCATTTATCCTAACTCGTGTGCTCTTCGGCAAGGAGCCTCTATATTGTTGCGCGCACTCATAACACGACTCCTTTTCCTCTATTACTTCGCCGCCATTTTCATGAGATCACGGGGTTTCAGGCCTGCCACAACGCCTCCGTCACAGAGAATATCGGTTCCCGTAAGATAACCTGGCTTTGGGCCGGCGCAGAAAGCGAGCAGTTCGGCTATCTCTTCCACCCTCCCAAAACGCTTGATCGCGGCATACTGGACGGGCCTGGCTGCACCTTCTCCTTCTAATTTGCTCATCTCCGTGTCGAAGGAACCGGGAGACACGGAAAGGATGCGTGCGCCCTTCTGCCCGAACCTCCCCGCCTCGGCCTTGGAGTACCATATGATAAAGTTCTTGCTGATTGCGTAGGCAATGCCGGGCCGGCGTTTCTTTGGAAGATAATTGCAGGCAGCCATCATCTTTTTGAAGAACTTTTGTTTGTCGGTGCGCGCATATTCGTAGCTTCTCTTGGGGATTATAAAGCCTGGTAGCAGATACCCTGACATGGAGGCCGCATTGACGATACAAAACCCTTCCTTCGCTATTTCGAAGAAGGCCTCGGTGACGTTGATAGTTCCCAAGGCATTGATCGCCATGATCTTCTCGGCATCACCCATGTGTGGGCTTACACCTGCCGTATGAATAACCGAGAGAACAGTTCCCAGTTCCCTTGTCTGTGCCACAAGCGCTTTGACAGCAGGGCTATCAGTGATGTCACATGAGATGGCTTCGCCTTCAATCCCCAAAGACCTCAGTTCATTCAGCCCGGTCTCCAATCTCTTGACATCCACGTCGCAAATGACCACATAGTTTTCTCTGCCGACAATCTTCGCGGTCGCGAGTCCTATGCCGCCTCCACCGCCTGTGATTACAGTGATTTTCCTCATAGTCTGTCTCCTTGCTTTAAGTAAAAGCTGGTTCGCCCTTGTCATTTACTTTTGTTTCTGTTTGATTGAGAACTTATCATGCCAGCCACTTGTGGTTGAATTCATCTTTGTCTAGTCCCAGCACAATGTCAATCGATTTGTGCAACCTGTCCTGTATCTCTGGCGGCAGTCTCGTGTAGGGTGTTTTCATCCAGCCAATTAATGGGACGAGATAGTTCTTCAATCTGGCCTTCGAAAGGTGCTTAGCGGATGCGGACGGCCCGCACCCACTGCCGAGCGTGGCCCGCCAGTGCCTGCAGTTGTGTTGTGTTGTAAGGGATCAGGCCCCCCAAGTTTTCATCGAGGGTTTGCTGCGCGCGAAAGGGCTGCAATATCCACAGCCGGGGGCCGTGGGGTGGGAAGCGCGCGGCAAGCCATTGCGCCAGCGCGGCAATGGCATCCACGGTGAGCCAGCGCGGCACAAGGGTAGTGCGTACTTCGTAGGTGATATCGCCATCGCGCAGCGCGTCCAGGCTGCGCTCGATGTGGTCGATGGCGAGCCCGGACACCCCCGCGACCTCCGCGTACTGCTCCGGTGGCGCTTTGACGTCCATCGCGACGTAGTCTAGCAATCCTTGGCGCAACAGGGCTGTAAGCACATCGGGCCGGTAGCCGTTGGTGTCGAGTTTGACGGCGTACCCCAGGGCGCGGACGTCGTTCAGAAATTCCGGCAGCCCGTTCTGAAGGGTTGGCTCGCCGCCAGTCAGCACGACGCCGGTGAGCCGGCCCGCACGCTGTTCCAGATAGGCCAGGACTTCCGCCACGGGTATGTCGGGCAGCGTCTCCGGGTGTAGCACCAGGTCGGCGTTGTGGCACATCGGGCAGCGGAAATTGCAGCCCCCGGTAAACAGCACCGTCGCGATGTGATCGGGATAGTTGATCAGCGAGGTGCGTACCCAACCCTTGAGTTGCATCGTGCGACCGGATTACTTTTCCGGGATATTGAACGTGCGGCGCTCCTGGAATTCCTGCTGTTTCCCTTTATTCCAGGCCTGGACGGGGCGCAGGTAGCCCACGATACGCGAGTAGACCTCGCAGGGTATTTTGATCTCGACGTGTTTCTTTTCGGTGGATTGATTGTCTGCCATCATAAGCTCCTTTGCAGCTACACTAATTTTGCTTGAGGGTATTTTTGCGCTTGCGGGCACCGCACACAAGCGCAAAAATACCCTTTTACCCGCGCCTTTAGGCGCAAATACGGCCTCCGGTGAATTTCCGGATAGATGCTTAATGGACGATCAGAGAACAGCCTCTTCGACGGGCTGCCCGAAGCGGGCCAGTTCTTCTTCCGTGTGTTCGTAAGGGCAGAAGGCGTGTTCGCCGGTAATATAGCCGTGCACAGGACAGACGCTAAACGTTGGGCTGAGCGTGAAGTAGGGCAGGCGGTAATGCTCCGCGACGGTACGCGCCAGACGACGGGCCTGTCGCCAATCGTGCAATTGCTCGCCCAGGAAGATGTGCAGGACGGTTCCGCCGGTGTAGAGCGTTTGTAGCTCGTCCTGATGATCCAGCACGCCAAACAGGTCGTCGCTGAAGTTGACCGGCAGGTGGGTGGAGTTGGTATAGTAAGGCGAGCCTTCTGTACCGGCGGTGACGATGTCGGGATAGCGTTCCTTGTCCGCGCGCGCCATGCGAAATGCAGCCCCTTCCGCCGGGGTAGCTTCAAGGTTGTACAATTGTCCGGTTTCCTCCTGGAAGCGTTCCAGAACGGTGCGCATGAATTCCAGTGTGCGGATGGCGAAAGCTTGCCCATCGGAGTGGCTGATATCGACGCCGAGCAGGTTGCGGCACGCCTCGTTCATCCCGTTCAGCCCGATGGTGGAGAAATGGTTGGTCCAATACGCGCCGGTACTCTCCTTGACGCTTTTGAGATAGTGACGGCTGTAGGGATACAGGCCACGCTCGGTGAACGTTTCCAGGAGCTTGCGCTTGATCTCCAGACTGGTGCGCCCGACTTCCATCAGGCGTTCTAGGCGTTTGTGGAAGTCCGTTTCGTTTTCCGCAACGTAGCCCAGACGCGGCATGTTGATCGTCACCACACCCACCGACCCGGTCAGCGGTGCGGCGGCGAATAGCCCGCCGATACGCTTGCGCAGCTCGCGGTTGTCCAGGCGCAGACGGCAGCACATAGAGCGGGCGTCCTCCGGGTTCATGTCGCTGTTGATGAAGTTGGCGAAGTACGGGATGCCGTATTTGGCCGTCATCTGCCACATCGGTTCGAGTTCGGCGCTGTCCCAGTCGAAGTCTTTCCCCAAGTTGTACGTCGGGATGGGGAACGTGAACACACGGCCTTTGGCGTCGCCCTCATACATCACCTCGGCGAAGGCGCGGTTGAGTAAATTCATCTCGTGCTGGAAATCGCCGTACGTGCTCTCCTGTTGCTCCCCGCCGATGATGACGGGGTCGTCGCGCAGCATGGGGTGGGGCGTCAGGTCGAGTGTAATGTTGGTGAACGGTGTTTGAAATCCGACCCGTGTCGGCACGTTGATGTTGAAGACGAATTCCTGCACGGCTTGCTTGATCTGCTTGTAGTTCAAGCCGTCGTAGCGGATGAATGGTGCGAGCAGGGTGTCGAAGTTCGACACGGCGACCGCTCCGGCGGATTCGCCCTGGAGGGTGTAGAAGAAGTTGACGAGTTGTCCCAACGCGGTGCGCAGGTGGCGCGGGGGATGGCTCTCGATTTTGGCGGGCACGCCGCCGAACCCCAATTCCAGCAGCGATTGCAAGTCCCATCCGCAGCAGTAGACCGACAGCATCCCCAGGTCGTGGACGTGGATATCGGCTTCGCGGTGCGCCTTTTGCACTTCGGGTGGGTACACTTTGTGAAGCCAGTAGCGCGCGGCAATCGATGAGGCCAGGTAGAAATTCAGCCCTTGCAGCGAGTAGTTCATATTGCTGTTCTCGTTCACGCGCCAGTCCACCCGCCCCAGGTAATCCTCGACCAGTTTCTCCGTGTCGAGCAACATCTCCTGCGTGGCGCGCGTCTGAGCGCGTTGTTGCCGGTACAGGATGTAGGCTTTGGCGACTTTGGGATTCCCGGATTTGACCAGGACTTCTTCTACGATGTCCTGGATTTGCTCTACGTGTGGCGGTGCGTCTGTCCCGCCGAAGTTCTCCTTGAGCAGGCCCACGACGGCCCACGAAATCATCTCGGCCCAGGGACGGCCCTCGCCGTTGCCTGCGGCGCGCGCCGCGGCGTAGACGGCGTTCTCGATACGCTGACGATCGAAGGCGACGATGGAACCATCGCGTTTGATCACGCTCTCTGTGCTCATAAGCTGTTATCACTCCTGTTGTTGAAGTCAAAAAGAAGAGATTTCGCAATACGCATAAATACCCCTACACCTAGGGGTATTTAGATTGGTAAATACTACCTGTGCCGGTAGATAATTACTATATCATGGTTTGCCGGGTTGTCAATAACCATTCGGGCGCATGACTTTGGTTCGTTGTAGTGCGTGGCCCGGCCAGGAGAGGCGGCGGACGTTGCGCGCGCGGCGCTTCGTGGTATAATCCCCTTCACTAGGAGAGGTGCCGGAGCGGCCGATCGGGGCGGTCTCGAAAACCGTTGTAGTCTTAGGGCTACCGTGGGTTCGAATCCCACCCTCTCCGCCAACCATAAAGACTGCATTGTTCGTGTCCCACGAGCTTTAGCAGTCTTTTCTTTTACTCAATGGCAGCCGCACAACGATGCACGCCCCCGGCTTTTCTGGATCGTCAGTGTAAGGACTCTCGGCGTGAACGGTCCCCCCGTGAGCCGCGACGACGGATCTGACCAGCGCCAGTCCCAGCCCCACACCCCCATAGCGGCGCTTGGCGCTACCATCGACCTGGTAGAACCGCTCGAAGATACGCTCCAGTTTATCCGATGGAACGCCAATGCCGTTGTCACATACCGATAATGCAACCTCTTGTCCCTGTTTTTCCACTCGGACTCTGATTTGCCCGCCTTTCGGGGTAAATTTAAGTGCGTTCCCGATGAGGTTATCTAGAAGACGATGGAATTGTAGTCGGATGCCGTGGACACACAGCGGTTGTTGTGGCACTTCGGCATACAGTTTTAGCGCTCTCTTACGCGCTTCGTTCTGAAACTCGGCGCTTACCGTGCCGGTGAGTTGGGTCAAGTTCACATATTCCGCCGACGGCTTTTCCGTTTCTGCATTCTCTACCTGCCACAACAGGGTGATGTTTTCTACTAGATCGCGCAGCATGGTACTGCGTCGCGCTACGATGTCGATGGCCTCGGCCTGTTGTTCTGCGACGGGGCCGAACGCGCCATCGCGCAGCATCTCGGCATACCCCATCACCAGCGCGATAGGTGTGCGCAGTTCGTGGGAGATGTTTTGCAGCATCTCATCTTTCATCCGGTCGAGTTCTTCCTGTCGCCTTAGCGCTTCCTCTAAAACCTGCGCCTGGTGGGCGGTGGCTTCGTAGAAACGGGCATTTTGTAGGGCCAGTGCGATGGGAATGCTCAACGTTTCGAGCAGTTTCCGGTCTTCCTCTTTGTCGAAGCTCTCTTCTTCGCTGAACAGCGACAGAATGCCGATCAGTTCATCGTGTGTTTTGAGCGGAAGGTCAAGAGCGAACCCGTTTGTCGCTTCCCTCTGGGAGGCAACCCAGCGCATCAAGGTTTGTTCTGTGTTTCCGGTACTAAGACCGTAAACCGTTCTAACGGGTTGGGCGATGCCCTGTTCGGAAATGGCGGTGAGCGTGTGTTGCTCCTTGTCCCACAGATGGATGATGCCACGTTGAAAATCGAACGCGCTCTTGATGTGCGCGAGTGCGCGCCTGGCAACTTCTTTTAATTCGAGCGTTTCCGCCAGCGTTTGCGAGAGGGCGTTGAGGGTGGTCAAACGTTGCCGCTCGGTTTCCAGTGATTCGATCAGCCGCAGATGTTCGATGGTGGCGGCGACATAATCCGCAAAAAGCTGCAAGTGTTTGGCATCGGCGGCAGTGAATTGCCCCGTACGGCTGCCATCGACGTTGAGGAATCCGATGACCTCGTCACGGACGATGAGCGGTGTCCCCACGTAGGCGCGGACACTGCTGGTCCCTTCGACGCAACGCCATATCGGAGAATTGGCCGTATCCTCGATCAGTAGAGGACAGCGTTTCGTCGCCATGTCGTGGTAGGTTGCCAACGTCCCTGCGTCCAATTTGTGCATGAGAAGGTCGTTCAGATCGATGTTTAATCGCTGGTAGCCTATCGCCGCGACCATCTCTAGGCGCTCCCCCTTGATGAGGAAGATGTTGACGGCGTCGCCGGGCACAATGCTCGACGTTTTCTCCACCGCCTTTTGCAGCGCGTCGCGTTGCGTGCGCGCGCGGGAAAGCGCCAAGCCCGCTTCCGAGAGTGCCTCCAACTGCCGGCGTGACAACTCGCGTATCGTGACATCCACAACACTGGCGATGACCGCGGGGCGTCGCGCGTGTAGCGCGTAGGACCCATAGGCTTCCACGTCGAAGAGGTTGCCATCCTTGCGCATTCCTTTGAAAGTAAAGTGCGCTGCCTGTATATGCTGCTGGAGGCATGCGACGATGTTCGCTTCAACTTCCTCCCGGTCGTCGGATGCGATTAGATCGCGTGGGCTGAGAGTGTCGATAATCTCTGCGGGACTTTCATATCCAAACATCTGTGTTGCTGCCGGATTGACATACCGTACCAGATTGCCTTGAATGAGCACGATACCGACGAGAGCGTGTTCCGAAAGGCGGCGGAAGCGTTCCTCTGATATACGCAAAGCTTCTTCGGCGTCTGCGCGCCGCGATTCAGCCTCCATGCTTTCCAGCGCAAAGCTGACATCGGCGGCGATCTCTTTCAGCAATTGTGTTTCAGAGGCGTCGAAGGCGTCGGGGTCCGTTGTGCTGGCTGTGAGGATGGCATTAATTTTCTCATTGACGCGAATTGGCACGGCGGCAGTCGTCCAGATCAGCGGGGTTTTCCGTGCCCGCGCCTCTTTCTTTTGGCCGATGACGGTTTTACCTTCTTCGAATGCTTGTTTGGCGACGGCCAGGTTGTAGGGCGCTTGTGAGATGTGTGTGTCGAGTTTATCGGGATTCGCCGAAGGACCGGCTGCGCTGATGGCCGGATAGGGTTCGCCGTTGCGTATTTCCCCAATCCAGACGGCATCGTACCCACATTCCTGAGCCAAGACATTGCACACTTCCTGCAACAGTTGGCGGCGATTCTGCCGGATGTACAGAATCGCCTGGTTGATACGTTTGGTTGCCCGCAGCGTTTGATTGATGCGCTCGAGATGGTCGAGTTGCATACTTGCTCTCTTACTGGCCCTGTACTAACTGCCGGGCGATAGCGTTGTGTCGCTCTGTGACAACAGGAACGTCGAGCGTGAGCAACCGTCCGTCCTCGATGACGATGCGCCCGTTGATGACCGACAGATCGGTGTATTGCGCGTGACAGAAGACGGTCGCCGCCAGCGGATCGTGCACCGCGCCGCCGGCATAGCCGAGCGTGTCCAGACGCAGTCCGATAAAGTCGGCGGCCTTGCCGGGTGCGAGTTGCCCGATGTCATCCCGCCCGAGGACGTCGGCTCCGCCCCGTGTCGCAATCCAGAGCGCCTCTTCGGCGTTGAGACCGGCAGGGTTGCCCAACACGCGTTGCAAGAGTAGCGCCAGGCGCGCCTCTGCCAGCAGATGCGAACTGTCGTTGCTCGCCGAACCATCGACGCCCAGGCCGACGGGGACGCCTGCGTCCAAATACGCGCGCACAGGCGCGATGCCGGAACCTAGTCGCATATTGCTGGCCGGACAGTGTGCTACCCCGGTATGCGAGTAGGCCATTTCACGGATTTCGGCGGGGTTGACGTGAACGCCGTGCGCGAACCACACGTCATCGCCGAGCCAGTCCAGCGATTCCGCGTAACCCACGGGCCGTTTGCCCGACGTCGCCAGGCAGAACTCCTCCTCGTCTATCGTTTCTGCCAAGTGAGTGTGCAACTGCACTCCGTACGCGCGCGCCAGCCGTGCCGATTCGCGCATCAAGTCCTCGGTCACGGAAAACGGCGAGCAGGGCGCGACGGCAATGCGCAGCATCGCGTAGGGACGCGCGTCGTGATAGGTCTCAATAACGCGCTGAGTGTCCTGGAGAATAAAGGCCTCATCTTCGACGACGCGATCCGGTGGTAACCCACCCTTGCTTTCGCCCAGGCTCATCGAGCCACGGGTGGCGTGAAAGCGGACGCCAATCTCCTGCGCGGCGCGAATTTCGTCATCCAGGCGCGCGTCGTTGGGGAAGATGTAGAGGTGATCGGAGGTTGTCGTGCAGCCGGAGAGCATCAGCTCCGCCAATCCGGTCAGCGCGCTGACGTAAATCGCTTCGCCGGTTAGCCCGGCCCAGATAGGGTACAGTGTCTTGAGCCACCCAAACAGCCCGGCATCTTGCGCGGCAGGAATGGCACGTGTGAGCGTTTGATAGAGATGGTGGTGCGTGTTGACCAGCCCCGGCAGAATGATCATACCTGTCGCGTCGATGACGCGGTCGGCGGTGTATTGCTCCAGTTCGGTGGTTGTTCCTACCGCATCGATAACATTGTCTCGTACGAATAAACCGCCGTTTTCGATGCGGTGGCGTTGATCGTTCATTGTCACCACTAGCGTGGCGTTTTTCAGTAAGAGTGTACTCATATTTACCTCCATGAGTTTGACAGGGGAATAGAAATTCCCACGCGCGAGATTCTCACGCCTCTAACGGGATATAGTGTAACACAACCGTGATAGAGGGCAACTGCCAGTTAGCCAGGGCTAACGCATTTGACCGGTTTCGCTAACTGAGTTTAGCCTAGCCGTGCAGTTGTTTTGTCATTCAATCATGTTACACTTGTTATCATATTCCAAGGTGGTAACGGCTCGGGGCTGTTGCATCTAACGCGCATATTCCCAGGCGGCCCTGGATAGTGGCTATTTCTGGGGGTGACAGATTATGGTTGGATTGGGGAAATGGCTCGGTGTGGTATTGATGGTAGGATTGTTGATCGGTCCGGCGGCGGCATTCGATCCGCCACCGGATGTAACCGCGCGCGCGCTGTTATTGGAAGCAAATCTTCCCTGGCCCGTGTGTAACGTTGCCTTTGTGGATCGGACGCTTATCGTTTGCCTCGATCTTTCGCCGGAGACGTTGCTGGCGGACGATGGCCTCGGCGCTGAAACTGTGCAGGCCGCCGTGCGGCGGGCGCTTGTCCCCCTCGATTGGCGTGTGCTGCGCGTGCAGGCACGCGACCCGGAGACCGACGTGTGCCGGGCGCTCTCCAGTTTCCTGCCGCGTGACACCGGTTTCCTCAGGGCTGCAGGGGGCGTCACCGCCAGCGGAGCGGCCCCTTCCTCTGTCACCGTCGCGTCGTTCCCGCGCGGGCTGGCGGGCAAGACGGTCTACGTCAGCGCGGGACACGGTTGGCAGTGGAACTACAATTCGGAGATGTGGCGCCCGCAGCGCGGCGTCACCGAAGGGCTGATCGAGGATCACAACAACGCCGAAGCTGTCGGGCAATACTTGATTCCCTACCTGGAAAACGCCGGCGCGACGGTTATCCCGGTGCGCGAGCGCGACTGGAACGCGGCGCGCGTCATCGTAGACAACGACCAGGGCGCGCCCGGTTACGTCGAAACCGGGGCATGGAACACCGGGGGCGCTCCCGGCTATGCCGCAGGGGTATATCGTTGGGCGTCTACGGTAGCGGGCGTGCCCACGGCGACGGCCGCCTGGCAGATCGCCGTTCCGCGTCAGGGGACTTACGCGCTGTATGCGTGGGTGTATCCCGGCTGGAACCGCGCGCCCGACGCGCATTACGCCATATCCCACGCCGGTGGAACGACTTCTGTGCGGCTCGACCAGCGCCTACGGCAGCCGACGTGGCGCTACCTGGGGATGTTCCCCTTCTACGCAGGCACGGCGACGGTGACGCTGGACAATGTCTCGACGGGCGGCAGCGGCGCCACCGTGATCGCCGACGCGCTACGCCTGGGCAGTGGCAGCATCGACAGCCTGAACGGTATCGTGACTGATGCCCCTTATCCGGCGCAACGTCCCTGGTGGGAGATCGCGACCTTTTACTACAGCCAGTGGATGGGACTGAACTACGCCGATTGGGAGGGTTTCAACGATGTTACCGCCCGCCCGATGTTCGCGCGCTGGAACCATGCGGGCAGTGCTGAGGACGCGCTCTATATTGCCTGGCACACGAACGGCTACGACGGCACGATACGGGGCACCGAGTCCTACATCCATAACGGCGAGACGTACTCGCGCACACTGGGCAGCCTGGAACTGCAAACCGCCATTCACACGGAACTGCTCCACGACATTCGTGCGGGATGGGATGCGGGTTGGGTAGACCGCGGGCAGCGCCAGGCCGATTTGGGCGAGGTGCGTATGCTCTGGGATGACGACCCGGCGACTCGTATGCCGGGCGTGCTGGTGGAGCTTGCATTCCACGATCATCCCGCTGAGGCGCAGGCGCTCAAGGATCCACGCTTCAACCAGTTGGCGGCGCGGGCTATTTATCAGGGGATTGCACGTTACTTCGAACAGCGTGACAGTGTGGATTTGATCGCGCTGCCGGAGCCGCCGACGCATCTGCGCGTGCAGAACCTCGGCGGCGGCGCGGTGCGCGTGGCGTGGCAGCCCTCTCCCACCGATGGCGTCGGGCTGCGCGGCGAGGCAGCGACCGGCTACCGCATTTATACCAGCCCGGACGGGTTCGCGTGGGGCGCACCGGTGACGGTCGCCGGAACGTCGCACACACTGGCCGGCCTCACTGCGGGGCAGACGCTCTACGTTTGCGTGACGGCGACCAATGATGGCGGCGAATCCTTCCCTACAGAAGTTTTGGGCGCGCGCGTGGGCGACCAGCCGCCACTCCTGATCGTCAACGGTTTCGACCGGCTGCATGCCGACGAAGTTGTCATCCAATACGATCCAGTGGAAGGCCCCAACGCGCGCATGTGGGCCGACCGGATGAACAACCGGGATTATGTAGTGCATCACGGACAGGCTGTACCTGAGGCCTACGCATGGAACAGCGCTAGCAACGAGGCCGTGTACGATGGGCTGGTATCGCTGCAAGACACGCTCCTCGTCGATTGGCTGCTCGGTGAGGAGGCCACATTGGAGGACGGCACGCTAACTACTGCCGAGCGCGCCGCATTGGCGGCCTTTCTCAACAGCGGGCGGGCGTTGTTGATCAGCGGAGCGCATTTGGCCTGGGACCTCGACGCGATGGGTCGCGCACCGGCATTTATACGTGAGACGTTGCGCGCCGGATATGTTATCAGTGATGCCGGAACGTCCACCATCCAGCCTGTCGCCGGTAGCGCATTTGCCGGTTTAGGATCGCTCAAGATCGATGCGTCAGACGTCTACCTCGTCGATGCGCCGGATGCGATCACGCCGTTGAACAATGCGACGGCGGCGCTGAGTTATTCCGGTGGGGTAGGGGGCGCGGCGGCGATCCAGTACGCGGAAGGCTGCCAGCGGTTGCTCGTCCTCGGCTTTCCGCTCGAAGCGGTAGCACAGCCGTCACGTGACACGGTGATGGCGCGCGCGGTGGACTATCTGTCCGCGTGTCTCACGCCCGACACGACAATCACAACACCCCAGGCGAGTGGCGCTTACAGCGTGACGCCGGCCTTTGCCGGTTCGGCGTATGCGTGGGGGCTGGCGGGCGTGTCGGTGCAGGTGCAGCGGACCAGTGACAGCGCCTATTGGAACGGCACAAGCTGGGGCGCGGCAACGTGGCTGTCGGCTACGGGAACATCGTCGTGGAGCTACCCATTGCCTCCACTCACCGATGAGGGTGCCTATACCGTGACGGCGTGCGCCGCGAGCACGCGTGATGGCAGTGTGTGGTTCGATCCCACGCCCGCTACGGCGACCTTCACCTACGACATCACCCCGCCACTTACGCCGACGTTGATCACGCCCACGGGTGGTGTGTTCCTGCGGACGCCATTGCTGCGCTTTCAGTGGGCTGCGCCTGAGGATTCCGGTTCGCCGTTGGCCTATCACCTCGAAGTCGGCGCCCACACCGGCTCGAGCGTGCGCCTCTACAACGCATCCACAACGACGTTCACGACGACGCTGCCGACCGATGTCTACACCTGGCGCGTGCGCGCGCTGGATGCGGCCGGCAATGCCGGCCCTTGGAGCGATCCCGGCGTCTTCGAGGTTGAGATCAAACAGGTGTTTTTACCGTTGGTGATGCGGCAGCGGGTTGTGGGGTTTTCAAAATAACCCCCTCCCACGGCCATTTGTGGGAGGGGGTGCGAGGAGGTATCACGCACACACTGGCATGATGTAAAAACTGTGTTTATGATCCCGGCATGGCGATGGGGATGGTGAAGAAGAAGGTGCTGCCTTTGCCCATCGCGCTTTCCAGCCAGATCCGCCCGCCGTGCATCTCCACCAGATTTTTGGCGATGGTCAGCCCCAACCCCGTCCCGGTTTGTTCCTCGGCGGTTGGATCGGTAACGCGGAAGAACTTGTTGAAGAGCTGTAACTGCTCTTCGGGACTGATGCCGGCCCCGCTATCGCTGACGGCGCAGCGGACGAAATCGGGTTCGTCGGTGGAGAGCCAGGTTTTGACCGTGACCGCGCCTTCTTCCGGTGTGTACTGGATCGCGTTTTGCAGCAGAATCGTCAGGATTTGCTTCAGCCGCTCTGGATCGGCGTAAACGTCCGGCAGTCCATTCCACGACTCGTGGGTGTAGCGCAAGCGTTTCTTCTCTACCTTTTTCTGCAATTCGCCCACAACTTTATCGAGCGTCGCATCGAAGTTGACTGCCCGCAGGCTAAGCCGCAGTTGTCCGGCTTCGATCTCCGAGATGTTTGAAAGATCATCGACGATGGCGATGATGCGATTGATGCTCCCCGTGATGTTCTCGACAAATTCCTGCTGCTGGGGCGCGAGTTCCCCGGCCATGCCGGTTTGGAGCATGTCACTATAGCCGAGCGCGCAGGCCATAGGTGTGCGGAGTGCGTGCGACATCGCGGTGACGAACCCGGATTTGGTGAGGTTGGCCTGGCGGAGCGCTTCGTAAAGCCGCGCATTCTCGATAGCAATGGCGATGTTGTCGGCGATGCGCGTCACAAGTTCCCTCTTGTTCTGTCTGAACGGTTTTCCTTCGGAGACCAGGTACAGCACTCCGATGGGACGCGTGTCGCGGAGCAGCGGCAGCGCCAGATAGTGCTCTTCGATGATCGGCTCACGCGCGGAAATGCAGCGTGTGGCCAATAGCGTGTCCGGGTTGATCTCGCCGGTTTTGGTGATCCAGCGGATGCCTTCCTCGGCAATCAGCCCGATCACGCCCGTTTCGGCACCCGAGGCGGCGATGGCCCACGTGGTGCTGCGTTCTATCACCCGGTTGAAGTGCAGGCTGGCATTGAGATCGCGCATCATCTCTTGCAGGACGGTCAATTCGCGCATCTTTTCCGCGAGGGCCTGCTCGGTTTTTTGATGTTCCCACGCATTGTACAGCGCGGTGGCCGCGTTGCCAGCGAACACGCTCAGGTTTTCCATGTCCTCTTTGGTGAACACGCCGGCGCGCGCGCGGTTGTCGAGGTAGATTGCACCGAGCGTCTCGCCTTTGTAGGTCAAAGGCACGCACAGCGTAGCGCGCAGTCCATACGCGATGATGCTTTCGCTGCCCTCGAAGCGCGGGTCGATTTGTGCATTCGTGCTGAGCACCGGGCCTTGCTCATCAAGTGCCCGGCGCACGATGCTGCGACTGAACCTGATGTCGTCATCGGTGAACGGCATATGCGAAGCGTTGCGCGTGATCTCCACTTGCGGTTCGGCATTCGCGTCGAGACGCAGCACCATGCCGCGTTCGGCGGAGGTGATTTGGATAAAGGCGTCCAAAACAGCTTGCAGGGTTTGTCGCCAGTCCAGTGAGGCGTTGATGGCGCTGGAGACTTCGTAGAGCAGGTTGAGTTGGGCGCTTTTCTCGCGCATCATCTCCATTTGGACCTGTTGTATCATTGTCTCCCAGGTGCGCATCTGCAAGCCAAGGCCTTCAGGCGAGACGCCGTTTTGGAACGCCCGACGCTGCTTGTGGATGTCGCTTTGCAGCCGCGTCAGGACCTCTTTGACTTGTGTTGTGTCGATGTTCATGCTCTCCATTCCGTGCCTCCGGTAGGGGTGTTTGCGTCAACGTTATCTGCACCCGACCAATCCCAAAGCCAATATGCCAATCCGCCCCAGGGCTGCAACGGCTTGAGCGTCGCGTGGGTAGCGCGCGGCACGCTCGTGGTCCCTGTGTCCGATGCGCGCGTGTATTGTGGCATGCACTGCGTGGGGATGTAGTCGTAGCGGCCCAGGCTGAGCATCACCAATCCCATGGGTTCCGGTCCGAGATCGAGAAGTTGGGCTAACTCGGCAGCGAGCGCGTCTGCGCTGAGGTTCTCGCCGCTCAGGCCCTCGATGTGGTCTGTGTCTGTGTGGAATCTTTCCGCCACCCGGATAAGCTTGCCGGCGATGTCGGGGGGGAATACTTTGCCCAGGACTTCGTCTCCCCAAAGCATCTGTTGCGGGACGGGAAAGGCATGGCGCGTTGGATTGCTGGGCAGCGGATCTCCGAAGCGGTCCACGATCCACGTGATGCGTTGTCCTTGGCGCGCCTTCTCTTCGTGGGTGAGGATAATCGCCTTGATCGTGTCCTCGAAGAGCGTTGTGCCGCGCAGGATGTGCGCGCCATATTGTAGGGTCGTCTCCAGGCCCGGTATATGGCGGGCAATGTCCAGGAAGGGTTGCAGGTCTTCCCCCAGACGAAGCATGCGGCGAGTCTTCTGGCTGATCTCTTCGGTGTCGCTTCCGGTCAACCGCTCGTCTGTTTGCAGGGTCAGGCCGGCCTGTGTCTGCGAGAGGACCAGGTAGATCGTGTTCCCTGATTGCAGGCGTTCGACACGGTTCAGGCGTTCCTTGGTGCGATTCACGCTGAACGGTGGTTGGAGCAGCAGAAACTGCCCGCAGTTCAGCGAGCGCCGGATGATTTGCGGCAGCGAAAAACCGTCAGGTACAGTCAGCGTCCAGTGCATATTTACCCTAATCCGACTCTATTGGTATCTCCCAGCCAGCTCGCCCACTTCTTTCGTCGTGATGCGGTTGGCGTGCGGTTTGGCTTTTTCGATCTTTAGCATACCACAGGAGAGCGCCGGAGGGGGTTTCAGGCAGGTTACGGTTTAGTTAAAACATTCGCTCATGCCGGAAACAAAACCGGGCGAGATTTTCGTCTCGCCCGGGGAACACTTTCCGCAAATTAGCGGTTTGTTTTTACTTCAATCCGGCGACTTCGAGGCCGCCTTCCAACACCGGTTGCACAAGCGCCGGATCGGTGACTTCGCAGTAGACGCGCACAATCGGCTCGGTGCCGGAGAAGCGGATGAGCAGCCAGCCGTAGTCGCCCAGCTCGTACTTGTATCCGTCGATTGTGACAATGCCGGTGACGGGCACGCCGCCGATGGTTTCGGGTTTGGCCGCGTTGAGCCGCGCCATCGCTGTGGGGCGTTTCTCGGCGGGGAAGCGGGTGTCGATGCGGTCGTAGTAGTAGGTCTGCCCCAGCTTTTTGAAGAGCGCTTGCAGCAATTGCGCCGGCGTCTGGCCCGTCTTGAGCATGAAGTCGAGAAAGTAGAGGTTGCCCAGGATGCCGTCACGCTCGGGGACGTTGCCGCGGAAGGCGTACCCGCCGCTTTCCTCGCCGCCGATGAGGGCGTTCGTCTCCAGCACTTTGGGCGCGACGTATTTGAAGCCCACGCCGGTCTCGTGCACATCCACATCGTACATCTTGCCCAGGCGGTTTAGCATCGACGTGGTGGAGATGGTTTTGACAATGGCCCCGCGCAAGCCGCGCACTTCCAGCAGGTAGTAGGCCAGCAGCGCGTAGACCTGGAGCTGGTTGATGTAGACGCCGTTTTCGTCGCCGATGCCCATGCGGTCGGCGTCGCCGTCCATGATGAGGAGCACGTCGGCACCCAACTCCACCGTGCGTTGTAGCGCCACATCGATGTTGGGGCGGATCGGCTCGGGGCGCTGCATCTCCGGGAAGAGCGGATGGCGCTCGGCGTGGATTTCCCAGATGGTGTTGGTTCCGCCCGCCATCAGCCGGGGAAACCAGCCCGCGCCATTGCCCCACATCGGCTCCACCAGGATTTTGAACCCGGCGTTGCGCAGTTTGGGCAGATCGACGAGCGTGCCGAGATGCGTGATGTAAGCCGGGTCAGGATCCCATCGGGTGACCATGCCTTTCGTCTCCGCTTCCTGGAGCGGCAGCCGCTTCACGTTAGCAATGGCGGGAATGGCGTCTTCGATTTCCGCCAGACCCTCCGGTGGCACCGCGCCACCTTGTGGATCGCGCACTTTGAGGCCGTTGTCCGCCGGCGGGTTGTGGCTGGCGGTGATGTTGATCGCTCCGCCGGCCTGCCGCTCGGTGACGCTGTAACTGATAACCGGGGTGGGGGTGTTGTGGTCGGTCAGCCACACGCGGATGCCATTGCCCGCCATCACTTCAGCAGCGGCGGCGGCAAATAGATCGCTGGAGAAGCGTTGGTCGTAGCCTATCACGACGCCTTTGTCGGCCAGATTGTGGTTCTTGAGATAGGTCGCGTAACCCTGCGTCGCGCGGCGCACGTTGTCGAAGGTGTAGTCCTCGGCGATGCGCCCGCGCCACCCGTCGGTGCCGAATTTGATGTCATGCATCGTGATTCCCCGCCTCCTTTTCGGTCTTTAGCAGTTCGAGGTCGGCGTCTACCATCATCTCAATGAGACTTTTGAAGGTAACGTTTGGCTTCCAGCCTAACTTTGCTTTGGCCTTGCTCGGATCGGAAACCAGTAGATCGACCTCTGCCGGCCGCATAAAGCGCGGGTCCTGCACGACGTAATCGCGCCAGTTCAGCCCGACGCGCGCGAAAGCAATTTCGCAAAATTCTTGTACGGCGTGTGTTTCGCCGGTTCCCACCACGTAGTCATCCGGTTCGTCCTGCTGCAGCATGAGCCACATCGCGCGGACGTAGTCCCCCGCGTACCCCCAATCGCGCTTGGAGTCGAGGCTGCCCAAGGCGAGTTGGTTTGCCATCCCCAGTTTGATTTTGGCGACCTGGTACGTGATTTTGCGCGTGACGAATTCCAGGCCTCTACGCGGACTTTCGTGGTTGAACAGGATACCCGAACACGCGAACAGGTCGTAGGACTCGCGGTAGTTCACCGTGATCCAGTGCCCGTACACCTTCGCCACGCCGTAGGGCGAGCGCGGATAGAAGGGCGTGGTTTCGCGCTGGGGGACTTCGCGCACTTTGCCGAACATCTCGCTGCTGCTGGCCTGGTAGAAGCGGATGGTGGGATCGACGGTGCGGATGGCTTCCAGCACGCGGGTGACGCCCAACGCGGTGACCTCGCCGGTGAACACGGGCTGCTGCCACGACGCCGGCACGAACGACTGCGCCGCCAGGTTGTAGACCTCTTGCGGGCGATAGTCGCGCAGGGTGGCGATAAGCGACCCTTGATCCAGCAGGTCGCCGGAGACCAGGGTGAGTCTGTCCTGGATGTGGTGGATGCGGGTGAAGGTCACGGTGCTGGTGCGACGCACCAACCCGATCACGTCATAGCCTTTTTCGAGTAGAAACTCGGCCAGGTATGAGCCGTCCTGGCCGGTGATGCCGGTGATTAACGCACGGCGTTTCGTCATAAAATCAACCTCCCTTTATGATTGTCTGAGCGCAAAGATTCGCGCCTCGTTAGTCGAATAGTCTTGCCTGTCGTCGGACTGGGCGGCTTTAGGCGTAAAATATTGCGCCCGGTCAACTTTTAGAACGGAATTTCGTCGTCGTCGAATTCGCCGGTGAAGAAGAACTCGTCTAGATCGCAGTCGTCGGGATCGATGCCCGCGGCCTCCAAATCGCCCTGAATGATGGCGATCATGGCCTCACAGTAAGCGGCCTGTTTTTGCACTTTGCCCAGTTCGGCCTCCGTGTTTGCCATCGCCTTGTTGATCCTGGCGATTTGCTTCTGCCAGTGCTTACGTTCTTTGTCGTCTTCGGCGGCGTCGAGGAGGCGCTGGGTGACATCTATTTCGTACCGTTGATATTCGAGATCGTATTCGAATTCCTCGACCTCCCACTGGATGTCGCGCAGCGTGACCATCCAATGCCGGTAAACGCCGACCTTCGCCGATGTCATCCTGCTGATTTCGTCGTTCTCTGCTAATTCTGTCATTGCCTTACCCTCCTGTTGTGAATTGCCGCCATTCATCCAGGACATCCTGGATCGTTTGCTCGAAGGGGGTTTCCGGTTCCCAGCCGGTATCGTGTTGCAGTTTGGCCGCGCTGCCGTAGAAGACGGGGACGTCGGCGGGGCGGTAGCGTTCCGGGTCGATCTCCACCCGGATGGGGACGGCAGCCAGGGCGATCAGTTGGTCGACGAGGGATTGGATCGTGCGCGGCGTCCCAGCAGCGATGTTGTAGACCTCCCCCGGTTGCCCGTGCAGCAGCGCGAGGTGGTAGGCGCGCACGACGTCGCGCACGTCGGTGAAGTCGCGGGCGGGCGTGAGGTTGCCCACACGCATCACCGGTTCTTGCTTGCCCGCCTCGATCCCCGCAACCTGGCTGGCGAAGGCCGGCAGCACGAAGCGCGCCGACTGCCCCGGCCCCACGTGGTTGAAGGGCCGGATGCGGATAATGGGCAGTCCAAAACTGATGAAGTACTGGTAACCCATTACATCCTGCGCGACCTTGCTGACGCTGTAGGGATTCTCCGGGCGCAGAGGGTGATCTTCGGTCAGCGGGAGTTCATCGGCGCTGGCCCGCCCGTACTCTTCGCCGGAGCCGATGACGAGCGTGCGCGGCGCGAGGCCAAGCGCCTTGAAGGCTTCCAGCAGGATGAGCTGCCCGCGGATGTTGTTCTCCAGCGTGCCCCACGGGTCCTGGTAGGACGTGGGGACGTGCGATTGCGCCGCCAGGTGGATGACGTAATCCGGCGGGGCCTGGGCCAGCAGCGCGTGCGTGGCCTCGGCGTCGCGCAAGTCCAGATAGTGCAGCGTCTCGCGTTGGGGATCCATCGGCGGTGGCGGCGATTCGGGATAGCACGTGCCGGTGATAGTCCAGTTGGTCTGCGCGAGGAAATAACGTCGTAGATGTGTGCCGACGAATCCGGTCGCTCCGGTAATTAGAATACGCATAGTCTTTAGTCCGGTAGTCTTTGGTCTGGTCGTCATGAGTCCGGCAGTCTTTAGCCGGATAGTCTGATCGGGTGATGGGCATAATCTGCCAGGCCCTATATGCCTGGCATTATACGGGATTGGGGGTGAAAGTCAATGCCATGCGCTTGCGCCAGGCGCTGCACCTGGTCCAGGGTGATGCGCCAGCGGCGACTCCCCGTACCTCCCGGTCGTGGGACTTTCTCAAGACGCAGGCGACCCAAGGCCCGGCCAACCCGACTCTCGGTGATATTTTCGGCGTCGTTACCTTGACGCATCGAAATGGCAACTGCATATGCGAAGACGTCCTGTACCGTCACTGTGAAGCTGTGCAGGAGGGCCGAATCTGGGGCGAGACCGGCTGGATAGGGAGTATTCTCTACATTTGTGGCCCTAGTGGCACTCCTGGCACAAGCACACAGCGCCAACACCACGAGGTAGGTGATGTTGCCGGCCTCAAGATCGCGTTTTTCCTGCTGGTAGCGCGACGACAGGGCATGCAGGCGATCCCAGAGGCCGGTTGTGGACGGCATGCCGGGGATCGAAGGCCAGGCCGGGTCTAGCGGACGGTGGAGCGTTCCTGCCGTATCGAGGGTATCCAACCAGAGAGCAACGGCAAGCAGGGCACGCCACGGTTCGAGGTCGCGCCCGAAGAGGTGGGCTTTCTCGTTGACGGCCTTTTCGTAGCACCGGAGTTGGGGAAGGCAAGCTAAAGCCAAGGCCCAGAGGTCGTCGAGCAACTGGCGGCGATCATGGGGCCAGGCCTCGGGGTCCAACGGATCGGCGTTGGCGCAGTCGCGGTCTGGGGTGCGGACGAGGGGGATGACGATACTGCGGCTGGCGAGGACGTTATCGGGCACCTGGATGGCAGAGAAGAGACGCGGGCAAAAGGCATTGATGTGGCGTGTGCGCTGTCCGTTGCCGGGGTCACGCTCTTTGATGGTGACGGTGCTACCGCAGCGGTTTCCGGCTAACAGCAGGGCGCGTTTATCGGCATCGCTGCCGTGCAGTTTGGTGAGGTTTTCCGCGTCGTCGAAGGCCAGGGTAGCGCCATATTCCGTGAGGTCACGCAGGCTGGCATAGGAGCCGCCGGCCAGGAGGACGTGGCCGAGATAGGCCATTTCGGTGACGGTGTGCAGAAGGACGGTCTTGCCGGAACCGCGTTCACCGGTGACCCAGAGGTAACCGACGACGTCGAAGGCTGGCAGGAACCAGGTCGCCAGCACGTAACAGGCAACCAGTTCGGCCATGGTTTGTTGCCCGGCGAGCGAGCGGTCGAAATCGACGAAGCGATTGACGACGGCGGCGATCTGTTGGAAGACCTGAACGGGGTGGGGACGGGCGCCGGCGCGATAGGCTTTGACTCCGGCGGCGGACCAGGTACGGGATTGTTCCGGCGTTTCGGGCAGGGCGACGTCAATCTCTAGGTCCTGCAAGGGAGTATCGCCGCCTGCGCCAAAGAGGGCGCCATCGTCGCGGAGGATGAAGCGCTGCAGGTGGGTTGGTTCCAGGTGTGAGGACTGAGCCGGGTCGGAAACGCGGACATAGAGCCAGACGGCCGCATAGGTATGCCCGGCGATGAGGGCGAGGGGACGGCGCATGACCGGCGGGGCGGCGTCGAGGATTTCAATTTGGGACGATGGTGTTGGCGGGTCGGGTATGGTAGTGTTCATAAGTCGAAAGTTGTATGAAAATTCAGTTTTTGGCTTTTTCAGAGGCGTCAGACGAGTTGTATTCCCCATTCCTCGGACAGTTCGGCAAGCGCTTGGTCAATAAGCTCGTCGAGGTCCTTCGATTTATCGGGGGACAGAGCTTGCCTATCACGCAGTAGTCGTCCGAAACATATGGCTGTGCGGCCGTAGACGGAGAAAACAGGCACTAGTGCTTTGATGTCCTGGTCCTCCTTTTCAAACCAGGCGTCGATGTGGGCGGAGAGCGCTTTCCATTTGGCGAACAGGTCCTGGATGATTTCGTCGAGGAAGGCGAGGTGGTCGTCGACGCTGAGGGGGGCGTTTGGCGTAGTCAAGGGTTATCTCCTGGTGGATACAGGCTGGTTGAGCAGGGGCGCTTGAGGCGCCCGGGCTACAATATGTAGTGGTTCCGTATGTTTGTAACACTACAGGTATTATAGTGCATTTGTTCTATTTTGTCAAGAGGGGCCCCTACCAGGGGCCCCTGGTGATTACCCATATCTCACCGCAGAGCGCGCTGAGGCCGCAGAGAGATATAAAAGAGGATGTTTTGGTTTGCTTCTGGATTGTTGCGTTACCTGCAACACGCTTCCTTTATCCTGAAAGTATCTTTCACGATGGAGGTGCGGAAATGCCTTTCTGGAGCAAAAACCAAACAGCATTTGTGGAGATGGATCGTCTGATTCACCAACAGCCGGGAATTCGTCCGGTAGAGATTGCCGAGCAATTAGGTGTGGCTCGCTCGACCGTCACGCGCCGCTTACCGAGCCTGGAAGAGGCCGGATTTTTCTACAGCGAGGATAAGCGAGGCGGATTGTGGCCGTTTGAACGTGGAAAGTAGCAAAGGAGTCTATGGCGTCATCGAGCGCGAACTCAAACGCCTGGGCATCGGCTACGTCGGCGTCGACGGCGTCCAGGCCAAAAAGCGCAATCACCTGGCCCGCAAGTTCGAGGCTGACCCCACCGCCACCGTCCTCCTGGCCGGCACCGGTACGCTCAATCGCGGAGTCACGATCAACGGCGCAAACCACGTCATCATACTCAACACCGAATGGTCGCCCGAAACCACGCTCCAGGCCGAAGATCGCTGTCACCGCCCCGGTCAAACCAAGCCCGTCACCGTTCATTACATCCTCTCAATGAACACCGTCGATGAGCAAATGTGGGACATCATCAACCAGAAGCACGACGCCCAACGCGCCGTCTTCGACAAGGTCCCCCAAGACAAGTCCGTCGAGGAGATCATGGCCGAAGCCACCAGCGCACAGATCGCCGTCGCCCAAGCCCTCGTCAGCGTCAAACGCCAACCGAGCCAAAGCGAAGGCCCGATCGTCACCGCCGACGTCATTCCCACCATCGCCGCCATCGAGCAAGCCGCAAAACCG
>Ga0123326_1000334_pt1 | contig 47249 bp, 46 predicted proteins | sample BioC13SIPDNA_FD_89739 | JGI IMG/M metagenome (GOLD analysis project Ga0123326, IMG submission 89739) | Anaerobic biogas reactor microbial communites from Washington, USA - Biogas_R1_A C13 SIP DNA | ecosystem: Engineered > Bioreactor > Anaerobic > Unclassified | place: Washington, USA | collected...
CAAACGAGCAAGTAAGACTGGCTCTCATCCTCCGGAATCCCGGCTCTGAGCGGCCGGAACGGTGGCTCTCAGTCACCGGACTGGCTGCTCCGGGAAACCGGAATATTCATTCAGCTGTCATATTAAGAATTGGCTGTTCATAAAGCACAGCCAACAGAGAGATTAATGTTTTGCGCTGCCATTGGGCAGCTTTTTTCTTTTTTCAAGAGTTATGAAGATTTCGTTTTTATGTAATTTCCATCTTACAGCCATGCATTACAGTTACGAAGCAGCCTTCTGTCCGGCTGATTCTTCAAGGCCATTTAGAAACTGCTGTACGTTCATGTTCATCTCAACATCAAGCTTGTAGCCCTCATAAACAGTAATACGTTTTATCATATAATTTGCAATCATCTTTTGGGTCTCAAAGTCGCTTCCATCGAAAATTTCGGACCAGCTAAGAATCTGTGAAAGATCCGCCTTTAGTTCCTTTGCCTTTTCCTCAGCTTCATCTAGTTCCACCATTAGGGATGTTAACTGCTCACTAGTCTCAGCAACCCTGTCCCGCTTTTCATTGACGAGTTCGGACAAAATGTCAACCGGCATTTTGCTCTTTCCCTGAACAGCTTTTACCACCTCTGCCTTGAGTGCTTCATACTCCGTATAGGTTTTTGCGTTTTCGGCTTTAATCCGCTTTATCGCCGCTTCTAGTTCCATGCGTTGCTTGAGTTCCGCACCGCCGACGATTATACTTTCATCAGCCGCAGAAAGCCTGTCAAAAACTTTGTGAAGAATTTCGGTAATCATGCCATCAAGAATATGGGAGGTGTATCCGAGTTGTCCATTGCATTCGGCACGGCGGCGGGAGCGATTATAGCAGATATAACGTATACGCCGGTTCTTGATCTTCACGCCGTCCTTGTTTGTCCTTGTCAGAGAATTACTTGTCACCACCAGTCTTCCGCCGCAGTGACCACAGAATATATTGCCGGATAACAGCGTCTGCCCAGTTGTGTTCAGTGGAACCGTACGCTCATCCTTGCTCTCATTCGTGCGCTGTACCATTAGTCTTTGGGCTCTGTCAAAGGTATTAGGGTCGATAATTTGCAGTTCGTTGAACGGTTCGGAATAGGTTTCACCGCTCTTCAACACACCCTTATACATGACATTATGAAGAATATGACCGATAGTAGCATCATGCCAGTTCTGACTGTTACGGTTCTTGATTCCCTTTTCGGTTAAAAACGTTGCAATCCGCCATTTGCCGAAGCCGGATGCAACGCAGAGATTGAACATCATTCGTACAATTTCGGCTTCGTCCTCATCGATGACAAGCTTATTGACTTCATGTTTGCGTTTGTTATATACTCCGCTTTTTTCGAGACGATACCCGTATGGCGGAACACCGCCGCGAAAGCGTCCTTCCTGTACCATCTGTCCAAGTGCCGTCTTTGTGCGAATGGAGGTTTTTTGGCTTTCGCCGTCAGCCTGCCAGAAACGTATGTAATTTGTAAGGCGGTCTGTATGTGATTCAAAACGCTGTTCGCCCTCGTTTACGCTCCAGACTCGGATTCCGTTTTTCACAAACCACTCGACGACAAACGGCGTTTCTTCTGATTTTCTGCCGATGCGGTCAAACATGAATACCAGCAGAATATCAAACTTGCCTTGTAGTGCGTGTTCTCGAATTAACTGAATTTTATCCCGATCAGCAGCGCTGACTTTAAACCCAGAGACACCATTTTCTTGTTCTTCACGAACAATGGTCCATCCCATTTTCTCTGCAAATTCGCGGCAGGACTTTCGCTGCATCGGAATATCTGCCTGATTACAATCATCGTGATCAACCTGCTTAGTTGTTGATACTCGGTATAAACAATAAACTCTTTCAGCCATTTTTGTATCCGTCCTCTCATGTTTTAAGTGTGAGGAACCGGACGCCTGAAATATGAAATTATCAAGGTGCATTTGGAATACGTCCAAATATATTATCTCACACTCGTACAAATAATTTATTGAGTTGGTTTAATAGAGAAGCTAGGTATAAATGTTAATGGTTGACCAAGATACAAGACACCATTCTGTTCATAAAACGCTTGTTGTATGCAAGAAAAGCCCGCATTAGCGGGCTTATATTTTCAGATTGGATCTTACTCAAACACATTTGGACGCTTGGCAAAACACAGAAGAAACGGAGGATATAATTAAACTAAAGTCTAACTTCCTTTATCATCGGATTGCCGGTGGTAAGCGCCTTTATTTCCGCATAGATGAGGGCGGCTTCGTCCATATCCTCGGCAGAGCGGACAGGACTTTTTGAGTGCGATAAAATTACTAAAAATAGTATTCAGCAATTTTATGTTGACTATAGGATCATTTGGTCATATAATAAGTTGAAAGTTGACTATAATTATAATAAGCAATTATTGAAAGGGCGTTTATATGATGGTAGAATTACTTGAAAAAATAATTTCTCGGAGGGATCTTACTTTAAACGAGATTTCTTTATTAATTGAAGCGGGAAATGGGGCATTCACAAGAGAAGACTTGCTGAAAACAGGTAGGTTGACGGAGGCTGAACTGTATTCTGCTGCACCTCTAACTAGAACAATAAAAAAGTTGTTGGATAAGGGTCTTTTGACTGAGAGCGACGATGCAAAACACAGAAAAATCTATTCCCTAAATGGTGTGCAAATTCCAGATGAATTTAAATCTGTACTCGTACAAATTGGAAGAAGCAGAGCGTGTACTTTGAATACTATCAGAGTTTCTGCCTTTTTGCTGTACCAAAAGAACCTTTTGTCATCAGCACGTTATATTGCGAACGGATTGGAAATGGATTTAGAATACCTTGTAAACACAGTCTTGCCGCGTATGTGTGTACTTAATTTACTCACCAGGAAGGAATTAACTAGGGATAACGACATGCACATGGAAAGCGAAGACTTAGAAATTGTTGAAAGTGATAATGCAAGAAAGTTAATGGGCTTTTCGCTTAATACTGATTGGAAAGCAAATATCGAAGAACGGTGGATATAGATTCCGAAACTCCTGCAAAAAAGGTTTGTTCACTTGCTCTTTGACATTGGGCAGTTGAGTTGGCTATTTTCAACCTCTTCTGCACCAGTGCGGAGACGGTCTTCAAACCCGCTTGTAAATTGGCCGACTGCTGAACGTTTACGAACGTGTCTGTGCCAATATTTTACGGAGCCTGAAAGCATATTGTCGTGAAAAATAAAACTTAAAACATCACATTTTGTAGCTCAAATAAAAAAAGAGAAAAGGCGGTTATGATTATGAAGTCATATATTTTGTCTGATATACACGGTTTTTACCGTGAACTATATGCGAGAATTGACCAGTTAGGGAATCTCCGTACTATCATAGATGAGGGCGGAGAAGACAAACTTGTTTTTCTAGGCGATTACATAGATGAAGGAGCCGATAGCTTCAAGGTGCTCAAACTCATTTTTTCGCTTCAAAAATCAAGTCCTGACAGAGTAATTGCGTTAAGAGGCAATCACGAAGAATGGTTTCTGGATTTCTTGGATGGCAAAGAAGATACCTGGCTTGGTGCAGATATAAATTTAAGGACAAGCCGGACATTCCTCACAAATGAGCAACTCGAAAAAATAAAAACTGATTTTGCCGGAGATGCGCAAAAAGTATATGCTTTTATCAGAAAATGTATTAATGAAAACCATAAAGAATTAATAGCCTGGATGAGAAACTTGCCATATTATTACGAGACTGATAAACAGATATTCGTCCATGCCGGTATTGATGAAGAAGCTGGGGAATGGTGGGAATGGGGAACCTCAGACTATTATTTTGTGAATAAGTATCCGGCTACGACAGGAGAATTTTATAAGGATATTATAGCAGGACACGTTGGTACGGCATCAATTTCCGGCAACAAAGACTTTCACGATACCAAGCGACTTAACAGAGAAAGAAAGCGAGCGGCTTTCAGCTTTCGTCAAAACACTTTTTCAAAAGGAGGGCTAAAAGATGCCTAGAATGATTACAAGAGTTTTTACTATCAAAAACCAAAAAGAAACTATACCGAATGCTTATGAAAAACTCATTGCTCTCAATCCTATGGACAAATACAATAAACAAAAGACAGCAGGGTCTCTTGGTGGGGCGTCACGTTGGGGTTTTATCGTTTTAACCAACGGAGTATGGGAACAAATGAGATGACGGAAATTGCCGATGCTGTTTTAGCCTATGTTAAACACGTGAAGAAAGATAGATGATGCCAAAATTAGGAGGATTTTATTTGGAATGCGCACGTGACGTATTGAATGGCAGTGGAAATTTGGAAACATTTCAGCGTGTATGTGAAGAATTACCCAAAAAACACATAAACGAGGTGAACCCCTAATGATTATTGCCACTATGGTTTTGGTAAGAATTATTTCTCTGACCATGTAGAGGGCGCAAAGGGTTTTATCTGCATGCCTTATAAATATTTTTTGTCTGAAACAGATAGCGATAATGTGGAGCACGAAAAAGTATAAGCTGACTTTAACCTTGAAATAAATCCAGAATATCCGAGTAAAGTAAACAACGAAGAATTAATAGACATTTATGAATGCGGGGTTGGCGTTTTACGCTTACCGCTACTTACCTCAGCGGCTCTGTAGTGTGCCTGCTCCCCCAACTCTATTTTATATAAAACAAGTATTGCGTCTGGCTTATACAGTTTCATGGCTGTTTTGTGCCTTTCGCAGAAAGGTATGGTTATATGAATAAAGAATTATTTGAAAATGTGGTTATCTATTCATTTTCAGAACCAGGAGCTATGGGTGCAGGAGGTTATATGGAATTTGTGACTGCCACAGGTGAAGAATTTGATTTATGCTATTTGTTAGATGAAACTCCTTATCAAGAAATTAAGAGCCTATTTCCAGCATTAAAAGATTGTTACTGGAATGGTCCGATGGAATCACGCGCTGAGAATGAACCCGAGGAAATAGTCTTATATCCGGAAAGTGAAGATTGTAGTAATAAGAGAACTACCATTACAGAAGGATGGCGACATATTTACATGGGATTTGGAAATCATCTTGTAATCAGAATTGATTGTTATGATGAATTTAAAAATGCGATTAGAGATCTTACTGAAGAGGTCCAAATTTATGGAAATTGGCGTAAACGTGCAATAAAGTTATATAGAGAATAGGTGGTGATTAGGGGCTTGCTGATTAAGATAGGATCATAGAGGTGAATGTTTATGAACATTTCGATTACGGGGAATTTAGGCGCCGGAAAATCAAGTGTTTGCCGTGAGCTAAAGAAGATGGGCTTTGAAATTGTATCAGTCGGAAAAATTTTCAGACAGATAGCACAAGAAAGAAATATCAGCGTGAGAGATTTCAACGAAATGGTGAATACCATGCATGAGCAAGGCGATGACAGCATTGACTTTGAAATTGATCAGAAAACAGCCAGATTAAATCTGGAAATAGATAATGCTGTGTTTGATTCCCGGCTTGCTTGGTTCTTTGCTGAAGGAAGCTTCAAGGTGTTTTTGAAGCTTGATATTGATGAGGCCGCAAAAAGAGTATATTACGGGAACTCCCGGCAAGCAGAGAGTTACATATCGATTGAAGAAGCAAAAAGAAGCTTAATCGAGCGTTCAAACTTTGAAACTGAGCGTTATATAGAGATTTATAACTTAGACTATATGAACATGTCTAATTTTGATCTCATCATTGATTCGGCGAATTTAACACCTAAAGAAATTGCCGAAAATATAGTATGTGAATTAAAAAAACACGAAAGCATTTGATGGCATGTATATGACAGTGCAGGAATTGTTAGAATTGGATGAGCCATGGGAATATGACTTTAAGCGTCTTAGATATGACGAATTCAATCCAGTAAAACGTTTTTGGAAATATAAAAAAACGGATGACAACTTTGATTGTGATTGTTGTGATCTTGCAATGCAAATTCAGTTGCGTTTGTTTGGAGCGGAAAGTTATTTTGGGCGTAACTTTGAGTTCCAGGGTCAAAAACTTGAGACCGATACGCTAAATTCGTTTGAATCACGATATTGGCAGGCAACTTGCGAAGAACGAAAGAGTGACTCCTTTATCAGATTTGCACATCTAACTCATACAATTGGAAATTTCGCTGTAGGTCCGGCTGGGTTTAATTGTCTGAAAGGTCCGTATGATGAGGCCAAACAGACCGGAGACTGGACGAATTTTGATAGGTTTGACGCTTTTTGCAAAAAGCACGCTGATATGCAAAGCTGGTTCTTTGAACACAGATACGAAATACTCATGGAAATGTATTTCAAAAATGATGGATCAATCATTCCATTAGATAATATCAATACCGTAAACGACTTGATTGTGGAGCGTGGCAAAAAAATTGTCGCAAAATTGAAAAAGATTGTTTCCTAATTGATTTATTGATTGAAAACGTGGAGGTATAGAAATGAAGCCAGAACTCGAACTGAAACTAGCGGAGGAATTTCCATTCATGCACCGCGGGAAAAACGCTAATGAACAGATTAAGGATGATAGCCGTATCGGTAATTTATATGATGCTTACGGATGTGAATTCTCTGATGGTTGGTATGAGGTGATTCGCGGCCTTTGCCATGATATTTCAGAGGCGTATGAAAAAGCGGGAGTGCCTGTTGACATCGTTGTTGACCAAGTAAAGGAAAAATTCGGAACGCTGCGGTTTTACTATCATCCAGAGGGGCACAACCCCGGTATACACGCCTTTGATTCATTAAGCGACGGGCGAAGCATCAGGATTATTCCCGGCGTTTCCGACCTTCACAAAGAAGTTGCGGAAATCGTACATAAATGGGAAAAAGAATCAGGCAATGTGTGCGAGAAATGCGGTGCCGAAGGGGAATTGCGAAAAGATTTGAGATGGGTTTTAACGCTTTGCGACTCCTGTTATGCACGATTAAGCAAAAAGCGAGTTTTGTGATTTTAAGAACAATTGTTGAACTCCAAACAAAATATCTTAACAATTATCTTTATTGGGGATAAAAACATATGGAGCATATAATAACCGTAATATTTTATAAAGAAACTAATTGGTAGCCCACGGACATGGATTAGGTCTTGTGTTGGAATCTGATTCATTAGAAAACCTCATAGAAAGAGTAAAAGAGGCAGTTCCTTAGTTGTTATCTCTTAATAATATACCAACACAGGGACCAATAGCCCTTTGTTTTAATATCAGATGCAAACTATAATAACCCCGTTAAGATGGGCGGACGGACTTAGCTTTTAGCTCATCTTCTCCGGGAAACATACAAAAAATAGCTCAATTTGTGTACCCCACAGCGGGCGAACATTGTGTATGCTTGGAGCATTTGCAGCGTGTCAGGGGCTGAGAGCTTTTGTTATATAGGGAGAACGAAAAGATGTACAAAATAGAAACACATACGCATACAAGCGAGACAAGCCCGTGCAGTCACATAAACGCAACCGAATTGATAACCGAATACAAGAAAAAGGGCTATTCGACGGTAATAATTACAGACCACTTTATTGAAAAAAACTTTCTGGGTTTAAGCCAATCCGATGTACAAAGCCGCTTTTTGAAAGGTTTTGACACTGCTTTGTCATGCGGGAAAGAGTTAGGTATAACCGTTCTCTTAGGGGCAGAAATTAGATTTACCAACTCTAAAGAGGATTATCTTGTATATGGCATCGACAGGGATTTTGTTTGCACCTATTACGCTATATATAAAAAGGACGTGCGCTATCTAAGAAACGTGTTAACCATGGGCAGAGAGCCATTTCTAATAGTGCAAGCGCACCCCGGACGACCCGGTCATGAATGTAAATATCCAGAATACATAGACGGCATTGAAGTGTTTAATGCCATGAATAACAGTGAAGATATGAACGATAGAGCAAAAGATTATTGCAAGCAGTTCAACAAGCTGCCGTTCAGTGGGACGGACTGTCACAAGAAAGAAGTCCTCGGCGTTGCCGGGATGAATTGCAATAGCCCTGTAACTTCTACACGAGATTTCGTTGAAATGGTTTCAAACAGACAATATGAATTGATTCATCCCCTATAATTACACAGTGAGTAAATCAATGCAAATATCACGTTATATCCGAAATTACTAATCGAGAAATCTAAGTTTATTTGAGAAAATTTTCTTGTCATAACGCTTGTCCACCACCTTGAACTGACCAAAGGATTTAGCGAAAAAATTCCTACACTGCTTTCAGTAAATAGGAACTGATCAATGTTTTTTTGATATATTCGGAAGCTGTGGTGTTAGGTAGCTTCACTTTCATCAGCTTTTGGGCGCTCTCGAAGAATTTTAGCTTTTCCACTTTCCTGAATAATATGGGAAAGTTCCTTTGGTGCAAAAAGTGCCGTTTCCCTGATTTTAACGTCTATTGTTTCTGGTCGCGTTTTTATATCCTTCATATTCATTCACCTGGTTTGGTGGTCATCAGCTTATAAAGCTCCGTATTTGTCGGAAAATTGTTGATAAAGGGCACAAGCGCACCGCCGATTTTAATCAATCCGTGCCCGGCTTCTGCATTTGTGATATAACCGAGCTGTGGATCGGAGATTCGAAGCAGATTTACAAGCTCCTGCTGATCGCTGGGAGCCTGAGAGAGAAGGATAAGAAATTCACTGTTTGACAGCATGTTTTTAGCAGTGGGAGATCTCAGACAATCTGTAACATCCTGTGTAATACCAGTTGCGGCCGCGCCTTTTTTACGGAAGCGTTTCCAGCTTTCTTCGAGAAAATCGGCACTATATGCATTTTTGAAAAAGAGGTATATTTCATCAATATACACCCATGTCCGTTTACCTATCCGATGGTTTTCTATAACGCGGTTGAGGATAGCATCCAGCATGACAAGCATTCCTACTGATTTCATCTGACTGCCCAAATCGAAGATGTCGAACAGCATAATGCGGTTTTTCATATCTACATTCGTCTGATGTGCAAACACATTCAGATTACCATCTGTAAACAACTCCAAAGCCAATGCAAGAGCCTTGGCTTGCGGTTCCGGTTGCCGTAGAAGTTCTTCACGGAGATTCTTTAGTGTAGGTGGTTCACCCTCGTAGCTTTTAAGATAGTCGCAGTATATATTTGCAACACATCGCCCAATGATGGACTTCTCATACGCGCCAACAGGTTCGTGTTCCATGATCTGCTCAAACAACGACATAATAAACTGCGTTTTAAGAACCAGCGGATCTTCTGACTTTCCGTCAACCTCACCGTAGCCCTTTGCCATATCCATAGCATTGATATGGTGCGGACTGCCCGCAGAAATTTGTACGACTTCGCCACCCAAAGCACGGACGATGGGCGCATACTCCCGCTCGGGATCTACAATTAAGATATCGTCATCTGTGGCAAGTGCGATGGAGGTGATCTCCTCTTTCGCGGCAAACGACTTGCCTGACCCGGAAACGCCAAGGATAAAACCATTCCCGTTCAAAAGTGCTTTGCGGTTACAGACGATCAGATTGCGGCTCGTGGCATTGACACCATAGTAAATTCCGTTTTTGTGCCTAATTTCCTGAGAGGAAAACGGAACAAGAGCCGCGGCACTTTCCGTGGTCAGCGTTCTCAGGGTATCCACCTGCCTTAAACCGTATGGCAAAACGGTATTGAGCCCTTTTTCCTGCTGATAAGTCAAAACGGACAGCTCACAGTTCTTGCTGCCAGCGATGCTTTTTATCATATCGGTATCCGCATCCAGTTGTTCCTTTGTGTCGGCCACGTGAACAACAGTCATGATGCAAAGCGTCATGCGCTGATCACGGGTAATCAGATCGTCTAGAAACTCCCGCATGTTGTTTCGGCTTTCCGTAAGCTGAAGAGGTGGAATAGCAGAAAAGTTATTGTTCTGGTTTTGTTTGTTCTGCCAACGAGTAATATCTGTCTCCACAGCTAGCGCCTTATTTTGTATTTCTTTCAGCGCTGCATCGGTGGGTATGGGTTGAATATCAATAGATACGATGAGGTTGCGCGATAAATCGGTCAGTTCCTTAAGAAAACCGTCATCCAGATAGGAAGGATAATTTTTCAGGAACAAAACACGCCCTACTTTATTATCGGACATTTCAAAGTAATTGGAATTGAATTGAATGCTGTCTGGACAGATATTGTCCTTAAAATCCTGTCCATGCCGGGAAAGGTCATCGAAATCGAAGCTAAAACATTCTTCTTCGCCGATGCGAAAGAAATCGTGCAACACCGCAAGGCGCTCTTTGTTGTTCATCTCATAGAGCCTAGAGGACAACTTTTTCAAATTTGCAGAGAGGTTATTCCCAACACGAATGAAAAAGCTTCGGGCTTCTTCTATGCTTTTACGATCAACGGTAACTGTAATGTAGCGCTCCTGGATAATGTTGTTTCCTTCCGCAGCCTTTTGAGTCATCATGCTGTTGTATTCTCTCCGGTAAATGTCAAGGTTGTTGTACTTTTCCGATATGAGCATTTCCGACTGAAACTCTTTCTGATTAATACGCTTGTTGACAACAGAAATCTTTGTGATAGCGTCGGTGGGCAAAGCCTTTTCCAAAGCACAGTAAAGAATCAACATTTCACGCTTATCCTCTTCATCCGCCACAGAATAGTTAATATCCGTAAAGCGCCATGTTCGGCTGTATCTACCGCCCACCTCCCAAATACCGTCCTTGTAAATACGGCGAATGGGGATAGACTGTTGCACGGATTTTGGAATTTGAAAACTTGTTTTTTCAGTCTTCTTCAGTTGCATTAGTTTTTTCATGTGTGATCGTCCTCCATTTTAATTTTGAGTGTTTACGCTTTTTAAGCAGCTCTTCATATTGGTTCTCACTTTTATAGAGCCGTCTCCCGGCTCGAAGAATCTTGGTTTCAAATACTGCCCTCAGGAATTTTTCAAGCGTCAAGCCGTTATGGGAAAAAAAGCCTGCCGCCGCAATTGGCGCGGAGCCAAGCATACATATCCAGCTTGCGGTTTCCTTTCCCAATGCATCTTTAAGCAAAAAATAAAGCCCCACTGCGACGCCAACTGCGCCCAGGGAGCAAAAGAACTGCCGTGCCGACAACCCGAAAAAGATGGTTTCGTGGTACGTCCGCACCTCTCTATTAATTTTTATTTCCATGTACTATTAAAAACCTCCTCATTTTTTTGCGTGATTTCTGTTCTTGTGGAATAATGCAGTTAAAGGATGGTGATTATCATAATGAAACAGATTATACTACCTCTTTTGCTAATTGCGCTCTTGCCTCTTATCCTGAGACTGCTCATCAAACTCCGCTGTGAATTTGCTATTGTATACGTTGTTCTTACAAACACTGCGCTTCGTGATTGGGCAAGCAGCAATACCCGGCTTTCGGACGGCATCTTGTTTGCCATCATTACATTTACGATACTCAGCTGGGGCGTAACGATTTACCGAAAACTTGCCGAGCGCTACGGCTTTTCAAGAGTTGCAAGGCAGAGGAAAAAGCTTCTCGCCGAACAGCTCAGAGCCATCCGGTCAGCCGGAATTGCTACAGATAAAATCAGGGTTCGGACAAATGATGGGATACAGGTAGTCAAATATTGATGTGTACGAGCGAAGGGCGGTGGAAACCGTCCTTCGCTTTTAAGACTAGATTTATTCTAGGTATAAACATAATTGACGTTCCACGAGCAATTTTTGATTGCAATTAATTTATTCCGCAAATTATATCTTTAAAAAAGCTCTATCAAGATTATCTTCAATAACAGCGATTTTCCTCACTTTTGGTTTACGAAGCAATTTTCCCTTAATAACGACCATATAGGGTTTTGACAAAACAGACAAGTCTTCCAAAGGATTGCCGTCAACGACAACGAAATCAGCACTCTTTCCTATTGCTATTGAGCCGGTTTCATCCTCAATTCCGAGAATTCTTGCATTACCGAGGGTCGCAGTATGTAGCGCAAATGCAATCGTTACACCCACATATTTGTGGAAAAGAAAAACTTCTCTCCACATATTATAATGCGTAACAAACGGGCAGGCGGTATCAGTGCCTAAACCTACGGGAATTCCATTTGCAATACACGCAACTGCAGATTCAATAATACCATCCATAACTATTTTCCCATTGTATTGAGTAAGCTCATTACTGCGAGTCAACTCTGGAGGAAGGGTCGCAAGCGGAATAGCCGGAGAAATTGTGCATATATCTGCTGAACCACGCTCTTTAAACAATGAAATGGTTTCTTCATTAGGCTTTGCCCCATGCTCAATTGTATCTACGCCACCCTTGAGCGCCACTAAAACACCTTCAGTACTCTCCACGTGCGCTGCTACGTGAAGGCCGAGCTTATGTGCTTCGTCACAGGCAGCTTCCACAAATTCAAGAGGCATTTTTAATGTGCCCGGCTCACCTTTCACAGTTGCGTCAAGTACACCGCCTGTAATCATCAATTTAATAAGGTCGGGCTTATTTTCTGCAATTTTCCTTATGTATTCACGGCATTCTTCGGGACTCTTTGCTTCATAAGCAAGAACTCCCGCCATATGTCCGCCCGGTACAGAAACCGCCATATCTGAAACAAGCATACGAGGCCCGACAGTTTTTCCGCTGTTTATACGGTCACGAATAGTCGAATCAATCGTAGCCAAACCGCCTACAGTCCTGATTGTTGTTGTTCCAGATAATAGTTCCGTCTTAGCATAGTTTTCGCACATTTTCCGAAGGATAAAATGAGAGATCGGATTACCCAATAGCTTTTTGACGGTGTCCGGGTTTTGTGCACCGCGCTGACTGGGCTTTCCGCTTCCCGGAAGATGAACATGTGCATTTATAAGTCCAGGTAACAAATATCTGCCGTTTAAATCAATAATTTCAGAATTCTTTAGTGCAGGATTTCTGCCGATAGATAAGATGCGGCCGTTTTCAACAGTTACTGTAACATTCTCCTGTGGCTCCATATTTTCGCTGCCATCAAGAACAAAGCAATTTGTAAATGTAATAATATTTTTCGTAAAATATTCCTCCCTCCATCATTTTTTAATGCACAATTTCTCAGATCAATTTTGTTTGTATTGTAAACCAAGCTCACTTGCCTGTGTGCCTCTAATACCCCAATTTTCAAGTTGCGGCTCATTAATAACAATAAAAATATCATTCGGCATTATTTCTAGACGATCGCCTAGTAGTCGAACAATCTCACTAATGATAGTGCCTTTTACTTCTTTACTTCTTCCCGGGAATAAAGTCAATTCAATAATTGTGATTTTCTCAGTCTTTGTTGAGTTCCGCTCAAAGCAATCCTCATCAAGTTCATAAAGTCGTTGAAATCTATCCCAATCCGGAATGTTCAATGAAAGTTCAAGCGCTTCGTGAACTGATTCCAGTAGCGTCTTTTTGTAATCTTTAGTATGACCTTTCAATATTTCAATTTTTACTAATGGCATAATGTATTCTCCTAAAACGAGATAGTTAAAGTCTTATTCTATGTTACGCCGTGTAAACATAAGGTGAAGTTCAAATATATGTTTCATAATCATCTCTGCAAATCGGAATTTGAGTTATTGAAGGCCCGTGATAAAGACTATCATTGCTATAATTGGCAGGATGGTCCAGCTAATATACCGCCCTGCAATTTCCCATTCAGATGGTTCTGCCCGGTCTACATTACGAATCTGGAAGGCCAAATTCCAGCGGAATAGCTCGTCTGCAAATAAAATAGAAATAGCTGTGACAATGCAGACGAATACACCGCCAAACCATGCAAGCAATTCACCTTTATGAGTTAGCTCAGGGTCAGCCATCAAATCAAGTATGGTGGAGACGGAAGGCGCCATGGGGTCGATGACATTCCCTTTTCCGTCTATTAAGGTCCCATTGCTTGTGTAAGCTGTAATCTCAAAGGCCGTCATGCTCCCATCCTCATTGTATAGCCATCGGTATCCTCCCTGATTCAGCACGCCCCCACGAAAGAGGATTTTCTCTCCCTGACGAAGCTCTACACCGGTCATAGCCTCTCCCATGTCATTATCATGTGGGATGGCGGTTGGGTCTTCCTTGGCGGTATAGGGACCGTAGGTTTTATCGCCGTATTGGAACTCAACCGTCTTGTCTGCGAACACAGTAAAACTGGTCTGCTTACCCTGAATTTTGCCTGAATACACCGTACTACCATTTTCTTCAATGGGGATAAGAATGGCATTCTTGTATGCAAAGCCTTCTCGAGCAATGGTCAAGGGATAAACCACTGTAAACACCAGTACCATGGCAGTCATTAGTAGCACGACTCCCTTTTGATACCGATTCAAACATCTGATTTTTTCCATACTATACCTCCGTTCTGCAAATTCCAGTTTATAAAACTAAATACCTTGGGTATAGCATTATACTTTTCTATATAAACATGATGGGAAGCTCATTTGTGCAGTCCCAACGTGGATAATGTTCAGCTCAGTTGCACTGAGCTGTTGCTTTGCTTATGATATGCTATATAAGTTTTACTTTTTGCAATTCAAAATTAGGGGTATCCCGTTCCAATGTCATCTGATAAATATGACATAAACCTTTTGACGCCTCTCCTATTTTAAGGAGATCCTGAGCATACTCGGGTTCACAATTTAGTCCAATATAAATTTTGCTTGCTATTAAAGGGAAATCACTATCAGGATGAATAATTCTATATTCGTTTTCATGACTCCAACTTTTATGTTTTGCTGCAAAAGATAGCAATAAACACTGTAACAAGGCGCTATCTTCTCCATCCGGCTCTATTCCTTCGTACTTATATTTTCCAAATGCGTTTATTACACGTGTGACGATTGAATCAGCACACTGCCTGTCAGATTCATAACTTACAGGGAAAATATACTTTTTCTGCATATCAGATAATATGTACTCCACACAAAACCCTTGATGGTTGTTAGCGTAGTACGCCCACATAGGCATGTTCTGCTCGTTTGTATCCGAAAGACAAGTCGCGCGCCAAAAATTTCTTAGATTATCATAATAATCATGAATTAGATCGATGTCCCATCCCTTCTGCACCAAATTATCTTGATTGAATATTAGAAACTTACCTTCAAAAGGGTCATTAAAACTGCTTAGTGTACTGAGGTACACTTTACTTTCGCTTATATACTGAATTTTAGTGGCGTTAAGTACGCAATCATTGCTTAATGAAAAATACTTGTACAAAACAGTTGGGATTTTTCTATTTTTCAATTTAACGGCTTCAAGTAATTGCCCTGATTCTATATATTCTAAATATTTATGATAGTCATCCAGATTCATTAGTAAAGTCTCCTTTGATCACCATCGTTTGGGCATTCCGGCAGTAACCGCTTTTTGTTTTGCCGATTAACTCTCCATTAGGGCAATACATAGTCTTGTATGCCTAAAATATCAGTCTTATTTTTATAATCATATACTATTGCCACACTATATTCTGCTCTCGTGACAGCGACATAGAACTTTGATCGGCTTTCAAAGGCGAGTTTTGAACTATGGTCATTAATCCAATCAACCATAGATTTTGTCGGATAAATCAAGACTCTGCTGCGTGTCATACCTTTTGATTCGCCGAAATTAAAAACTTCATATTGAGGATTAACAGTCGTAGCCACGCTATATCTTAACTGAGAGGGACGATACCGTTTAAGATACTCATCGACGTCGGCTGGTTTTACAAAGAAGACACCATCGTGGCCGGTCGGTTTTTTTCCGTCGGCATCACAAGGCTCGTAATCTGGGAAAATGCTATTTGCAAAAGAACATATACATTTACAATTTCGATGCGTCGTTTTAAGCGAGGTCTTATCAATTTCGACGGTTGCATCCTTGCATTTATCACAGATGAATTGTTCGATTTGGCCCTCGGTGTATTTGCTGTTTTTAGCCTCTTTATGCGTATGATAGGTGACCTGTCGGGGATCACCGACCATGACAATATCGCTCGGTATTTTTAAGAGCAAATGAATCAGCTCGAGGTCATAACCGGCTAAATCCTGAACCTCATCAATGAAAATGTAGGGATAAATTCGCCTGATTCTATCAATGATCAGTCCGTTCGTCCTTTCGTTTGCCACGTAAGTAAATTTGGCAATTTTATCGGAGTAAATTTTCAGGTCAGGGCTGAAGTAATAGTGCTTCACGTCTGATTCTGAAAAATAAACCGGGCGTCCCTTGAAGGTGTATTTAAGAGCAGATTTATTATTAACCAGTAGCAGACCCATGATGTTGGCATCAATTAAAACATCCTGATACGGCTTTACACCGTGCTGCAATAAAAACGAAAACCATGTTTGAACAGTCACGTTTTCCGGAACAGATCCGTTTAACTTGATGAATTTTGCTCTGATCTCGTGCTCATTTGCATCCGTAAAAGTCGTGATCAGGACTTTATCGGATGTAATCTTTAGAGCTTCATTTACCAAATATGTCGTTTTACCCGAACCGGCTGCAGCAATAATGAGCTTATTCATCAGCCTTTATTGCCTCCAGTATATAGTCTGGGAAAACAATCGTCTCTGTCGTATCAAAAATAGCCATAGCGCATTCGGTTTTGTTTTGCTTCATGTGCTTCCGCAGGTCGTCATCGTTGGTATATTTCGTGCCGAATATTCCATTAAATAAATCTCGGTTATTAGTTTTGAGCATTTTCGGCTCAAGTGTATTGTAGTTATAGTCGGCTGCTCCGATTTTCAAAGTGCCCGTGTCAACCGTCTCGTCAAAGCAGATTTTGATGTACGGTTTCTGGTTTTCCCCGAGATAATCGGCATATTTCTTTTTTAGCGCCTCAACGTCACCATCGTTGTCTGTTACGACTGCAGTCGGCCTTTTTAGGCAGTTGGCAATCTCAAGAAATCTAAGAAATGACGTACCAACCGAAATAACGTCGATGCCATCCTGAATCGGAAGGCGGCCGCCGTTCTGCTGCATATAAGCCTTTTGGACCACCAGTTCATCCGAATCTCCCTCGACGAGGAGGGCCTTTTTACAGAGCATCAGCCTCAGGGTGTCATAACCGGCAATCTTCTTGAAAAAGTCGGCGGAGGCGAGGTCTTTGATCTTTACCGTTTCGTGATTGTCCAGCAGAACGATGTTATTCAAATTTAGCTTATTGGCAACAAAGCTGTTGTGCGTAGAGATGATAATCTGCTTGTCGGAATATTTACCCTCAATTGCCGCTATCAGCTGATTCAGCTTGGAATATGACAGATGGCTTTCGGGTTCTTCTAAAAGAATGATGCTGGCATCTTGAGCCCGTTTATGGGTTAACGCCAGCTCCGTTTTTACAACACACTGAGCTCCCTTACCGATATAGCCAAAGGGAATCTCGTCAATCTGCGTAACCAAGCTGTTCTCCCACGCATTTTTTGTTCCTAGATCAACTGAGATAGAAACCTTGCCGTCGATTATGGTTGATTCTTTGCTGATTCTTTCGTTAATGGCTTTAATGGCTTCGTCACTAACAAAGCCGTCGCGCATATTGCGGTGAGCCTGAGCCACAGAAGTTATTTCTTCAGGGGAGAGCAAATCCTTTACAATGCGCGAAATATAAACGTCGGAACCGTTTTGATAGCGATAATTGGAGGAGTCGATCATTGCAGATTTAATCGGGATGCTCCTCACCGTTATCGGCTGGCGGGAAAAAGAAGTCCACGAAGCCTCATAATACTCTATGGGTAAGCTGAAAAGCTGCTTGGTATTAACGACCTCTTGGTATTCGTCATTATATTTGTCGTTATAGGCAATTTTGAATTGCAGGCCCTCAACCTTGGAGGCGTGATCGGTATTTAAGTTACCTTCAAATTCGGGATTAATTGATCCATCGAAGTATATTTCAATCAAAACGTATGGTGGCTCTATCGGTGAGCCGTCATTAACAGATTGCAGATATTCATCAACAACCTCGTTATTAAATAAATATTGAGACAGTTCGTTATGTATATACTTGCCGCCATATAGCCCTGTTAAGGCCAGATGAATAGCCTCAATAATGGTCGATTTACCGGTCTCGTTGTTACCGACGAGGATATTCAAACCCCTATTCAACTCAAGCGTAAACAGGCCCTTAAAACCTTTGAAGTTACAAATTTTAATTTTTGAGATAGCCACGTCATCAACTCCCTATATTCTCTTAAGTGGGTGCATCACACAATCTTCAAAGCCTAATGTACATTATTAAGGAGTCTGTAATTACTGATTTTCACTGTCTTAAGTTTCATATCTTTACGCCCAATAAAAGTCCCTAATATTGCTATGATACGCTGCTGGCTGAACTTCACATTTTTGCTAAACTGCGAATGCCACAACATTAAAATGTAGAAACTATTGTTAATATTATACATCGTTCTACATGTTTCGCAAGCAAATATTACCATTTTCACACTGCCAGCATTTCTTTGACGATTCTATCCGCACCCTTCACCAACCCAACGAGCACAAGCATGTTGAAAATCGTTTCCGCGAGATATCCCCAGACCATGGTGACTGCTGATGCATCTGGATCAGCAATACCCGGCGAACCATTTGCAGTAAAGGCAGAAAAGATGAGGCAGGCAAGGACAATAATTGCTCCCTCCAAGCATACGCCGAGATAGCTTTTGATGAATGCTTTTCCCGTATTTGAGGTAGTTTCGCCGGCAAAGGTAGCAAGCGGTATGGGCGCTAATGCAGTGTACATATATAGATTAAAAAATCGGCTGTACACGGTAAGTATCATGATAAAGGACAGGACCGTTATAAATACGCTGCCGAGAATGGTAACGAGCCAAAGCGGAATGCTGGCGAGAAACCCAACCTCGCTTATAGCAGTCCTGATTTCATCCGGCAGTGTGACTGCCGCACCTGTCAGCGTTCCGAGATTTCCTGCCACTGATGAAATGATACCTGCGCAGATATTAAACAGTGTGGTCATGATATCCATTCCGTAAGTGACCGCAGTCTTTGCAGCCACGAAACGGATGAAAAAACGAAGCGCATACTCAGGCCTTCGGAAGTCGCGAAAATTTGCCGTTGATTTGAATATGCTGATGGCAAAAAAGAGGACAAGCAATCCGTAACCGATTGCCTGTAGCGCTCCGTTTATATTGACTGCCAAGTCCCATATTGCTCCGTCTTTGAAGTTCTGCGGTGTTTCGCTTACAAGCTGCCATATTTCAGTAAGCTTATCATTCCAGGTGTCAAATGCTCCTGTAAGATTTTCTATGATCCAATTATCATCCATAAAATTCACCTCCTGATGCCTGCCCTCAAGACTCTAAGGGCAGGCATTGTGTTTAAGCAAGAATCAAGTCAAGAATTTCCTTTGCAAAAGCAATCATCAACCCACCGAAAAACGTCAAAAATCCGGTGCTGCGTTGTGATGGGTCATGGGACTGCAGACTCATACCGATCTGAACCACACCCCAACCCAACAAGATGATTCCAATTGCCCGGATAGCAGCGAACACAAAGGTCGAGAGGTTATTTATAGCTGATAATGGGTCATTTCCGGCTGCCAGCGCGGGAGTTGCAAGAAGTGTAAGTATTGTAAGTACGATTGCAGACGTAAAATAACAGCGTTTTGCTTTTTTAAGCTTGCTTGTCAAGTTCAAATTAGGTCTATTTTTCATATTCGTATCCCTCCGTAAATTCTATAATTTCAATGTTTTCAAGTTCCGGTATATAGTCAAGATCACGCTTTTCATAATGGGCAAAATCCTTATGGTATGGTTTGCAGCCTCCATCTGAAGTGCGCTTGTAGTTCGGGTGCTTTTTCAGCGGATACTTGAGGTCTATAACGGGACGTTCTCCGCGGATGAAAAGCAGTGCCTTGCGGTTACTGAGCATGCGCACTTCATCTGGCATCATAAGCTCACGCCCAGTATTTTGATAATTGGTATTGCTGGAGCCGCTGCGCCCACGGGTAATGCCATGTGTCCTTGTGTCAATGGTTTCTTTACCAATGGCTTTGGAGATGTATTCGTGCGTGGACTGCTCATTGCCCCCGAGATAGAGCAGCGTATCGCAGTTTCCTGTTATATTTTCCCAAGAGTCTTTAAAGAGCGCTTTGAGCTGAGCCATGTTCTGCACTACGATGTTGATAGAAATTCCGCGGCTTCGGCAGGTGGACAGGATATGTTCAAAATCATCTGGCAACGCAATATTTGCAAATTCGTCCATCAATACGCGAACCGGTATCGGCAGTCTGCCACCGTGGAAATTGTCGGCAGCATAATAGAGTTCCTGAAACGCCTGCGCATAGAGCATACCTACTATGTAGTTAAAGCTGGTATCGTTGTCTGGAATAACCGCAAAGATTACGCGCTTTCGGTCCCCGAGTGTTCCGAGCGAAAGGTCATCCCGACTTGTGATATTGGCCAGTGCGGGCAGGTTAAACGCCGCAAGCCGAACCGCCGCACTAACAAGGATGGACTTTGCTGTTTTGCCAGAAGCCTGCTTAAACACCTTGTATTCTTTGAGTGCAATGCTTTCGGGATCTGACAGTTCTAAATCGTCAAACAGCATGTCCACAGGACTTTTATAGCTTTCGTCTTCTTCCCGGGCAGCAGCATTTTCGATCATATACATGAGGGTAGGAAAGTTCTGTTCTTCTGTTGGCGCTTCATGCATCAGATACAGAATGAGTGCTGTAATTAATGCCGTTTCTGCCTTATCCCAGAAAGGATCATTGGTCTGCGATTTTTTAGGGGTTGTATTTTGAATGAGGTTGGTAACAAGCTTGATGGCATCGGTATCTGAGTGCAGATATTTGAAAGGGTTGTAACAATCTGAGTGCGTCATATCTACGAGATTGAGGATGGACACCTCATATCCTTTTTCCTCTAAGAGCCCGCCGATAGACCGATACACCTCACCTTTTGGGTCACAGACAATGTATGCACAATCGGCCTGCATGAGATTTGGCTTGATATAGTACCGTGTCTTACCGGAGCCGGAGCCGCCCACAATAAGGACATTGTGATTTGTCTGATGCTCCTGAGGTAGATCGCGAACATTCATACTGATGCTGATTTTTTTAGAGAGCAGAATATAACGGTCGCCGGGCTTAGTTTGAAAGTGTTTATTAACGTCTCTGGCAATGCCCCATCGTGCAGAACCATGTTCTTTGCCCGGCCTTCGGTTGCCTTTCTGAGCATAGTACCAGGCAACTGCAAAACCGTAAGCAGCAAGAGCCATTACTACAGCTTTCTTTGTATATGGTGTAAACTGCAGGGAAAACGGTGTTTTTATAACGTCATTCATCTGGGTAAACCATTCAAATAATCCAGAACCTTCGACGTAGCCCTGTGCGGCCAAAACTGCAAACCATATGATGGGTATTGATATAGCCGCCCAAATCAAGGCGGCTCCCATACGATTACTATTCATCATGCATCAGTGCTCCTTGCCCTTACAGGCAATTGGAGCAGAATGTTGCTTGTCCTGGCTCAGCTTTAAGCTTATGATTTTTTCTTTTACAGATTTATAATTATTCCTCGCCGTTTCCTCTTGCATCGAGCCAATCCCGTGCTCGACGGATCTCTGCTCTAACGGAGCGCGGGAGTCTGCTTTTTTTGTACGGTTTCCCTCCACTGATTGCTCCTGTGTTGGGGCAATGTACTGCATTTTCTCCAGAATGCGGTTAATTTTGGACACATCCTCCGCGCGTGCAAGAACATCCACATTGCCATACTCGTCGCGTCCGTTTTTGATTACAGAAAACAAAACACCGTATTGCTTTGCAGCCTTAGAAAACTCGGTAAGGTCATGTTCCTTGACATCAAATACTCTTAGTTCCTTACCCTCCTTCAGAAGTCTTGTCATATTTGTTTTCCCGGCAAGCTTCTGATTTTCATTGGCAAGAGCGATACAAAGGGCGGCAAGGTTTTTTGCGCCAAGCGCTGACAGCTTAATTGCCGCCTCTGAAATCCTAATTGTCTCGCGTGTCAATTGTTCTGCCGCTTCGCTGCCTTGACTCATTACTCAATTCCTCCTTAAGTATAATTTTATGAACGTCACTGATGCGGCCACGGATACGCGCCGCGTCGGCTTGGATTTGACCACATAGCCGCAGGTCGCGCCGCAGGCTTTTGATTTGATCGGTATACGATGAGATTTGCCTCGACAAATTGTCTGAATTTTGCTCGTCAGAGGATAACCTACGCTCATCATAAAGAGGCTTTCTAAGCGTAACCATTTCGTCGATCTGCTCCTGAATAGAGGCTTTTACTCCCAGAAGGTCGTCCACCGTATCAATTTTGTTTACTATCAAAAACTTATGCTGGACGATATAGCGTTCGAATTTCAGCGTATCCTGCAAAAGGAAACGGCTCACCCTGTGCCTCCCAGTCCCACGTACAGCGCCGCGTAGAAGATAGACATAGTGAAAATACAATGCACGAAATCCTGTCACTTTTCTTATATCCTTCAAATTGCTCCGGCAGTGATAACACTTTTGGGGTTCAGGCACGTGCTTGTGTTTCCAGCTCTTCTGTCTAAGAATGCGCTCCTCAATTGCAACATCTGTGTAATTTTCACCCAGGCTGTCCAGTCGGTTAAACCGCTCACTGTAAGGCGGTTTAACTGCCGTATGTTTTACATTGCCGTATTTCACTATGTAGCCGTTTTTCTTCAGCAAACTTAAAAAGGTTGTAAAGTTGAGAGACTGTGTAATTATCCCGTCGATATCTTGGCGGATCTGACTGCGAATTGTGGGTCTACCGTCTTTTTCGGATTTCCATTGCTTATACTGTTTTCCGCGACCTTTTGATGCTATAGCGGACAGACCGTGCTCCCGGCACAGTTCGTCGGATACCTGCTGCACTTCACTGAAATAAGTCTGCATATTACATCGAAATTTCTTGCCATCCTTAAAAGATACGGAATTAATGATGATATGATTATGCAGGTGTGCTTTATCTAGATGTGTTCCAATCACAACTTCAAAGCGTTCCCCAAACAACCGCTCAGCAAATTCGATGCCGATCTTATGTGCCAGTTCCGGCGTTGCTTCTCCCGGCTTAAACGACTGAATAAAGTGATAGCCAAGAACACCATCCATTTTGTTAAAGCGTTGCTTGGTAGCCTGCATATCCGCATAAGCACTTTCGACCGATTTGCAGTTCAGTGCGCTTTCAAACAGGCGCTTTTCTGTTTTATCTGGGTTGATCGCATATTCAATTGCACCGTCAAGCGTGGTTTTCTGTTCGTTTGCCGCATACTGTACAGATTTTTGCAGTTGATTACGGATCGCAAATATCTTTGTTACCGCCATAGCTAAAACTCCTTTAGCTTCGACCAAATCTGGTTTTGCATATCCAGAATAAGCTTCAAGGTTTCCTCCGTAACAGCTGCGCCGCTGTTAATCTTTTTTGCAATCTGGTTTACATTGGCGGCAATGCCGGAGGTCTGACGTACAAGCTCCGCCCATTCTTCCTGCGGCCGCGCTTTCATATTACTTCCCATAATGAGGTTTCGGACAAACGGCTCAACTTTCAGTCCCGTCAAATCTGCCTGCATCTGCAAGTAATCGCGCTCCGTATCGGTGAGGCGCACCGTAATTTTTCTGTTTCTAATCTTCAAAGTTTTCCTCCCTTCGTGCGCCTTACCGCGCAGGGGTTTTAGGGGACAGCGTCCACTAACAAGAAGTGCCCGGTCGGATTCGACCGGGCACTATCCGCACTTTGCCGTCAAAGTGCTATGCTTGCAAGAATATTCGGGGAGCCTAAAACTCCCCGAATACCTGTGCCGCGTTTTTCAGCGTTCAGCTGCTGTGTGCACCTTGGCAGAAGCCTTTTGCTGGAGTTTGGAAATGCCCTTTTGTAGCATAAGCCACTCGTTATAGTCTTTGCCCTGTTTAGGCATCTCAATTGTGACCGTCGGTATTTTAATTGTTGCCCGGATGCTCTCCGTGGCGTTTCGGCCTACCTCATCGTTGTCAAGTCTGAGAACGATTTCCTTTACCCCGCGGCATCTGGAAAGGTAAGTTTCCAGCGCAACGGGGATTTTTGCTTCCGTCCCTTCTTTCTGCGCATATACCCCACCGAGAGAAAGCACGCTTTGGGAGCGCCAGTCCTGCCCCTGCATTTTCAGCTGAGTGAGAAAGGAAAGTGCATCAATTGCACTTTCAAATACGTTGAGAACAGCCTCCGATTTTTCTGAACTGATAGCAAACGAATAAGCTTTTTGGCTTCCGCTGACCTCACTCATAAACCTATTTCCGGTGGTTGCACCACGAAGAGTCGCGTACTTAGCGATTCTGCTATCATAGCCTACAAATACAGCATTGTGTCGTTCGGCTTCTTCGTAAATGAGACCGTTCTGATAGCAGAAATCCAGAATTCCAATATCTATACCTCGGTTTAATAAATAGGCTGTAATTCGTTTGTTGTTGCTGTTTTTTACGGGCAAGCGAAATTCATGATTTTTGTTCTCTCTGCGAGCAGCACTTTTGTCTGCATTAGGTGCCGCCCTTTCCGAAAGAGAAAAACCGCACTGCTGATTTACCAGCTGCACGGCTTCGATGAAATCCATATTTTTCACTTTGATCAGGTATTCTAAAGCGTTTTTGCCGCCCAGCTTTCCGTGGGACCACCAGCACCATTTTCCATTGGAAATCTTAAGGCTGCTGTGTGTTTTTGTCTTATATGCGCCCGCACCGATCGGAATCAGCTCGCTGGGATCATACCGCTGCAAAAAAGTCAGCAGATCCAGCTGACGGGCACTTTCAATTTCTTCTTTTGTGAGATATGGCATTGTAATCCTCCAAGCTAAAACGAATCAGGATTCTCCGGTGGCGTCATCGTCATACATACTACCGTCAATGGTAATTGTTACAGATTTCTTGGCGGTCAGGTAGACATTAGAGCCATTCAGCGCCGTGGCCTGCGGGTCAAGGGCCTTTACGGTAAACGTGATTGTGTAAGTTCCGTCTTTGGTTTCAACGGGGATATAGATTTTTCTGGCTCCCGTTATGCTATTGCTATTAACGGGAAACTGCCATGTGCCGCCTACGTTTTCAAGCGAAACGGTTTTGGCCGACGTAAAATTATAGCTTGCTGTTACCGTTGTCCCGCTAACGCAGGAGGACGAGATGGGCATGCTTACGGTTATCCCGTACCCCGATTTAGTTACACCCGATTTTAGCGTACCGGAACCTCCGTCGCCAAGCATAACGCCTTCCACGCAAAGAGACGCGGCGGAGGTAAAGGTAGCGCTGATGCTGTGAGAGGACGAAACACCGCTGAACGAATAAGTGGATGACACACCAATTGACGAGCCATCCACTTTAACATCTGCAATTTTATATCCGGCATTTGCTGTGATCGTGTAAGACTTGTTACTCCCTTCAGTTACTGAGGTTGAACCGCTTGGACTGATACTTCCACCAGTTCCTGCCGTGGCTGATATGGTATAGGTCGTAGGGTCATTATAGTAACCGCTGTCACCGCTTGAGCCGCCACCACCGGGAAATGGAATGTACTGCGTGCCGTCAACGCCGCCAGAATAGCTCCCGCCCTCATTACGGGCGGCTTCTGCCTTGTCGTGTGCGGCTTGCTCACCCGCTATGCGGTCAGGGTGGTCGGCAGGCAAACCACTGTTGTGCCATCGGTCATAGTCCTCAGTTGCTTGGTTAATTTGTTCTTGTTGTTCGGGCGTTAGGTTTTGGTCGTGTCCACCTCCATTCAGTGCGGCATACGCTGGTACGCAAAATGACACCATCACTATTAGAGTGAGTATCAAAGCCATAAATGGCTTTGACAGATTCGACAGTTTCTTGATTTTCATGAGTAAATATCCTTTCAATAAACTTATTTTAAAGTGGTGATTTCTTGCCAATAAACATTGTTATCAAAGGTGTTTACGCGAATGTCAACATCAATGTCATAACTTTCCCCCGCAACAGGATTAGATATAAAATCACAGTTCTGCGCTATATAAGATAAGTCTGCGTTTTGCGGAATTGTTACAGATAGCACCCCGCGTACATAAGTTGACGCTCCGCTACTATGGCGTGACCAGTAAACACAAGACAAGTCACTCCTCATTGAAACATTAATTTTGCCAGCGTCATTGTAATATTTCTCAACGCCTTTTACCGCTTCATTAAGAATCATCTTAGAAAACTCAACGTCCGCTTGTTTACCGAAAGTGAATGTACTGCCAGAAATTTCCCCCTTATAAGCCACGGGATGTTTTCCAGTGTACTTCAAGGTATTAATACCGTTCGGATTGCGTAACTTTGCTTCATTAGCGTTCGCAAAGCCAAACTCACTTCCATCTCCATATGTTGTCATAGGGAACGTTTCTGCAAAATTCTCATCTGTGGTAAGACCTGCGCTTGCATTTCTCGACCTAAACCACTCCTCAATAGTCATGTCATTGTAACCATGAAGTCGGGTAATCTCAGTGGGGGTAAGAACGTCCTTATAAAGCTGAACAGTTGCGTACTTATCGGAGAATCCTACCCATGAGCCAAGAGATTCAGCAACGTATCGAATAGGAACATATGTACGGTCATACTTGTTTATTGCCATCGTGTCCATTTTTACGCTTGTAGTTGCACCATTCTTCGTCACAGAAATGGTATCACTGCCGATAGGAACTTTTACATTAATCCCGTTCTGCTCAATAACCGCAGTATCATTAGCAGTTACCCAAGATACATTTGCGCCCATTGTCTCAGCCACAAAACGCACAGGAATTAGGGCCCTTCCGTTTTCGTCAATGAATGGCTGTGCATCAGGGAAAGCAACAGGGTCACCGTTATACTTAACAGTAAACTCTTTTGCCGTAAGGTCATAGCAGTTGCCATCTTCTATGTCATTGATTGTAGCTGCCGATACTGGCGATGACACAGCAAACAGAGTGCAAGCCATCAGCGCCAAAATAATTAACGATTTAGCTCTTAGTCTTTCCTTCATTATAGAACCTTCCTTCAAAAATATGTTTTAATATAATATCCAGACGCTATTACATATTCACTCCCCCTTTACAACGCAATTGCGTAGATTTGTAAGAGAATATATGCAGGGGCCATGTAGGAACAGAGGGGGATGCGGCGTTTAACCGGCAGTCTGCATATAAGTCCATTCGCTAAAGCTATTATAGCGGAGAGCAGGAGAACCGCTGCCAACTCCGACAAGCCACAGGCAAAGCCAAGAGTGCAGATCAGCTTAAAATCACCGCCTGGAATTTCTCCTTTTGTGAGCTTCGCCGACATAAACATAATTGCAGCAGGAATCACTAAACTAAGCATACTCCAAATCATGGAAAAATCAAATAGTCCCACAATAAGCAGTACTATAGGAACTATATTTGGGATTTCGCGTCTTCTAAAATCAACAATGCCGCCGTAAATCAGCACGGCGGCAGTAAGCAGTGTGGATATGTACGTTTGCATTCTCAATTACCTCGTCCGATAATTTGTGGCCTGTACTGTAAATTTAAATGTGATGTCATCAAAATCATACTGCTTAAATAGTGTAGAAAACGTAATTGTCCCAGTGACGGATAGTGTTGGGGGCGTCGCGGAACCGGTGATGGAATAGACCGTTACGGTATATTTGTCCGGCATATCGGAAGCAAGGTAATTTTCAAAATCATCGATTGCAACCGGTACATCAAGATACAAAATGTTGTCAGCGCGGTAGGCATCCGACATGTTTTTTTCTACGGAGCTGTTACAGCACCGCTGCAAAATGGTTTCCGCATCATAGTAGTTTTCATAGGCTGCACCTATCTCCATAATCAAAAACGAAATAAGCAATAGAAAAAGCACAAGTCCGATAAAAATGATTGAAATGCCTCCGGTTCTGTCTTTGAGTAGCTTTTTCACTGTTTCCAATACACCTCCGACATACCAGCCACCTTAACTTTGATTGGCAAGTCCACTGTAATGGGATTTACACCTAGCTCCAAAATCAAAATTTTATAGCTTCCTGTAAGTGTTACATTGAATGTCTGCCGGAGTTGGATTTTTTTGCCGCTGTAGTACACAGCATCCACCTGAACATCGACATCCTCCATACCCGAACCGGACAGGTTGTCTATGAGGTTCATGGTTTCTGTCTCATCGTATACGCCCGTGATCTCAATACTGCGTACAACTCTGCGGCATATATAACTTGCATTGTAATATTGCATAATGTAGATCATGGCTGACACAAGCACCGCGAAGATCAGAACGAGCATGGCAGTTGTCATAAGGAAGGAAACCGCTTCATCGCCCTTTTTCTGTCGCAGCAGGTATCGAACCTTGTTCACCACTGCCATACTGAGGTCCTCCTTTACCAGTTCGCGTTGAGTTTGTCTGCCATATTATTGAACATATCTTGGAAGAAGCCGGGGAAAAACTGATTAATTGCAAGAATGAGCAGGCCGACGATAACGACAGCAACAATGATACTTCCAATGGTATTGGTGGCAATCTCACCCCTTGTGTCGTTTATTACGTTTACCACCTTGTTTCCGGTACTGTGGCTTTTTCTGTGGATGAACTTAACTAACTTTTTCATGTGATTCTCTCCTTAAATAATTGAATTTAGGTTATTGATAACGTACACGACGAGGACATACAAAACCATGGCGATACACACAGCAATGGCCGGGTAATATGTTCTGCGCATCTTACCCGGCCTTAAGGACAATTCTATTTTTATATTTTCCTTGGCCTGACGCGCCATGTCGTCGGCCATATAACTGAGCGCCGCTGTTTGGTCAACACCCATACTCATATCCCTGAGTGCGGCGCACAGACGAAAGGCCTCTGCCGTACCCAGCCGATTTTCAAAGTGAGCGAGTGCATTCTGGATGTTTCCGGTTTTCATCTCGGCAAGTAGAATGTCTAGTTCAGCGCCAAGCTCTGATCCTGAAACCTTGCGGTACGATCCGATGACGCGGACAAGGTCTCGGTCACTTAGCAGCATTCGGCAGAGGGTTCGGGCAAATCGCGGCATCTCCTGAGAGATAGCCTGTTCTTTTTTCTTAACCTTTGCGCTCAATGCGTCGCGCTGCTTCATGAGCGCGTAGACCGTGAACAGCAAGGCAACAACTATGCCCAAATAAAAGTGAAAGGCAAAACATAACACCGCCAGTCCGACACCGAAAAGAATAATGATAACTTTTCGCGCCGAAAATTCCTGTGGTGTTATATTCAGTCCCGCCTTGGAAAGCTGATTTCTCAAATTTGCCGCTGCGTCATCATCCACATAAACAATACGTGCCGTAAGCGCAAGGAGTTGTTTAATCGGAAATACAATCCAGATATCTATTCGTTTTTGTTTCCATCTGGAGATTTTTGAGAGTGTACGACGCCCTACATATGAGCCGCTACACAATGCGATACCGAGTTGTTTCAACCCCAAAAACAGCAATAGTGCGATAAATATTAGAGTAAATGTAATAAGCATGTCACGCCCTCCGTTACATTAGTAGCGGTTTATTTAGCTGTACGGCTTTGACCAGTGAATACACCACTGCTGTAAGCAAAAGGATCAGTAACGCCTGTCCTGGCAGGGTTGTTACAAGAATCATGTATGCGGGATTCATAAGAATCCGGAAAATCATTGGCGTGGCAAAAATTAGGATGAGTACGGTGAAATACTCCCGCCAAATGGCATACATCACGGTATCCGATTCGCGTTGTGCTTGGTGGACATCGTTCATAGCATCCACAACGGATCTCGTATCATATTTTAGGCTCCGGTCGTCCTGTGCCATAATCAGCACGCTAATCCACTGTGAGAAATATCGGTTATCCACCTGATTTTCCATTCGGCGAAGGCCTGCTTTGATGTTGCCGTCTATCAGGCTGACATAAGTAAGAAAATTCCGGAACGGAGCTGGATACTCAAGTAATTCGACGTTCTCCTGCACAGCTTTCACGAAATCTCCCGTGACAATATAGGCGTTGGAAAGCAGCATCATAGAAGATTGCAGCTTTTCCACACGCAGGCTTTCGGCTTGCGTCTGTTTGTATGGAAGGTATAGCAGTGGACCAAGCGCCCCCAAGATGCCGACAACTACGGCAAAGAATATTTCATGGAAAAACACCTTTCCTATTGCTGCACCGCATAGTGCACCAACACCTGTCAGTAGCCAGTAAACCTGCCTTGGTATTCGGACGTTTTCAACCAGCTTACGGCGTCTTTGCTCCAAACGCACGAGCTTTATAAACGGTGTCTGCTTTCTGAGCTTTAGTTTTTGTGCTTTTTTACTTCGGCGTCGTTGTGTGGAGATGCTTTTATCTACACTAAAAATAAGAAGCATTGATATACTTAACAACAAAAATATGATGATACATATGAAACTTGTCACGGCGTCACCTCGGTACTGGCATTCGGAAACAGCCGGTATAACTCCGTCTCTGGTGCGCCGTTATCTCGCAGACGGGCAAATAATTCGGGCGAGATGGTTCCAACACGTTCATGGGAACCGTTTACCTTCACTACATGCCCGCGCTCATCGCGCTGTATTCCACGGATCACAAACCGATACAGCATTCGTCCCTGAAGCCTTCCGTTTACAATGCCGGTTGCCTCAAAGACTTCCATGTACTTACGGCTGTTATCCTTAAGCTGTTTCTTAAAAACCATGATAGGCCAAGCACCTGTGCACATTTCAAGAAGGTGTTCATCTGAGAGGCCAGTCTGCGCCAGATGGCACATAGACACCAGGCGTCTATAAGCATCAACAGCACTGTCAGCATGGAATGCTGTGAGGATTGTGTGTCCAGTCTGCCCGGCAACTGCCGCCTGATAGGCCGCAGCATCACGAACCTCGGCGGGAACGATTAGCGAAGGATGAAATCGGAGGGAACTGACAATTAAGTCCATCATAGAAATTGGGTTTGGCTCCTCTTTTGTCACACTGTAAAGGACCCGGGCCGGGCGGTTGTTTTCCAAATCATATTCAGTTAAATTCAGTTCCCGGCTGTCCTCAATGATAAATACACGGTTATTGTAATCATCATTTTTGCGTATGTACTCATTGAGAAGAAACGCCTGATCAGTCGTTTTTCCCGCCCCGGTGCCACCGGCCAGCCCCACGGAGATTCCGTTACACAGGCAAAGCGTTAAAAAGTCCAGCATGTCCGGTGAAACTGAGCCGGAAGAGAGAAGCTGTTCTCTTGTAATCTCACTTCGGTTCTGTTTTCGTATAGACGCGATCACGCCACGATCCTGCGGTACAACGGGCGGAATCATGGCTGAAATGCGCGTTCCATCTCCGATATAACTGTCCACCCGGGGCGTTTGCGCATCCAGTATCATGCCGCCCATACGCACCATGCGTTTGACGATATCCAACGCTGATTCCGGCGTTGGGAAGGCCTCTTTGTCGTACAGATACCGGATGTGGTCAGGATAATTGATTTCAACTACGTTGTACCCGTTGATGTTGATTTCCTCCACTTCAGGGTCGTAGAGAAATTCTGTGAGAATGCCAAGCCCGGCCATGTCTTGATAGATTTTTTCGACTAGTTGATGCTGTTCGAATTCTTTTCCGGCCAGGGAAGAAACGCAGTATTTCAGAATCAGCGCTTTCAATGACTTTGAGGCTTCCGCACTCCCAAGTGCAGAGGAAAGTTCTTCGGCGTGCTTTTCAGCGATGACGGCGCGCACGTTTTCGAGGAGCTTTTGGTAATTGAAGCTTCCAAGTTCCTGTTCGTCTTCTGCGCTGACTGCTGTTGCCTGCAGCACAGAGAGGTATTCACTTGCTGATATACTCATGTGTTCATCACCTCGTAAAGTTGGTTGAGAGCATGCCTGTACGCTTTTCCCTTTTTGCCAGAGAGGCCTAATATGAGTTTCCCTTCGTTTTGCAGAAGAGGAGCCTCCCGGACATATGGAATATCAATTTTAGGTGTGCACTTAAGAAGCTCATACATGCTGCTGTAGTCAAAGTCGGATACCACCGCTGAACCGATGTATACTGTTTTGCCTGATATGGCTTGCAGTGCCTTTTGATTTGCCCCATGCCAAAGCAGGCTTGAAGGGTGTCCACCGAGCGTCAGCAGAATCTTATCAGCCCGATTTAGCGCCCAAGCTGCAAACAAGTTGTTGGGTTCGGTCGGGCAATCCACAATCACAATGTCGAATGTAAGCTGCGCAAGCGCCAGAAGTGACTTGACCTGGTCATCTGAATAATCATCGTCAAAGGCATCGGCATTTATAGGCGTAGCGAGCAGAAAGAGTAGCTCATCCGCTTTATAAACCGTCTGCCGAATACCAGCATTGCCACGTAGTGCTGCGTACAGGCTTTTCTCCTTCGGTATTTTTACGCCGAGAAATGCGGAAAACTCACTGTACGGTGCCGGAGATATGAGACAGACGGATTTATCCCCTCTGCTGGCAGCATAGGCAAGATTGACTGCCAACGTTGTTTTGCCAGATTGCGGCGGTCCCCATATTGCGTAAATACCCATGTTATGCACCCGCTTTCCGCAGCGTAAGATGCAGAGATTTTTCTTTTTCCAGTCCGATCAACGTTTGGGCTTGCTCTTCATTTACAACGAAAACAACGTAGGCGGGGGCAAAGTCATAATCCGATTGGCCAGCGTCTTCGTTAACCTCTAATTCAGTGTCCAGTTCATCCAAAGATACCATCTTTTTATTCAGCACCTCATATACCTGGATATCGGTCAGCGCCTTGCTGACCATAGCGGCACCATTTTCGTCCGTATAGCCATAAACGTCTACGTTATCCCCAGCTCGAAGAATACCGGCGATACCAGCGGATTCTGACGGCAAGCTGATGGTTAGTAGATATGTCCCATTGGACAGGCCGAAACCGTCAGTTGAGGATGCTGTTTTACAGTCTTCTTTGCTTATAAAGCAGTTGCGCCAGAGATACTCACCAGCATAAACGGTTTCACCGGCGACAAGCCCGATGATCTCCGATTTGCTTCTAATAACTTCATCCGGTAAGCCATAAGAGCCCACCTCAATAACTGTCATCATATCCTCGGTAATGGCGGTGCCGTTTTCAACGGTCTGCGTGAGCTTCACAATTTGGGTCGTGGAAGCCTGAGCATTGTACAGTCGGGGGAGAAAAACAAAAGCAAGTACCCTGCTAGCAGGAGGCACATCGCGCCGATAAACATTCTGTTCTTTAAAAGTCTAAGCAATTACAATCACCTCACATTTTTTAGCCTTCATTACCGTTCATCATGGGAAGGCGGATTTTTCTTTTTCGAAGGAGAATTTCTGTTTGTTTTTTCTTTTGGGTCTTTTTCACTTGCGCTCCCATGCAGTGGAGTAAGTACGGTTTCCTTGCTGTTTATGTACAGCTCTTCCGTTTTCTGCTGTGCCTGCTGGAGTTTTGTAATGGCGTCAGTTACGTCATTAAACAGGGAATGATACATTTTCTGATAATCTGGCATATTATCTGAGTTCCTTTCCTTTGTTTTCTTCTCGGCCCTGTCTCTTTACGGTTAGGATACCGTCAAGTGTGGTGGCCGTGATGTGCATTCGTTCTGCGATGGCTATGTCATTTTTTACGGTTTCGTCAACGGTTCTGCCGCAGACAACCAATACATGGGCGCGCCGCAGAAAATCGCGTGCCATATCTATACCGTCCTTATGTTCCTGTGGGATAGGGTCTTTCAGGAACAGCGGCAAAAATAAGATTGGGCAGACAGGCGTGAATCCTGCGTCGTACACCTTTCGGCAGTAGCGTGCCGCGTTTTCGGTGTTCTCAATGTCATCTGTTCCCCAGGGCGCGGTAATATAAGCGAGTGGTCGTTTCATTCGTACGTCTCCTTTCAATTTTTAATATAAAAACAGCCCGCGCTGGACGCATACCGTCCGCGTGAGCCAACCCAAACATTATAAAGTTTTATCTTTCTATCTGAGATTCCTTTGGCGGTCTATGCTGTTGTGGTTGGATTTTCATAGCCTGAATACCGTTTTGCGTCCGGAAGAAAACCTCAGGGCATCGGAAATGATTCCGGTATTTATCTATCATCTCAGGTGAAAGAGAAGCAAAATCTTCTTCACCCAAGCCACAAACAATGAATGTGCCTGCCATGATGTCATACATCGTGCCGCTTTCATCATAAATTGCCCGGTTAAGCGGCAACCCCTGAAGCTTGCCCTCCTCGTTACAAATAAGTGCCACAGGATCATCAAACGGGTACGCAGCCTCAATATCGCCACCCACAACGCGCTGCAGCGACTTAAGATTGTTTTTGATAGACGCTTCACGAGGAACCTTCCCTGATTCCACAATCAAAACATTTAATGAATTCAAAAATCATTACTCCTTTTCTGTTTTATTTTCTGCACTACTACTGTGCCGTTGGTTATTTGTTGCCTCATTTTAGCCTACCTAAGTAACTCACAATACTTTATCGTTTTCTTGATATTTTGCCTTGTACACCTCCCTTTCCGGGGCAACAAAAAAAGCAACCGTTTCAAAAACAGTTGCTTTTTTACGCTTAGGTTATGTTGAATCATTTGAGTTTCCAGTTTTGGCGTAACCCCGTCACCGGTTCCCGGCCTTTATAAACTCGATTAGTGCTTCTACATCATCGAACTCGTCATAATCTCCATTTATTCCTTCTCTATGGTATACGACTCCGCTTTTTTCGTTTTGTTCAAGGCAGTTAAGCAGTGCCTCCATTCCATATCTCTGTATGAACTTTGTAAATCCATACGGTTTAACTTTGTGCAGCAAGCCTTTTCGACAATCCTGATCACAAAGATAACATGCTTTCAACTTATGCTCCATAGAACATTTCCTGTTTTCACACCACTGTTTATCCGGGCATTCATCAGAGTTACATCCAGCACAGTGCGTGTTTTCTGAGCAAAGGCAGCACGCCAAACCACAACGTGCAATTCCAAGTTCTCTTTTCATCATACACCTCGATTATTATAAGTAGTGGCACTGTATCACCATTCAGAACCAATCGATTTTAACTCTTCAATTATAACATGCCGCAAGAAGAATAACTATCTTTCAAACTCCTTTTCCTTTGGCTTTTCTTTATCTGAATCATCCCGTTCCTTGCCGTCCATATTGAGTAATGCATTAAGTTCATCAAGCCGAGCAGTCTTTGCTTTGAGATTGCCCTCTTTGGCAAACGGCTTTTCAACTTCCACCTTAGCAGTTTCAAGCTGTTTATATAATTCCTCCAGACGTTCCCGGCAGGTTGGCTCCTTGGTTGGGAGTGTTTCAAGCAGGTTGTCCATACGCTGAATATTGCCATAGATATCTGTTCCAAGAGGAACCACATGCCGGAGCTGACCGATCATCGCGAGCCGGTATTCCTTTGAAAAGCTGTCGTAGGATAGCTCCAGCGTCAAACCGCGATACGCGCCTATGACGGTTGCATCCGGCGTGAGCATATTGTGGCAGATGGCAAGCAGTTCAGAACCAGCTGCTTTCTTTCCTATGTAGGTTGTGCCCATAAGCACCATGGGAGAGAAGCCATCTTCATTTGGGTATGTGTTTTCCAATACCGTTTTCCGGTCTGCGGCATAGCCTGCAATGCGCTCCGTGCTTTCCGCTATTTGCCGAGGGAACTGCTTAATAATCTGATCCTCCAGCGCATACTTCTGACTAAGGTGGCTGGATTTGAGAAGTTTTAGCTTTGAAACCTCAACATCCAGATCCATCTTCTCCTTTATCATTGGATTGCCGGTGGCAAGCGCTTTGATTTCTGCATAGCTGAGAGCAGTTTCGTCCACATCTTCGGCAGAGCGGACAGGACTTTTAGAGGTCATAATCTGCGAAATGAACTTCTGCTTGCTCTCGACAAGTTGATAGAGATAGGCGTCGAAGGTCTGCTCGGTAACATAGCTGTAAATCTCAACAGTCGGGTTTTCGTTGCCCTGTCGGATAATACGTCCCTCACGCTGCTGTAAATCCGACGGTCTCCACGGGCAATCTACATGGTGGAGCGCAATCAGTTTGTTCTGCGCATTGGTGCCTGCGCCCATACGCTGTGTACTGCCCATTAGAACACGGATCTGACCACTTCGCAATTTTGCAAACAGTTCTTTCTTTTGCATCTCGGTCTTGGCATCGTGAATGAACGCGATTTCTCCCTCAGGGATGCCCATGTATACGAGCTTGCTTTTTATATTGTCATAAACATTGAAACTGCCGTCATAGTGCGGGGTGGATAGGTCGCAGAATATCATTTGTGCTAAGTGACTCGGTGTGGTACGCCGCCAGATTTCATAAACTTTTTGCGCACATGCGGAAGCCTTACTGTTCGGATCGTCCGGGAGCATGGGATTCATCAGCCGTTGGTCAAGTGCCAGCTTCCTGCCGTCGTTGGTGATAAGCAGCATATTGTCAACACTGCTGTCTACCTCTCGGTTTCTCACTTTCTCGGCACGTTCTGCAAGAGCTGCTACCATGTCTTTTTGATACTCAGACGGTTTCAGGGCCACGTTGTGGTATACGGCTTCCGGCACGGGAAGATTGAGCATATCCGCTGTCTGAATATCTGCCACATTTTTGAACATAGCCATAAGTTCAGGGAGATTATAAAACTTTGCAAACCTCGTCTTGGCACGGTAGCCCGTACCTTCCGGGGAAAGCTCAATTGCCGTAACAGTTTCACCATAGTTGCTTGCCCAGGCGTCAAAGTGTTGCAGCTCTTGTTCTGTTAAAGAGCTCATCTGTAAATAGCGTTGTATGGTATATAACTCCACCATTGAATTGCTGATTGGCGTACCTGTTGCAAAAATAATGCCGCGGCCTCCGGTGATTTTGTCGAGGTAGCGGCATTTCATAAAGAGGTCTGAACTTTTCTGTGCTTCTGTCTGGGCGATACCGCCCACATTACGCATTTTTGTATAGAGAAACAAATTTTTGAACGCATGTGACTCGTCCACAAATAGCCGGTCAACGCCCAGTTCTTCAAAGGTTACAACATCGTCCTTGCGACTTTGGTCGTTGAGCTTGTCCAGCTTCTGCTGCAGGCCTTTACGTGTTTTCTCCATCTGCTTAATAGTGAAGTTTTCAGCCCGGTCATTTTTTGCTTCGCTGATGCCCATGAGTATTTCTTCAATTTGATGTTCCAGAATGGCTCGCTGGCGTTCAATGCTCATCGGTATCTTTTCAAACTGACTGTGGCCAATGATGACCGCATCATATTCACCGGTGGCAATGCGTCCGCAGAACTTCTTGCGATTCTTTGTCTCAAAATCCTTTTTTGTGGCTACGAGAATATTCGCTGAGGGATAGAGCTGGAGGAATTCAGAAGCCCATTGCTCGGTTAGGTGATTGGGCACAACAAACAGGCTTTTCTGACATAAACCCAACCGTTTACTTTCCATTGCCGCCGCCACCATTTCAAAGGTTTTTCCAGCGCCGACCGTGTGTGCCAGCAGTGTGTTTCCACCATAAAGGATATGCGCAATGGCGTTGATCTGGTGTGTTCTCAGAGTAATTTCGGGATTCATTCCGCTTAAGGTAATGTGACTACCGTCATACTCGCGGGGACGATTGGAATTAAAAATGGTATTGTATCGCGAGCAAAGCTTTTCACGGCGCTCCGGTTCCCGCCACACCCATTCCGCAAACTCAGAGCGGATCAGTTCCTGCTTGGCTTGCGCAATTGCGGTTTCCTTTTTATTGAGGACTGCAGTTTTCTTGCCGTCAGCATCCTCCACATAATCCATAATGCGGACATCCTTCAGATTCAAGCTTTCCTCAATGATTGCATAAGCGCTAATACGCTTTGTTCCGTAGGTAGAATAGGCTTTAACATTGCCTCTATCCTGATTTTTTCCCTCAATGCGCCATTCACCAGTGAGTTTTGAGTAATGCACCTTCAAGCGGTACTGCGCCCAGCGCGGTGTCCCCAGCAGCTCATATATAAACTGCTGAGGGATTTCTGACGGCAGCCAAGTCGCGCCTAAGCGGACAGATATTTCACTTGCAGTAAGGTCAACAGGCTGTACCTGTGTCAGTGCTTCCACATTCACAGTGTAATCCTCCGGGTTTGCTTCCGCAGAACGCTTTGCTAAGTCCAGCTTTTGCCTTACATTACCGGAGAGATATTCATCGGCAGGTAAATATTTTTCCTCTGCGTTGCTACCGTCACTAAAAACCGGATTTAAGAATATAACGCCTTTAAGGTCATCGTATAGTTCTCCCTCCGATTTACCGGTCAGCTTTCCCATGTATTCCATGTCCGCCCGTGCTTTTTCGCCGATGGAAACTGCCAGCGCTTCACTTGCCGTGTCTACCTTTTCGGCAGGCTTGTGACTTCGGATAGTGCGCTTTGTGAATAGGTCAGCTTTGCGCTCCAGATTACCGTTCTCGTTAACAATCTCCAAAGAACAAAGAAGGAAATATGAGCTGTCTTCGGAGAAAGCCATGCCGTTGCCACGAGAATTTATTAGGCCGTACTTATCTATGAAGTTGTCGTACAGGATATTTAGCTTCCGTTGCTGTGCCGTAATGGTCTCATCAGGATAATCCTCAGTTTGAAGTTCAATAAGTGTTCGGACACAGTCGCGAAGACTTATCATGCCGCGAATACGGTTATCCGCGGTTTTTGCCACATCAACAGGATACATCCGGCTGTTTTCACGATAGTAGAGTTCATCATTGACAAGTGTATAAGAAAAGTTGCGTACCGTGGGATCTGCGGGAATGGACTTGTCTTCGGTACCGATATCCTCATCACGCTCATAATCTGAGATTTCGCCATGAATATTCTGAACCGCATCAGACAGCATCTCAGCGAGGCTTTGCTCTTAATAGGGAACACAGGCACTTTCCAGGCCGAATGGACCGGATACCATCTTCATTTCACCCATCAGCATACCAGGGTTATCTATGAAGTACTGGTTTATGGTGATCCCGTTTTCATCTGTTCCAAGATGTACCCAGTCAGGTTCTATGTCGATAAGCCGATCTCTTTTCTGCAGGAAGATAATATCTGAGGTTACCTCAGTACCTGCGTTTGCCCTAAAAGCAGTGTTTGGAAGTCTGATTGCTCCCAAAAGGTCAGCTCGCTGTGCGATATACTTGCGAACGGATGGGTTTTCCTTATCCAGCGTCCCTTTTGAAGTGATAAAAGCGATGACACCGTCTGGCCGAACCTTGTCCAAGGCTTTGGCAAAGAAATAATCATGTACGAGGAAGTTGTTCTTGTCATAACGCTTATCCGCCACCTTGAACTGACCAAATGGCACATTTCCAATTACCACGTCAAAAAAACTGTCGGGGATATCCACTTTTTCAAAGCCCTGTACAGTGATGCTTGCTTTCTGATAAAGCTGCTTTGCGAGCCTACCGCTAATGCTATCTAGTTCGATACCATAAAGTTTACTTTCTGCCATGCTTTTTGGAAGCAAACCGAAGAAGTTTCCGGTTCCGCAGGAGGGCTCCAGTATATTGCCCTGCAAAAAGCCCATGTTCTCGATGACCTTGTAAATTGATCTAATAACAATGGGCGGTGTGTAAAAGGCGGTCAGGCTGCTTTCCCTTGCAAGAGCATACTCCTCATCAGAAAGTACATTCCGCAGGGTCTTGTATTCGCTTGCCCATGCAGGCTTATTCTCATCAAAGGCCTCGGAAAGGCCACCCCAGCCAACATAGCGAGAAAGCATCTCCTGCTCCGCGGGCGTGGCTGAGATTCCATTTTGCTCGATACGGTTGAGTGTTTCGATTGCCTCGATGTTTCGCTGGAACTTTTCTTTTGGTGAACCTGCGCCCAACTGATCATTGGATATGTGAAAATTAGTGCCGTTATAATCCAATGGAGAAAAGCTCTCATTCTGTACTTTTGTTCTCGGTACAGGTGGCAAAAGTGTTTCTTCACTTTCTGACCTTTTCTGATCATCGTCAGTATGTTGCTGAACTATAACAGGTTCTGTTGGTGAGGCCGGGGAGCCAACATCATTTTCGATAGTAGCCTCCTGCTGTTTTGACGAAGTCAACTCCCTGTGTTTACCGCCGAACAAGTCGTAAGTTCCCGTGTCGTATTCGGACAGCACCTTTTTTGCATTTGATCTTGTATCGTAATAACGGTCTCCGGGATGCGTTTCATCGGCAATGCTGCTTACAACCCCGAGCATTTCCTGCACTTTTCCGGAATCAGATAACTGTTTTTCAATGGCCGGTACACCTTCGTAAAAGTCGGCACCTTCTGGAAACGGTCTTGGGTTTTCGCTCGATACGCCGTAAAAAGCGGCGTACACACTTCTGGCAACCTGATGCTTCTGATACTCTGGAATATAATCAAGTGCGTCCTCACCGGGAAAGCGTTTTTCTGCTATCAGCTTGTCATATACTTTGGAGATTTGCGAAAAGGTTAGCTTGACACACTCATAATTTTTCCGCCCGTAAGAGCGTTCATAAATGAAACCCGTGCTGGATTTTGTGTGGCTGTATCCGTCGCAGCACCCGCCGCTGTATGAGCCGTAGGTGCTTTTCAAGAAAGCCTGTTTCTCTTTGGGTTCATGATGACTGCAGAAATACGCATAAAGCGCCAATCTATTGTCCTTTGAGTCAGACAAGAAATACTGCTCAATTTCATCCTGGGTGATAAACATTTTGCACTGACGGATGAAATCCGGCTGGACTTTGAACGTTCTTTTCGGGTAATTAATTGTGCCGAGAATCACCTCAACGCGGTGCGTATTATAGGCTGAAACCCGGAAGCGGGATACTTCGTTGTTCAGCGTATAAGCCTTTTGAAATTCTCGGTACTCTGTAACAATATCAGTGAGTCCATTTTCATTTCGCATATAGGCAGCAAGGTTTTCGCTGCAATCTGGAAAGCCCATATGACGCTCATATATTGAACGGACAATCGGAAAAAGATTTTGAGCTTCTCCTTCATTACTCAAATCACGAGCAATAAATATGAGACTCTCTGCGCAGGAATGTAAAACAGTTTCGTATGCATGGTCAAGCTCATTTTGAGATACATATCTACCCTCATTTAGAAGCTCCAGAATACGTGTCGAACAATCTGCCCATGCTACCGTTTTATGGCTGTGCCCCGTACGTACGCTGATTCCTTCCGCTAATTGTATTCCGTCCTCCGTAAACCAAACGGCATACTTGTGTCCATTAAGCTCGATGCCTCGGCCGTTGTCCTTGCCAAATTCCCGGCGAAGGATCCCAATGTTTTCTTCCTCGGGACGTTCATACATATACTGAACAACGATGCGAGGCACACTGTCAGACTGGTTACCCGCGGTGAAAAGCGCACTGTCAATAACCTCTTGCGGGACTTCACGCTCCGAAAACAGGGGTAGGTCAGCCTCGCTGTTAACACCTTCATATATCCGCGTGTTTTCGCCCATACCAAAGAGCGTAAGCTGTTCTACAATGTCGGGCATTGTCTGCAGCCCAAGCTGGATTTTATATTCGCCGCGCGTGATAAGACTTTCGGTCAGCTCAGTAATTACTTCCCATGAAAAAACGGACTCCGATGTACGGGAAAGGTAAGTACCCCCCCACATCAGAAGTCCGTCCTCCTGTTTTTTATAACCTATGCGAACGTTCTCAACTAGAAGTTCCGTATATGTATCTTTATAGGTGTTTTTGAGAAACTCGCACCGTTCCGCCTGATTCTTATGATGCTGAAAATAGCTGAAGATCTCCTGACGAGTAGTGGTCCTGCCTCTACCATCAAGTAAGATAGCCTGTATAAGCTGTTCATTAAGGAAGGCAGGAGAATCACTTTCGTTTTCTCCTGCCTCGTCTGAGATGTTTAACTGTAGACCAGATCGTTCAGGACTATCTCCTCCGCTGAATGCCGGAAGTTGTTCATGAGCCCTGTCCATTTTATCGGGTCGGTCTGCTTCAGATGTTCCGTCACGCCATCGTTTTGCGCCATTTTGAGCGTGATCTGCTCTATCATCGCCGTCGCCCGGCTTTCGATCTCCGCCAAATGTTCCATCAGTTTTGCGCTTGTCTTGAGGTTCGTGTAGAGCACCCTCCGGTGCTTCATCAGATACTGTCTGCGCAGCTTGGCGTATTTGCCCAGGTGTACTTCCGGCTGTTGGGGCATCAGAAGGTTGGGTATCAGGCATTCGTTCTCGGTTCTGTAGGTTACTTCCATAATCACGGCTCCTTTCATCGTCGGCTTTGTTTTTTTCTTTGGCATTATCATACGGCAATTTATCGACGTTTTCAAAAAACTGTTCCTTACTGAGACTCATGATCGTTCTGGAAATCTCACGCAGTCCCATTTCCGCAATATCACTGGTGGCAATTCCCAGTGAATTAATTGTAGTGATGGTATTGAAATCATAAAGATTTTTGAAATCCTCCCGGGTGATATATTCGTCCGCTTTAATGGAAAGCCGGGTCAAGAGCATAAATGCAACGCTTGTCTCGATGAGCTGGCGGTATCTTACTTCAAGGTTCAGATCGTCCAACTCTTCAAGAAAACTGTCCTTTACACAATTCTTAAGGTCGTAAAGGTAATCAGGCATGTTATCTGCGGCAGCATTGTGGCTTGCAGAAAAGACGGCATCCGTAAGCGTCTCCTTATCTTTCAGTTCACCAAACGTGTTTTCCAGCGCCTCAATAACTTCAATTTCATAACGCGATCCATTTTCCAAATAGGAAGCGGTTGTGCATAGCGGCTGGCATGGGTATCTGAAACATCAAAGTAATACTTTAGTTTTCCCATTCCATTTTCATCCGAGAGTACTGCAATCCCATGGGCACCGCGATTAATCCATCTTCCAAACTGCTTGTTCCACTTATCCAGTTCCAACACTGCCGTAGCGTCAGGCCGCTGCGCATAAATGAGAACCTGCTCGTCAAAGGGGCACTTGTAGTTATAACAGGCCGTCCGAAGAAATCCGGTCCAGCTTTCCGCTGTGTGCGTTAGCTCGTGGAGCGTATTTGCATAAAGCTCTGTGATAAATTGAAATTTGCTCGGCAATCAAAGCACCTCCTACCTTTCAAGTTTTCTGCTTCTTTTTGTCTTTACTGTGCCGAGAAAAGAACACTTTTTTCTTTTCGGCACAGTAGCTTATCTTCTTTCTCGGCTAAGTACGAAAAGGGGATTGTAAGGGGGAAAACGAAACGCCCAAAACCGAGAGTGATGATCCCAGTTTGGGCGTGGTCAACGTCCCTGCTGGCGCTGCTGTTTTCTGTTCCAGTCTTCCAGCAATTTTATGATAGTTTTCTGCATCTCAACCGGCGTGTAGCTCTTGGGAAAATACTTCCGGATGGTATCCCCCTTAAGCACCAGCTTGCTTTCAATCGCTTTCTCCTCAGACATGATGGCATCCATTACATTGATATCCAGTTTGCCATCTTGGCTGTACTTTTTGAGTCTACTGGCCTGAGACAGAGAAGGTGCACACTCATTCATATCCAGAACGCTTTTTAGCTGAGTCTGTTCATTCTCGGTCAGGTAGGATACCTCAACAGCAGAATTGAAGGCCATTTGCCTACTGTCTACCATTTCGAGAAGCTCTGGTTGGAGGTTGGTAAGTCGGATATAGCGTTGAACTTGCTTATAACTTTCGCCCGTTTGCTCACCAATTATTTCTGTTGAACGCTTACCAAAAGAATTAGGGACAACTTGTCCCAGATTTTCTTTAGTTGGCCTGCCTGCTTTTCTGTCAATGGCTTCCAGCTTCATCTTATAGGCAAACGCCTTTTCAGACGGCAGTATGGTCTCTCTCTGCAAATTGCTGTCCACCATAACCAGAATGGCGGCATCGTCATCCATCTCGCGTACAATTGCTGGTATTACCGTCCTTCCCGCAAGGACGCTTGCGCGATGACGGCGGTGTCCTGATACGATTTCAAAACTGCCGTCATTCTTGGGACGGACAAGAACAGGAACCAGAACGCCATATTCCTTAATGCTGTCAACGGTTTCCTGCATCTTTTCGTCGTCAATCACCTTAAACGGATGATTCGGAAAGGGCACCAGCTTATCCAGCGGCAGTTCCTGAATCCGTTCCTGCGTGTCTGCCAGACGTTCCGCTTCTGTCTTGAACAAATCATCGTAACTGGAGATCTGAATGTTTTTCGCGCTGCTTTTCATTTTGCAAAACCTCCCTTGTAAATTGCTCATATGCTGCGGCAACTTTACTTTTTGGCTCGAATGCAAAAATACTCTTACCCTCCGCGCTCATTTCAGCCGCTTTAACGCAGCGGGGGATTTCCGTATCATAAATGTTAAGACTTTTGCCGTAGGCCTGCCGAACCAACTGGCCAATTTCCTTGGAGAAGTTTGTGCGACCTTCTACCATAGTAATTAGGATGCCGGATATTTGCAGATTAGAGTTGAGCTGCCGCTGTACCTTTCCAACGGTTTTTAGGAGCTGTTCCAAGCCTTTGATAGGCAAGTAATGCGACTGAACAGGGATAATAACCTTGTCCGCAGCTGTAAGTGCATTTAACGTGAGCATCCCCAGAGAAGGAGAACAGTCTATTAAGATGTAGTCATAGCTTCGTTTCACTTCATTTAGGTATGTGCGCATCACCGTTTCACGGCTCATAGCGTTCACAAGCGATATCTCAAGGCCGGACAGTTCAATATTTGAGGGCATAAGGTCAACGCCCTCCTTGTGGTGCAGGATACCTTCCTGCGGAGAAATGGGTTTGTCTGCGATTACTTTCTCCATAACTGTTGACAAGGTGGGGAACAGCTCGTCCGGCTGCTGCCACCCCAGCATCTCGGTGAGATTCGCCTGGCTGTCTGCGTCCACGAGCAATACTTTTTTGCCCTGGCGCGAGAGCCCAGCACCGAGATTGACGGCCGTTGTAGATTTTCCAACGCCTCCTTTTTGATTTACGATCGCGATTGTATTGGTCATTTTGTTTTCACCTCTTAAATAAAAATTGCCATTTATCTGTATAGCAGACAAATGGCATGGTTTTTTTGATTATTTCATTTTTATCTTATTTGCGTCCGTTAACATCTTTAATGTTCAAATAGGTCTGATCTTTTATCCCTCAATTCCGTTAAATATGATTATTAAACACTTTATTTGTAATATTATTTTGTTAGTAGTAGAAAATGGTAATTTATTCTGTTAAGATAAAGCTACTATATTAGAACGCATTATAGCAATAATGCGCAGCTCGCCAAATGGTATGTTCATACCATAGTGGGAAGTTAGATTCCCCTATATACAACTAAGAAAGGGTTATTATTATGGCTTTTATATACTGGTTACCAGATGAGCAAGGACATAAACATGTATATGAGACAAATTCAAATTCTGTGATTATTATCGGAGCTAATGGGTCTGGCAAAAGTAAACTTGGTGCATGGATTGAGCAACAGAACTTTGAAAATGTACATCGTATTGGAGCTCAGAGAAACTTAAATTTTAATGAAAATATAGCTCTAAAAAGCTATTCACAAGCTGAAGATTTTGTTTTTTGGGGTACTGATGAAATTAGTGGAAGAAATGGCAAAGGTTATCGTTGGGAATGGGGAAACAAGTACACGACAAAATTAATGGATGATTTCGAAAATGTTCTTGCAGCTTTAATTGCCCTTAAGAATAACGAAAATGAAGCTTTTGTCGCTGAGTGTAAGGACGCTGAGAGAGAACACAGGCAGAAACCGCAGACGCCGATTACATCAATTGATAAGCTCACGGCAATTTGGAACGAAGTATTTCCTCAACGTTCATTAACCATTGAAGATTCTAAGTTTTACGCAATACTTAAAAAAGATGACACGCAGGTAAAATACACAGCGACCCAAATGAGTGATGGTGAACGTTCTGTTCTTTATTTGGCCGCACAAGTACTTTGTGTTCCTGTAAATAAGACACTAATTATGGATGAACCTGAGATTCATCTTCACCGTTCAATTATGAATAGACTTTGGTTGACGTTAGAGCGATATCGTCCAGACTGTCTCTTCATCTATATTACCCATGATACGCAGTTTGCTGCTATGCACAACCATGCAGATAAAATTTGGATTCGTGAGTATAACGGTCAAAATTGGAAAATAGAAAAACTGGTAAACAGCAACCTGCCAGAAGAGCTATTGCTTGATATTTTGGGTAGTCGCAATAATGTCTTATTTATTGAGGGCGAAAAGAATAGTTATGACACACAGCTTTATACCGCTTTATACCCTCAATATCATGTAATTCCCTGTGGGAGTTGTACTCAGGTTATAGCTAGGACAAAAGCGTTCAAGAATAACCATGCGCTGCACCATTGTGATGTATTCGGAATTGTTGATAGAGATTTTCGTTCTGAATATGAGATTAAGAAATATGTATCGGATAACATATTTACTATTAATGTTGCCGAAGTTGAAAATTTGTTTTTAGTGGAAGAGTTGCTGCGCCTTTTGGCAACGCATATAGGCAAAAATCCAGATGAAGTATTTGCCGAAATCAAGGATTATGTAATTAATCAAAGATTTGCGAAGCAACTTAATGGTCAGGTATGTCAGAGTGTTGTGGCAGAAATAAAGTATAAACTCATGAGCGCCGAGATTTCCGAGAAAAATGAAGCTGAGGCAAAGAGCTCGTTGAACAAAATTCTTGAATCTATTGATTATGAGCAGATAAAGGCAGACCAAGAAGCTAAATTTCAGGCTGCACTGTCCAGTAATGACTATGCCGAAGTCATCAAGGTGTTCAACGAAAAGAACATTGCAAAGACAATAGGGCACTTTTTTGGCCTTCAAGATGCTACATTCTGCTCAACAGTAATTGCTCTACTACAAGGAGAGAAGCACGGCGATATTATTGCTGCCCTCGAAGGGTATTTACCGACGGAGATACCGAGATAATTTGTAGAAAACTAACATATAACAAATAACAAATTCCCATAATGTTTACACAGCGTAACGAACTCCATCAAAAGAAAAAAGCCCGCTTGACGCGAGCTTATAGTTTTCGTATTCAGATGTCCAATTCCTGCTAGTTGTTTAACCCCTCTGCATTTTGTGAATGCCATTCAGGGGGGTGCATTCCAATTTATCTAACAGAATTCTAACGCACCCGGATCAGCTATGCCCTAAATGGAACTTGTTTATAAGTTAGCAAAACAGCCTAAAACTTTCGTTTCAGGCTGTTTTTTGGTGGAGATAAGCGGGATCGAACCGCTGACCTCTTGAATGCCATTCAAGCGCTCTCCCAGCTGAGCTATACCCCCATATTCAACTTTTTATGTTGCTTAAGTATGTTAACAGATTAAGCCTAGATTGTCAATATCAAAATGGGACATTATATTACATTCATTTTAGCTAGGTGTTAATCGGCCACATCGCGGCAATGCTCTGAGTTGCTTTATTATACCGACATACTTAACTGCTTTACTAAGCTAATACTCAAGCCGTAAACTACTGACAATACTCTGCAATTGCGGTACCGCGTGA
>Ga0123326_1000350_pt1 | contig 46283 bp, 42 predicted proteins | sample BioC13SIPDNA_FD_89739 | JGI IMG/M metagenome (GOLD analysis project Ga0123326, IMG submission 89739) | Anaerobic biogas reactor microbial communites from Washington, USA - Biogas_R1_A C13 SIP DNA | ecosystem: Engineered > Bioreactor > Anaerobic > Unclassified | place: Washington, USA | collected...
CGGTGTGACAAGACCAGAACTCTATCGGCCATACTAATAGCTTCCGCGATATCATGGGTAACGAGGATGGCGGTCTTCTTTTCTTTCTTGATGATTTTATAAATATCATCACTGACTGCTAGACGTGTCTGATAATCCAGTGCGGAAAAGGCTTCATCAAGCAGAAGAATTTGCGGATCGGTAACCAGCGTTCGAATAAGAGCAGCCCTCTGCCTCATCCCCCCGGATAGCTGATCCGGATACTTGTTGCGAAATTCAAAAAGTCCATAAGTTTCTAAAAACATAATTGCTTTTTCTTTAATCTCCGGCGTAAGTGCCTTTTGAATTTCAACGCCGAGCAAAATATTTTTCAGAATCGTTCTCCATTCAAAGAGATGATCCTTTTGCAGCATGTATCCGGTTTTTCTTGAAGGCCCGGTTATTTTCTCACCTTGCAAGAATATGTTGCCGGAAGTTGGAGTTAGCAGACCTGAAATTAAAGATAAGAGGGTAGATTTGCCGCAGCCACTAGGGCCTACAATACACACAAACTCGCCTTCACTTACAGTAAAGTTAATATTTTCAAGGGCATGGATCTCACCATTCGCGGATTGATAGGTCATGCCAACATCACGTACTTCCACTGCCTTCACATATCCACTTCCTAGTAGCTATTTTTAATATATTATTCAGTGAACTGACAGTAAGTGAGACTTTTGCAATTTTAAATCAGAGAAAACGGATTATTGATTATATTCTGGGCAGGTCCCAAGATGTGTTCCCCATTAAAATGTGTACTGTGAAAGGGTTATATGAGGAGGAGAATTATAGAGGTTGGGTTAGTCGTTCTCAGTCTTTGGTTTATCAATGCCGGCAATCAATCTGGCAAATTTCTTCTTAACGTCAAAGTCTGCCAATCTTGAAATCATGATTCTTTGTGCCTGGGGTGAACCTGCACCGTGCAAGGATTCAACAACATTAGCTAGCATTAAATCGACATTGTAGTTGCATGTAGGAATACGATACCCCAAAGCCGAGCAGGCTATAGAACCACTAATTTATTAATTCCTAAAAAAGTCTCCCGTCATGCTACTTCAGTAACAGGAGACTGCTCGTATTTATTTATCAAGTAAGTTAGAATGTTTGGTGCCTGGCACCCGACTTATATCTGATCTCAGGCCTTTGAAACTTGCCTGCCTTAAGAGATTATCTTCGGTCCATTCGGCAAATTTTATTTCTGCCACCAGTTTGGGCTCCAGCCAGGTAACTTTTTCGTTGGGCTTGGGCTTCGGCGGGAACTTAAAAGGGGCAGCTGTCTTCGTGATAGCTTTAAATTTTTCTTCGAGCTCTTTCATCCCGGACTCGCTCAGACCGGTTCCGGCACGTCCGGCATAAATTAAATCATTGCCTTCATATATGCCGAGAAAGAGTGAGCTTATTCCGCTCCTTCTTTTATCGGAAAGTGTATAACCTCCGATGACAAATTCCTGTCTCTTATCGCACTTAAGCTTGATCCAGTCACCATTTCTGGTACCGCTGTAAACGGAATCAGTTTTTTTACCCATGATTCCTTCCATTCCCATCTCACAAGCCGCTGCGAAGCTTTCCTTTCCGTTTCCTCTGACATGCCGGCTGTACCATAAGTTTTTCGGGGCATCCTTCATCAGGCCTTCAAGCATCTCTTTTCTGTCGGTCAGACGGTGGTTGCGGAGATCTGTTCCGTCCAGTGACAGTAGGTCGAAGAGGATATAGGTAAGGTTTTGGGCTTGTGGATTTCTCATAAAGTTCTGAAGAGACTGAAAATCCGTCTTACCTGATGCGTCTGTGACCGTCATTTCACCGTCCAATACCATCGCCCTTCCGGCAGCCCAATCGATGAGAGAAGAGGCGATAGGCTGAAACCGTGTAGTATAATCGTTGCCGTTGCGGGTCATGAGACGCACGCTGTTTCCTTCTACAAATGCCATGATCCTGTAGCCATCATACTTCAGCTCATAGATCCAATTCTCGCCTTTGGGAACCGTGTCTACTAGTTTGGCAAGCTGAACATTTACAGCACTAAAGGGATTCTTCGTGATTTTTTCGTCGGCCCCTTCTTCAATTTCCATCACGGTACGTCCAGTTCTGATGCTGGTGGTATATTGGCTAATTCCGTCGGAAGTATCAGCGTACTCGTCTTTTTCCTTGAGTAAAAGCCAATTCTCCTTGGTTTCACCAGTTTTTCCCTTTAGCCTAACCAAGGCCCAGTTCCCCTTGAGCCTTCTTCCTTTTAGAACAAACTTTAGCGTCCCCTCACGAAGCGCATTATCAACATCTGCATAGGGCTCCCAGTAACCTTCATCCCAGAGCATCACGGTGCCACCCCCGTATTCCCCTTTGGGGATAGTCCCCTCAAAGTTCCTGTAATCCAAAGGATGATCTTCAACCCGCACAGCCAGCCTTTTGTCACGGATCTCATAGGAAGGCCCCTTGGGCACCGCCCAGCTTAAAAGAACGCCATTCCATTCAAGACGCAGGTCATAGTGCTCTCGGCGGGCCATATGGTGCTGAACAACAAACCTAAAGCCCTCTTCAAACTCCGCCGTCTCACCTTCCGGTTCCCCGGTCCTCTCAAAATTCCTTTTTCGGTTGTATTCTTCAAGTTTTGTCATATGAGTACGCCGGTTCCTTATCCTTTTTATGTTCTATGCTGGCTTTGGGGGCTACCATAAAGTCGAAGACTTTGCTGGTATTTACTTAATGTCTTAAAGCCTGGTATTTAGGATTGTAGTTGATGGGGAGTCGAGGTAGTTTCCAGGCTGGTGAAAAATACAAGTTTTTTTTATATGCCGCTATATATTTGCATCTATTAATCTTTCCCAATCTCATCTTTACTATTCTCCCACACGCTATTGTATATTCAAGCGCTGGGACATGCTGGACGAAGAAGATAAACCAGATGTTATGTCAGGCTTGTATAATCTGGCTAATTATGATGCGGTTGATACCAATGATGTGATCATACCTTGGGGTTCAGGATGTTCTTCCATCGTAAAAGATCCTAAAGCTGCCTGGCAGATTAAAACTCATCAATCATTCATAAATTTGGACACATTTTGATATTTCGTGCAACAGCTATATTGGCAATAAGTGAGTCCAATTGGATTATCGAAGACCGCCCTTGGCTTAGTTCATCCAGGCGTCGATTAGCAGCGGGATGGTAATGATCACCATTTTGTTCCGCGAGCTTGCCTGCTTTAATTGCTTCGCGCAAATAGTCGGAATTTTGGAGCCTTTTTTCATGGGGAATCGGATTCAAAATTAGATTATGCCCCCGAACTATTAAGCCTAACTCATCATGGCTTAGCGCCTGCATAAGTTGTGTTTTTTGGTCCGCAAACACGTAACCATCACAATATTCAGTACCGACACCAAATGTTTTTACGCCGTTTTTGTGCAGCCAGCCTATAGTTCCGGGAATATCCAGCATATCTTTGGGCGAGGTCGCCACCAGAGTTATTTCGGTTTTCGCCAAGACAGGAAGGTCGTAGCAAAGCCGTTCCTCGATTATATCTCCAATTCCCCCTATGCCTGCACTTACAACTATCGGGCATCTTAAATCCCGGGCAACTGCAATGGCAGCTGAGGCGGTGAGAAACCCGTCAACCCCTTCTTTCATGCCTTTATAAAGGGTCAAGCCGTCTAGCCTTCGCCAGGATTCGATTTGATCTTTATAATGAAGAAATTCCACTATTGATCCTAAAATAATGCGTCCTTTTTGCAGCCAGGTTACGAGCGCATCATCTGGCCATAGCTTTTTTATCTGGCTGTTGCTGACAGAAACCAGTCCTTGACCTAATAAGGCTGTTTCAACGACAAAACTTGCAGAAATCTGCATAGACATATACTCCTTTCCATACAAAAACTATAACGCTGATAAATAACACCGAATCCGGTATGAGTTGATTGGCAATTGACGAAAACAACGTTTAAGAGTAAAATAACTACATTATAACCATAATAGATATAAAGTATTAATAATAGTTATTATACATTTCTCGGATTATATTGGAAAGAGTGAATTATGGTTGCCAAAACATCTAATCCTTTGGTAAGGGTATCGCACCTAAATAAATCATATGGAAATATTACTGCGCTACTCGATGTCAGCTTGGATATTTACGCAGGTGAGATATTGGCGATTGTCGGCGATAACGGAGCCGGCAAGAGTACCCTGATCAAAATGTTGGCAGGGGTGGTCAAGCCTGACTCCGGGTATATAAAAGTCAGAGAGCAAACCTATCCTTATCTGTCACCAACGAAAGCGATCCATCTGGGCATATCAACGGTATATCAGGATTTGGCGTTAGTTGATTGCCGGGATGTAGTCAGCAACATTTTCCTGGGCAGGGAACTCGTTTATGGTGGCTTAATGGTTGACCGCCGCAGAATGGAAAAGCAAGCCCGCCAGGTCTTGGATAAACTGCAAATCAACATCCCTTCCTTGAAAACACCAGTAGGCCTCTTGTCCGGAGGGCAAAGACAAGGAGTGGCGGTGGCCCGGGCTATCATCCAGGGAGGAAATGTAATTATTTTTGACGAACCTACTGCGGCTATGGGTGTTCAGGAATCCGCCAAAGTAATCAGACTCATGCAAGAATTGGCGCGCGCGGGGATGGCGGTTGTGGTGATAAGTCACAATTTGCATCATGTGTTTGAGATCGCAGAACGTATCTGTGTATTGCGCCATGGACAGATCGTGGCAGTATGCAAGGCTTCGGATTATCAACCCAATCAGATCGTTGAGCTCATTATGGGGGTTACACCTATTACCACGGATGGCATTGGAGTACAAAAAGATGCAGCAAATTAAGCGTTGGTTATGGTCATGGAACGAGCAATTTTCCCAGATTTTACTGGGTTTGATCCTGATTATTATGGCTGTCCTGTTGCATCATGCATCCCCTTTCTTTATGACCTGGGATAATTGGCGTAACATTTTGGACCAGAGCGCATTGCTCGTTATTGTTTCATTGGGAATGACCTTTGTTATTTGCACAAGCGGGATTGATTTATCAGTTGGCGCGATCGCAGCCCTGAGCGGAGTATGTATGGCTTTGGCGATGCATGCCGGATTGTCTGTCGAATTATCTATCTGCCTGGGTTTAGCTGCCGGAGCTGCGGTAGGGGTGTTTAATGGTCTGTTAATTGCCAAGCTGAATCTCAGTCCCTTCATCGTCACCCTGGCGGCTATGTCGGTAACCAGGGGGATTGCCCTGATTCTCACCAAGGGCATCCCCATTTACGGATTTCCCGTAAACTTTACCTGGTGGGGCAGTGGTCATATTGGTTCGCTTAACCCACCTATTCTCATGGCTGTATTGCTCGGTTTGCTGGCAGCGTTGGTTCTCAATAGGACAAAACTGGGCTATTATACCCTGGCGCTGGGCGGCAATGAGGAAGCGCTCCGGCGATCCGGTGTAGCCCACAAAACCTATAAGACCATTGTTTACACTATTTCCGGATTGACCGCAGCTGTAGGCGGATTAGTGATAACCGCACGTTTGAATACGGCTGAGCCGCTGGCAGGCTGGATGTTGGAACTGGATGCAATCGCTGCAGTTGTTTTGGGTGGTACGGATATGAAGGGAGGGAGAGGAAGCATCACCGGAACCATAATGGCATGCCTGCTGTTAGGGATGCTGCGCAATGGTTTAACGATTTTAAATATACCGTCATATTATCAGCAACTTACCATCGGTTTAATTATCCTGGCGGCGATCATTATTTCTGAGTTGCGGCTTAGAAATGCACCGGGACATGGAACGATAACGAAGGAGGATTAGAGTGAAACGTTGTAAAGGGTTAATCACTGTATTGTTATTAGGTGCCTTTTTGATGTCGATTGTGGGATGCGCGGGCAAGACAACAACCAAGCAGGAACCCCCCGCTCAAGCTCCCAAGGCTCCCGTCGCTGATAGCAAGGTGGCTGAAAATGAAAAAATATTAATGGACCAGCTGCAACCGCTACCGAAACTGCAACAAGGTGAAAAAATCGGCATATTGGTCATCACGCTGGCCAATCCTTATTGGGTCTCGCTCAAAGATTCATATGAACGGGCTGCCCAAGAACTAGGGGTTACCGTGGAAGTGATGGCGGCACCAACCGAAAATGACGCCAAATCTCAGCTGGAAACTTTGCAAGCCATGGTGGCCAAGGACTACAAAGGTTTAATTGTGTCTCCGATCGAGCCCTTCAATCTGGTGCCCGGGGTCCTGGCAGCCAATAAAAAAGGGATTAAAGTCGTGAATCTGGGACCTGGCATTAATGTGGATGCGCTCACCCAGGCAGGCGCCCATCTGGATGGCCGTATCACGGTGAACTTTGAAGAGCAGGGCGAAAAAGCTGCCCAGTACATTGTTGAAAAGATTGGCAAGGAAGGCGGAAAAGTTGCCATTATCCAGGGAATACCCGGAGCAGGACAAAGCGAAGGCAGAACCACCGGAGCCAAAAGAGTATTTGAAAGCATCCCGAGGATCGAGCTGATCTCCATTCAACCAGCCAACTGGGATCGGAATACGGCCTATAACATTACTACCAACCTTTTGCAGTCCAATCCCGATATTAAGGGCATCTTCTGTTGTAATGATGTCATGGCCCTGGCTGCCACTGACGCGCTGACTGCAGCCGGCAAAAGAGACGGCAGATACGTCTTTGGAGTAGATTTTACCAATGAAGCCAAGGAAGCCATACAGGCTGGCAAACTTGATGGCAGCATCGCCTATTCCATGGATGCCTATGCCAAAGCGGGCATCATACTGGCGCTGAAAACCATTCAGGGCATGGACGTTCCCAAGCAGGTCAACAGTCCACTGGCCGTAGTTACGAAAGAAAATATCAAAGAGTACGAAACCTGGCATTAATCTCAGTTAGCGATAGAGTCGGCTGTTTACTGAACAGCCGACTTATCTGACCTTAGGGACACGTCCGGCAATATTGCCAGGGTTAAGGGGAAATAAAATGCATTTAGAAAAACAATTAACAGAGATGGCGATTGTCTGCGGTTGGGACTATTGTGGTTTTGCCGACCTGACCCCTTATCACTCCTACATGAGTGATTTTTGTGGCCCTTTTATCAAGCAATTTCCCCGGGCAATTTCCCTGGTCATCCGTCTTTCCAATGCAGTTGTTGACAGCATGGAGGAGCAGGAGCGCGATAAAATACTCTCTTTTCATAATTACAACTATTATGCCATAGACTATTTACAGAATACCGGTACCGCCAAAATAGCCAATTATCTGGAGCGCAATGGCTGGAGGGCTTATCCCGTTCCGGCCTCCTATGGTGTATATAAGGAACGTTTGGCTGCCCTCGTATCACATAAGTTGGTGGCCAGAGCAGCCGGTTTAGGGTGGATTGGCAAGAATAATCTTTTCCTTACCCCTTGGGAGGGACCGAGGGTTCGATTGGCCAGCATCCTCACGGATGCTCCGCTGGCAACCGCCCAACCCATTGAATCCGCCTGCCGCAACTGCAATATATGCCAGCTTGCCTGTCCGGCCGGAGCGATAAAAGGGCGGGAATTTAATGAACGAGAAGCGGATAGTGAGCGGTTGGATGTGGCCAAGTGCTTCAATTTTATGGAGAATCGTAAAAAGGAATGGGGTATTGAGATTGAACGATGTGTTTGCGGGCTATGTGTTGCTGTGTGTCCATATGGTAAACGCTTGGGATTCCGGCAGAAATGCTGAGCCTATGCTGAGATACTCCAGCCAACCATATCGCCCCGCGGACTGTGTTTATAGAAGGGAGAATTCTGTTTTATGTTAGACGAATTTATGCAAGGATTCGCCAGTGCCAGAGAAGTCAATCTGATGCGGATAAAAGAAGCCAAGGAGAACGGCGCCAAAGTGGTCGGTATTTACTGCACCTATTGCCCCCAGGAACTGATCCTGGCAGCAGGCGCAATCCCGGTGGGGCTTTGCGGAATGAGTGAGAACCCGATTGCTGCTGCAGAGGAAACCTTGCCGCGCAATCTCTGCCCATTAATTAAATCCTCTTATGGATTTGCCGCCACAGATACCTGCCCGTTCTTTCATTTTTCCGACTTCATCGTAGGCGAGACCACCTGCGACGGTAAAAAAAAGATGTTCGAAATGATGCAGGATTTGAAACCGGTACACGTTATGCAACTTCCCCATGTAAATAACACCAAGGCATCATTTGATCTGTGGGTGGAAGAATTACGATGTTTAAAAAACCGTTTAGAGAAAGAACTGCAGGTCAGCATAAGTGACCAAGACATTTGGGAGGCCGTAGAGGTTATCAATAAAGAAAATCAGGCTGTCAAGGCCATGTTCGACCTGAACCGAGCTGATCCGCCACCGCTCAGCGGAATGGAAATGCTCACCGCTGCCTGGTCCCGCAGCTTCAGCAGCAATAAAGGAGAGATGATCAAAAACCTGCATGCAGTGGTCGAGGAGGTAGCCAATCAGCCTGAGAACAGGCAAACAAAGGCACCCCGGGTGCTGCTGACCGGTTGCCCGGTGGGTCTGGGTACTGAAAAAGTGATCCGCCTGACCGAAGAAATGGGGGCCTATATCGTCGCCATGGAAAACTGTTCCGGTTACAAGACACTGGAACTGCAGACCGACACGAACGTCACGGACCCGATTGTGGCTCTGGCAGAAAAATACCTGGCGATCCCCTGCTCCTGCATGAGCCCCAATCCCTACCGGCTGGAGTTATTGGAGAAGATGATCGATGATTTCCGTGTAGATGCGGTCATCGACCTGACCTGGCAGGCTTGCCATACCTATAATATTGAAGCCTTTGCAGTCGGCAAATTGGTCAAGTCCAAGGGGCTTCCTTACCTGCACCTGGAAAGTGACTATTCCAATTCAGATTTGGAAAGTCTCAAAGTTCGTATTGAAGCGATGTTGGAGATGATAGAAAAATGATCGTAATCGGTATTGATATCGGTTCAGTGGCCGCCAAAGGTTACCTTATCAACTATGACAGCCATCACCGAGCGCTGATTCCTACCGGATGGAGCCCCCGAGAGGCGGGACAAACAATCATCGAACGACTTCTTGCAGCGTCAGGATTAGCATCAGATCAGGTTGAACGGATATATGTTACGGGTTATGGTCGGGTAGCTTTTGATCAAGCCGACAAAACGGTTACTGAGATCAAGTGTCATGCCCGGGGAATCGCTGAGCTTTATTCGGAGGTCCGCACCATCATTGATATCGGCGGCCAGGATAGCAAGGTCATCCGCATTGGGGAGCAGGGCCGGGTGCTTGATTTTGCCATGAATGACAAGTGCGCAGCGGGAACCGGACGATTCCTGCAGGTGATGGCCACCGCTTTGGGGCTGGACGTCAGCGAACTGGGAGATGCAGAGGATCCTGGACAGATGCAAACCATTAGCAGTATGTGTACGGTATTTGCTGAATCGGAAATAATCGGATCACTGGCGCGCGGCAATCCCAAAGGCGGGATCATCGCCGGGCTGCACCAATCAGTAGGAAAAAGAGTAGCGGCAATGGCAAGACGTATGGGGATCAAGGAACAAGTCGCTTTCACCGGGGGGGTGGCAATTAACCCGGGCGTCAAGCGTGCGTTGGAGGAAGAGATCGGAGCCAAAATTATGGTGCCCGAAGTTTGTCAGTATACTGGTGCTCTGGGCGCAGCTTTATTGGCCTTGGAAAATGGTTAGGCGAAGTTGGAAAGCGCAAGTAGAAAACGCAAGTGCGCAAGTGGAGAGTAAAATTAATATTGAAGAGGAGGAATTGTAAATGGCTGATTATCGGGAAATGTGGGCTAATCTGGGGATGGATCTGGAGCATCACGACGTGCTGTGCGAGGTACTTCCTGAGGCTTTTGGGGGTATTTACCTCATCCAGCAAGATCGTCCCAAGGGCATGGATTTTTATGATTTTGTAGTAGCCGAGATTCACGGGGTCAGACCGGCAGAGATGATGCAACATCAAAAAGAGGGCGGGAAGGTGTTCGGAACCTTCTGCGTATATGTCCCGGATGAGGTGGTCTTTGCCGCCGGCGGAATTGCAGCGGGACTTTGCGGAGGATCACAGTTCTGGGTATCCGGCGGAGAAAAAGTTCTGCCGGCCAATACTTGTCCGCTCATCAAAGCTTCCGTAGGTGCGAGACTGGATAAAACCTGTCCCTTCTTTCTTATTCCTGATATGTATGTGGCTGAGAATACCTGCGATGGCAAGAAGAAAGCCTGGGAAATAATGGCTGGTGAAGTGCCTTTACACATTATCGATATCCCGCAGATGAAACGAGACCGTGATATCGCTGCCTTTGAAGCGGAAATCAAGGATTTCATCGCAGTGGTAGAAAAGGTCACCGGCAACAAGATTACCGCCGAATCGCTGGGCGAGGCAATTAAAATGATAAACAACAAGCGCCGGGCTTTACAGCGGGTTTACAATGCCCGAAAAGCCTCGCCAGTGCCCATCAGCGGCAAAGACGCTCTCCTGGTCACCCAAATCAACTTCTACGATGATCCCGCGCGGGCAGCGCAGATGGCCAATAATCTGGCTGACGAACTGGAGCAGCGGATCAATAATGGGACTGGCGTTTTTCCAAATAACGCTGTGCGCATCATGATCAGTGGCACGCCTATGGCCATACCCAATTGGAAGCTGCATCATATTGTAGAGAGTCTCGGCGCAGCTGTCGTGGTGGAAGAATCATGTACCGGCACCCGCTATTTTGAAAACCTGGTCGATGAGTCAGCCACTACTTTGGAAGGACAGATTCGGGCACTGGCCGAAAGATATATGAAAACCAATTGTGCTTGTTTCACGCCGAATTCCGCCAGGATTGACGATATCGTCCGCCTGGCCGATGAATACAAGGTGGACGGCATTATTGATACCAATCTGCAGTTCTGCAACCTTTATTCTACGGAGAGTTACCTGGTCAAACAGGTTATGACTGAGCATAATCTGCCTATTATGCACATCGAGACAGATTACAGCGAACAGGATTTTGAACAACTCCGAACCAGAGTAGAAGCTTTTCTGGAGATGCTGAGAAAGTAGGTTTTTAAACTGGATAGTAGTAGCTATGATTGGTATGTACTATTCCCCAATCATCATATGGGGCTGCTTCTTAAGAAAGAACTTGACGAGCGCAACATCAAAGCCAGGATTTCTCCAACTCCGCGAGAAGCCAGTAAGAGCTGTGGTATTTCCTTGATTGTGAATGAAACCGACCTGCCGTTGATCGAGCAAATCATTGTGGAAAACAATATTCAGATTCTCAAGGTTGTTTCTCTCGCCAGGAAAGAGTGGAAATATCGCAGCACTTGAGTGATTTGGCAGATGAACCAATATGCAGATCGGTTGCACTTTTTCCTTTTCTGGATTGGCCGAAATGACTGGCATAACCATTGAATTGTTTTTACTAATTAGCATGCCTGGCGTTTTTATCCAAGACTTTATTTTACAGTATAATATCAGTAAGAACTGTTGAAGCTGAATCATAGATATCAGAATATTATTAATCCAGAAGGGGGGTGTAACAAATGAAAGCAGGAGTTCGCAACCAACTGACCGGAACCGTCATTGAAATTAAACAAGGCGACATCATGTCAGAGGTTATTATTCAAGTAGGGGATAACGAAATCACTTCAGTGATGACGACAGATTCACTTCAGGAAGCTGGGTTTAAAGTGGGAAGTGAAGCCACTGCTTTGATCAAAGCCATAAATGTTGTGATGATAAAATAAATGGAGGACCAACATGGCAAAGGAACGCAGCAACTGTCTTATTGAAGTTAAATAATACGGAAAAGCTATTGAAACTTTAAGTTTTCATCTGGGAAAAAAATTATTACGCTCATACCCTAATAATCAGGAATGGGATGATTGGCACGAAGAGTAATAAAACCAGTCTGCGGAATTCATTTGCTTTTTGCATACGTATCTGTTATTCTCTATCAAGCTCGATAAATTAAGGATTAATAGACCTTCTAAATACTTTCTGAATTGAAGGGAGTTACGATAGGTACTACCTTTGATATCAGCAGAAAATTTTAGGAGGTTTTTTAATGTATTCAGACAAAATGCTTGCGTGTAGAGATTGTGGGAATGAATTTGCGTTCACCGCTTCCGAGCAGGAATTCTATGCGGAAAAGGGATTTACCAATGAACCGGGTCGTTGCCCCGAATGCCGCGCTGCACGCAAGGCCGAATCAAGGGGAGGCAATCGCGGCGGTTACCAGTCAGACCGTCAGATGTACGAAACGACTTGTGCGACTTGCGGCAAAATCGCGATGGTACCATTCAAGCCCAGCGGTGACAGACCTGTATACTGCAAAGACTGTTTTACACCGCAGCCAAGAAGAAATAGCTGGTAGAATTTGATCGATGGAATCCCTGGAATCGTTCGCGGCTCCAGGGATTTTTTGGTGCGCCGGTTAATTTGCCCAAAATTTATCAATACTAAACAAAAAACATTTAGGAGAATCATTATATATGTTAAAATTCCACGAACTAAAAATCGACCCGGCCATTATCGCTGCACTCAGTAATATGGGTTTTGAAGAACCCACCCCGATCCAGGAGATGACCATTCCATTGGCGATGATGGGCCGCGACCTGATTGGGCTGGCCCAAACCGGAACCGGGAAAACCGCTGCCTATGGAATACCGCTGGTAGATAAGTGCTCGGCAGAAATAGAGCAGGTGCAGGGGTTGGTGATCGTCCCCACCCGCGAGCTGGCGATGCAGGTGGCAGAAGAACTCAACAAGATTGGCAGCCAGAAAAAAATCCGTTCTCTGCCTATTTATGGCGGACAGGAGATGGAACGCCAGATACGTGCGCTGAAAAACCGTCCCCAGATCATCGTAGGAACGCCGGGCCGATTGATGGATCATCTGCGCCGGCGTACGATTCGGCTGGATCAGATCAGCCTGCTGGTCTTGGATGAAGCGGACGAGATGCTCAATATGGGCTTCAAAGAGGATATCGAGGCAATCCTCCGGCATGCCCCACAGGAACGGCAGAACCTGTTGTTTTCTGCCACCATGCCCTTGCATACGCGTAACCTCAGCCGTGAATTCATGCAAAATCCGGAAATGATCCATATCAACCCCCGGGCAGTGACCGTCATTAATACCGAGCAGCAGTATATAGAAGTGCCGGAGCCCAAGAAACTGGATGTCCTGTGCCGCCTGCTGGATATGCAGAATCCCGACATGGCCATTATCTTTGGCCGCACCAAGCGTCGGGTTGATGAAATCGCCGAAGCCTTAAGCAAAAGGGGATACTCGGCCGACGGGATCCATGGCGATTTGACCCAGAGTCAGCGGGATACGGTGATGCGGAAATTCAGGACAGGAACGATCGATATTCTGGTGGCCACTGATGTAGCCGCCCGGGGACTCGATATCAGCGGGGTAACGCATATCTATAACTTTGATATACCGCAAGATGCGGAGTGGTATGTCCACCGCATCGGCAGGACGGGTCGGGCGGGCGAAACCGGCTTGGCCATTACCTTTGTAACGTCCCGGGAAATGGGTCACTTGAAATACATTGAGGAGTCCATCAAACACAAAATCAGCCGTCAGCCCATGCCTACCCCCAATGATGCGCTGGCGGGGTTACAGCAGGCGGTGGTGAGCAATCTGCTGGAAGTGGCCGGCCAGACAGAAATGCAGGCCTACCGGGTTTTGGCCAAGGGCTTGCTGGATGAATATGATTCTGAAACCTTGCTGGCCGCTGCCCTTAAGATCATGACCCGTGAACCGGAAGAGAAACCCTTGCCGGTTTTGACGGAGGCACCACCGATTCATCTCAAGAGTGTCCGAACCCCGAAAGAGATCAATAGCGGCTATCGCCGCAGCACCAATCCACCTCGGAAAAAGAATCATTCCCGCACCCCACAGCACAGTCGTTAGGCGAAAAGGTCGGGCACGGGCTGATTTACCGGCACGGTGCCTCCGGCTATCTTTTAAAATCTCTCAACGGCCGGGAACTGATTGACATGCTACGCCAATTAGAAAACGGCTTTCCGTCCATAAATCCGGGCATCGCCAAACATATGCTGGAGGAACTGGGCGTGGAGAACCGTCAGGCCCTTCACCCTTAGTCGGCCCAGGATGAGCTGTACGAACACTGACGGAACGCCATAAAATGATATTGGAACTGGTGGCGGGAGGGGCTACCTATAAAGCTTTTCATAAATAAAAAAGGGCTGACCCTCATGTCTCCCTATAGGTAAAAAAGGATTGAGCGATAAGGCTCAATCCTTTTTACTAGTTGCTTATTCGCCTTCGGTTGCCACTGTCTCGTGTGTTTCAGTGGCTTCACCTTCTTCAGCTTCCTCTTCAGTAGTAGCTTTGGATGGAGCCAGTACAGTGGCTAGCAATGTCTCCAAATCAGTAAGTATTTCTACTCCCGCCGGCACTTGCAGATCGGCTACCGTAACCTTGTCTCCAATTTCCAGAGCAGCTATATCATAGACCAGGGTTTCCGGAATATCCTGGGGCAGACAGAAAACTTCGATTTCTTTAGCACCTGCTTGCAGGATACCACCTTTTTTCATAATCTCTTCTTCACCAACCATGGAAATACCCACGGTACTGTTTATTTTCTCATCCAGCCTTACCTTCCAGAAGTCAATATGGGTAATCTGCCCGGTAATAGGATGCCTCTGTATTTCCCGAACTACCACCATTAAGCCACTGCCCTCATCTATTTCCAGTGAGAATAGACCCCTGGAGCCATGAGCTTGGAAGGTACGAGTAAGCTGCTTAAGGCTTATAGATATGGCCTGATTGTCTACCCCTTTGCCATATACCGTTCCGGGAACTATTCCATTACGCTTTAGCTCATTTAAATAGCCCCTGGTTTTTATATAGCGTTTCTGGCAGCTTATTTTCTCTGCCTGAGCCATTATTATCACTCCTTAATCAACCTGCTAAACCAGGTTGCTTTTAATTATCAAGTAATTATTATACCAGTTTACCCTCATTATGTCCAAAACTACTAACCTTCAAAAAGTTTGCTTACGGACAGGTCTTCATGAATTCCTAAAATAGTTTCTCCTTTTTGTCTGAAGCTTACTGAAGCTAAACGTAAAAAATAAACACTTGAAAGTATATTCAAGTATCTATTGACACGGTATATAGGTAAAAATATAATTAAATCACAATACATGAACACTTATTCATGTGTTCAAATAAAAGGAGGCGATTGTAAAATGTCTAAAAGGATGCAAACAATCGACCGGTGCGACTGCGATGTAATCCATGAGGATATTGTCGATAAGGTTAAAGGAAAAATGCCTCCGGAAGAATCATTATATGATCTTGCGGAACTATTTAAGGTTTTCGGAGATTCGACTAGAACCAAGATATTATGGGCTTTAGATGAAGCTGAAATGTGTGTGTGTGATTTAGCCTATTTATTAAATATGTCGCAATCAGCAGTCTCACATCAGCTCAGGGTTCTGAAGCAGGCTAAATTGGTTAAAAACCGCAAAGAAGGCAAAATCGTATTCTATTCACTGGAAGATGAACATGTAAGGCAAATTTTTGAACTGGGGTTAAAGCATATAAACGAATAAGACTCATCGAGGAATAAGATCAGGGATAGAAAGAATTAAAGAAAACGAAGCCAATTTATATAGGGGTAAGGACGAGACGTGAAAGAGGGAATGAATATGCGTTATTCATTGGCAGGACTGGACTGTCCAAATTGTGCCGCGAAACTGGAGCGGGAACTACGAAAAGTAAATGGTTTGGAGAATATAACCGTCAACTTTAATACATTGAGCATCGAACTGCCGGAAATGTTGGAAGAAGAAGCCCGCGCTGTTATTAAACGGGTGGAACCGGAAGTAAAACTGCGAAAGGCTGAAAGTTTACAGTCTTTCTCATCAACAGAGGAAGCGGAAACACATAATAGTCTGTGGGTGATCATCGGAGCAGGATTACTCTTTGCCATTGGATTAATATTTAACCAATCACTGCATGACACGCCGTTCTCATGGGCTGAATATGCTGTTTTGATTACGGCTTATCTTTTGGTTGGCTGGTCGGTCATACTGGCCGCCTTTAGAAAAATGGTGGGCGGAGAGTTTTTCGATGAGAATTTTTTGATGACTATTGCTACTGTTGGAGCCATAGCGATTCACCAATTACCAGAGGCAGTGGGCGTGATGCTTTTTTATGCGGTTGGGGAATACTTGCAGGATCGGGCAGTTGATCGCTCACGGAGGTCCATCACCGCCTTACTTAATATTCAACCGGAATATGCCAATCTCAAAGATAACGGGGGAATGCGCCAAGTAAGACCTGAAGAAGTTGAGATCGGGCAGGTAATAATAATTAAGCCTGGTGAAAAAGTTCCCCTGGATGGTGAGGTTATTGAAGGGACATCATTTGTTGATACTGCCGCTTTAACCGGCGAGTCTGTTCCGCGAAAAGTTGAAAAAGGTGAGAAAATATTATCCGGAATGATCAATGGTCAGGGACTTCTCACGGTCAGGGTTTCCAAACCGTTTAAAGATTCATCGGTGGCCAGGATCTTGGAATTGGTCGAAAAAGCTAGCGAGAGAAAAGCTCCTACTGAACAGTTCATAACCAAATTCGCCAACGTCTATACCCCTATCGTCGTTGGCGCAGCCGCCTTGATTGCAATTATTCCGCCGTTGATAGTCCCAGGAGCAACATTCAGTGAATGGACTTACCGGGCATTGGTACTATTGGTTATTTCCTGTCCTTGTGCACTGATGGTTTCTATCCCGTTGGGCTATTTCGGTGGAATTGGAGCTGCCTCAAAAAACGGAATCCTGGTTAAGGGAGCTAATTATATAGATGCCTTGGCGGAATTGGATACGGTCATTTTTGATAAGACTGGTACTTTGACCAAGGGGGTTTTTCGGGTAACCGAGATCGCAACCAAAAACCACATTACTCCGGAAGAAATCTTGTCGGCGGCGGCCGGAGCAGAAATATTCAGTAATCACCCCATTGCTCAATCAATCCTTGCTGCATATAAAGAAAAGACCGGGCAAGATATCACAGACGACCAGGTTCAGGATTACCGTGAAATTCCTGCCCACGGAATCAGCGCCAGTGTAAACGGGCAAAGGGTTGTGGCGGGAAATGACCGCCTGATGCACAAGGAAAACATTGTCCATGAGGATTGTGATGTTCCTGGAACCATTATTTATGTGGCAATTGATGGGGTTTATGCCGGATATATAGTTATATCTGATGAATTGAAACCTGATGCAAAAGAGGCAATCAGCCGGTTAAAGCAGCTGGGGATTAGGAAAACCGTAATGCTTTCCGGTGATGATAAAACTGTGGTTGAAAAGGTCAGCCAGGAAATCGGGATCGATACTTATTTTGCGGAATTACTGCCGGAAGATAAGGTTCAAATGGTTGAAGAATTGGAAAAGGAGATAAAGCATCGCGAAAAACAGAAGTTGGTGTTTGTCGGTGATGGCATCAACGATGCACCCGTTATTACCAGGGCCGACATAGGAGTGGCAATGGGCGGAATGGGTAGTGATGTGGTGATCGAAGCCGCAGATGTGGTTCTGATGGAGGACGCCCCCTCCAAATTGGCAAGGGCAGTGGAAATCGCCAGAAGGACCAGAAGAATTGTTTGGCAGAACATCTATATGGCATTAACAGTTAAAGCTTTCTTTATTTTGCTTGGTACTTTCGGATTGGCCAATATCTGGGAAGCTGTTTTTGCTGATGTGGGAGTAACATTGCTGGCTATATTGAATGCCAGCCGGACACTGCAGCGCCAGAAAAGGGCTGTTTCAGCCTAAAATCATGAAGGTCGCTGGCATTGCAAAATTAGAAAGTGATCGGAAAAGGATTGCCAATTGACTAGCAATCCTCATTGACTGATTCAGGAATAAGAAGGGCCTGCTGTTGCATTTACAGCAGGCTCTTTTGCTGCCACTGCCATTGAATATGAGGTTTGCCAAACGAACGGTTGATGGAGTCAGGGTCGAATTCCATATCATAGAAACGGTGATAGAATTCTTTTGCTTCAGCCATTATATCGAAACGATTTGAATCCGGAAAGAGCATGTTGCTAATATGCATCAAGCTCAGAAACCATGGCTCCCAAATGATTGCTAAAAGGTTGGAAATCCGAACCTATTTAGATATTTAGCTAGTGCTGTAGGTGCAATATTCAAACCCATTGTATTTTTTTTTACCAGATAATATAATATACCTAACGAACGTTAGATAAAGGAGAACATATATATTGGAAAAAGATCTAAAGGAAAGAATTAAGGAAGTAGCAGTAGATCATTTTAATAATAATGGTTATCATGGTACATCTATCCGCAATATAGCAAATGACGTTAATTGCTCTTTACCAATGATTTATTATTACTATAAAAATAAAAAGGAATTGTTCGATGAAATAATTAAAAAGGAATTTTTTGATCTTTTAAAAAGGCAGGCAGTACTCTCGAGGACAAATAACATCATAGATTTTTATACAAGGTTTGTGTATGATCTGAACTCTCTGAGCAATTATGATAAAAAAGTATACCGGCTTGGAATCAAGGTTTATATGTCCTTTGATGGTGATGAGGAACTGATGGAAATCATGGATGAGTGGGAAAAGAATATACTTCCACGGCATTATCAGATATTAAAACCGTATCTGGAGAATGCAGACAATGATATTGCGATTGTACGAACATTAGTACATTTATTGGAGACTTTGATAGAAAGCATTGTCGTCAAAAACAGGTTTCTACCTGAAAAAGAAATACGGGAAGAGATATCAATTGTTCTTCGTGGGTGTGAATAATTATTTTCTGCAATTGATGAAAAGACTTGCAGATGGATTATTGGTCCCGCCAATAGTTTTTCGCAAATTTGATTTGCCACTTGGAAGCTGGCAATTAGCTGGCAACTGAGTTGCTTTGTTCTGTTATCCATCACGAATGGCAGCGTTTTTTTTCCAATATCTAACGAACGTTTAAATAAATAATTAAAGGGAGAGATGAAAAATGGATATTGAGAAGAGACTTACCCTGTTGCAAAATACCTATGCAGCATCTATAGCAGAGACTGTAAACACTTATGACAAGCTAAAGGTGCTTGATACAATCGTAGAAAGAAGAAAAGAAAGGCAGGCACAGACAGCGCCCTTTTTAAATCAACAGCTTGGCATTAAAACCATTGAGGATGTCTTTTGCAAGCTTGCAGAGATTTATGGCTGTGCAAACTGGCTTGTGGAAAAAACAGGTGACGGCTATATTGCTACGGCAGTTTCATGCAAGTTATGCGCACTGTCCAAAAAAATGGGGGGAGCAAATCCTTGTAATGGATGGTGCCTTGATCCCATGTTTGCCATGATCACTGCCGCAGGCAAAATCGATGCCGAAAGCATAGCAGTTGAAAGTACATTAATGACCGGAAACTGTTGTAAAGTGCTTGTCAATATCCATACAGATCCATACAGTACAGAATGATACTGCTGAAACTTTATTGACGTATGGATAATTAAAGAATATACCATTTACATTTTTCCAACAAACAGGATTTATTTAATTGATACTATTCTCGTCACCAAGATCAAGCTGCTGGTTGCCGGGATATTCATTTTCATTTGCAGCTGCCGCTTCGGGCGCAGCATTTTCTCCCGCCAATGTATCAGTATCAAGATCAGACCCTACAACACCTTCGGGAGACTCATCAATGTCAGCAAAATACAGGTTTCCGGTTAGCTCTTGCCACCATTTCTGATGGCGGTGTTTTATATAATCAGCATTAATGTAACCGCTGAACATACTGGGTACCAGCGGCCAGTTTGGCCGCAGCAGAAACGCGCCCAGGTGAGCAATTATATTCAGGAGCATAATTACGGTAAACAGGTTATGAATCTGGGCTGTCCAGAAAACCACTTCTGCTGACAGGTTAACCCCGGGAATATTTTTATACACTTTTATTAATCCGGTAAGGATTAATACTAAAGTTGTAAAAGCAGTCAAACTGAACGCCAATCGCTGCTCAGCCAGATATTTTCCGCTGGGTGGTTCCTCCGCCAAACCTACCAGGGAGGCAAATATCTGCAACGACTCTTTGAAATCACCTTTTTGGGGTAATATTTCTCTATTCTTGCTCATAATCATATAGGTTACATAATAAATTGAAGAAAATATTAATACCACGGCTGCATAATAATGAATGTTTAAAGTAACCCAATAATTGCTCGACCAGGATAATCCGGGCAGGGTATCAACAAAATAGCGTTTATATATAGGCATTTGCCCGAATCCGGAGAAAAGCAATATGAAAATAGACAGAGCAGTACTCCAATGTATAAATCGGATGATTTGGTTATGCCTCAGAATTTTCATTTTCCTTTTCTCCTTTCGTCATAATCTTATAGGCACTTATCCCGGCAGCAGCCAGACCTGCAAATGGTGCAACCAACATGCTTTTTACCGCTCCGTCGGTTGAATGCAATGGATTGTCAATACCTGGGGGCATAGCTGGTCTACCTGGTTTTTCATCTATTTCCTGGTTCAACAAGGCTTCATTAATTTTTCCAAATGGCACTTTGGATAAATAGAAAGTCGAAGTTCCGCCATTTTCATCCCGGCCATAGATATAGCCGTTATTATCTGCCCGCCATTTATCTGCATAAGCTTCCATTTTCCGGCGCGGTCCAATCATCAAGGCACCGGTCGGACATGCACTTACACAGGCAGGTTCCTGTCCTTTTTCCAGAAGATCTGCACACAAATCGCATTTATACATAACCCCGCCCCCGGCATAGGTGGGAGCAATATCAAGATAAATGCCTACCCCGGCCTGACGCTGCGGAATATGCCAGGGACAGACATCCCTACACTTGGCCCCGCCAAAACAAGCTCCCGTATTTATGACTACCGGCCCTTTGGCAGTTTGATCAATTACTCCAAAGGGACATAAATCAGCACAGGTTGCAGAATTACAATGCATACAGCGCCGTGGGATATGCAGGTTCTGTTTCTTTCCGTTGTGCTCAACTGTTATATGCTGCACATACGTCCAGTTATATGGAGTCAGGCGGTTGGTAAGATTTTGCTTTTCTGACCAATCTTCGTGCTTGGTTTGAGGCCAGTAATCCTGAATAGGTTTGATTGGCTGCGGAAAACGTTCATTATTTTTATTACGGCAGGCAGCAACACAACGGGGGGTATCCAAATCCGGACAGCCGTTACATTTATTTAAGTCTATGACTGTGGTTAATGGTTCACTCATATCTGCTGCCTGGGCAGCCCGTTTTGTCCCGGTTATCGCAGCACCGATGGTTAATCCCGACAAAGCCGTTCTTTGCAAAAAGCTGCGACGAGTCATGCTCATAATCTCTACCTCCAGTAAAATAGTTGTTAAGCAATATACCCGCTAGGGGTATGTAAAGAGAATATCAAACACTTTTATTTAAAGCAAGTCTTTTAATGAAAATTAATAGACTTTATGGCAAGCTTTGTACAATTCACTAAAAATTAATAGCTGTAAAATAAGTAAGAAATTTGTAAAATGATGTAGCGGTCTAAATTATTTGCTTATACATCAATGAGTACCAATGCAATATTTTTGCTGGTTGTTTTTTATAAGGGGGAAACCAAATGTTAAAGTATATCCTGAAAAGGATATTAGCTTCAATATTGACAATCTGGGTAATTATTACGATTACTTTTATACTGATGCATTCCATACCCGGTGATCCTTTTACCAGGGAGAAAGCACTGTCGGAATCGGTACAACAAAGCCTGCAGCAAAAATATCACATGGATAAGCCCCTGCTCACCCAATATGGATATTATTTACAAGGCCTGGCGACCGGTGACCTGGGACCATCCATGAAATACCCGGGTGAAACAGTTCAGGGTTTAATCAGCAAAGGGTTCCCGGTATCACTGCAGCTGGGCTTGGTTGCTATTTTTTTTATGCTCCTGTTGGGTGTACCGGCAGGTATCATATCTGCCCTACGCCAGAATAAGTGGCAGGATTATACCGCAATGTTTATGGCTACGCTGGGTATTGCCATTCCAAATTTCGTTTTAGCTACCTTGCTCATGTATATTTTCGGGGTGAAACTTGGTTGGCTTCCGACCTCGCGATGGGTTTCGTGGCAAAGCGTAATTATGCCGGCTATTGCTTTGGCAGGTTATCCCACGGCCTATATTGCACGATTAACACGCTCCAGTTTTTTGGAAGTGCTTCAGCAGGACTTTATTCGTACTGCCCGCGCCAAAGGATTACCAGAGCGGACTGTGGTTTATAAACATGCCCTGAAAAATGCGCTTATACCTCTGGTTACTTACCTCGGGCCATTGACAGCCGGAGTTTTGACCGGTTCCTTTGTAATAGAAAAGATATTTGCCATACCTGGACTTGGTCAGCATTTTGTTATGAGTATTGGTAACCGTGATTATACAACCATTCTGGGGGTTACCATTTTCTATGCCAGCTTTCTTATAGTAATGAATTTGCTGGTAGATATCGCTTATGGTTTTATTGATCCACGCATCAAGATTAATGATTAAGGAGAGGCAGATGGAAAATACAACTATTCCGAGTTTGCCGGCGGAAGTTTTTGTTAAACTCAGCAGCAATGAAAAAACCGAAAATGAGATATTGCGCCCCAGTATCAGTTATTGGCAGGATGTTTGGATACGTCTTAAGCAGAATAAACTGGCCATGCTTGGCTTGTATACTATTGGCTTTATATTACTGCTGGCAATTTTGGGACCGATATTTTCGCAGTTTAGCTATTCTGATCAGTTTCTGGATAAACAAGGCCTCCCGCCCAACAAGACCTTCTGGTTCGGTACTGATACCCTGGGCAGGGATATGTTTGTGCGGGTTTTATATGGAGCACGTATTTCACTGGCGGTGGGTTTTGTAGCTACTTTTATAAATCTCACCGTGGGGATAATTTATGGAGGAATCGCCGGAATAATTGGTGGTCGCGTAGATAATATCATGATGCGGATTGTAGATGTTTTCTACTCCATACCACTAATGCTCTATGTTATTCTCCTGATGGTAATTATCGGGCCGGGATTAAAGAGCATATTTATAGCTTTGGGTCTGGTTTACTGGGTAGAAATGGCACGAATTGTAAGGGGACAGGTTCTGAGCCTTAAAGAACAGGAATTTATTCTGGCATCTCGTGCTCTGGGTGCCAGTACCTGGGGCATTCTGTTTAAGCATTTAATCCCTAATGCCATGGGTCCAATTATAGTAACGGTAACCAACAGTATTCCTCAGGCAATTTTTACGGAAGCTTTTTTAAGTTTTATTGGGTTAGGTGTATCTGCTCCCATGGCTAGTTGGGGAATGCTGGCTTCAGATGCAGTATCGGCAATTCGTTCCTATCCCCATATTTTGTTTTTTCCAGCGCTGGCTATTGCCATAACCATGCTGGCATTTAACTTCCTGGGTGATGGGTTGCGAGATGCGCTTGATCCCCGGTTGAGAAAGTAGGAGCTTGAAATGAAGGATAATACAAAAAATATATTGGAAATTGATGATTTGCATACTTCCTTCTTTACCCAGGCTGGAGAGGTAAAAGCTCTTAACGGTATTAGCTTTCAAGTGGCTTTTGGTGAAGCAATTGGTATTGTTGGTGAATCAGGGAGTGGCAAGAGTGTTACCTCCCTGTCAATCATGAGGCTTTTAGCCAATAATGGTAAAGTGACAGCCGGTAAGATTCTTTTTGAAGGCCGGCCATTGCTGGCTTTGGATGATAAATCCATGCAGCAAATCAGGGGTAACGAAATCAGTATGATTTTCCAGGATCCCATGACATGCCTAAATCCTGTATATACGATTGGCAATCAGATTATGGAACCACTTTTGCTTCATCAGAATCTAAACCGAAAGGAGGCCCGGGTTAAAGCGGTTGAGATGCTTGGACTGGTTGGTATTCCAGCACCTGAAAAGCGTATAGATCAATATCCTCATGAGCTCAGCGGCGGTATGAGGCAAAGGGTTATGATCGCTATGGCTTTATGTTGTCAGCCTAAACTTCTGATTGCAGACGAACCGACTACAGCTCTGGATGTAACTATTCAGGCTCAGATTTTGGAATTGATGAAGGAATTAAAGGAGAAAATGAATACTTCCATCATTCTTATTACTCACGATCTGGGTGTGGTAGCTGAAGTTTGTAGTCGCGTTGTTGTTTTATATGGTGGGCGCATTATGGAAAGTGGTACAAGTGAAGATGTCTTTTACCGCCCTCGACATCCTTATACCTGGGGTTTGCTGCGTTCAATACCCCGGGGTGGGGAACGGCTTGTTCCCATTGAAGGACAACCACCAGATTTATTAAATGCGCCGGCAGGATGTCCATTTTGTATTCGCTGTGAATATGCCATGAAAATATGTAAAGAAATTAACCCTGAGTTTACCTTGTTGGAGGAACAACATCAGGTAGCCTGTTGGCTATTGCATCCGCAAGCCCCCTCGGTGGAAAGGGGGATTAACTAATGGATAAGCATGAAGTTTTATTAGAAATAAATGATCTTAAAAAACACTTTTACCTTAACGGTGATTTGCTGGGCAGAAATAAGAGCGTTTTGCAGGCAGTTGACGGGGTCAGTTTTAATATTTGCCGGGGCGAAACCTTGGGACTGGTAGGAGAAAGCGGCTGTGGAAAAACCACCATTGGTCGTACCATTATTAAACTGTATGAACCTACCGCCGGACAGATATTTTTTGCCGGTGAGGATATTACGAATCTGAAACCGAAGGCTATGTTGCCTTATCGTAAAAGAATGCAGATGATTTTCCAGGATCCCTATGCTTCTCTTAATGTTCGCATGACAGTCGGGGATATTATAGCGGAACCCCTTGATATTCACATGGTGGCCACCGGAAAAGAAAGACAGGATAGAATTAAGTATTTGCTCAATCAGGTAGGACTTAATTCCGAACATGCCAACCGCTATCCTCACGAATTCAGTGGTGGCCAGAGACAGCGAATTGGAATTGCCCGTGCTTTGGCTGTAAACCCAGAATTTATCATTTGTGACGAACCAATTTCTGCTTTGGATGTATCCATTCAGGCACAAGTGGTCAATTTAATGGAAGACCTGCAAAATAAATTGGGCTTAACTTATCTATTTATTGCCCATGATTTATCGATGGTTAAACATATTTCCCACCGGGTAGGAGTAATGTATCTGGGCAAGCTGGTCGAATTAGGGGAGAGTGATGAATTATACAAGAATCCGCTGCATCCTTATACAACTGCTTTAATGTCCGCTATACCAGTACCCGATCCAAAGGTGTCCAAAAATAAACAGAGGATTGTTCTGGAGGGGGATGTACCAAGTCCTATTAACCCCCCTTCAGGATGCAGGTTCAGAACCCGTTGCCGCTTTGCCAAGGATATCTGTGCTGACTCTGATCCACCTCTGCGAGAGATAGGCCATAAACATTTTGTAGCCTGCCATTTAGTAACTAACTAGTTATGGTAAATTATTCACCACGATTATAAAAAACAAAAAAGGAGTAGATGTAATGAGAAAAAAAATTCTGGTATTGGTTCTGATTATGAGCTTTATGGCTGCTCTGTTGGGTGGATGTGCCGGCGCCAATAAAACTCCGGCGGGGAAATTCATCCGCTTTAATCATGGTCAGGAACCGGAAAGTATTGATCCGGCGTTGAATACTACTGTTAATGGAGGTACTGACATTCTGGCTACCTTTGAAGGTCTGACTTCATTGGACAAAAAAGATCGCCCCATCGCAGGAACAGCGGAATCCTGGGATATTTCTCCTGATAATTTAACCTATACATTCCATATTAGGGATAATGCAAAGTGGTCTGATGGTAAACCGGTTACAGCCAAAGACTTTGAATATGCCTGGGTGCGGGCTCTGCATCCAAAAACTGGGGCTGAATATGCGTATCAGTTATTCTATATAGTCAATGCCCAGGCGTTTAACGAAGGTAAAGCAAAAGCGGAAGATATTGGCATAAAGGTTATTGATGACAAAACCCTGGAAGTTAAACTCAATGCTCCGACTCCGTATTTCCTCAACCTTACTGCATTCCCAACGCTGGCACCGGTTCGGGAAGATATAATTACAAAATACGGTGACAAATGGGCGCTATCTGCCGAAAGCTATATCGGTAATGGTCCCTTTAAGTTAGCCGAATGGAAATCCAAAGATTATATGAAGTTTGTTAAAAACGAAAACTATTGGGACAAAGACCGGGTAAAAATTGACGGCTTTATCGAAACCTTTATCGCCGAAGCCAGCACCATGCTATCTTCTTATGAGGCAGGGGAATTGGACATTATTGATAGTGTACCCCTGGAGGAAATTGAAAACCTGAAGAAGACCTCTAAAGAATTTACGGTTACTCCACAGTTGGGCACTTATTATTATTGTTTCAATGTAAAAAAGGCACCTTTTAATGATGTGCGGGTAAGAAAAGCCTTTGCCCTGGCAGTGGATCGTGAACAATTTGTAACCCAGGTTAATAAAGAAGGTCTGCCGGCTACCGCATTTGTACCGCCTGGAGTTCCAGATGCTACTCCTGGTTCGGATTTTAGAAAAGTGGGCGGAGACTTTTTCCCGGTTAAAGCCCAACCTGAAGAGGCTAGACAACTGCTTGCCGAAGCAGGTTATCCAAACGGCAAAGGTTTCCCGGAAGTCACATTGCTCTACAATACCGATGAAGGGCATAAAAAGAGAGCTGAAGCCGTTCTTGAAATGTGGAAGACTAACCTGGGTATCAGCAATATTAAACTGTCAAATCAGGAGTGGAAAGTATTTATTGACTCCCGTCAAAATGGAAATTACCAGATAGCTCGTCATGGTTGGGTTGGTGATTATACCTATCCGATGACATTTATTGATCTCTTTACCACTGGCAACGGCAATAATGATGCTCAGTGGAGCAATCCCGAGTTTGATAAGCTGATTGAGAAAATTCGCGTAGCCCCTGATGAAAATGAACGGATGGAATTAATGCATCAGGCTGAAAAACTCTTTTTAGATGATGTAATTATGATTCCAATGTTCTATTATACTCAAAATTCTTTGATTAATTCTAATGTCAAAGGAGTACACAAATCTCCGTTGGGCTTCACCTATTTTGACAAAGCCTGGTTTGCTGAATAACTGATTATATATAATCAAATAGTATCTTCTTATGTACAGGATTGTGGTAATTCCGGTTGTTAAAAGCAAAGAAGCATCATGGGTATAATAAAAGTCTTCTCTAATTAACTCCGAACGACATAGATATAGTGATTGACAAAACACGGTCAAGTGGGTATATTTATTTATAATTTAAAATTACAAAGGCATTGACGGAGAGAGTACGTTTCAGCCGAACGTTACAGAGAGCCGGGGATAGGTGCAAGCCCGGTACCAGTAGTCTGAAAACCGAAAATCACTCTTGAGCTGCGGACCGAACGATGAATCCAGTAGGCTCCGACGGTTTTCCCCCGTCACCGGGAACGCATATGATGGTATGTTGTATTATTGGTTATTGGGTGGTATAGCGAATGTCTATAAGGCTTTCGTCCCTTTACGGGACGAAAGCCTTTTTAATTTATTAAAGGATTTTAATCTTCGCCTGCAAAACACGCAAAATCGTCGGAAGAACAAAGTTCTGCCGGGTGTATGCCGAAGGAACCGATTTGATATGCCTGGCTTGCAAATTTATCAATCATTATGACTGGAGGTAAAAGCAATGGCAACCAAAGATATGGTAGAAATTCGCTGGCACGGTCGGGGCGGACAGGGAGCCAAGATGGCCTGTATGCTGCTGGCGGATGTAGCCGGTTTGGAAGGAAAATTCGTGCAGGGATTCCCCGAGTATGGACCGGAACGCATGGGAGCCCCGATTACAGCTTATAATCGCATCAGTGAAAAAAGGTGTAACATTCATTCCAACATTTACGATCCGGATTATGTGGTCGTGGTCGATGAAACGCTGCTGGACAGCGTCGATGTTGCCGGAGGGCTGAAAGAGGGCGGTGCGGTAATCATAAATACCCCCAGCTCTCCCCAGGAGATGCGTCCCCGGCTGCGGGGTTGGATCGGCAAAGTCTGTACCATAGATGCCCGCCGCATTTCGGAAGAAGTTCTGGGCAGAAACTTCCCCAATACGCCGATGCTGGCCGCTGTGGTCAAGGTGAGCGGCGTTTTGGAAACCGAGCGTTTTTTAGCGCATATTGAGGAATCATTTCAACATAAATTTGCCGCCAAACCCCAGGTCATTGAAGGGAATATGGCAACCCTGAAAAAATCCATGCAGGAGGTGCAGGTAGGATGATTTCTGCGAAGGATATCAACGAACGTACCCCCTGGCAGGATCTGACCCCCGGAGGAGAGATCTACGAACCGGGAACCGCACGGTTCTTCGACACGGGCACCTGGCGGACGAACACCCCTGTTTTTCACGCGGAGGCATGTAAACACTGTATGCTTTGTGTTCCCTTCTGCCCGGATAGCGCTATTCCGGTGAAAGACGGAAAACGTTTGGATTTTGATTATATGCATTGTAAGGGCTGCGGCATCTGCGAGAACGTATGTCCCTTCCCGGCGATTACAATGGTATCCGGAGGTGCGATTAAATGAGCAAACCCCTTTCCGGTAACGAGGCTGTGGCTTATGCCATGAAACAGATAAATCCAGATGTCATGGGTGCGTTTCCCATCACACCCTCTACAGAAATTCCGGAATACTTCGCCCAGTATGTGGCCGATGGCGAGGTAAATACTGAATATGTCACCGTGGAGTCCGAGCATAGTTCCATGTCCGTATGCATTGCGGCGCAAGCTGCAGGAGCCAGATCCGTAAGTGCCACTTCATCCTGCGGACTGGCGCTGATGTATGAGCTTTTGTATGTGGCAGCTTCATGCCGTTTGCCAATAACACTGGCTTGCGTTAACCGGGCTCTTTCCGGGCCCATAAACATAAACGCTGACCACTCCGACTCCATGGGGGCACGTGATAGCGGCTGGATTCAAATCTATGCCGAAAACAATCAGGAGGCCTACGATAATTTTATCATGGCCATGCCGATCGGTGAGGCCCCAGGGGTACGCTTGCCGGTGATGACTTGTATGGATGGCTTCATTACCAGTCATGCCGTCGAGAATATAGAGCTTTTGGAGACGGATGCGGTGCGTAAGTTTATCGGGGAATACAATCCTGATAACTATCTGCTGAAAAAAGAAAACCCGCTGGCGGTAGGACCATACGATGTGAGTCCTTATTACATGGAACACAAGATGTTGCAGGCGGAGGCCATGAAGGCAGCCAAGGTCCGCATACTGGAGGTAGCCGCAGCGTTTGAAAATATTTCCGGCCGGCACTATAGCCTGTTTGAAGAATACAGGATGGAGGATGCACAGCTTGCACTGGTGCTGATCGGATCCAGTGCCGGAACTGCCAAGGCAGCTGTCGATAAGCTGCGGGAAGATGGAGTGAAGGCCGGGCTTATTAAAATCAGAATATTCCGTCCTTTTCCCGGCGAGGAACTAGCCCGGGCGCTGGCAGGTACCAGGGCGGTAGCTGTGATGGATAAATCCGAAGGATTTTCAGCCAATGGCGGTCCTTTATTTGCCGAGACTCGCAGCGCTTTGTATGACCTGAAGGAACGCCCGTACCTGATAAATATTGTTTATGGTCTGGGTGGCCGTGATATAAAGGTCGGGGATATTGAAAAAGTGTTTGATCGGCTGATGGATATTACTGTGACCGGCGAAATCGGACCGGTTTATAGCCATATAGGACAGCGCTCAAAGGAGGATATAGTATGAGCACGGTATATAACCTGAAACGGGAAGTGGAAAAGCCGGTGCGTCTCACCGGAGGACATCGACTTTGCGCCGGTTGTGGTGCCGGTGTCGTTGTGGCAGGGGTTCTGCGTGCCCTGGACCAAGAGGATCGGGCCGTGGTGGTGAATGCTACCAGTTGTCTGGAGGTCTCCACCTTTATGTATCCTTACACCGCCTATACGGACAGCTATATTCATTTGGCTTTTGAAAATGCTGCGGCTGCCTGTTCAGGGGTCGAAGCAGCGTATAACGCTTTGAAACGCCGCAGCAAGGTGGAAGGAACCGTCAAGTTCATTACTTTTGCAGGTGACGGCGGCACCTATGACATAGGTTTTCAATCTCTGTCAGGTGCCATGGAACGTGGTCATGATATGGTCTACGTCTGTTATGATAACGAGGCTTACATGAATACCGGCATCCAGCGATCATCTTCAACGCCGCTTTTTGCCCGTACGACGACTACACCAATAGGTTCTGCGGGGCAGGGTAAGAAACAAAATAAAAAAGATCTGACAGAGATTTTGGTTGCCCATAATATCCCCTATGTGGCTCAGACTGCCCCATTGGGAAATTTCAAGGATCTGCATACCAAGTCTTATAAAGCCATTTATACGGAGGGCCCCTGTTTTTTGAACGTATTGTCCCCATGTCCTCGTGGATGGGACTATCCCATGGCGATGCTGGCGGAGATTACAAAGCTGGCAGTGGATACCTGTGTTTGGCCTCTATATGAAGTGGAGGAGGGAGTGTGGCGATTAAGCTACATTCCGAAGAAAAAACTGCCCGTGGAAGACTTTCTCCGCCCCCAGGGAAGATTCAGCCATATGTTCAAGAAAGGCAATGAGTGGATGCTTGAAGCAGCACAACAATATGTGGATCAAAAATGGGAACGCTTGCTGCAGCACACCGGCGCTTAACTTGAAGCTGAGACTGGGAATAAATCCAAAAAATATGGTATGATAACTGTTGATGAGGAGGTTTTGCCTGTGGAACAGACCATGTTTACGAATGAGGTCATTTTATCCTGGCTCCAGTATTTTTCACAAAATGCCCCGATCAACCTGGCAAAACTTAAGATGCTGGATATTACCGGGAAAAATAGGAACCTGATCCCGACCGTTATGACCAACCGGGCCGTACTTGTTTTTACAGACGCCGGTCATCCGGATATCTTTTATGATATGTGGAATGCGGAATTGGGAGACTGCGAAATCTGGTACAATGAGGGTTCAGATCCATCCGGCGCGATCAAGCACGACAAGGTTTCAGATATGATCAACCGCGGGATCAATGCCTCTGCAGCTATGTTGATCCTGAATCCCAACGCCGCCACAAATTATCATATTGGAATGGAAAACAGCCGCTTTTCCTGCGGCTCGGTTCAGTATGTGTGCCGGGAAGTCCGCGCGGTTATAATGAATAAACTCAATCTGAGGGACCAGGACAATATATGTATCATTTCGGGTGAAAGCATTGCGGTGGAGGCCGCCATAATTGCTGCTGAGGGAAGCGTTATTGCGGTGGAGTATGACCGCAGGGATCAAAATACGATGAAATGCAATGTTGAAAAATTTGGCCTGAACAACGTAATCATCGTTGAGTCTCTGGAAAATGGCATCCTGGATGAGCTGCCGGTACCCGATATAGCTTTTATCGTGGGGTCTCCGCGGATCGACAGTGAAATTAAGAGTTTGCTGGCTGTAAATCCCGCCATGGACATTGTGATTTATACGTTGGACTTCGAAATACTAACGTCTCTTCCGGCTTTGTTTCGGGAAAACGACCTGGAGCGCACTGAAGCAATCCATATAGAGGTATCGCGAGTCAACAGTAAAAAGTTGACGGAACCATTTCCGGCTCCTTGGCTGATCTCCGGTAGAAGGAAGCAGAATACACATGAGTTTGATTCCTGATGAAAAGAAGTGAATAAACGAGTCCAAGGGCTCAATCAGAAGTTAACCACTATTTGCCAGTAATTTGCCCATTTTAATTATATATCATATATGATGCCCGCTTGTCATTCCTGCCAGGCTATCTCATCCTGGCTTTTTCCTTGTATTTAAATTGGTTTTATATTATTTTAATTATTGCCGCTGGTTAGATTCATGGGGCAACTGCGTGTAGCTGTTTAGTTGGTCCCGGGGAAGAATTTTAATTAGATGCTAAGGAGTATTCCATGGATAGAACTGAGGAAATGCGTTCGGCGAGCCTGGGCAGGTTACTGTTTAAGTTCTCGCTGCCGGCTATCATTGGCATGCTGGTAAACTCCCTGTATAACGTTATAGACAGGATTTTCTTAGGCCGGGGAATAGGTCAGTTGGCCATTGCTGCCACCACGGTGGCCTTTCCTATCATGACAATCCTGATGGCGGTATCCATTCTAATTGGAGTTGGTGCTACTGCGCTGATATCGATCCGCCTGGGGCAACAGAGAAAAGCAGAAGCAGAAGTAATTGCCGGCAACGCAGTCGTCATGATTATTCTTCTGCCTGCCCTGTGTGCCTTATTTTTCTTTTTATATACTGAACCGGTGCTTATATTTTTGGGAGCCAGTCAAGAGGTCTTGCCTTATGCCCGGGATTTCACTGAAATCATAATGCTGGGCGCGGTTTTTGGTTCCTTCAGCATGGGGGTTAATAATTTCATCCGTGCAGAAGGCAACCCCAAAGTATCAATGTATACACAACTGTTGGGCGCAGTTATCAATGTAATTCTAAACTATTTATTCATATTTGAATTTGGCTGGGGCATGAAGGGTTCGGCCTTTGCAACCATACTGGCGCAATTTATATCTGCCCTGTGGGTTTTGAGTTATTTCCTTACCGGAAGGAGTCTGGTCAAACTAAGGTTTAGCAATATGCGGCTGCAATGGTCAGTTTTAACCAGTATCATGGCAATTGGTTTTGCTCCTTTTGCCATGCAGATTGCTGCCAGTATCCAGCAGGTAATTCTTAACAGAACCCTCATGGTTCATGGCGGAGATAGCTCCTTGTCGGCGATTGGAATTATTATGAGCATCGCTATGTTATTGTTCATGCCGGTTTTGGGGGTATCTCAGGGAGAACAGCCTATTATCGGCTATAATTATGGGGCCCGTCAGTATGACCGGGTTAGAGGTACATGGAAGCTGGCGGTTTTGGCCGGAACCGCAATTGCGCTGACCGGATATCTGGCCTTGCGTATCTGGCCTGAGCAGTTGGTAGGGCTTTTCTGCAAGGGCGATACGGAACTTATTGCGCTGACCACCCATGCCATGCTGATCTATATGGCGTTGATTCCGCTGGTCGGTTTTCAAATCGTCAGTTCCACATATTTTCAGGCGGTGGGGAAGGCCCGCCAGGCAGCGGTATTGAGTTTATCGCGCCAGATTTTGTTTTTTATTCCGTTGCTGCTGATCTTGCCGCATTATTGGGGAGTAGAGGGAGTATGGCGGGCAGCACCGATTTCCGATTTTCTGGCGATTTGCTTGACGGCAACGTTTATGTTTTTTGAAATGCGCAGTTTAAAAAAAGCTGAATTGGGCGATCAGATAGAAAAGCACAAAAACCAAGATGATATTTCATAAAAAAACAGCATTTGAAAAAAACGCATGATGTAAAAGTCTTAATTATTTCATCGCTGTTTGGAACCCGGGAGGCCATTATCTTGTCACCAAAATTACATGCTTTAAAAGCAGCATTTCCATATACCATTCCGATATGGGCCGGCTTTATCTTTCTGGGGTTTGCATTTGGAATACTGATGAATAGCAAAGGCTATTCACCCCAATGGTCAATTTTAATGAGTTTAATTATCTATGCCGGATCAATGCAGTTTGTTGCTGTTAATCTGCTTACCTCCGCTTTTAATCCGCTGAATGCGCTGTTAATGACACTGGTCATCAACGCCCGGCATTTGTTTTATGGTATTTCCATGCTGGAAAAATACAGCGGAGCAGGCCGTAAAAAACCATATCTGATTTTCGGTATGGTGGACGAAACATTTTCCGTGCTTTGTTCAACCGAATCTCCCCCCGGTGTTGATAAATACTGGTTTATGTTCTTCGTAACTCTTTTAAATCACATCTACTGGGTGGCAGGAACAGCATTGGGAGCTTTTTTCGGAGCCATGGTTTCATTTAATACCAAAGGCATTGATTTCGTAATGACGGCTCTGTTTGTGGTAATTTTTATCAACCAGTGGAAACCCCAGCAACAACACAGCCCCGCCCTGGCCGGCCTGGCGTTAAGTTCGGTCTGTCTTTTCATATTTGGCCCTCAAGGTTTCATTATTCCTGCCATGCTGCTGATTGTTTTAGTATTGTCTTTGTTTAGAAAACAGGTTGAGAAAGGAATTAAGATATGACCCTCAGTGTACAGCAATCCCTTATTATAATAGCGGTTGTAAGTCTGGGAACGATCATTACCCGGGGGCTTCCTTTCATCCTGTTCCGCAATCAAGATACCACCCCGCCCTATATTGTTTATCTGGGCAAGGTGCTTCCGTTTGCGGCTATAGGATTACTGATCATTTACTGTTTACGAAATGTTTCCTTGCTGTCTGCACCTTACGGTCTTCCGGAAGCAATAGCGATCTTGTTTGTAACCGTGTTGCATCTGTGGAAAAACAATGCCCTGTTGAGCATCGGCGGGGGAACGGTTTTGTATATGCTGCTGGTGCAGACCGTATTTGGGTAAAATCGTTTTACTTACTAAAATCACTTAAAATTTGTTTATACTTGAAATATTTGTCGGCGCTAAGCTTGGTTCGTGTTATTATGGAAACTGTAGAGCGCTAAACAATATTTAATAAGAAAATTAGCTTGGGATGAAGAGAATAATAAATTATTTTTAGTCTCTATTATTCAAAAAGAGGGGGGAGTTGGCATGTATGTAGACAATATAAAACAGATAACAGGTCAGGCAATCAATAAGCCCGGAGTAATGGAAAATGTAATCAAAAAGGTTCTGATTGGTCCGCAGCAAGGCTGGCAGGGATGGGTGATGCGGCAGTTTGATCTGGCGGAAAATGGCTTTACGCCCCGGCATACGCATCCCTGGCCGCATATTAACTATATTGTCAGCGGAACCGGTACACTGTATCTGGATGGACAAACCTACGAAGTAGGTCCGGGGTCGGTTGCCTATGTGCCTGATAATCTGGAGCATCAATTCAAGAACAACGGTGGCGATGTATTTTCGTTTATTTGCATTGTTCCCGAAGCAGGGGATAAATAGTTGGTTTATAAAAGATGATAGTTTAAAATTGTTAATTAAGAACAGGAGGGATAAGATGAAAAAGCTGCTGATAACGATGCTGGTATTAGTATTTGCTTTAAGTCTGACAGGGTGCAGTGCTGACAAAAGTTCCACCGGGGAAAATTCTCAAAAAACTATTACCATTGGGGTTATGCCCGATGTTGAATCCGTACCTTTTATAATTGCCGAAAAAAACGGGTATTTTGCCCAAAACGGAATTAATGTAAAGATTGAGCATTTTACCAGTGCCAAGGATCGTGACAGTGCGCTGCAGAGCGGCAAGCTGGATGGAGTGGTGACGGATGTCCTGGCCGTTGTCTTTGCCAATGAGGGCGGCATTGACCTTAAAATGATTGCCAAAAATGAAGGCAATATATTATTGATGGGCGGCAAGGATTCAGGGATAAAGTCCATGGCTGATTTAAAAGGAAAAGCCGTCGGGCTTTCCACCAATACGATTATGGAGTATACAGTTGACCGAATGCTGACCGCTGCCGGGTTGGAAGCCGGCGATATAAACAAAATTGCTATCCCGCCGCTGCCGACCAGACTGGAAATGTTGCAGGGAGGAAAAATCGACGCGGCTATTCTGCCGGATCCGCTGGCCGGGCTGGCAATTAATAATGGAGCGTTGGTTCTGAGCAGCACCGATCAGCTAAAGAATAAAGCGGGTGCGATTGCCTTTACCGGGAAAAGTCTGAAGGACAATCCGGAAGAAATCAAAGCTGTATTTAAAGCTTACGATCAAGCCGTAGATTATATGCAAAAAGAGCCTGTGACCAGTTATGCTGATTTCATTATCCAGGAACAAGGATTCCCTCCCGCGGTTAAAGACATCCTTGAGCTGCCCGTTTACAATCATGCCACCGCACCGGACAGCGAGATAGTTGATGATGCAGTGCAGTGGATGCAGGAAAAGAACCTGATTAAGAAAGATTTTCAATACAAAGATCTGGTTGCAGAAAGTGTATTAAGGTAGTGACTTTGTGATAACAATTAAAGATCTCAGCGTAAAATACGGCGACCAAGATAAAAGCGTCCCGGTTCTGGATCATATCAATATTGAAATTGGCAAAGGTGAGATTTATACTTTTATCGGTCCTTCCGGCTGTGGAAAATCAACTTTTCTCTATGTCCTGTCTGGGATTTTGCGGGATTATGAGGGCCTGGTTCTGGTTGACGGCCGGCCGGTTGACCCCAAGAGGCAGCGCATTGGTTTGATTCTGCAAAATTATGGTTTGCTGCCTTGGAAAAATGTCCGTCAAAATATTATTCTTGGCGTCAAGATCAAAGGTCAGCCCCGGGAAGAGGAGTATTTTACCTATATATTAAAGCAGTTGGGGATTGAACAATTGCTGGACCGCTATCCCAAAGAATTGAGCGGAGGACAGCAACAGCGGGTAGCGATTGCCAGGGCGTTTCTGTTAAAACCGGATATACTGCTGATGGATGAGCCGTTTTCCGCGCTGGATGCCATCAACCGGGAAGAAATGCAGGCGCTTTTCCTGAAAATATGGCAGGAGCACAATGTGACCACCGTATTTATCACCCACAGCGTAGATGAAGCCCTTTATCTGGGCAGCAAAATTATCGTTTTTTCAGATGCGCCGGGGAAAATTTTGGGGGTTTATGATAACCCCTGTTTCCAGTTGGATAATCTGCGTTGCCGTGACGAGTATTACAATATGTCCATGCAGCTCAGAAAAATTCTTGATAAAGGATGAACACATTGCAGTCAAGGGAAAAATGGCAGGGTGCACTGTACAGCTTTGTGCTGGTGATAATTGTCTGGCAGGCAGTGGCTATGCTGCTCAAGATACCAATTATACCAACACCGACAGCGGTATTTATCAATCTCCTGCAGATCTTTCAAAGCCGGATGGAGATACATCTTCTTTACAGTCTGGGAAGAATTATTGCCGGGATTGCAATTTCAATTCTTCTGGGCGTATCATTGGGACTATTGATGGGCTACTTCTCCAGGATTGACCGGATTCTGTCACCGTTAATATACTTCACTTATCCGGTACCGAAAATTGCCCTGTTGCCGATTGTGATGCTGCTGTTTGGATTGGGGGAGGCCTCCAAACTGATCATGATTGTGCTCATCGTTGTATTTCAGATTATTATAACTGCCCGGGATGCAGTAAAGAACATACCCCAGGAAATATTTCGTTCCCTGCAGTCCCTGGGAGCCAGCCGATGGCAAATATTCAAAGAAATCATAATTCCGGCTTCCCTGCCCGAGGTTCTGACTGCCACCCGTTTGGCCCTGGGCACGGCTGTGTCGATTCTATTTTTTACGGAAACTTTTGGTACCGAGTATGGGATGGGATATTTCATTATGGATGCCTGGATGCGGGTAAATTATCTGGACATGTATGCCGGTATCGTAGTACTTAGTTTTTTAGGATTTTGTTTGTTTTCAATTCTGGACGTGGCCGAGAAATATTTCTGTTCCTGGCGCTGATGATCAGGCCAGGCTGAAAAAATCGATAATCCGCGGGGAGGTTTCATTACATGCCGATTGCAACCCGGAGGGCCAAGGGTAATGCTGAAGTCATTATTGACTATGAGCAATGCAGCCTTTGTGGTCTGTGTGTGGAAGTTTGTAAAGGGGGCCCCTTATTTATTCATAATGATCAGGTTTGCGTTGACTATACTATTTTTTTCGGCTGTATTGGCTGCGGACAGTGCGCGGCGGTTTGCCCGCAACGGTGCATTGTTATCGAAGGCCGGGAACTGCACGGGGAGGATATGGTGGAGATGCCGCCCCGTGAAAATTGGGCAGACTATGAGCAATTATACGGTCTTTTACTGGGCCGCCGCAGTACCAGGGATTTTAAAAACCGGGAAGTAGAAGCGGAAGTGATTCAAAAGATTCTTGAGGCAGTAGCCACTGCACCTATGGGGCTGCCGCCCTCTGAAGTTGAGATTCTGGTATTACAAGGCTTTACCCGGGTCAGACAGTTCGCGCAGGACATGGCAGACGTTTTCAACGCCAAAAAATGGATATTTTCGCCGCTGGTTTTGGGGCTGATGCGGCCCTTCATAGGCAAGGAAGCATATGACCTGATGAAAACATTTGCAGCACCTTTGCCGGATTTCTTCAGTGATAAAATTTCACAGGGCGAAGACTGGCTTTTATACGATGCACCCCTGGCCATGTATTTTCATGCTGCGCCTACTTCGGATCCTCTGGATTCTGCCATTGCTGCCACCTATGCCATGCTGGCTGCAGAATCACTGGGCCTGGGAACCTGTATGATCGGTACGGTAGCACCGTTTCTTAAATACAAAAACAAGATTGGAGACAAATATGGCATTCCCCAGGATAATAATCAAGGATTGATGGTTATATTTGGGTATCCGAAATATAAATATACCCGCAGCATAAAGAGAAGTCTGGGCGGCATAAATTTTTATCAAGGTTAGCCTCCGGGCAAAACAGTAAGATGGCTGCCGGATTCCGAGCTCATATGGGAAAAGCAAAAGGGAGATATTAAAAAAATGAAAACTTTTAAAAAAGTATTGATCGCTAATCGCGGAGAAATAGCCATACGGGTTATAAGGGCATGTCAGGAATTAGGGATCAGAACCGTATCAGTTTATTCCAAAGAAGATAAACTGGCTCTATTCAGGACCAAATCTGATGAATCATATTTAATCGGCAGCAACAAAGGACCGGTTGAAGCTTATCTGGCGATTGAGGAAATAATCAATCTCGCCATTAAAAAAGGCGTAGACGCGATCCATCCCGGTTATGGATTTTTATCTGAAAACCCGGAATTCGCCAAGAAGTGTATTGAATCAGGGATTGAATTTATAGGTCCCACTCCGGAAATGATGGATAAACTGGGCGATAAAATCAAGTCCAAACTGATTGCCCAGAGGATAGGCGTACCCACCATTCCGGGCGTGGAAAAACCAATCAAATCAGACCGGGAAGCCATCAGGTTTGCCAAAAAATGCGGCTACCCGATTATGCTGAAAGCTTCTGCCGGCGGCGGTGGACGGGGCATGAGGATTGTTCGCAGTGAGGATGATTTGTTAAGAGAATTTCACAGCGCCCAAAACGAAGCCCGCAAGGCTTTCGGCAGCGATGATATCTTTATTGAAAAATATCTGGAAAGTCCCAAGCATATAGAAGTGCAGGTTCTGGGTGATAAGTACGGCAACATCGTTCATCTGTTTGAAAGGGATTGCTCGATTCAGAGACGTCATCAAAAAGTGATTGAATTTACACCCGCCATCGGCATTTCAGAAACCCAGCGGCAGCTAATTTGTGCTGATGCTATAAAAGTTGCCCGCTCGGTCAATTATAGAAGTGCCGGAACGGTTGAATTCCTGGTAGACAATCAAGGCCAGCATTATTTTATTGAAATGAATCCGCGTATTCAGGTGGAACATACCGTTACGGAAATGGTAACCGGCATAGATATCGTGCAGAGTCAGATCCTGATAGCGCAGGGATATCGTCTGGATTCACAGGCTATTGGAATCCCTGATCAAAATGCCATCCAGCTGCGGGGTTATGCCATCCAATGCCGGGTAACAACGGAAGACCCTACCAATAGCTTTGCTCCGGATACAGGCAAACTTGACATATATAGAACCGGATCAGGATTCGGAATCAGGCTGGATGGAGGCAATGGTTATACGGGTTCGGTTATCAGTCCTTATTATGACAGTTTGCTGGTTAAAATAATCGCTCATTCTCGAACCTTTGAAGATACCATAAAAAAAGCCCAGCGTTCGATTCGTGAAACCGTAATCGGCGGGGTTAAGACCAATGAAGCATTTTTGCTCAATGTACTTTCCCATCCGAAATTTATCCGCGGGGAGTGTGATACCGGTTTCCTCGATGCAACCCCCGAAATTTTTGATATCACCCCCAAAGCTGATCATGAAGCAGCTATTTTAAACTATATCGGCGAAAAAGTTGTCAATGAAGGTAAGGGAATCAGGCAAGATTTTGATGTACCCAGAATCCCTAAGTTCGAAAGCAGCGAAAGTTTAATCGGCAGCAAACAGATTTTGGATTCACAGGGGCCACAGGGAGTCGTTGCCTGGATCAAGGCACAAAACAAGCTATTGTTGACGGATACCAGCATGCGCGATGCCCATCAATCCTTAATGGCTACCCGCATAAGAACCGTCGATATGCTGCGCATCGCCGAAGCTACCGCTTATCTGGGCAAGGATCTGTTTTCCCTGGAGATGTGGGGCGGCGCTACTTTCGATGTTGCTTATCGCTTCCTGAAAGAAAGCCCCTGGGATAGACTCAGTCAGCTGCGGGAAAAAATACCTAATATCATGTTCCAGATGTTATTGCGGGGAGCCAATGCAGTAGGCTATACCAACTATCCTGACAATGTAATAAGGGAATTCATACGCGAATCAGCTGATACCGGGATAGATGTTTTTAGGATATTTGATTCTCTGAATTGGCTGAAGGGTATGGAGGTAGCTGTTGATGAAACCTTGAAAAGCGGCAAGATTGCCGAAGCTTGCATCTGCTATACCGGTGATATACTTGACGATAGTCGGGATAAATACTCGTTGCGCTATTATGTGGATACCGCCAAAGAAATTGAGAAAATGGGCGCCCATATCCTGGGTATAAAAGATATGGCAGGTTTGTTAAAGCCATATGCTGCAGACAAGCTGATCAAAGCCCTGAAAAATGAAATTTCCCTGCCGATTCATCTCCATACCCATGATACCAGCGGCAATGGAGTTGCAACCTTATTGATGGCGGCGGAAGCAGGGGTAGATATCGTTGATACTGCCTTTAACAGCATGTCCGGCTTAACTAGTCAGCCAGCCCTTAATTCAGTAGTGGCGGCGCTGGAAAATACCCATCGGGCTACCGGGATAAATCTGGATGACATTCAGGAAATCGCTGATTATTGGGCCGATGTAAGGCCCATCTACAACGAATTTGAGTCGGGACTTAAATCGGGTACCGCAGATATATACAAATATGAGATTCCCGGAGGGCAATATTCCAACCTGAAGCCGCAGGTGGATAGCTTCGGATTGGCCCACAAATTCAAAGAAGTCAAGGAAATGTATAAAACCGTCAACGAGATGATGGGGGATATCGTTAAGGTAACGCCTTCTTCCAAAATGGTTGGCGATATGGCCATATTTATGGTTAAAAACGATTTGACTCCGCAAAACATCTTTGATAAAGGCAAAGAACTAGCCTTTCCGGATTCAGTGGTAGCCTATTTCGAAGGTATGATGGGTCAGCCGGTGGGAGGTTTTCCTCAGGAATTGCAGAAGGTGGTGCTGAAGGGCATCAAACCCATCACTTACCGGCCGGGAGAGTTGCTGGAGCCGGTTGATTTTGCCGAGATCAGCACTTATCTTGAGAAAAAACACGGTTTTAAGCCGAATCACAAAGCTGTTTTAAGTTATGCTCTGTATCCCAAAGTTTTGGAAGAATTTATTGAATTTAAAAAGCAATATGGAGATTTAAGCCGCATGAACAGTCCGGTATTTTTTAACGGGATCAGTGAAGGGGAAACTTGCGAGGTGGAGGTTGAGGAAGGTAAAACCTTTATTATTAAACTGGTGGCGATAGGAAAAATTGATAAAGAAGGCTACCGGAAAATATATTTTGAAGTAAACGGAAATCAAAGAGCTATTACTGTACTCGACAAATCCTATCAAAAAGGCGAAACAATTTCTGCGATGGTGTTTGCCGATCCTGACAATAAAAATGAGATCGGCGCCAGTATACCGGGAACCGTTACCAAAATAATGGTCAAAGAAGGCGACCAGGTCAAGGCCGGGCAAAATCTGATCGTACTTGAAGCGATGAAAATGGAAGCCCAAATAGTTGCTCCGGTTGGCGGGAAAGTAATCAGTGTAAACGTTACTGAAGGCCATCAGGTTAAAAATGGAGAGTTGTTATTAAAGATTGAATAAGAAAAAATCATATTAGGATGCGCCCCCAATCCTAAAATCAGGATCGGGGGCGCATCATTATTTTGCGTATCTTTATCAGGCACCAGGAAATACGGTGCTGATGATCGCTCTGATCGTATCATCCGGGATCGGATAGAGCATGGCGGTTGGGTCAGCCTTAATTGCCCAGTACATAGTTTCACTCTGCTGACTATCAAGCGCCTGATCGAATTGAGGTTTAAAGCCACATTCCTTCATCAGTCCCAAAACTTTTTCCCTTGCCAGGGCAACCAGTTCGGCCGGATCCTGGCTGTCTGATTTGACGCCAAAACCTTCTGCCAATTCCTTGGCTTTAGGCCAGTAATGCCAAGGCATATGTTCCATACAGGCGGGCATGGCTACTCCGACTGCCTGACCGTGCGGGATGCGCAATTGTCCGCCAGCGGCATGGGCTACATTATGCATTGGGAACATCATACCTCCCATGGCAAACCCCATGATGGCCATGTTGCTGGCCGCCAGCATATTGGTGCGGGCTTCCAGGTTTTTGCCGTCACTGGCGGCGATGGGCAGGTATTTCATGATTAGTTTTATGGAATGGATACTAAGTGAATCGGACATTATATTGGCTTCCGGCGAGGTCAGGCCTTCAACCGCATGCCCCAGTGCATCCAAACCTGTGGAAACCGTCATTCCCGGCGGCAGACCAACGGTAAGGTCGGGATCCAACAGAGCAATGTCAGCGGGAATAAAGGGATGCAAGACATCGCCTTTGACTTTATCATCCTCATTGTAGATGACCGCCAGAGGCGATACTTCGGAACCTGTGCCGGCAGTCGTTGGTATAAAAATGTTGGGCACACCGAGGGGCTTGCCCAGGGGGCGGATGTAGGGGCCAAGATTGCCCGGCATTAAATTTTTAATATCGGTAGCGCCATTGCCCAGGAGCATTTTTACACCCTTGGCCGAATCCATTACACTGCCGCCGCCCAAGACCAGCATACCATCAAAAGCATTTTCCCGATACCAGCGGGCGCAGTCATTAATGACCCGCATGGCGGCATCCTGTTCGATCTTATCATAAACTCCGGCCAGTTTGACTCCGCCCTGAATCGTAAATATATCTTTGACCATGTCTGCCACTCCGGCATCGATCAGACCTTTATCGGTGATCATAGCGACCCGCTTGCAGCCCATTTCCATAAAACGCTGGGCCACAAACGTACGACAGCCTGAGCCTACTTCCACCAAGGTCCTGTATTCCCAAACGAAATATTTTGGTGTTGCCATTACATAACCCCCCTCCTATCGGTTAAATCCCAGGAAAGTATAAATGAAACTGCTCCTGGCATCAGGTGTAAGATCCTGACATATATGCTTGACTTCACTATAAGCCATGAGAGCATGGTAACAATTTTCCCGTCCGTAACCGCTTTCTTTGTAACCGCCGAAAGGAACGTCAGGACGCAGAATGTGCCAGGTGTTGATCCATACACTGCCGGTACGCATCCGTTTGGCCACCTGCTGTGCCCGGGTGGTGTTGGTGGAGCAAACGCCTCCTCCCAAGCCATAAGGACTGTCATTGGCGATGGCAATGGCTTCATCCAGATCATCGTAGGGAATCACACATTGCACCGGACCAAAAATTTCTTCGCGGACATGCTGCATCTGGTTGGTGCAGTTAATAAATATGGTAGGTTCATGGAAGAAACCGTTATCATAAATGCCGCCTTGCAGACGGTTACCGCCATAGGCGATCTGGGCACCTTCATCCTGGCCGATTTTTACATAATTCATAATCGTCTGCAACTGCTGCGCAGAAGCGATTGGGCCTAAATCAGTAGCCAAATCCATTTGGTCACCAATATTGAGCTTCTTGATTTTATCAATAATAGCCTCTACCAGTTGATCCTGCATTTTGCGGGGTACGAGCAGGCGGGTGCCTGATTCACAGACCTGGCCGCTGTGGGTGAGAAAAGCCAGCAGAGTCATGCTGGAGGCCATATCGATGTCAGCATCGTCCAGGATGATCAGCGGCGATTTGCCGCCTAATTCAAGGGTTACGCGCTTGATGCCGTCGGCAGCCAGATGAGCAATTTGCCGTCCTACTTCAGTCGAACCGGTAAAACCAATCTTATCCACCTGAGGATGGGCAGCCAGATAATTGCCGATCGAGGCTCCCGGTCCGGTTATTACATTGAAGACCCCCGGCGGTATGCCGGCATCAGTCAATATTTTGGCCAGTTCCAGCGTGGTGACCGGAGTTATGCTGGCCGGTTTCATAACAATACTGTTGCCCATGGCCAGCGCCGGAGCAAATTTATAGGCGGCCAGTATCATGGGGAAATTCCAGGGGGTAATACCTGCACATACGCCAATGGGTTCGCGGATTGTATAGCTGTGCATGGGGGCTACCCAAGGCGGACAAATGGCATGTTCGATCTCGGGTAATTGTTTGAGGATGGCGGCTGACATGGCTAGGGATCCGGCTACTGACATGACATCCACAAAGCTGGTGCGGCGCAGAGTGGCACCCGATGTAAGAGCTTCCAGCCAGGCCAGTTTATCTTTGTTGGCCAGGACTGCCATGGTAGCCCGGGTCAATACTTCGACTTTTTCATCGATGGTTTTGTTGGACCAAACCCCGGATTCGAAAGCAGCTCTGGCTGATTGCAGGGCAATGTCGACATCCCCCTGTGTTGCCCGGGGGACCCTGGCCACGACTTCCCGGTTGGATGGATTGATGACATCCATCATCTCGCCCGATTCACCGGCTGTCCACTGCCCGTCAATAAACAATTGGTATTCCAGTATTTCCTTATTCACCTACAAAACCTCCCTTACTAATATTTATCTCAGTCGGCCGGCTGACCGAACAGGATCAAAATATAATAGCAAATTTCATAAATGAAAATAATATATGTGAAACATTGCTTATTCTATTTAGTTAAAAAGAGTTTATTCATTATTGATTATTTGGGCAATTACTGCCGCAATATCTTTGACCGGTATGGCATCAGGATCAAGCAGCCATTGGATAATAAGACCATCCAAAACGGCTACCAGTAAACGCGAAACAGCTATGGCTTTGTCATTATCCATTGGTGGAGCAACCATATTCAGAAATTGTATCATTGTATTCTGAAATTCCACGTATTTGTCTGCAAATCGGCTTTTCAAAGCAGGGTTTTCGATTACGGCTTCCTGTAAAAGATATAGATTGAGTTTACCGCGGTTTTCAGCTTGCAGTATGCCCAACAAACTTTCCTGTAAGATTTCTTGTAATGAACAGCCTTGCATTTGCTCAGCTCTTTTCAGGTTGGCCCGGGTAATTTTGTCGAAATGCTTTTCGGTCAGTTCATAAATCAAATCATCTTTGGCAGAAAAATGATAGAACAAAGTTCCCTTGCTTATGCCAGCCGCGCTGGCTATATCAGCCAGACTGGTACCCTTTACTCCTCGTTCCATAACTAAAGCGGTAGCGGTATCGATAATCTTTTGTCGGCTATTATTAATATCTTCTTGTTTTTTGTGAGGGTGCATCGAGTATCACTCCTTAATCAGTCGGTCGACCGACCGCATAATTAATTATAACACTAGATATGGTAAAGTTTCACAATATATTGTTTTAACCATAAAAAAACCGTGCAATCAACGTAAATACGTACGCATCATGCACGGTTGTTATTGGTTCTTTATAATAAATTAATTTGCATTCCCAAAACTATTCTATTTTGTTGGTTCGTCTCCAAATCTTGCGTTCCTCAGCAGCTTTAATTAAATCGTCACGGAAGTCAGGATGAGCAATGGAGATAAGTTTTTCCGCCCGGTACCAGGTTGGACAAGTCTTCAGGCTTACAACGCCATATTCAGTGACGACATGGTTGATCATCTGACGTGTAAGAGTAGTAATTGAGCCAATTTCAAAGTTGGGAACGATTCTGGAAATAACAGTGCCGTCTTTTTTGGTATGCGTTGAAGGGAGGCAGACAAAACTGCGGCCGCCTTTGGACCAGTAGGAACCTAGTACGAAGTCAGACATGCCGCCATTGCCGGATACCTGCTTGAAACCGGAACTTTCAGCATTTACCTGACCATACAGGTCAACCTGCAAGGCCTGATTAATCGATATCAGGTTGTCAATCTGGCACAGTTGTGTGGGATGATTTACATAGCCGACACTACAGGAAGCAATAGCCGGATTTTGGTTCATCCAGTTATAAAGTTCATTGCCGCCCAGGGCAAACGTATAATTTATTTTGCCGGGATCAAAGATCTTCTTTACGCCGGTCAAGCGGCCTGATTCCCACATATGCATGTAAGC
>Ga0123326_1000366_pt1 | contig 45318 bp, 39 predicted proteins | sample BioC13SIPDNA_FD_89739 | JGI IMG/M metagenome (GOLD analysis project Ga0123326, IMG submission 89739) | Anaerobic biogas reactor microbial communites from Washington, USA - Biogas_R1_A C13 SIP DNA | ecosystem: Engineered > Bioreactor > Anaerobic > Unclassified | place: Washington, USA | collected...
ACCGTTGCCGAGCGGTTTGCTTAAATACAGCAAATCACCGGGACGGGCAGCGCTGTTGCTGACGATCTGCTGCGGATGCACCAGTCCGGTAACCGCCAGACCGTATTTGGGTTCGTTGTCATCCACTGTATGTCCGCCTACCAGAAGCGCTCCGGCCTCCTTAATTTTACTGAGACCACCTTCCAGAATCTGACCCAGAATAGACATGTCTTCACATTGGGGAAAACAGACTATATTCATCGCCAACAGCGGCCTGCCCCCCATCGCGTAGACATCGTTGAGGGCATTGGTGGCAGCGATTTGACCAAAAATATAAGGATTATCAACCATCGGTGTAAAGAAGTCCAGGGTCTGAATGAGGGCCTTTTCTTCACTCAGCCGATATACCCCGGCATCGTCACGGGTATGCATTCCTATTAGTAAAGCCGGATCCTGCGGCAAGTCCAATCCTTTTAGCGCTTCTTCCAGGGCCCCCGGCCCTATCTTGGCGCCTCAGCCGGCCGCCCGCACCATTTCCGTAAGTCTCTTCCCTGCATTCATTGCCTTATCACCTCCCCACTGATAAATTATGCTTAAATAAAGTTCTGCAGGAAGGCCAGATAACCTTTATATGACATATAGGTATCAGCTTTGCTGGCTACCTCAAAAGGTGAGTGCATACCCAGAAGAGCAACCCCGCAGTCTACCACTTCCATACCGTAACGAGCAATATACTGGGCTACGGTTCCTCCCCCGCCGATATCTACTTTGCCGAGTTCCCCAACCTGCCAGACTACGCCGGCATCGTCAAAGATTTTTCTGATTCGGGCCATGAATTCCGGGTTGGCATCGTTGGAATCATATTTTCCGCGCGAACCGGTATATTTGGTCAGAACCACCCCCCGGGAAAGGAAGCTGCAATTCATTTTTTCAAAAACTTCCGGGTAATTGGGATCCACCGCTGCGTTTACATCAGCGGAGATGGCTGCCGAATTGGCCAGGGCCTGGCGCAGGCTGAAGTAATCATTGCGGCCGGCCATGTGCATTAATTGTGCAAATACATTTTCGATCAGCAGAGATTGCAGACCGGTATTTCCGGAACTACCGATTTCTTCCTTGTCAACAAATAAACACAGGGCAGTTCTTTTCGGTTTTTCCAGTTCCAAAATGGCCCTCAGTGAGGCATAGGCACTAACCCGATCATCCTGGCCGTAGGCTGCGATCATGCTGCGATCCAGGCCCACTTCCCGGGCCGCAAAGGCGGGAACAAACTGTAATTCAGCACTGGTAAAATCATCTTCCTCGATGTCATATTGCTCCTCCAAAATGTTCATCAAGCGGGCCTTAATCGCTTCATCATCCTTGGCATTGAGGGGACGGCTGCCCAAAAGTGCATTCAGGCTTTCGCCGCTGACGGCCTCAGCCATTTTTTTCTCCATCTGATCCTTGGCCAGATGGGGCAGCAGATCGGCGATGGTGAAAACCGGATCAGACTCTTTTTCCCCGATGCAGATGTCGATGATCCGGCCGTCTTTCTTGGCCACTACGCCATGCAGCGCCAGCGGTATGGCCAGCCACTGGTATTTCTTGATCCCTCCGTAATAATGGGTCTTAAACATAGCCATGCCATCTGCTTCGTAGGCGGGATGCGGTTTGAGGTCCAGACGCGGGGAATCAATATGCGAAACCACCATGTTCACACCTTTATCCAGCGGCTCCTGTCCAATCACCACCAGGGCAGCTGCTTTGGACTTAAATTTGATCATCAATTTATCCCCGGGTTGGAAGTTTTTAACCTGATCGAGTTCCTTAAAACCTTGGCTGCCGGCCGCTTCACTTATATAGGCAACTGCCTCGCGTTCGGTTTTTACCCGGTTGAGAAAATCAATATAGCCAGCGTTGAATTTTTCGCTGGCTTTTATATCGCTGGTGCTCATTTGGCTCCAGCTATCCTGAGGTTTCTTTTTGGATTTTTCGGCCATAAATTATTCTCCCTTCAAACTTGTATTGGTTATTCCTAATTTCTCAATCCGACTGGCAATCTATACACCCAACCCCAGAAGTTTTTCCAGGCTGGTAAATACAATATTCAAATATGGGACCAACCAGGATTGATCAATAACGGATCCTGCTTTCATCAAGCCTTTGATCCCCAGAGCTGCACCGCTTTGGATGAAAGGATATGAAATTCCCAGCACGACTGCCATGATCAGCAGATCTTTGCCCGCCATCAGTCCCGCTCCAGCCAGACGATCGACTCCACCCAAAATACCATGCCGAAAAGGAGACTGCAATATTTTCCATACTATCTGCAAGCCTTTACTGATTATTATATACAGCACCAGAAAAGACAGGGCCGCCAAAATCATCTGTGCAGTTGAGGCCAGCTTATCCTGTACAAATGGCATGGTTTGCAGCACGGGCAAAATTTTTCCCAGCGGAGATCCGCCCAGCGCGGGTTGGGGTAATCTTTCCGCCATAGCTTGCACCAGCATGGTCTGCAGGCCAAATTCTTTTTCCAGGAACAAAGCCAGATCATTGCGGTAAATTATAGCACCTGCTAATGCCGCCAAACTGCTGACCAAGCCTCCCACAACGGCCAGACTGCCGCGGAAAAAACCGACCAAGGCACTGATGCCCAGCCAGGCCAGGAGTAGATAATCCAGACTGTTCATTATATCTCCTCGTTGACGAAATATTAACAACGATACTGATATTAGGCCCTTGGTTATCTTTTAGATTAGCATATTTTATTGATCTGCTGTTAAAATATCATTTGAGGAGAATGGCTGCATCTTCGGGAAGGCAAATAAAAGTATATAAATATGCCGGCAAATACAAGAGGTATATTTATTCCCTCAACCAGCTAAACTACTTAAAAAAGGGGGAATACTAAAATGGCCTTGCTGGGAAATCCTTTTATAGCCAATGTTTCCAAGCAGATGAATGTTCAGGAGCTGTTGCAGGCTTTGCGTGCCGATATCGCCGGTGAATGGGAAGCTATTATCGGTTATGAGGCACATGCCATGGCAACCGATGATGAACGAATCAAAAAAGTCCTCTATCATATTGCCAACGAAGAAAGGCAACATGTGGGTGAACTTCAGCAATTACTATCTATGCTAAATCCCGGAGAAGCTGATCATATGCTGAAGGGACATCAGGCGGTTCAGCAACAGCAAACCCAGAATTTCCAGGCACCCATGCAGTAATTGTCAAACTAATAATGTAAAACGGAAAGCTCAGGCTGTTTGCAGAAGTGATCAACTTTTGCCGACAGCCTTTTTTATTCGTGCCAGAAGGCGGGAACAAATAAAACCAGGAAAGGATAAATCTCCAGACGTCCGATCAACATTTCCAGGATCAATACATATTTACCAACCGCCGGAATGAAGCTGAAATTTTGGGTGGGGCCGACCAAACCAAAACCCGGTCCGATATTGCCAAGGCAGGTGGCCGAAGCGGTCAGGCTGCTGACAAAATCCAACCCCAGCGTGCTGATAATGATCATTCCTATTACCAAAATCAATATATATAAGAAGAAAAATTGCTGCACATTGATAATCAAATCTTCGTTCAAAACCTTGCCGCCAAAGCGCAGCGGCATAACCGCCTTGGGATGAACCATTTTCCTGAGCTCGATCAGCGAGCGCCGCAGGATGATCAAGTAACGGCCCGGTTTAATGCTTCCGGACGTTGACCCGGCACAACCGCCGACAAACATCATCAGCAGCAGAACTGCTCCGGCCAGCGGCGGCCATAGGTTATAATCAACCGTGGCATATCCGGTGGTGGTTAGGATGGATACCACCTGGAAACAGGCGATCCTGAATTTTTCTTCCCAGACTGCCAATGAACCACCCCCACCATGATTTAAATCCAGCGCGATTAAAAATGCCGCCACAAAAATGATGGTCAGATAAAACTTGAATTCGGTATTTTTCAGATAACCGGCCAAACTGCGTTTTTTAAAAGCCAGGAAATGCAAGGCGAAATTGGTTCCGGCAACGATCATAAAGAATGTAACTGCCCATTGCAGCCAAGGATTGTGGTAAAAGCCAATACTGGCATTTTTGGTGGAGAAGCCTCCGGTAGCCATGGTTGCAAAACCATGACATAACGCATCAAAAAATTCCATACCCAGCGCATAGAAGGTTATTATGCATATAAGGCTGATAACCACATAGGTCTTCCAAAGACTGCGTGCGGTCTCGCGAATACGGGGACTGATCTTGTCGGAAACCGGCCCGGGTACTTCAGCCTTGAATAATTGATTGGCCCGTACCCCGATATTGGAGATCAGGGCTATAAAAAGGGCGATGATTCCAATCCCCCCCAGCCATTGGGTAAGGCTTCGCCAAAAAAGCACCGCCCGGGGGCATGCTTCCACGTCAGTAAAAACCGAAGCACCGGTGGTGGTAAAACCCGACATGGATTCAAACCAGGCGTCGGCAAATGAATCAAGGACCCCGGTGGTCAAAAATGGCAGCGCACCAAATATCGAAGCTACCAGCCAACCCAGCGTCACCACGGCAAAACTTTCTTTAAAATTAATGGAATCTTTATTTCCGAACCCTAAAGTCAGCAGCAGCCCGCTAATAATCGTCAGCGCCGCGGCCAACAAGATGCCCTTGACAACAGCCTCCTCGTCATTACCCACCCAAAATAGACAGGTTAACATGGCGATGCCAATGATAAATATAATTTTACCCAGTGCATTGAGGATGAGCTTGGCCCGGATCATTTATTTATGCCCCCCGTTAAGAAACAGTTTCTCGATTTTATGAATACTCTTGGGCAGGGCAAATACCATCAAACGGTCATAGGGATTAATGATAAAATTACCATCAGGTATAATAACCCGGTCTTCACGCATAACCGCACCGATAACCGAGCCATTGGGAATGTTAAGATTTTTTAATTTCTTGCCGCTGGCAGCCGCCCCGCCGGGTTGAACCATTAATTCCAGCATCTCCGCCCGTTCCTCGCCTACCAGGGTTATGGAGATTATATCTCCGGAGCGAATATATTTCAAAATTGCTCCTGCGGTTATCAGCCGCGGACTTACGATAGCGTCTATACCGATTTGTTCAACCAGGGGCATAACGTCGGTGCGTTTTATCTGACAGGCCGTCTTTTTTACGCCCAGATTCTGTGCAATCAGGCAGCAGAGCAGATTCACCTTGTCATCATCGGTAACGGCTACAAACATGTCTGAATGGCCGATATTTTCTTGATCCAATACTTCGTAGTCGCCGCCGTCCCCGTGTATAACCAGGGTATGTTTTAACTTCTGCGCAATCTGCCGGGCTCGGGATAAATCCTTTTCAATAATTTTAATGCCGATGAGCGGCCGGCTCGCTTCCAGCATTTGGGCCAGATAGCAACCGGTGCGGCCGCCGCCCAATATGGTTACATGTTCAATTTTACGGGAATGAAAGCCCAGTGCTTTCTCAACTTCCGGTATATCAGAGATCCGGGCAATGATATTAATGCGGTCTTGGGTACGAAAAATATCTTCCCCGCTCGGCACCAACATTTTATGATCACGAGCAATTGCTACAATATTAAACGGGGTCGAACTATCCAGTTCTTTCAGTTTTTTACCCTTGATGGGCGAATCATCATCGATTTCCAGTTCAATCAGCTGTACCTTGCCGTCGGCATAATACTCAACACTGAGGGCTTCAGGGTTTTTTACGATTTTATATATTTCCTTGGCCGTAACTCTTTCCGGGTTGATAAACAGATTAATCCCCAGCGTCTCGTTGAGAGAAAATCCCTTGACTTCAAGGTACTCCGGGTTACGAACCCGGGCCACGGTCGTTTTTACTCCGTATTTTTTAGCCAGCAGACAGGCGATCATATTCAGTTCATCATATTCCGTCACCGCAATAAGCATATCTGCACTGCGTACACCGGCATCCTCCAGTACGGAAGTAGAAGAACCGCTGCCGTAAACAACCTGCACATCCAGCGTATCCTCCAACAGCTGCTTTCGTTCCTGGGATTGTTCAATAATTACTACATCGTTACCTTCATCTGATAGCAACTGTGCCATACTGAAACCGACTTTGCCTGCCCCGATAACAATTACATTCATATACAACCACCCGCATTAATAGTAAATAGGTCTAATGACTTGACCAGCCTGTTTTAACATTCCCGTTAACATACTGATTATATCCATTAAGACAGTAATTTTAAATAATTTGTGAACAAAAACTCATAGATTTATTTCCTCATATTTGCAATTCCTGGCAAAGAATAAGATAATTAATATATACAGCCATTGGGAATAAAAAAGTTTTGGCTGTATACGGCTGTCAGCTACAAAATATTGATGCTGTTCAATAAAGATATTGCTTCCATTGACCGTAAGTAAATAGCTTTAAAGTCAATCCCAGTCGCATTTTTTTAACCCCAACGTTTTCTATTTTTGCTATTTTGTTTATAAAAGTACTATACAGAATTGAAAGAACGGGCTATCATTAACGTAAAGATTCTGATTGTCTGACAATCGGAAACGTTAATACTAAAGGAGGATGTAGGAATGGAGTACAAGACACTCATCGTTACCAAGGAAGATTGGTTGGCCACTGTCATGTTCAACCGTCCGGAAGCCATGAACGCTTCCAATCAGCAGTCCATTGCCGACCTGACTGCGGCAATTGCTGACATTGAAGCTGATGATAATATCCTGGCGGTTATTATGACTGGCGGCGAAAACATTTTTGCAGCCGGCGGAGACATCAAGTATTTTTCTGAAGCCGGTCACCTGGAAATGGAGGCCTTTATTGCCAAATGTCATGCGGTTCATGACAGAATGGCAGCTTCTGCCAAACCTTACATTGCTGCTATCGGCGGATTGGCACTGGGCGGAGGCTGTGAAATGGCCCTGGCTTGCGACATCAGAATCGCCGGTGAAAACGCAATTTTCGGATTACCGGAAATTAATATCGGCATCATCCCCGGCGCTGGCGGAACTCAGCGTTTACCGCGTGTAGTTGGTTCCGGCTGGGCCAGACACCTCATCCTGACCGGTGACATGATTGACGCCAAAACCGCTTTCAAAATCGGCCTGGTTACCAAAGTAGTTCCGGTTGACCAGCTTTTGGCAGAAGCCAAGAAAGTAGCCAAAGGATTGGCCCGCAAGAGCCCCATGGGCATCCGCAGCGCGAAGAAATGTATTGCCATGAGTGAAACCTGCGATATGCCTTCCGCATTGGCATATGAGCAAAAAGCCTGGGCATTCCTTTTCTCCGGTTCCGACAGAGCCGAAGGAATGAAAGCATTCCTGGAAAAGAGAAGACCCAATTACATTAACAAATAGTAAAACCTCAGCGTAGAGCCTGAACGTTATTCGTTTGAGCAAATTTAAAGGGCGACAGCCGCAAACTTGGCTGCCGCCCTTTTTGTCATCAAGAAGCAAAAAGAACCTCAGACTGCTTGTAAATGAATGACTTAAAAATGCATATAAAAAAACCGGTTCCTCTTTGGTTTTTGAAGTACCGGTGTAAACTCTTGCTTAATATGGCGGAGGCGTGTGAGAATCGAACTCACCCACCGCAGGATCACTGCGGCGCAAACTGGATTTGAAGTCCAGGCGACCCACCAGGACCGATCCGCCTCCATGAATTTATATTTTGTTTTTGCTTCTCGCTAGAAGAGTATATTATCCTTTGCGAAAAAAGTCAAACCCTCCCTACGCAAGTTCCGGCAGACAGAAACGGCTGACAAAAGTGTAACTACTGATACAACCATTCTTACCTGGTAAGTTCCCGCCAAAAAAGGGCTGGCCCTGAGCAGCTCCTGCTGCAAACAAGCATTACGCCGGTCGTTTAAAGCCTGCCCCTTTCCAGCCTGCGGATATTTTATTCCGGATGGGTAATTATAACTGATTCCACTTCGTGACCGCGGTCTTTTAATGCTTCCACCACATCCTGGCAGTCCAATTCTTCGATTCTGATCACCATTTTATATTTGTTTTTCTTTTTGTCAAAGAAAACTACGGTGTTGACAATGTTTTTCCCTTTTTCGGCAATCATACCGGTGATGCCGGCTATCGTACCGGGACGGTCGGAGGTGTAAAAGTCGATCCGGGTATGGGGACGAGTAACGCCCAGGATATCGATAAAGGCATCAAAAATATCGGTTTCGGTGATGATCCCTACTAATTTTTCATCATCATCAATAACCGGTAAACCACTGACTTTATATTCCCGCATCAGCCGGGCAGCGGTTTCGACATAATTTTCCGGACCGATGGTAACAAGTTTTTGCCTTTTGGGCATGACATCCCTGATCTTGGTTTTGGCCAGCAAATAGTTGAGTTCATGAATACTCAGTGTGGTTGCCATTGAAGGGGTTGCCTGGTTCAGGTCAGTTATGGTAACGATGCCAACCACTTTGCCTTTATCCACTACCGGCAGGCGGCGGATACTGTTCTCTTTCATCAAGGAAAAGGCTTCGGTGACGCTGGAATCCAAACCTACAGTTTTGGGACTTTCTGACATCCGATTTTTTACCTTCATGATTAACTCCCCCTTATGATTTTTTTCAAGATTGTCCTTTTGTAATTAGCCGCCCAGGTAAGCTTTTCTGACTTCCTCGCTCTTCATAAGCTGTTCGGCACTTCCTTGCAGTACAATCTCTCCGGTTTCTATTACATATGCTTTATCGGCTACAGATAATGCCATGTTGGCATTCTGTTCCACCAGTAAAATCGTGGTTCCGCGAGCATTTATATCTTTAATGATCTCAAATATTTCTTTGACCAACAGCGGTGCCAGACCCATCGAGGGCTCATCCATCAGCATCAGTTCCGGTCGGGCCATGAGCGCCCGGCCAATAGCAAGCATCTGCTGTTCACCTCCGCTGAGTGTACCGGCCAGTTGTTTGCGTCTTTCCTGCAAACGAGGAAAGCGGTTAAAAACATTTTCCATATCTTTCAGGATTTCTTTTTTATCTTTGCGCAAATATGCACCCATTTCCAGATTCTCCAAGACCGTCATGGTGGGGAAAATACGCCGGCCTTCAGGAACCTGCGATATGCCCAGACTAACTATCTTCTCGGGAGCAACTTTGGTTATATCGCTGCCTTTATATTTTATCGAGCCGCTTTTGGGTCTTAAAATGCCGGAAATAGTTTTCAGCGTAGTGGTCTTGCCGGCACCGTTGGCACCAATGAGGGTAACGATCGTTCCCTGCTCCACTTCCAGTGACATTTTTTTGAGGGCGTGAATTGCACCGTAATATACATCGATTTCATTAACTTTTAGCACTATTCTACCTCCTCTCCCAAATAGGCCTCGATAACCTTTTTGTTGTTTCTGATTTCTTCGGGCAGACCTTCGGCAATTATACTGCCGTAATCAAGCACGTAAATCCGCTCGCAGACGCCCATAACCAGTGACATGTCATGCTCAATGAGAAGGATCGATAAATCAAAATCACTTCTTATCCATTCAATCATTTCCATCAGCTCTTTGGTTTCAAACGGATTCATGCCGGCAGCCGGTTCATCCAATATCAACAGGATTGGCTTAGTGGCCAGCGCCCGGGCGATTTCAAGCCTGCGCTGCTCTCCGTAGGGCAAGTTCCTGGCCAGTTCATCTTTTTTATCAGCCAATTTAAAAATTTCCAAGTATTGCATAGCCTGCTGCTCAATCACTTCTTCACCTTTAAAGAAATTTGGTGTCCTTAAAATAGTAGTCAGCAATCCGTAGGGCACGTCCTTGTGTGCGGCTATCTTGACATTGTCCAATACCGACAGATCATTGAAAAGGCGTATGTTTTGAAATGTCCTGGCAATCCCGCGGGCGCAGATGGTATAGGGCGGCAGCCCCTCGACGTTTTTTTCATTGAATAGAATGCTTCCTTTATCGGGTTTATATACGCCGGTGATAAGATTAAACACGGTGGTCTTGCCGGCGCCGTTTGGTCCGATAAGTCCTACCAGCTCACCTTTTTCAAGACAGAAGTTAAAATTATTCACCGCGCTCAGCCCGCCAAAAGACTTATTTAAATTTTGAATTTCCAATAGGCTCATTTTCGTCCACTCCAAATCTTTCCGAACGTCTGTCGGCTCAGTTCCTTATTTCCCATTAAGCCCTGCGGCCGGTATATCATCACAATGATCAGGATCAGCGCGTATAAAATCATTCTGATGGCGGGGAATGACTGCAAAACCGCGGTCAAGGCGGTTATGAATACCGCTGCAATAATGGCACCGGTGGTACTGCCCAGTCCGCCCAGAACAACCATGACCAAAATATCAAATGATTTCAGGAAGTTGAACGTCTCCGGTTTGATAATATAAAAGAAATGGGCATATAATGCTCCGGCCAGACCGGCAAACATGGCGCCGATAACAAAAGCCAGCACCTTGTAGGCGGTGGTATTAATCCCCATCAGTTCCGAGGCGATTTCATCTTCCCGGACTGAAATTATAGCCCGGCCATAGCTAGAATTGATCAGGTTGACGATTACTACAATCGTTAAAATAGTTGCACCAAAAAGCCAGGGCCAGGTGGTCATTTTGGTAATTCCAAGTATCCCGGCAGGCCCGTTTACATAGTCAATGTTTTGTAATATGACGCGAATGATTTCTCCAAATGCAAGCGTAGCAATGGCCAGATAATCGCCTTTCAGCCGCAGCGTAGGAACACCGATGATAAATCCGGCCAGGGCTGATATTATACAGGCCGCCAGTAACCCTATTATAAAAGGTTGTCCCATCATATTGGTAAAAATTACGCTGGAATAGGCACCGACTGCCATAAAACCAGCATGTCCCAGTGATAGCTGTCCGGTAAAACCGTTGATTAAATTCAGGCTGACGGACAGAATGATATTAATGCACATCGACGTTAAATTTATCTGATAATACTGATTCAGCAGCCCCGTAGTAATCAAATACTGCACCAAGGTGAACAAGGCAGCTAATATAAGTACTTCCCCACAAAATTTAGCCCAGTTGTTTTTGTATGTCTGCATTATTCTCACCTACACTTTTTCGCCGGTATCTTTGCCAAAGAGACCGGTTGGCTTGATCAGAAGAATCAGGATTAGCACGCCGAAAGCTACTGCGTCCCGATAAAGGCTGTTGCCATAGCCGCTGACCATGGTCTCCAGCAATCCCATTATAAATCCGCCGGCCATAGCGCCGGGGATAATGCCGATACCACCGAGTACAGCTGCTACAAATGCTTTCAGTCCGGGTATAATACCCGTCAGGGGGTTTACCGTACTATAATAAACACCGTACATTACGCCTGCTGCTGCCGCCAGAGCTGAACCAATAGCAAACGTAATGGAAATGGTTTTGTCAACGCTAATGCCCATGAGGACTGCCGCTTCCTGATCCAGCGAAACTGCCCGCATGGCTTTTCCGGTTTTAGTCCATTTAATTATATATTGGAGAATCAGCATCAGTACGACGGCTGAAACGATAACAAAGACATCTTTATTCAGAATGGACAGGCCCGCAACATTGTAAGCTTTGATGGGGAAGGCAGATTCGGGGAAAACTCTCTGTGACGGACCCAATAAGAATATCGTTATGTATTCGAGAAATAGCGATACCCCAATGGCGGTAATCAATGCTGCGATTCGGGTCGAATTGCGCAGCGGACGATAAGCCACTTTTTCTATCAGTACTCCCAGGATCGCACAAATCAACATGGCAGCTACCATGGCTACAATTATGTTGGTCCCAAAAAGTGTAAGGGAAAAAAACCCCACGAAAGCGCCCACCATCATAATATCTCCGTGGGCGAAATTGATCAGTTTGATGATACCATAAACCATCGTATATCCTAGTGCGATCAGTGCATAAATCGCGCCCAGTGACAGACCGTTGATCATTTGTTGTATAAATTCCAGCAAAATTGACACTTCCTCCTGCTGTCAAAGAGGAAGAGAGGAGCGTTCCCTCTCTTCCTCGGCAGCGCTTGTTACGGTTGGATCCTGGTGTTCATTACCTGGGCTCCGTCTTTGAATTCAATGATTACGCCAGCTTTGATCGGATTATGCTTGTCGTCGATACTCATTTTACCGGTAATACCTTCAAAATCTTTGATTTTGGCCAGTGCGGCTGCCAGTTTGACAGGATCTGCAGCCTGGGCATCTTTCAGACCTTGTGCCATGAGCTGTACGGAATCATAGCCCAGTGCGGCAAAGGCATCCGGATCTTTCTTGTATTTGGCTTTGTAAGCTTCAACAAATTTGACGATCTTGGGATCTTTGTCCTGGGAAGAATAATGATTGGTAAAGAAGGTGTTGTTCAGGGCTGCGCCACCGGCAACACTTACCATGTCAGGTGAATCCCAGCCGTCGCCGCCGCCTATGGGAGCAGTGATACCCAGCTCACGGGCCTGCTTGATTAAGGGAGCAACTTCCTGGTAATAACCAGGGACATAGATGAAATCAGGATTGAGGCCTTTGATTTTAGTAAGAGCTGCTCTGAAATCACGATCGTCTTTTACAAAACCTTCTTCAGCAATAATTGTGCCGCCTTTTTCGGTAAAGGTCTTTTTAAAGTATTCTTTCAGGCCTTTAGCGTAATCACTGGAAGAATCGCCATAGATAACGGCATTTTTGGCTTTCAGGTTGTCAGCGGCAAACTGTGCCATCAAGGTACCCTGGAAAGGATCTATGAAACAAACCCGGAAAATATATTCTCTGGTTGCTCCGGTTTTGTCGTCCACGGTTACATTGGATGCAGTTGCTGCAGGGGCAATCAGCGGGATTTTATTGTCCATCATAACCGGGGTGCTGCCGGCTACGTCACCGCTGGTCAGCGGTCCGATCTGGGCGACGATTTTCTCCCCTACCAGCGACGCACTTACGCTCATGGCTTCATCAACAATTGACTTGCAGTCTTTTTCAATGGGGTTCAGTTGCATGCCGAGGACTCCGCCGGCAGCATTTATCTGTTCGATGGCCAGAATGGCTCCGTCTCTTGCGTTGGTGCCGTAACTGGCAACTCCGCCGGACAACTCAACATTGATGCCTACGTTGATTTTTTCGGTGTCTCCCTTGCTTCCTCCGCAGCCGGCCACGATAGTAAGCATAAATACCATCATCACCAGAGCCGCCAGTTTCTTTCTACTGTTCTTTTTCATCCTCTTCCTCCTCTTTCTTCCTTTTATTATCACTATCACGGCCGACCGTGAAAGTTTCTTCTATATACCCGTCCCGCTGCATTTATTTTCGACAGCAATGCTAAGCGATACATTAATTAATTGTTTCAAAAAATTTTAGTACTTTACCATCATTTATACAACTCTAAATATAAAAAAAAACGGGGTTTAAACGAATATTTATAATTCCAACATGATATATCCTGTATTATACACTAACTGTTGTTTAAGTATCATGTCTGATTCGGCAAAAACGGCAAATCTTCCTTCTATTCTTACGGGAATTTTTTATTTCAGAGCATATTTTACAATGGGAATTTCCTCCGACCTGCTGGTCAGGAAATTTAATCTCTTCCCTGTCGTACTAAATTCATAGCCAAATCCGTTATTAATGACGTTACCCCAGCATGAATTCGCGGGTAATCATCATTTTTCAAGCTTTTATGCGCATATCGCCAACTCTTCTGGTAAATCGAATCCTATCATAATATTCTAGCAAAGGAAGTGCATACTTTCGAGAGGTATTAAAAATATCCCGGGCGGTTGCCAATGAAAGTTCCTTTTCCCGGGAAAAATATTCCGTCAGCAATTCCTTGCCCTTTTCTATTGCAGCCACGGAAAAGTATATGCTATCGCTGATTTTAAATAAGAATCCGTTATCAATTAAATAAGAAATAATTTCATTCAAATCGGCTTCATTCAGGCCCTTTACGGCCTCAATTTCTTCCCAGGCGGGAGGACTAAATTCATTTTCCTGAAATTTATGCTTGATTTCCGCGATAATTATTTTTTCTTTCTCACCTGGATGAGCTGCATAATTGGGCAGGGTGATGAGTTTGTTCTGACTTTGCAACACACCGTTGTCCTCAAAATATTTCAGCAACCCGGTAAAGACTTTAGGATTTAATTTATTGAACCAGCGGCTGCGCATATCTTCTTTGGGATATCCCTGGCGCAGCGGATATTTCTGCAGGTATTCGCTAATGGTGGTGGTCATGGTTTTGCCCATGGCCTGTACCGCCTGGGCGCCGAAATAATAAGTCCCCTTGCCGCTGGTATCGATTATTTTTTCATCATCCAGCAGCTGCTGGACTTCGTCTTCGATACTGGCTTCACTGCTGCCGGTGCGGCGCGCTATTTCCTGTACCGTTAGCGGCTCTATCCCTGCTGCTTCCAGTTCATGCAGCACCAGATCATAAAGGCTGCCTTCCTCCTTGACCATCAGATCATTCAGGACGTCTTCCTTAAAACGCTTCTGACGGGGCGCGTTGGGATCGATAATGGTCCCCCCGCCGATCGTATTTACCGGGGAATAATAGCGGATCACAAAAGGATCTCCCTTATAGGCAACCACCTGTTTTTCCATAACGATTTGCGCATAAGCTTCGTCTCCGGGCAGAAGTTCATCCCGATCCAGCAGCACGATTCGCCCCAGAGTTTCATCCGTACCCAGATGAAATCTGATTCGGTTCCAGTTTTTAAGTGTGCGCGGACTGCTGGAGAGCAATCGCAAGCGTGCATTGATCCGATAACTGGGCTCCAGATAGCCGCTGCTGGCTAGCAGATAGCCTCTTTTAATATCCTGTATATCGATGCCCTGCAGATTAACGGCTACCCTCTGCCCGGCATAAGCGGTGGAGACTTTTTCATTATGCACCTGCAGCGTCCTGACTTTGACCATGCGCTGCACCGGCATCAGTTCCAGGCTTTCGCCCACGTTGATCTGGCCTGACCATAACGTCCCGGTCACCACAGTACCAAAACCGGATATACTGAAAACCCGGTCGATAGGCAGCCGCGCCTGACCAAAAACCGGTTTTTCCTCGACTTCAGAGGCTACCTTCTCAATCGTCTGCAGCAGTTCCTGGATTCCATCTCCGGTCACTGCGGAAACTGCTATAATCGGACAGCCTTTTAATATGCTTTTGTCAGCATATTCTCTTGCTTCTTCTTCAACCATCATCAGCCATTCTTCGTCCACCATATCTTTTTTGGTGATGACAACAATGCCCTTGTCTACTCCCAGCAGCTCAATAATGTCCATATGTTCACGTGTCTGCGGCATCACCCCTTCATCGGCGGCAATCGTAAACAGAACCATGTCGATACCGAAGGCCCCGGCCAGCATATGGCGGATAAATCTTTCATGACCGGGAACGTCTACGATAGCTGCTTTCTGTCCACTGGGCAGATTAAAGGGTGCAAACCCCAATTCAATCGATATGCCCCTTTGTCTTTCTTCTTTCAGCCGGTCGGTTTCGATTCCGGTTAAAGCTCTAACCAGCGTGGTCTTGCCATGATCGATATGTCCGGCCGTACCAATTATAAGTCTTTTCATATTTATCCCTCCGGAAATGGCGGCAATTTATCTTAGTACCTGGGCCAGCTGCCGGATAACCTCTTCCTCGTCCCCGGGCAGCAGCGTACGTACACTAATTAACATGGAATCTTCCTGCTTGCGGGTCAACAAGGCCGGTTCCATCAGCCGCAATTCTCTAGCGGCCTTATCCAGGCTCTTGCCGCTAAAGGCCAGGGAAACTCCGAAACCGGGCAGACGATAAGTAGGATAAGCTCCGCCGCCTACCATGTCTTCCAGTGCAACCACTGCCAGTTTGCACCGCTGTGCATTACCGGTCAGCTTTGGCGCCAATTTTTCTTTGAGCTGTTCTGCTTTTTCCCTAAGCTGCTCGGGGTGCATCGTCAGCATTTTGATGACCGGTACATTTTGTCGGGGATTTCCGCACAGGTATTCCAGCAGTGTCCCTTCCAAAGCGGCAATGGTGAGTTTGTCCACCCGCAAGGCACGGGTAAGCTGATTTTTTTTCATTTGTTCGATATATTTTTTCCGGCCGAGTATTATTCCCGCTTGAGGCCCGCCCAGCAATTTGTCCCCGCTGAAGGTTACAATATCGGCTCCGGTTTTGATACTGGCCTGAACCGTCGGTTCATCCTGTAATCCCCAGTCGACCAGATCAACCAGGATGCCGCTGCCCAGATCATGCATTACCGGAATATTCCTGGCCTGTCCCATTTCAGCTAGATCAGTTAATCCTACTTCCTCACTGAAGCCCATGATTTTATAATTGGACGTATGAGCGGAAAATAAAAGTGCAGTTTCTTCATTAATGGCTGCTTCATAATCTTTAAGGTAAGTACGGTTGGTGGTGCCGACCTCAACCAATCTGGCTCCACTGGCTTTCATTACTTCGGGAATGCGAAAAGCCCCGCCGATTTCAATCAGTTGTCCCCGGGATACAATCACTTCCCGGCCTTGCGCTATAGTTGACAATCCCAGTAAAACTGCGGCAGCGTTGTTGTTCACAACTAGCGCCCCTTCCGCACCGGTCAGCCGGGTTAGCAAATCCTCCACATGATCGTAACGGGAACCTCTAACCCCTTCATCCAGGTCAAACTCGAGATTGTTATATTTTTGCGCCGCCGCCTGCATATATTGAAACGCCTGGTCGGAGAGCGGCGCCCTGCCCAGATTGGTATGCAGCACCACTCCCGTCGCGTTTATAACCCGTTTCAGGCTGCCGCTGACAGCAGTGCTCAAGATCTTATCGGCTCTATGCAAAATTAAATTGCTGATCTGTTCTTTGTCATAAGTCTGCTTGGATTTGCGCAGTTCCTCGCGCAATTCGTTGACCGCCTGGCGCAGTACATCAACAATAAATTCGCGCCGGTATACGGATAGTTTGCTCTGTATCTCCGGCCGGGCCAGCAGATCATCGATCGACGGAATATTTCTCAGATTAGCCATCAGAGGATTCCTCCCCAAGTTAATTCTATAGTTTTATCAAGTTTATCACGGTAACGGTCAATTGTATATTATCTGCAAAGATTCCTGTCCATAACATTCCCGTCGGGATAATATTTATTTCTTGGGCAGGAATATTAGCTCTGCTTTATCAGTCGGGTTTTGAGGAAGTTGTAAGTTAGGGCGATCAAGATGAGGATACCCAGCAGGCCGAAAATTGGATAAACGCGGTTGACCAGACTGGAAAAACTCTGGGTGGCTACCGGCAGGGCCAATGTCATGCAGATGATCAGGCCAACTACATAGTTGATACCGGTAAATTGGGCAAACCGCTGCGCGAACCCATAAGCATTGGCGATGGCAGTAGTCAGGATACCAACCCATAAAACCAGCGTATAGACATATTTGGCCAACACCGAAACATTTCCGGTAATATAAAGCATCGGTACCTGATAATGAATTACGGACGGCATGAATTTGGATAGTGCGGTATAATTCAGCAGTACCAGCAGTCCCAGCACCAGCCCTCCGTAAACGGCCCCCTGGATCCCTTCCTGGCTGTTACTGACGCTCTGATACTCCGTAAGCACGACCATGGCCAAGGAAAAATTATAGGCCACATAGAGCAGGCTTGATAACACCCAGGCGTTTTTACCGGAGGAATGGATATAGGTAGTGCTGAAGGTACTCTGGACTTCGCCGACAAACAAGGCGATATACCCGGATATGATCAGCAGCAGCACGATTTTTAACGGCACCAGCAGATTGTAGGAAAAAACCAGGCTCTTTTTTCCTGCAGCCAGGGCGATGATGACAGCTATATAAGCCAGCAGGATACCTGCGTACTTGGACAAATACAAGTGCTCATAGAAAACCGCTCCGCTGGCGGAAAGCATGGTGCTAAGTCCCATGAACAAAAATATCGCCAGCATAAAATCAACGATTTTTCCCCAGCGCTTACCGAACAAATAGTCCAGCATATTTTGATAGTTGCTTATCTTTTGCCGGTGTGCCATATACAGCAGCATCCCCCCGAAAAAAGCAAACAGGAAGGTCGACAGAACGGTTCCTGCCGCTCCTTTGTTCCCGTAACTGACAAAGAACTGTACGATTTCCTGTCCGGAGGCAAAGCCGGCCCCGATTACCGCACCCAGATATCCCATGGCTATTACCAGCTGTTTTTTAATGTAGGTCACCTGCCCTTTTTTAGTATTTAGCCCCGGCAACAGCATAAAAAGCCTTTAAATTGGCAAAAGTAAATATAAATATTTTTTTGGGGGTTGCGATGAATATTTTTACACCTGATTTGGAAAATCAGTTCTCCTGCCATTTTGAGGATTCGGCCTGTTTCAGCCATATAAAAAACATGGTTTATACCCATTTCATTAATATGAATCCCCTTTTCGAAAAAGACATCGTATATATATGCATCGGAACCGACCGGGCTACTGGCGACTGTCTGGGGCCAATGGTCGGCACCCGTCTGCAATCCACCTCCCTGCACCCGCATGTATATGGAACACTGGAGCAGCCGGTTCATGCTGCCAATCTTTTGGATTTTATCCGCCAAATTGCCGGCCGTTATAAAAACCCTCTGACGGTGGCCATTGATGCCAGCCTCGGTAACTCCAGCCGGATCGGCTTTATAAATGTAAAAAAGGGCGGTCTTAAACCGGGTACGGCCTTAAACAAAGATCTGCCGGAAGTGGGAGATTTCCATATTTCCGGAGTCGTTAACGTGGGCGGATATCTCGAGCAGATGGTATTGCAGAATACTCGTCTCTTTCTGGTTTACCGCATGGCCGAAGTGATTGCCCGCAGCATCCTGGTGGCCCATCTGAATTTTGAGAATGACAAAAATAAACAATTAATCTATGCAAATCAGTAAATTGAGGGTTTTGCATAATTCAAAAAATCATGCCATACTGTCACTCTGAGCGAGCAGCGGCGATGCCCTATGGCATCTAGTGCCGAACGCAATAAGAAGGCAAGCGCAGCTTAAGCGTCGGTGAGTATCGTAAGTGCCGCAGATCCTTAACATCCTGCCTGAAAGCCAATCCTCTGGGATTGCTGACTTTTTATGTGGGTGGATATAGTCCACTGGTCTAAATGCAACCCTAATGGTTATAATGAAAAAGGATAAACCCGCAGTAGATTAAGCTGCCGTTTATCCAAAGGGTGAAGCCAGAATGAAGGGTATAAATATTGGGGGGGCAGGAGAGGTTGTCAATGCACTTTATTTATCTGGATTGTTTTTCCGGAATCTCAGGCGATATGCTGATTGGAGCACTGTTGGACGGGGGGGCTTCCCTGGCGTTTTTGCAGGATGGGATCGACACGTTAAAGCTGGAGGTCAGACTCACTGCTGAAAAAAAGGTTCTGCAGGGTATCAGCTGCACCGCATTTAAAGTCGAAGCGCCCAACGCACCTCCGCTGCGCCATCTTACCCAGATTGAAGAACTACTCCAGACCAGTTCCCTGCCGGAACAGATAAGAAATGAATCTCTGCATGTTTTTTACAGATTGGCCGAAGCCGAAGCACAGGTACACGGCATCGATGTCTCCCGGGTTCATTTCCATGAAATCGGTGCCATCGATACGATCGTAGACGTGGTCGGTACTTTTTTATGCCTTAATGATCTGGGCATTGAGCAGGTTTTCGCCTCAGCGCTGCCCTGGGCGCAAGGAATGCTTGACATGAGCCATGGCCGTTATCCGTTGCCCGCACCGGCGGTTGCCAGGCTGCTCCAGGGTTACCCCTGTGTGTTTGCAGATGCCAAAATGGAACTGGTAACCCCAACCGGCGCCGCTTTGCTGACTCATCTGGTCAAAAGCCATGCTGCTCCGGCATCTTTTACGCCGCTTGCCATTGGCTATGGAGCCGGCACCAACCTCCGTGATGACAAAGTTCCCAATCTGCTGCGAATAATCCGCGCCCATGCAGATAATGGCGCTGGACAGCGGGAAACGATTGCCGTCCTTGAAACGGAAGTTGATGATTTAAATCCCGAGATTTTCACCCATCTCTACAGCCTTTGCCTGGATCATCCCGATGTGTTGGATATTTTTACCACCCCGGTCTTTATGAAAAAGAATCGTCCCGGCACCTTGATAACTGTTCTGACCACGCCCAATGTCGCCGAAGAAGTTTGTCAGCTATTGATGCGGGAGACGGGTACGCTGGGAGTACGTTACCGCTGCCAGCAAAGACGGGTATTAAAACGCTGCCAGGAAACACTTTCCACCCCCTGGGGATCAGTACGAATTAAAACCTCCCAGGCGGAAAATGGTACGGTTCATAAAAAACCGGAATTCGAAGACTGTCAGACTATTGCCCGTCAAAATAATTTGCCTCTGCGGGAGGTTTACGACATAATTAAGAATTTGCTAACTGATTCCATATTTTAACATCGTGTTAAGAGAAGCGTTCCCGGACAGCTTTTTTCCTTAATATAACGCCAGCCCCCAGGAGGCCTTCCAAGGCCTCTGTTTTATTTTTTTAATAGTTTAACTCATCCCGTTGATAAAAGCGGGTCTGTGGGGTCATGAGCAGCCTATTTGGTGAAAGCCCCTCTGCCATTCCAATGATCCCGGTCGTGTTATAATAAATTATGTCTGCAGCGCTAAGGTCCACTTTATAGAAATTGATGTTTTATTAAAAAGGGGGTTTTTAGATGAAAGAGTTTTTTAACAGTAGCCTTTGGAACACTTTTGTTATGGCCATTTTAGGAGTGGTTGCAATTTTCACACAAGAAATTGTGACCTTTGTTATGTTAGGCTTTATTTTAATCATGCTATCGAATATCTACGATAAACTTGATGATATTTTTAAACAAGCTGAACGTAAATAAATTTTCATTTGAGGCTCCGATGGCTTACCGCCAGTTGCTCGAAAATGTAGCATAAAAAGCTGGACCCCGTCATTGACGGAGCCCAGCTAATAAGTTTTGTCTTTTCATCTATCTGCTTGACAGGGAGCAGTTCATGATTGCCGGGTCAAGGCCTTGGTATTACACTTGGTTTTATTTTTTAAATCATAATAACTAATAATATTTTTTCTCACCAACCGCCATAGCAGTGAGTGATATATTGGTGACCACAGCATAATCAATATTCCAACACTGCTGATCGACCAGTTCGACAATATAGCGGCAGCATCCCGGACAGTCCTCACATTCACAACAGCTAAAGCAGAAGGCATCTGTTTCCAGGAAAATGTCACAATCCGGCGGTTGCGGATGCTGCGGTGCTCCTGCTGATAAGGCATTTCCAACCATGTAATTGGGGAAATGACCTTTTTCAAAGGTCCAATCACCCAGATGGATACTGGCGCCTCCGCAAATTTTACTCAATTTAAAACCCAAATGCAGGAAAAAATCTTCATCAGTGGTCTTAAAAGAAATTAATGCGGAAAAATCGATTTTAATGGCAGCATTTTTCAGCTTTTCAGTATCAAGAACCACGCTTGCCTGTACTTGTGGGCAGCTCACGTAGAATGGCACTGGTCCCGAGCCTTTTACCGTACCGCAATTCAAAATGACTTCCGTCTCTTTGTGCGGCCTCGGATGCGGTTTGCATTCCATTTCCGGCTCGTATATCATCGCATCTTCATAACAACATTTTTCTTTGCTCCTGTTCACTATATACGCCTCCTAATTTATTTATAATTTGCGCCCCCTAACTATCTCCTTTTGTCTGCCTGGTATATATTGGGGAGATAGTTATGGTTTGCCATTTCCTTTATACTTTATTCAATTTCTCCTCAATTGGTGACAAAATGTCATTTCCTGCTAAAAATTTTTTCCGATTTATATCGCAATCAGGGATACATCATCGAGGTGAACAAATCTGCCTGCGCGCTCAGCACAATCAGTGCTGAAACTGATCCGGGCAAATCTTGTTTCCGGAGGCGCTGGAACCCAGGTGGCATTTATAAATAATGTGAATGTTTCATTGGTAAGGCTGTCTTCAGGAACAAGTATCTCCAGCACCGGATTATGCAACCGGTTTCTATTTTGATCCAGAAACTCCATCAATATAAACACGCTTTTGTTACTGCATTTTGTCGCTGCACTAAGGAAGAAATTCAGCTGGTAAAACATTCCCGGGCAAATACCGGGCACATCCTGATAAATGAGTCCGCGAGTGTTTACTGAACCCAAGCGGACCGCGTTATGTCCCTGATGAGGGATATCCCCATACTGCGGTTTGATCGCACCCACTCCGGCATTAATGATCCATCCCAGGAACTGATCCGGTTTATTTTCAAACCCGCCGTTGATTACCAGTTCACCCCGACGGGGGATACAGCTCGGGCAGGGTTCAGGACATTTAGGTTCTTTTGGTTTGGGCGGCGGCGGGGCAGGTTTGCCTTTTTTGCATTCAAGTTTTGGCTGGCTATGCAAACGATTACGGTTATAGATCTTGCTGGTGTTGCAATTATGCAGATTCAAAGTAATGTAAACCGGTTCATATTTTTCTTTTATGGTTTTCTTTGTAGATTTACATTTTTTGCTCGACGGCTTTCTCTTTATCATTTTCCTTGTTTCCCTCCTTTCGCTACTATTGGCAAAAACAAGCAACTATTCGGCTGATTATTTTAATATATGTAAAACCATCCTTCGCTGTTCCGATGTTAATCTATCTTTTGCAGCCCGATGTTCTCCTTAAGCAGCAAAAACCCGTATCCATAGAATACGGGTTAAAGCTTAAAAAGGTTAGCAATGGTCAAGCAAATTTTATACTGGATATATTTTTAATATTTTTATTACTGCGCATAAGCCTGACAACAATATTTTGTTTTTGTTCGGCGCAGCCCTTCTATTACGTAAGAGTTTTTTGCCTTTGTCGGATAGAAAATGTTTCACGTGAAACATTTTCTGTTTTTTATTATCTGTAAAATTTGTGCTCGCATCCCATTATACCGGAATTTGTATTCTGTTTGGGCAAATAAAAGGGGATCGGTTTTATTGTATTATCACCTAAAATTGTTTCACGTGAAACATTTAAGTTTTTTTATCATCAATGTAAACTGCACTAACGCCCCATTATACCGGAATCTTATTCTGTTTGGGCAAATAAAAAGGGACCGGTTTTATTGTAATTATCACCTAAAAATGTTTCACGTGAAACATTTTCTGCTTTTTTATCATCAGTATAAACTGCGCTCAACTTCAATATACCTTGAGTTTTATTCTATTTGACCAATTAAAAAAGTGACAAGTTTTATTGTACCTGTCACCTTAAAATGTTTAATAAGAAAATACCGTTAATGTCATTCTGAACAAAGTGAAGCAACCTTAATTGTGACCTTTAGGTCACATGTGTAGTCCCCGTAGGGGGAATCTCACTGAGATTAGATCCGCTCACCTTAAATGTTTCACGTGAAACATTTTCTGTTTTCAATTATTTGTGTAAACTGCGCTCAACCCTCATTATATCAGGAGTTTTATTCTGTTTGACCAAATAAAAAAATGACAAGTTTTATTTTACCTGTCACTTTAAAATTGTTTCACGTGAAACATTTTCTGTTTTTGAATATAGTCAACGGCCTTAATTTATATTGTCCAGACCGATGATTTCCAGGATTCTTTCCAGATCCTCGTTATTAAAATAAGTTATCTCTATTGTACCACCCTGGCGGCGGCGCTTAAACTCTACCTTGCTGCCCAAATGTTTTTGCAGCCGCTCTTCCAGATCAACTTCCTCTGCGGTTTTGCTCTGCGCTTTGCCGGTATCTTTGTTGTCAAAGCGGATTAGTTCCTCGACCTGGCGCACTGATAGTTTGCCGTCCGCAATACTGCGGGCTGCTTTTATCTGGGCCGCATCACTGTCCAATCTAAGTAAGGCCCGGGCATGCCCGGGAGTAAGTTGTTTGTTTTCCAACAGGGTAATTATTTCCTGCGGCAAACTCAGCAAGCGGATGGTATTGCTGATATGAACTCTGCTCTTGCCGATTTTCTGGGATAAAATATCCTGCCGGTAATCGAATTCCTCAATCATATTTTTATAGGCCAGGGCTTCTTCGATGATGGATAGATCATCCCGCTGCAGATTTTCGATCAGCGAAATTTCTGCTACTTCTGCGTCTCCCATTTCCCGAACCAGTGCCGGCATCGTCTTCAGTCCCGCCATTTTGGCCGCCCGCCAGCGCCGTTCCCCGGCAACGATTTGATAACCCTTGTCAAGCGGACGGAGCAATATCGGCTGCAGAACGCCTCTTTCCCGAATGGACTCGGACAGTTCCTGTAATAGCTGCGGATCAAAGTTTTTGCGGGGCTGATTCTTGCGGGGATGGATTAGTTTAATCTCGATCTCGGCGACCTGTTTTTCCCCGACACTGTGTTCCTCGGAAAACAGTGCATCCAAACCTCTACCTAGACCTCTTTCTGGCTTTGCCACGTTCTATGACCTCCCTGGCTAATTCTTTATATACTTCCGCGCCTCTGGATCGCGGATCATACAAGGCGATCGGTTTGCCATGACTGGGGGCTTCACTCAGTCTTACGTTGCGAGGGATGACCGTGCGGTAAACTTCTTTACGAAAATGGCGTTTTACTTCATCAACCACTTGAATGGAAAGATTGGTGCGTCCATCAAACATGGTGAACAGAATTCCTTCCACATGTAGCCCGGGATTAAGGCGGGCTTTTACCAATTGAACCGTTTCCATCAACTGGCTCAGTCCCTCCAGGGCATAATATTCACACTGCAGGGGAATCAGCACCGATGTTCCAGCCGCCAGTGCGTTAATGGTCAAAAGTCCCAGTGAAGGGGGACAATCCAAAATAATATAATCATAATCATCAACTGCCGGCTGCAGCGCCCTGGCCAGCTCGAACTCCCTACCTTTGCGGTTGGCCAGTTCCACCTCGGCACCGGCCAACTGGATGGTTGCCGGCAGCACCATAAGATTATTTATCTTGGTACGGCAAATAACCTTATTTATCTCCATACCATCGATTAGCAGATTATATACACAATAGGGCAGTTTTTTGCGGTTTATCCCCATACCGCTGCTGGCATTTCCCTGTGGATCACAATCAACTAATAATACCCGGTAACCCTCCAGGGCCAGATAGGCGGCTAAATTAACCGAAGTAGTAGTTTTGCCAACGCCGCCCTTCTGATTTGCCACCGCAATAATTTTTGCCATTAACTGTCCACCTTCCTTGCCTTCACCTTTTAACATTCTACTACCTTTTTAAGAATCCTTCCTTAAATTTTTTGCTTTTCGCTGAAAAGTTTTTCTTAACCCGCAAAAAAATAACCGGAACAACGACTATAATGCCGTTATTCCGGTATCTTTCAACGAATGATAATGGTTTATCTTTTTTAAAAATGTTTCACGTGAAACATTTTCAAAAACTTAAATATCCAGGCAGACCGAGCGAAAATGGTTTAGAGCAAGGCGATCGGGAAGCCCGCGATTGAGGCGTACATGAGGTACGCCGATTGAACGGACTTCCCGATTAACGCAGCTATAAGCCATTTTAGACGGTCTGAAAATGTTTCACGTGAAACATTTTTGATCTACATCCCCGTCATCAAGCGGCTGTTCTTACGTAGTTTTAAGACTTTAATGGTGATTTCATATTCATTTTCATTTTCATTTTCGATTACCAGCATGTCAATGCCTGTCTGTCTGGCCCGGTTGACCGTTTCTTTGATCGTATTTAAAAATATCCTTGCATCCCTGATGATCATGGATACATTTTGGCCATTGGCGGATGGTTTTGATTCACGCGGGATATTATTGAGCCTGACCTTTTCAACCAGTTCCTCGGTCTCCTTGACATTAAGATCACGCTCGTAAATATTTCTGATAATCTCTTTTTGCATCTCGGCGGTATTTAGTTTGAGCAGAGCACGGGCATGACGTTCGGTGATTATTCCGGTGATGATCAGGTTTCTTATTTCCGGCGAAATTTTCAATAGCCTTAATTTATTGGCAATGGCTGACTGGCTTTTGCCCACCCGCTGTGCCAGTTCCTCCTGAGTCAGTCCGAAACGGTTAATTAACGTGCTGTAGGCGATCGCTTCTTCAAAATAATTCAGTTCCTTGCGCTGCAAATTTTCGATCAGTGAAACCGCCGCCATGGCTTCATCATCAATTTCCTGGATAATGGCCGGAATATGCTGCTGCCCGATTAGCTTGCAGGCCCGATAACGTCTTTCCCCGGCAATCAGCTGATAGCCTCCCTTTTTTTTACGTACGATGACGGGCTGTATGACGCCGAAATTGCTGATCGACTGGGCCAGTTCCTTTAATTCCATTTCATCAAACTCTTTGCGCGGTTGAAATGGATTGGGGCTGATTTCTTCCAGAGGCAAATTTATAACCCGGCTGCCGACTCCCATATGGAGAATTTTTTCCAGTTGTTTTTTGACCTCCATTACGTCATTTCCCTCCTTCCAAACAACCGCCCGACTATTTATTCCATTTTTCTTGTTCAAGCAACATTATGTTTCCTTTGGCCTCAACTGCGTAAACCGTGATTCTGGTTTTGGCTTACAGCGGCCTTTTGGCTGGCATCCCGATGCGGCGCGGATATTGCCGCGCCGTTTCCGCCTCCTTCTTCACCACTACGATAGCCCGCTGCCGGTCTCCGGGCAAGTTGTAATGATAGATTTCTTCTACCTTGCCCTTTAAAATCAGCAGTGCGTTTTGAGCTGCATCAACTTCAGCCTGAACATTCATGCCTTTCCACAACAGCAGCTTTCCGCCTGGTTTCAGCAACGGCAACCCATATTCAAGCATAATATTCATGGCGGCCACAGCGCGGCTGCTGCAGCAGTCGTACTGTTCGCGAAAAAGCATGTCCTGGCCTACTTCTTCAGCGCGGGCGCGAATAACCTGAACATTGTTCAGATTTAGCTGTTCCCGACATGACTGCAGAAAGCCGCTTTTCTTCAGATCAGATTCAACCAGGACAAATTCCGTATCCGGACAATGCATGGCCAGAACGATGGCCGGGAACCCCGCTCCGCTGCCGATATCAATAACGCGCCGGCCGGAAAGATTTATAAACTTCAGCACGGCCAGACTGTCCTCGATATGGCTTAAAACATCTTCCCGCCCGGATTGCCTGCTGATCAGGTTCTGTTTTTCGTTTTCCGCGAATAAAAAGTCAATAAAGCGGTTTACATATATTTCCATATAAATTATTTAAATCCTTCTATTTTTTTCAAAAATATCAATAAAATATTTATATCAGCCGGTGTGACCCCTGCAATTCTTGATGCCTGCCCGATCGTTTCCGGTTTAAACTGCTCCAGTCTTTGTATTCCTTCCGATGAAAGGGCTTTTATTTCCCGGTATTCAATTCCGGCGGGGATGATTTTATTGTCCAGTTTTTCAAAACGCTTTACCTGTTCCTGTTGTTTGTTAATATAGCCTTCGTATTTGGACTGAATCTCCAGCTGCTCTATGATTTCCTTCTTCTGCGGCGGAATAATTCCCAAATCTATAAAGTCTTGCAACGCTACTTCCGGACGCCGCAACAATTCCCATAAAGAAATACGATCCCGAATTATCGCGCTGCCGATTTTTTTCAAATAATCACTTATGATGCTGTCTGCAGGTGTAAAAGTGGTTTTTTCCAACAGACTGCGCAGTTCTTCCAACTGCTTTTTTTTGCTCACAAATTTCTCCCAGCGTTGGTCGCTGACCAGACCGATGGCTCGTCCTTTCTCGGTTAGCCTCAGGTCAGCGTTGTCCTGGCGCAGCAGCAGGCGGTATTCGGCACGGGAGGTCAGGAGCCGGTATGGTTCATCTGCCTCCTTGGTAACCAGATCATCGATAAGTACGCCAATGTAGGCTTCACTGCGTTTGAGCACAAACGCCTCCCTGCCCTGCACTTTCAGCGCCGCATTGATGCCTGCCATCAGTCCCTGGGCGGCTGCTTCCTCGTAACCGGAAGTACCATTTATTTGTCCGGCCGTAAACAATGCTTCCACCACTTTGCTTTCCAGGCTGAGTTTCAGTTGTAAGGGTATAACATAATCATATTCAATTGCATAACCGGTTCTTAAAATGCGTACGTTTTCCATGCCGGGAATGCTTCTTAGAACTTGCAGCTGTACGTCCTCGGGCAGACTGGTATTCAGGCCCTGAATATACATTTCATCGGTGTCGCGCCCTTCCGGTTCGATAAATAACTGATGGGAGTCTTTATGGGCAAAACGCACCACCTTATCTTCGAAGGAAGGACAGTAACGCGGCCCTTTGCCTTTGATGACACCGGTAAACATCGGGGCCCGTTCAATATTGTCCATTACGATCCGATGCGTTTCCGGCGTGGAATGGGTGAGCCAGCAAGACAGCTGCTCCCGGGAGTAAACCTCGCTCATAAATGAAAAGGGCGGTACATCAGGATCACCCGGCTGCTCCAACGTTTTGCTGAAATCAACGCTCTTGCGGTCGACCCGGGGCGGGGTACCAGTTTTGAAACGCCCCAATTTAATGCCCAGGGATAGCAAGCTTTTTGACAGTTCAGTCGCCGGGTATTGATTGCCGGGACCACCATCATACGTAAGATCACCGATAATTATTCTGCCTTGGAGGTAGGTTCCCGAAGTGACCACCACGGCATCGCACAAAAATCTTGCCCCGGTACGGGTGATTACTGCACAGACCCGCCCGTCGCGGGTCTCGATCTCGACAATTTCAGCCATCAGCAAATGCAGTCCGGGCTGGCCCAAGATGGTTTTGCGCATTTCCTTCTGGTATTCCTGTTTATCCGCCTGGGCCCGCAATGATTGCACCGCTGGTCCTTTACCGGTATTAATCATGCGCATTTGGATACTGCTTTTATCCAGATTGACTGCCATCTCGCCGCCCAAAGCGTCTATTTCTCGTACCAGCTGGGCTTTGGCCGGTCCGCCGACAGATGGATTGCAGGGCATTAAAGCGATTCCTTCTATATTTAGTGTAACCAGCAGGGTGCTAACCCCCATACGTGCTGCCGCCAGCGCGGCTTCACAGCCGGCATGGCCGGCGCCAATTACGATTACACCATATTTTCCTGCCTCGTAAATCATCATTTACCCCCACATTTTTAAAACTATTTGCCGATACAAAAGTCATGGAAGATACGATCAATAACTTCTTCCTTTAAAGATTTGCCGCTGATTTCGCCTAAACACTCCAGCGCTCCCCAGATGTCTACTCCCAGACAATCGAGCGGGACCTGTCCCACTTGCTGGAGAGCATTTTCAGCGAATGCGCGGCTCTTCAGCAGCGCCTGCTTCTGGCGCATATTGACCATTATCTCCATTCCGTCATCGTTTTGGGTTCCTGACAAGAGCATTTCTTCAATGGCATTTTCCAGTTCATCCAGACCATAATCCTCTTTGACCGATGCCCGAATCACTTTGGCCAAAGAAAACTTTTCCGCCAATTCTTCTTCACTGATGGCTTTACGTTCAATGTCTTCCTTGTTGACCAGCACCAAACATTTTTCCGCCGGGATGGTATGAAAAATTTCCATGTCCTCACCGGCAATACCGGCTGCAAAATCCAGCACCAGCACTACCAGATCAGCCTGAGCGATAAGTTCTCTGGATTTCTCCACCCCGATTTTCTCAACCAAATCCTCGGTGGATCTTATCCCGGCAGTATCCATCAATTTCACCGGTATTCCTCTGACATTGATATATTCTTCCACGATATCCCTGGTGGTACCGGGAATATCGGTTACAATCGCTTTTTCCTTGCGCGACAGGGCATTTAATAAACTGGACTTGCCCACATTGGGCTTGCCCACGATAGCCAGTTCTATCCCTTCGCGGTAGATTTCCGCGCGGCGCGCCGCCTCCAGCCAACTTTCGATAGTATCGACGGTCTCACCTAAAATCAAGCGGGCCTGCTCCTGATCTAAATCCCCGACCTCGTCGGGGAAATCGAGGCTGGCATCCACCATGGCATTCAATCCCAGCAGCCTATCCTCCAGTTCGGCAATAAACCGACCGCTGCTGCCGGACAGCTGATTGACCGCCAATTGCAGCCCCCGTTCCGTCTTGGCACGGATAATATCCAGCACTGCTTCGGCCTGTTCAAGTCCGAGACGATCATTTAAAAAGGCCCGTTTGGTAAATTCACCTGGCTCGGCCAGCCGTGCTCCCAGATCAAGACATCTTTGCAGACAGGCCCGCAGCGCCGCACTTCCCCCATGACAGTTGATTTCCACCACATCTTCACCGGTATAACTATGGGGTGAGCGCATAATCCCCATCAGTACCTCATCGATGCGTTGCCCCTGCGCAGCCAGGATCCAGCCCAGATTAAGCGAAAAATTGCGGCGTTCACTCAGGAGTAGGTTTTTATTATAAGGAAGAAATATCTTGTCGGCGATTTCAATGGCGCCATTCCCGCTCATACGGACAATTCCTACCGCCCCTTCGCCGGGCGGGGTAGAAACGGCGACAATAATATCGTTGTTCATATTCTCGACTCCACTAATTTTTTGATTATTATATAATACCACAATTAAATAAAGAAAACTCACCAACAGCGAACGTTAGTGAGCTTCTTAACACAGCTACTCATTTTTTTGATGCTCTTTAGGCCCGCCGGGGCCTATAAATTATTTCTTTAAGGCTATGACTACCTTGCGGTTGGGTTCATCTCCCATCGAGTAGGTTACTACCTGTGGATCCTCCTGCAAAGCCGTATGTACGATTCTGCGTTCCTGGGAAGTCATGGGCCGCATGACCACATTTTTTTGGGTATCTTTAACCTTCTCGGAAAGCCTCAGGGCTAACGACTCCAGTGATTCCTCCCTTTTCTTGCGATAATCTTCAACATCCAGAATCAGCCTGATTCTTTCGCCCCGTTTACGATTAATCATCAGTCCGGCAATATATTGCAGCGAATTCAAAGTTTCCCCTTTGCGTCCAATCAGCAGCCCCATGTCTTTGCCGATTATATTGATGCGCACTGTACCCTGCTCTGCTACAACGGTATCTATCTGATAGTCGATTTTCATTTTCTTGAGCAACTCTTCAATGATCTGACGTGCATCTTCGGCCGGATCAGCTTCTTTCCGGGTTACCTTTACCGTGGCAGGTTTGCTGCCAATCAATCCCAGCAGTCCTTTACTGCCTTCTTCCAGGATCTCAATCTCAACTTCATTCATTTCGCAGCCCAATTCTTCCAGCGCTGCCTGAATGGCCTCATCAACGTTTTTTCCCTTTTTTTCTACTGTTTGGACTTGCATTTTTTACTTTTCCTCCTTTGTCCCTCCCAGCGTCCTTGGTTTTACCGCCAACCTCACCGGCTGCGGCTGTTTTACCTTTTTCCTTACCCGCATTTCCGGTTTTGCCGCCAGCTTCCGCTGTGGCTGAGGCTTTGGTTTTTTCCTGTGTTTCTACATTAATGGATGCTGTTGCGGTACTTACTGCCAGGACTTTTTTTTGTGAGTTAACATATAACTGCTGAATAATTCCCAGAATGTTAAACACGACCCAGTATAAAGGTAGTCCGGCCGGCAGCTTGTACGCTATAAAGGCCATAAATAACGGCATAAAATAAAGCATGGTCTTTTGCGTAGGATCTTTACTGTCAACCATGGATATTTTTTGCTGATAGAAAGTGGTAACTGCTGCTAAAATGGCCAAAATGAAATAGGGATCCGGCTTACCGATATTGGGGATCCACAAGAAACCAGCATGAGCAAGATTGACAAATTTGAAATTAAAGAGGGCTTGATAAAAGGCAATAAAAATAGGCATCTGAATGAGCAAGGGCAAACAACCTCCAAACGGGCTTACCCCATGCTCTTTGTATAACTCCATGATCTTTTGCTGCATGACCTGCGGATCATCTTTGTATTTTTCCTGGATATATTTGGTTTTGGGCTGAATCTCCTGCATGGCCCGCATCGATTTCATCTGCTTCTGGGTCAATGGAAACATCAACAATTTTATGGCTATGGTCATAAAGATGATTGCCAAACCGTAATTGGGAAGACCTATTTGCGCAGTCAGACCATAGGTAAAATCAATGACCCCTGCAAACCACTGAACAAAACTGCTCCACAAATTAAAACCCTGCTATCGATATCTTTGTTTCTATAGCAGGTGCCACCTCCTTAATTACAAGCGATAAGTGCTTCTGCCGTTTTCTTATGGCACCGGATCATAACCACCGGGATGAAACGGATGACATCTTCCGATTCGTTTAACTGTCAACCATCCTCCTTTTACTGCACCATACCTGGTGATAGCCTCAACAGCATACTGGGAACAAGTGGGGTAGAAACGACAGGAAGGCCGCTTAAAAAAGGTTATCTTTTGATAAAGTTTTATTAAAAATATAAATACTTTGCTCAAACCAATCCGGCCTTCTTAACAGCGTGTAAAAAATCTTTTTCCAACGCCGCATATGATGCTTTATTTATATTAAACCTGGCTACGATTACCAGATCAAAACCTGGTTTGATCTCCGACAAATGCGTCTGTATAATTGATCTCATTCTTCTTTTGGCCAGGTTTCTAAGCACCGCATTGCCGACTTTTTTTGAAGTTACAATTCCAAATCGATCATATTCCAGATGATTGGCAGCCATGAATACAATTATGAATTTGGCCTGTATTTTTTTGCCGTTTTTGAATATATAGTTGTAATCTTCGCCGTTGCTGATCCTGAACTTTTTATTAAGCATTCCGAGTCCTTTTGGGTAAGTGAAAACCCGGCCTGCATCGCTATCTAACGGCGAAAGCCGTATTCCACTTATCTTTTTCATGAAAAGAGCCCTCAAAAAGCGTTTTTTAATGTCTTTAAGAGATATCTTTTCCGATTATTAATTTCTGCAGTAAAATAAAAGGCCGCTTGAAAACGACCTAAGCAGAAAGATTTTTTCTTCCTTTTTTCCTTCTCATCGCCAGTATTTTTCTGCCACTGGCGGTTGCCATTCTCTTTCTGAAACCATGTTCTCTCTTTCTCTGTCTGTTCTTGGGCTGAAATGTCATTTTCACGATTGAGTTGCCTCCCTTAATTTTTCCAGTACTTTATCATTATATTTACAATAGCGTGCTCCTGTCAAGGACGAGCGCCTTTCTAAATACTTCTAATTGTTGTCTGAATCTGCTATTATTATACTATATTTAAATCGGTACCAATTTTGCAAGCAGAATATATCATTGCTTTCCTTATATATGTAGTTTTATTTTCCTAATTATCCACAATATTTTTATTTCCCCAGGAATTTTTTCCACAAATCAACAGGAGGCCTTTTTTATGTCCTATGATCAAGACTATGTTGTCTTATGGGAAAAGGTTTTAAATGCAGTTCGGCAGGAAATTGGCTCTACCAGTTTTGATATCTGGTTTTCCAAAGTTAAATATAACACCAGCCGTGACGAAAATATTTATATAACTGTTCCCAATACCCTGACCAAAGAATGGATTGAATCACGTTATCTTGAAAATATGCAAAAATATTTCCGGGAATTGAGTAATCCAAATTTTTCTCTTATCCTGACCACTGAATCAATTAAGAAAAACACTTATATTTCTCCCTTTAATCCCAAATATACATTCGAAACATTTGTGGTCGGCAACAGCAATCGCTTTGCCCATGCTGCCTGTTATGCCGTCGGTGAAAGTCCCTCCAAGGCATATAATCCGCTTTTTATTTATGGCGGCGTCGGTCTGGGCAAAACCCATCTCATGCAGGCCATTGGCCATCGTATAGCCAAAAACTATCCTAAATATTCGGTCATGTATGTTTCCTCGGAGCAATTTACCAATGATTTAATCAGTTCCATCAAAGATGACAATACATCTGGTTTTCGCAACAAATACCGCGGCATTGATGTACTACTAATTGATGATATCCAGTTTTTAGCCGGCAAGGAACGTACCCAGGAAGAATTCTTCCATACCTTCAACACCCTTTATGAATCAAATAAACAGCTGGTTATATCAAGCGATAGGCCTCCGCGCAACATACCTACGCTGGAAGACCGCCTTCGTTCGCGTTTCGAATGGGGTTTGATAACTGATATTCAGACTCCTGATCTGGAAACCCGGGTCGCAATTTTACGCAAAAAAGCCCAGAATGATAATTTTAATATCCCCTACGATGTGATTGATTATATCGCTAATTACATTGATTCCAATATTCGCGAACTGGAAGGCGCCTTGGTCAAATTGGTTGCGTTTGCTACCATCAACGATTTGCCCCTGGATATGAAGACGGCCGCCATAGCATTAAAAGATATATTACCGCCGCCGGGTCCGAAAATGATAACGATTGAATGTATTCAAAAAGAAGTCTGCAAATATTATGGAATCGAACTCGGTGAAATGCTGTCCAAAAAAAGAAGTAAAAATTTAGTTGTTCCGCGCCAGATTGCAATGTATTTATGCCGTAAAATGACAGATGCATCGCTTCCTTTAATCGGCGACCAATTCGGCGGAAGAGATCATACTACGGTTATTCATTCTCTGGATAAAATCAATCGTGAAATTAATGAACAACCCGAACTGGCAACGATAATAAAAGAGTTACGCAAAAAAATCGATCCTGATAGTAATGATTAGTGGGACAAGTTATCAACAGCATTATTAGATGGCTTTAATCTTCATCATTTCCGGGTTAAAATTGCTTGTCCACATTTTACACACTACTACTACGGTTACGACTAGTTTTTCTTAATAATAAATAATAAAGGCGGAGGGTCAAAAAATGAAATTGAATATTGAAAAAAGAGACTTATCATTATTGACAACTATGGTTTATCGTGCAGCTTCAAGTAAAAATACGATTCCGGTATTATCAGGATTGTTACTGGAGCTGACACCCGAAAAAGGTCTGACCATGACCGCCACAGATATGGAGATAGGTATCTGCGCCAGCACTACCAACGTCGATGTGATTGAAGCCGGCTCGGTTCTAGTCAATGCCAATTACTTTGCCGATTTTATAAAGTTGCTCCCAGATGAAAACATTGCTATGGAATTAAACGTAAACACTTCCAAACTTAATATTAGTTACGGTCGTTCCAAAGGAAATATAAATATTTACCGCGAACAGGATTATCCGGCGCTGCCGATTGATAAAATGGAATATCGTTTCGCAGTTGCCCAAAAAACATTAAAAGAAGCGCTGCGTAAGACGGTTTTTGCCGCTGCCGCCAATCATTTCCGCCAAGTGTTTACCGGAGTTCTCTTTGATATTCAGAATGGCAACCAACTCCGGGTCGTAGCCTCTGATACCCATCGGTTGGCTTATTATACCCATATTTTGAATGAAACCCTGCCGGAACCGTTCAAATTTGTAATTCCGATTCGAACCGTAAATGAATTGTTGCGTTTCCTGGAAGACAGTGATGAAGAAATAAAAATAGCTACTTCGGATAACAATGTTATTTTTTACAAGGATGGATTTTTGTTCTTATCACGCCTGATTGAAGGGCAGTATCCCAACTATGAGCAGGTTATTCCCGCTAATTTTGTCACCCATTTGGATATAAAAACCCATATTCTGGCTACCAGTCTGGAAAGAGTAAAAATTATGCCCACGGATGACAAATTAAAAATTCCCCATCTGCAGCTGTCATTTTTAAATGATGAAGTTCACATTAATTCCAACTCGGAGATGATGGGAGAAATCAACGAGGTTATCGAAGGCGCAGCTATTGAAGGTGACAAGGAATTAAAAATTGTTTTCAACACCGGTTATTTTCTCGATGCAGTCAAAATTTTTGATCAGGAATGTGAGACAATATCAATATCTCTATCCGGTTCATACGGCCCGGCGATGCTGAAGAATAATGAAAAGGACAATTATTTGTATATATTGGTACCGATGCGAACCAGCAATTAGGGAACAGGACGAATTTAATTGAGAATCAGCCATCTTACCATAAATAATTTCAGGAATTTAAAAAAAATCGATTTTGCTCCCGACCGAGCGATAAATATTTTTTGCGGTGCCAATGCTCAAGGCAAAACCAACCTGTTGGAAGCCATTTATGTTCTTTCAGCAGGGAGTTCATTTCGTTCCAGTAACGACAAACAACTGATCAATTATGATGCGGTTCGTTACCACATCCAGGCTTCATACAGTTACCAGGAAAGGGATTTTACAAGCTCTTTGTCTTTTTCCAACAACAATAAAATATTTATCGTCAACAATAAAAAAACCAGCAGCCATAACCAGCATCGTCTGAAAGTGGTATTATTTAATCCAGACGATTTATTTCTCATCAAGGGTTCTCCGGCCAAAAGACGTTCCCTGATTGATTTTGTGCTGCAGCAGTTATCCGCTGAGTATACGATTTCATTGGCTAATTATGTTAAAATTCTAAAGAAACGGAATTTATTACTCAAGAAAGAGCAAACTAATCAAAAGAGTTTTGCCATTATTGACCAGCTGTTTATCGAAAGCGCAGTCAGCGTTATTATTCAGAGGATAAATTTTATTAACCGGCTGGATGAAGAAACCGCCCTTCTTTTTAAAGAAATAAATGCGGCTGGCAATCAGCTAAAGATAAGATATGCACTTTCTTTTCCGGTAGAGAGTGATAAAATAAATCTGAATATTTTATCAAAAGCAATGCAAGATCATTTGCAACATATTTTTCCGGAAGAAATAAAGCGCCGACAAAGTTTGATCGGTCCTCACGTAGATGACATAAATTTTTATCTCGATGGCCGGCCGGCAAAAATTTATGCCTCTCAGGGACAACAGCGCAATATTGTGATTTGTTTGAAACTGGCAGAAATATATACGTTTAAAAAAATAAAAGGGTATTATCCCATTTTTCTGCTGGACGAAGTCCTGGCCGAGCTGGATGAAGAAAAAAGAAATCTGTTATTGGAGCATCTGCAAAAAGCTGAATTTCAGTCTTTTTTAAGCTCAGTGAATTTCAATCCGCCGCCAGATTTTGATGCCGCTATTTATACAGTTGCAAACGGAAATTTACTCGGAAAGGAGTAAAAAATGTTTATTCATCTGGGAAACGACGTTGTAATAACATCCCAAAGTCTGATCGCGATAATAAATATCGAAGATCCATGGTCAGAAGATATTCAGGATGCAATTGATATGGCAGAAATGGAACGCAAACTGGTTACCATATCAGATCAGGAAAAAAAGAAGGCACTGGTTATATGTGATGACCGTGTCTATATATCACCCATCTCATCACAAACATTATATAAACGCGCCAACAATTTCTACGGGGAGGTCTAGGTTTTGGTTAACGGCAACGGCAATATAAACGGAGATCAGGCATATAATGCTTCGGATATTCAGGTTCTGGAGGGACTGGAGGCAGTCCGCAAAAGGCCGAGTATGTACATCGGCTCGACCGGCCCGAAAGGGCTGCATCACCTTGTCTTTGAGCTCATTGACAACAGCATTGATGAAGCCGTAGCAGGCTATTGCGATAAAATAGAACTATTTATTCATCCCAATAACGGCATAACCGTAAAGGACAACGGTCGCGGTATACCAGTTGATATTCATCCCTTAATGGGTATTCCGGCCATCGAAGTGATTCTTACCACCCTGCACTCGGGCGGCAAATTTGGCGGCAGCGGTTATACTATATCAGGCGGACTGCACGGAGTTGGTCTGTCGGTCGTCAACGCGCTTTCCTCGCCGATGGTAGTCGGGATCAAAAGAGACGGGAAAATATACAGCCAGCAATATATGCGCGGCAAGCCGACCAGTCCGCTCGAAGTTATCGGTGAATCAGAAGAAACCGGTACCAGCATATATTTTGAGCCTGATGCAGAGGTTTTTGAAGAAACTACATTTGAAAGAGATATTCTGGTGCAGCGCATCCGGGAACTGTCATTTCTGAATAAAGGCCTGCAAATAGAAGTTACGGATGAGCGTGACCCGGAAGGGTATCAGCGGATATTCAAATCTAATGGTCTGCATGATTTTGTGGCTTATATTAATAAAAACAAGGAACCGATCCATGAAAAAGAAATCTATTTCGATATTAAAAAAGAAGATGTGGTGGTGGAAATAGCCATCCAATATAACAGCGGCTACAATGAAAACATCTATTCATTTGCCAATAACATTCGCACTCAGGAGGGCGGTACCCACGAAGTCGGATTCAAAAATGCCCTGACTCGGGTTGTTAATGATTACGCCAAGAAAAGCAACTTACTTAAAGAAAATGATACTAATCTGGCCGGTGAGGATATCCGCGAAGGCATTGTCGCCATCATCTCGGTTCTGGTCAGAGAACCTCAGTTTGAAGGCCAAACCAAGACCAAACTTGGTAACACCTATGTGCGCGGGGTAGTGGATAGTGTAGTCTATGAAAAATTGGACGACTTCCTGGACGAAAACCCGGCTGATGCCAAAAAAATTATAGAAAAGGCCATATCGGCCCGCCGGGCTCGGGAAGCAGCCAAGAAAGCCCGCGAACTGACCCGCCGCAAAAGCGCCCTGGAGTCCACCTCCCTGCCGGGCAAGCTGGCCGATTGCAGCAGCAAGGACCCGGCGGTATCAGAACTGTTTATCGTAGAAGGAGATTCCGCCGGCGGCTCCGCCAAACAGGGCCGGGATCGCAATACCCAGGCCATTTTGCCGCTGCGGGGAAAAATTTTAAATGTTGAAAAAGCACGCCTTGATCGAATACTGGCCAGCGAAGAGATCCGCAACCTGATTACCGCCATCGGCACCGGCATCGGCGAAGACTTTGACATCAGCAAAGCCCGTTACCATAAATTGTTTATCATGACCGATGCAGACGTCGACGGATCTCATATCAGAATCCTGCTGCTGACTTTTTTCTATCGCTTTATGCGGGAACTGATCGAGCACGGTTATGTCTATATTGCCCAGCCACCGCTTTATGGCGTCAAAAGAGGCAATGAAATCCAATATTTCTACAACGACAACGAGCTCGATAAATTTATGAGCCAGACCGACAAGAAATGGTCAATTCAGCGCTACAAAGGCCTGGGGGAAATGGATGCGGAGCAATTGTGGCATACCACCATGGATGAAGACAACCGGGTCATACTGCAGGTCACTATCGAAGATGCCATTCAGGCGGATGAAGTCTTTTCCGACCTGATGGGTGACAACGTGGAACCGCGCAAGGAATTTATCCAGACTAATGCCAAATACGTAAGCAACCTGGATATCTAAGCAAATAAATTAAGCATGGTTTTGAAAACCAGGGGGGTATAAAGAAATTGGGACAGGAAAACCTTTTTAATAAAATAATCCCGGTCGATATCGAAAAAGAAGTACGCAAATCGTTCCTGGAATATTCCATGAGCGTAATCGTATCCAGAGCACTTCCCGACGTTCGAGACGGTTTAAAACCGGTGCATCGCCGTATTTTATATGCGCTGTATGATCAGGGTATGACCCATGACAAACCCCATAAAAAATCAGCCACCATCGTTGGTGAAGTAATGGGTAAATACCATCCTCACGGAGACGCTGCCATTTATCAGACCATGGTCAAACTGGCCCAGAATTTTTCCATGCGCTATCCTTTGGTTGATGGTCACGGCAATTTTGGTTCTGTAGACGGAGATGCGGCTGCGGCCATGCGTTATACCGAATCCAGAATGTCCAAAATAGCCGGAGAAATGGTAAAGGATCTGGACAAAGATACGGTTGACTGGCGCCCCAACTATGACGATACCCGGCAGGAACCGTCGGTACTGCCGGCGCGCATCCCCAATCTGCTGATCAACGGGACTTCCGGTATAGCGGTAGGAATGGCCACCAATATGCCGCCCCACAATCTTTCCGAAGTAGTGGATGCGCTGAAATTATATATCGACGATCCCGAGGTCAGCCTGGATGAGATTATGGAGGTGCTGCCCGGTCCAGATTTTCCTACGGCCGGAATTATGGGTGCCAATGGCATCCGTCGGGCCTATGAAAGCGGGCGGGGAAGCATCAAGATCAGAGCCCGTTATGAGATAGAAGAAAGAAAGAATGGCAAAACCGCCATTATTGTTACCGAACTTCCTTATCAGGTCAATAAAGCCCGACTGGTGGAAAGGATCGCGGAACTGGTCAAGGACAAGAAGATCGACGGCATCGTTGATCTGCGTGACGAATCCGCCCGTGTAGGGATGCGGATCGTAATTGAGGTAAGACGTGACGTTAATGTAAATGTGCTGATCAACCATCTTTTTAAACATACCCAGATGGAGGATAGTTTCGGCATCAACAACCTGGCTCTGGTCAATGGCGAACCCAAAACCCTGAGTTTGATAGACATGCTGAAATATTATGTAGAACACCGTCAGGACGTTATTACCCGCCGTACCATACACGATCTGAAACTGGCTCAGGCCCGCCGCCACATTGTCGAAGGGCTGCAGATTGCCATCGACAACGTGGATGAGATCATCAACCTGATCCGTTCTTCCAAGAACCGTGAAACTGCCCGCAACGCGCTGATCGAACGTTTTGGCTTGAGCGAGATCCAGGCCAATGCCATTTTGGATATGCGCTTTGTACAGCTGACCGGTTTGGAAAGAAGCAAATTGGAAGATGAATATCGGGAATTGCTGGCGCGTATTGCCGACTTCGAAGATATACTGGCCAATCCTGCCCGGGTGATGGGAATTATCAAAGAGGATCTGGATGAAATCAAAGATAAATACGGGGACAAACGGCGTACCCAGATCAGCTATGAAAACGTTGAATATGATGAGGAAGATTTCATCGAAGACCATGAGGTTGTCATCACTTTAAGCAACCGGGGCTATATCAAGCGCCAGCCGCTGGACACATACAAAGCCCAAAAGCGTGGCGGCAAGGGGATCAGCTCCAATATCCGTGCGGAAGATTTTGCCCTTGACATTCTTGTCACCGGGGTATTAAATAATATTCTATTCTTTACCAATCAGGGACGGGTTTTTTCCAGCAAAGCTTATCATATACCTGAAGCATCCCGTCAGGCCAAGGGACAGGCAGTGATCAACATTATGGATTTAAGGCCGGACGAAAAAGTCAGCACCCTGGTAGCGGTAAAAGTTTTTGATGACCAGCGTCATCTGCTGATGGTCACCCGCCGCGGGGTAGTAAAGAAAGTCCCCTTGAACCGCTTTGGTAATATCAGAAAAACCGGATTAATTGCCATCAATCTGGCCGAAGGTGATGAGCTTGTCGGAGTGTTGAGAGTAGATGGTGATGACAAGGTAATGCTGGTCACCAATTACGGGCAATCTATCAGCTTTGATGAAAAGCAGGTTCGCCCCATGGGCAGAACGGCTGCAGGCGTAAAAGGAATAAATCTGGGGCAAAATGATTTTGTCATCGGAGTAGATAAATATCGCACCAATGGCGAAGCGGTTCTGGTCACCCTCAACGGCTATGGCAAAAGGACACAACTGGAGGAATTTAATATCCAGCATCGTGGTGGCAAAGGTTTGAAAGCCATCGAAATAAGTAATAAGAATGGCCCCGTCGTAGGGTTCAAAGTAGTTAAGGAAGACGAAGAAATTATTATTCTGACCAGCGAAGGACAAATTATTCGCCTGGAGACAGAAGACATATCAACCCAAAAGAGGTATTCACGGGGCGTGGTGCTGATGAGGATAGCCAAGGATGACAGCATTGCGGCAGTAGCACGTTTCAAGACCGAAAAAGAAGAATAAGCTTAATTTTAATCGTTGGAGGGAATTACAAATGGTCGAGAAAGGAACATTCAAATTAAAATCAGGACTGGCCCAGATGCTGAAAGGCGGCGTAATTATGGACGTCACCACCCCAGAGCAGGCGAAAATAGCTGAAGCAGCCGGAGCCTGTGCGGTCATGGCCCTGGAAAGGGTACCAGCCGATATCAGAGCAGCCGGCGGGATTGCACGTATGGCTGACCCAACCATAATCTTAAAAATCATGGAAGTAGTTACGATTCCAGTTATGGCCAAATGCCGCATCGGCCATTTCGTAGAAGCCCAAGTGCTGGAATCTCTGGGCATAGACTATATTGATGAGAGTGAAGTCCTGACCCCGGCAGATGACAAGTATCATGTCAACAAAAATGATTTCAAAGTACCCTTCGTCTGCGGAGCACGTAATCTGGGCGAAGCACTGCGTCGAATCGGCGAAGGTGCAGCCATGATTCGCACCAAAGGAGAACCGGGTACCGGTAACGTTATCGAGGCCGTGCGTCATATCCGCCAGGTCAATGATGAAATCCGCTGGATCAGCAATCTGCCACCTGAGGAATTGATGGCGGCTGCCAAGGAAATGCAGGCTCCCTATGAACTGGTGCTGGAAACAGCCCGGCTCAAAGCCTTGCCGGTGGTTAACTTTGCCGCGGGAGGAATCGCTACCCCTGCAGATGCAGCCATGATGATGCAGCTCGGGTGTGATGGCATATTTGTCGGTTCCGGAGTTTTCAAATCCGGAGATCCAGCGAAAAGAGCCAAAGCTATCGTAGCCGCCACCACACATTACAATGACGCCGCAGTCCTGGCTGAAGTATCCAGAGATCTGGGCGAAGCCATGGTGGGAATCAATATTGATACCATCAAGCCCGAGGAGAGGATGCAGGAGCGTGGCTGGTAAAAAAATCGGTATCCTGGCTTTACAAGGTGCTTTTATTGAACACCAGCAGGCCCTAACCAGCTGTGGTGCCCAGGCATTGCAAATACGTACCGCCCGGGAGTTGGAACAGGTTGACGGTTTAATCATCCCCGGCGGCGAAAGTACCACCATCGGCAAGCTGATGCAGACCTATCAACTGGACACCGCCATCAGGAGCAAATTCGAACAGGGGATGGCTATATGGGGAACCTGTGCCGGCATGATTTTGCTGGCCCGGGAAATCGTGGGGATGGATCAGCCCCGGTTGGAATTGATGAATATAGCTGTAGTCAGAAATGGTTTTGGACGTCAGGTCGACAGCTTTGAGACCGAGCTGGAGGTAGAAAAGATCGGCCGGGTAAATGGCGTCTTTATTCGCGCTCCCTATGCAGAGAGAGTCTGGGGAGGGGCAAAGGTCATGGCCAGTTATGACGGCAAAATTGTCATGGCCGAAGATGACCGGTTGCTGGTGACGGCATTTCATCCCGAACTGACGCAGAATAATTGTATACATGAATATTTTTTGGAAAAAGTATCAGATTAGCTTGAAATTGCTCAGTTACTATAATATAATGAAGCCCAAACTCAATAAATGTGAATGCGATGAAAGGGATCAGTAAGATTTGGGACTATCTAAGAGACCTGGTGGATGCTGCGAACCAGGATAGGCCGTTTCTGAATCCACCCCGGAGGCAGACTGTAAACCAGTCACGGTGGTTCCGTTATAACCGTTAAGCGGGTGCATACATATGTACCAACTAGGGTGGCAACGCGGGAAATACCTCTCGTCCCTGACCGGGATGAGGGGTTTTATTTATATAAGGAGGGTTATTAGAACATGAAGGGTGAGCCGTATTTGTTTTTGCCTGGTCCGACCCCGGTGCCGGAGCGCGTGGCCCGAGCCATGAACCGGCCCATGATCAATCATCGCGGGGAAGAATTCAAAGCCATCCTGGAGGATGTCGTTGCCGGCATAAAACAAATTTATCGTACCAGTGCCAATCTGTTGATTTATCCCGCCTCAGGTACCGGCGGACTGGAAGCGGCGGTGGTGAATTTTATTTCTCCCGGGGACAAAGTTTTGGCCGTTTCCATCGGAATTTTTGGCGATCGCTTTGCCAGTATCGCTGAAGCCTTCGGAGCAGAAGTTGAGAAAATTGATTTTCCCTGGGGGACCGGAGCTGATTCGCAGAGGATAAGGGAACGATTGGAGCAGGATAAAGATCACCGGATCAAAGCCGTCCTGATTACCCAGAACGAAACTTCCACCGGCGCATACAATGATGTTAAAACCATCCGGGAAGCAATGGGCGATCATCCCGCCTTGCTGATGGTTGATGCGGTGAGCGGACTGGCCGCGATTGACCTGAGAATGGATGAATGGCGGCTGGACGTGGTGATCAGCGGCTCGCAAAAAGCGTTTATGATTCCACCCGGGCTGAGTTTTATGGCCTTCAGCGATAAAGCTTTCCAGGTCTACCAGAAGAATACCAATACGAAATATTACTGGGATCTGGCCGAAGGATTGAAATACCTGCGCCAAGGGCAGACCCCTTTTACCCCGCCCATTTCGTTATATTATGGATTGCGCGAAGCGCTGCAAATCATGGCCGAAGAAGGACTGGAAAATGTCATTGCCAGACACACTGCTTACCGTGATATGGTGCGTGCCAGCCTAAGAGCGATGGGGCTCAGGCTGCTGACCGAAGATCGTTATGCATCTTCAGCTGTAACGTCAGTCATCGCACCGCCGGAAATCGGGGCCAATCCGATCCGCAAGTACATGCTGGATCAGTTTAATATCATATTGGCCGGCGGACAGCAAAAACTGGACAATGTGATATTCCGCATCGGCCACCTGGGTTATATTCGCGAGCTCGATCTATTGGCCGTGCTGGCTGCGCTGGAAATAACCCTGGACCATTTTGATTTCTCACTGGACATGGGGGCCGGACTGAAAATAGCCCAAAAAGCCATACTAAATATGCACAAGCAGTAAGCAATGCTTGAAAGGAGAATTTGTAGTGGAAAAAAAGAAAATCATCGTAAGTGAAAGGATTGCCGAAGAAGGATTGGCCATTCTCAGGGAAAAAGCCGAGGTAGATTTCAGAGACGGCATATCCCGGGAAGAATTGCTGTCCATCATTGATCAATATGATGCTCTGATTGTAAGAAGTATTACCCAGGTAAACGAAGAACTGATTCAGCGTGCCACCCGCCTGAAGGTAGTAGGTCGGGCCGGCAACGGCATTGACAATATCGATGTCGATGTCTGCACCCGTTACGGCATAATTGTCGCCAATACCCCGGACAGCAATACCATATCCGCTGCCGAACAGACCATCAGCCTGCTGCTGTCATCGGTGCGCAATACTGCCTGGGCCAATGACGTACTTAAAGGAGGCACCTGGGACAGGAAACCTTTCCGCGGCTCCGAGCTGTATGGAAAGACCGTCGGTATCGTAGGCCTGGGCAGAATCGGCTCCATGGTTGCCACCCGGCTCAAAGCCTTTAACATGAAGGTCATCGCCTATGACCCCTATATCGCCGATGAACGGTTTGAAAGATTTGGTGCCGAAAAGAAAGAATGTCTGGAAGACTTGGTGAAGGAAGCCGACATCATTACCGTGCATACGCCCAAGACCGAGGAGACATCCCATATGATCGATGAGAAAGCCCTGGCCCTTGCCAAAAACGGAGTAAGGCTGGTCAACTGCGCCCGCGGCGGGATCATAAAAGAAGCCGCATTGCTGGAAGGATTAAAATCAGGCAAAGTCACCAGCGTGGGCCTGGACGTATTTGAAAAAGAACCCGCAGTAGGAAATCCCCTGTTTGAATTTTCCCGGGTAGTATGCACCCCGCATCTGGGTGCGGATACGTTTGAAGCCCA
>Ga0123326_1000398_pt1 | contig 43526 bp, 40 predicted proteins | sample BioC13SIPDNA_FD_89739 | JGI IMG/M metagenome (GOLD analysis project Ga0123326, IMG submission 89739) | Anaerobic biogas reactor microbial communites from Washington, USA - Biogas_R1_A C13 SIP DNA | ecosystem: Engineered > Bioreactor > Anaerobic > Unclassified | place: Washington, USA | collected...
ATAGTTATTATAACTTCAGGTATTAATGCTTTATACATAACATGACAATCCGCCGTCAATCATTAGGTAATTGCCGGTTATCCAGGCTGAATCAGGCGAGGCAAAGAAAACAATCGCGCCGTTCATATCCTGCGGATATCCTACCCGTTTCATCGGGAAAAGACGATTGAGTTTATCCATCTTGCCGGCCGCTTCCAGACGATCAATTTCACCTTGCATCATGGGCGTGACTATATGCGACGGACACAGACAATTAACCCTTATATCCGGCCCCAGTTCGGCGGCCATGGCCCGGGTCAGATTTACCACCCCGCCTTTCATGGCACAATAGGCGGTAGACTGAGCACTGCCCAGAACCCCTAGAATAGAGGAAATATTGATAATACTGCCTCCTCCATCCTCTTTCAGCATCGGCACGAACGCCTGAGTTACGGCGTAAACGCTGCGCAAATCTATATGATAGAGCTCATCCAGTTCTTCCATGGTCACTTTCATAAAGGGTTTGCGCATGGCCGATCCGGCATTGTTGACCAGTACGTCGGCTCTTCCCCAGCGTGATTGCAGCAGTTGCACCGCCTTGCTGATCTGTTCAGCATCGGTCAAATCAGCAGGACAAGCCAACGCTTCACCGCCTGCTTTTTCTATATGTTGCACGGTTTCATTAAGCGGTTCGGGACGGCGCCCCAAAACCATTACTTTCGCTCCTTCATCTGCCAGCGCAATCGCTGCGCCCTGACCAATACCAGTTCCTCCCCCGGTTACAACTGCTACCTTGCCTGAAAGTTTCATTTGCTTTACCTCCTGTTTAAAAATATCTTTTGCTTTCCATAAAGACGTTCTATGCTTGATAATTGCTAACCAGACTTAATCACCATAAATTGTCAGCTGTACTTCTATGCTGCCTATTTATTCTATACTGCAGATCCAGTATCCTGCATTATTGGTCCTAATCCTTTATGGGAGACTTTTATACAATTAACTCCCGCCCAAGCGCTTCAATATATTGTTTTTAAACGAATAAAATTGCAATGTGCTTTTAAAACTACGCTCCCGTTTTTGAATCATGTAAAAAAAATCAATCAGATTTTCTAACTAATCTGCAGCGGTAAAATTAAGATTTTGCAGAAATTTTTCCTGAAAATCAGGCTGGTTGGCCAGTTCAACATGATGCACCTTTTTTTTGATTTGATCAGCATCAGCCATACCTGTGTTAGAAGTCAAGGTTATCATCGCACCTTCTGCCGCAGCATTGCCGATATTTTTAATTTTCTCGCGTTTTACTGCCGGGAGGAGGCCTATTTTAATGAGATTTTCAGCATCAAGATAACTTCCAAAAGCGCCGGCAATAAATATATTTTTCAGTTCAGACGGCTTAAGGCGGGCTTTTTTCATTAAAATATCGATGGCAGTTCTGATTGCCCCTTTGGCCAGCTGAATTTGGCGGACGTCCTCCTGGGTAAAAATCAGCGGTGTGTTGGTGGCTGTTTCAGCCTGATCCAATAAAACTATTTCCTGGCCATAATTACCTTCTCGCAAAGGAAAATACTCTTCTGCCCGGGCAGTAAATGTACCTTCCTGGTTTATACAATCGTTAGCCAAAAGAACTGCCAGCAGGTCAACAACACCTGAGCCGCAGATCCCTTTTGTGGCTGTGCCGCCGATAACCTGATATTCCAATTTTTCGTTGTTTATCCGGAATCTTTCTATGGCTCCCGCTGCGGCCCGCATGCCGCAGTTCAGCGCTCCTCCTTCCAGGGCAGGTCCGGCAGCTGCTGAACTCGTCCAGATTTCACCCTGGTTGCATACTACAATTTCACTGTTGGTTCCGACATCGCAAAGCAGAAAGGTTGTATTAAAACAGTTTTGCAGCGTTATCAGACAAGCCGTCATATCAGCGCCGACAAATCCTCCCAGCTGAGGCGGAATCAGCAGCCGTGCCAGGGGATTAACGCGCAGCTCCAGCGGGGCGGCGGGAATTTCCAGCGAGGTTGAAAATAAGCCGCTAAATGGAGCGGCATTAAAGCCGTCGGTTTTCAAACCCAAAAAAAAGTGCAGCATCACCGGATTGCCGACCGCACAAAGCTTATATATCCTGTCAGCGGTCTGACCGATTTGGCTGACCATATCATCAATCATGGCATTAATATTATTGATCATTATTTTATGTAAAGAAATTTCACCGTCTCTCTGTTCTTTGGCATAGGCCAGACGGGAAACCATATCCTGACCATAAATCCTTTGCATATTGCTTTGCGATGCCGTGGCCAGCACTTCACCGCTTTCCAGGTCAAGCAGGGCCGCGAAGAGACTGGTTGTACCCAAATCAAGGGCCAAAGCCAAAGCTGCTTTTTTTTCCCGTTCTACCCGATATACTGTCCGCCCATATACGAGCGCATGTAGTTCTAGGGCAGGCCGGCCGGGACGATCTATTTTATGAAGTTCGTTGAGGTTGTCCGGGCTGAGTTCAAATTTATATTCCGGCAAGGCTGCCTGCAAACGGTCAAACAGCGGCAAACCCAATTCCTGTTGCTGACCGGGTATAAAAAATGTTTTATATTCAACTCCACTACGGGTATACTGACCCGGTTTATATTTGATTACCCGCTTTTTGACGGTATAATCCGGCGCCATTAAATCCAGATAGATGGTGGTATCGTCAGTTATAGTACAATAACAGGCCAGACGCTCCCCGCTTCTTATCTCTTCCGGCATGAGCAGCTGCTGTTCGTTTTCTTCCAACGGACTTACTCCTCCTTCGGCACGGACTTTGCATTTCCCGCAATTTTTCTTGCCTCCGCAGGAACCACCCGATTCCAAACCGGCCATCTCCAGAACCTGCTGGACGGTTTTGCCAGGCAAAGTCCAATAGATGGAAGTTTCACCCTCTGCCGGTACAATTTTAACTTTGATCTGCTCTGCCATTTCCTCACCTGCATGTTTTCATGATGCTATAGTCTTATTTGGGAATTGGATTGTTACCAAACTAATAATAGTATAGCTTAAAATGACTGTCGGGAAGACAAACTAATTTAAATCCATCGATATAAACATAAACCTGACCTGTTAAAGCGAAAAACGGACAGTTCTATAAGAACTGTCCGTTTAAATCTCAGTTGCCTTTTAGCTACTCGGTTTTGGTCTCTGCCATTAATGCAAATGCAAAAATGAATACCCAGATCAAAGATCCCAACAAAGCAACGGTGGCTCCGCTCCAATCACCACTTGCACTGACCATTGCATTGCCTTTGGCATATAAAACATTGAAAACCAGCAACCCTACGCCTGTCAAGATAAATATCCATTTTTTTAATTTGCCTGACAGTTGAAACTTTTTAGCCCATGCGCAAAATTTTAAGAATATATAGGTTGCAACAACTACTAACAGCAGCACAAACAGTGGATTGTGAAATATGTTTCCTCCACCTTCTGCAGCTGACCCAAAAATGGCTAACACCCTTTCACCCCCCTCGTGTCATATCACCTATTACTAATTCTATTCCCAAGCCCAACTTAAAACAAGGAAATTTTGTACTTAAGGAAAAAGCCCAAAGTACTGTTTATTATCTCTTTTTTAATATAGTTCTCCAAAAGCAAGTATTTTCCTGCTTATTATTATTTTTTTTTCAAATATATATTTGTAAGGAATGGTGTAATTTTACCTGGATTACTTTCATCAGGTTGTATATAATAGATAGGCAAGCAAACCAGATAGTCGCAGGTATGCAAATACCTGAGGAAAGTCGGAGCTCCGTCGGGCAGGGTGCTGGATAACGTCCAGTGGGGGTGACCCCAAGGAAAGTGCCACAGAAATAAACCGCCTCTTGACGAGGTAAGGGTGGAACGGTGAGGCAAGAGCTCACCAGCAAGCAGGTGACTGTTTGGCTAGGTAAACCCCACCTGGAGCAAGACCAAATAGGGGAACATTGAGGTGGCCCATCTCGTTCCCGGGTAAGGTCGCTGGAGCGTTCAGGTAACTGGGCGCCAAGATAGATGACTATCAAATACAGAACTCCGCTTATAGATTTGCTTGCTGATTAACGGAACAGTTTACTTTAAAGGTGGCTGTTCCGTTAATTATTTTTCATGTTAAGGGGTGTTCCGATCTGATTGGCGGTTAATGTTTAATGCTGCCAGTAAAAATTGCGCAATATCCTCTATCGCCTGATGGGGAAAAACATTAATTTCAGCCGGCAGCGGGAAGTCGCTGACCAGGGCTATGGTTTGCGGCAAAAGCATCGGTTCAGGATCAATGTTTTCTCTTAAAACTTCAATTTTCAGCAGAGCTTCGTTTTTATAGCCTTCTACAATTATCAGATCAAACCCCGCAGGTACTTCGCTTAACAGGGAATTAATATCTGCTTCATTTTTCCGGCGCTGATATTTAAGCATCAGTCCGGGGGAACTGGCACAGACATAATCGGCTCCGGCCCGGAGAAATAATTCTGAATCCTTATGAACGGAAATATCCAGACTATGATGGGCATGTTTGATGACCGCCACTTTATAGCCGGCTTGTTTCAGATATTGAATCACACCTGACAAAACCGTGGTCTTGCCCGAATTATGGCGGCCGATAAAACTAATGACTGGAACCATATCGCATCCCCCCTGCCTGTCTGTGTATAAACGTCATCAATTTTGTCCTACCAGACGCCGGGCCGTTCTTTTTGCTTGTTCAAGCACTTCCGCTTCATCAAACGTTTTGATGACTCTATCTTCCATAATAATTTCTCCATTGATAATAACCGTTTGTACATCGGATGCCTGAGCAGAATAAACCAGATTGGCAATCAGATCATAGCGGGGAATCATATGGGCTTCTTTTAAGCTGACCAGTATGATATCTGCTTTTTGTCCTGCTGCCAAGGTGCCAAGATTCTCAAGCCTCAACGCCCGGGCGCCATTGACGGTGGCCATTTCCAGGGCTTGATAGGCCGGCAGTACAGTAGGATCCAAATGATTTACTTTGTGTAAAAGTGCACCGCTGCGCATTTCCTGCAGCATATCCAGGTTGTTGTTGCTGGAGGCTCCGTCGGTTCCGATTCCAACCGGGATGCCTGCCTTCAGCATTTGTGGCACCGGGGCGATCCCGCTGGCCAGTTTCATATTGCTTTCCGGATTATGGGCAACTCCGACCTTATATTGGGCCAGTATGGCAATTTCTTCGTCGGTAAGGTGAACGCAATGTGCCCCTATGGTCGGGTACTGAAAAAGACCCAGGCTTTCCAGATGAGCAACCGGAGTGCGGCCATAGGCCTGCTTGATATTTTCGCATTCGCCTTTGGTTTCAGCAATGTGGATATGTAATCCTACTTTGAGTTCATCCGCCAGCCGCATAACCTTGTGCAGATAATCCGGCGGGCAGGTGTAGGGTGCGTGCGGCCCCAACATAAATGAAATGCGTCCCTGGCCCCTGCCTGACCAATCACTGACAAGTGTCCGGCTTTCTTCCAGGGCTGTATCAGCCTGTGGTCCCACTCCAACCATCCCGCGCGACAGCACTGCCCGGATGCCGGTTTCCTCCACTGCCCGTGCGGTCTGATCCATAAAAAAATACATGTCGGAAAAACAGGTGGTTCCCGATTTAATCATTTCCACAATGGCCAGCATCGATCCCCAGTAGGCGTCTTCAGCACAGAGCTTGTCTTCCAGCGGCCATATTTTAGTTTCCAGCCATTCCATCAAAGGCAGGTCATCAGCGTAACCGCGCAGCAGCGTCATGGCGGCATGGGTATGAGTATTGATAAAACCGGGCAGTACCAAATGATTGGTGGCATCAATGCGCTTTTCATAGTTGCCGGCCGGAGGTTGTCCCAAGCCAATGGCGGTTATTTTGTCATCTTCAATGATTAAATAGGCCTTTTCCATTACGCGATTGTACTCATCCATCGTGACCATACTGCCGTTTTCTATTAATATGCTCACCCTATCAATCCTTCCCTGTTTGCTGGTCTGATTTAATCGATCCCGTTTTCAAACCGGTCATTTCTTTTTATTTTGGCCGTAATCGGCAAACTGTTTTCTTAAAAGGCTTATATCTTCCGGACACAGCTCATTGATCTGTCCCAGACTCGCAGCCAGCAGACAAACCTGGGCGGTTTTCTCCGCCACCTGACATACGCATAGAGCCTGGTTCAGGTCTGCACCTACGCCTACCAATCCATGGTTGGCCAGCAGTACCGCGTTCCCCTCTCCCAGAGTCTGTACAGTCTGCCGGGCAAGTTGGTCAGTACCACAGGGAGCATAGGAAGCAACCGGAACGGTATGTCCTATTACCTGGGCGGTTTCCTCCAGGACAACCGGAATACTCTTTCCGGCCACGGCAAAAGCACTGGCATGGATGGTATGAACATGAACAATCGCCCCTACATCGCTTCTCTGTTCGTATATATGGGCATGCAAATGCTTTTCTATCGAAGGTATCCGTTCTCCTTCAACTACTTCTCCAGCTAAATCAAGCAGCACGATATCATCAATGGTCATGGTTTCGTATTTCATCCCGCTGGGTGTAATCAACAGCAGCGGCTGGTCTTTAATTTTCAAGCTGACATTGCCCCAGGTACCGGGTACCATTTTTTCTTTATTAATCTTCTGGGCGACTTCCAGAACCATTTTTCTTTCTTTTAAATACTGCATGCTTTTCCTCTCCAAATTGAAATATTTCTCATATATCCGTCCGGAAGAAAGGCGGTCGGATGATGCCTGTTTCGGTAACGACCGCGGTTAGCAATTCCCCCGGAGTTATATCAAATGCCGGATTATAAACCTTGACCTCAGGCAGGGTAACATACATTCCTCTTATCTGGCGGACCTCATCGTGATTGCGTTCTTCAATGGGTATTTTTTGTCCGGCATCCATATTGAAGTCAACCGTGGACATGGGAGCGGCCACATAAAAAGGTATTTTATGATAAGCGGCCAGTACGGCCAGGCCGTAAGTGCCGATTTTATTGGCCGTATCACCATTGACGGCGATCCGGTCAGCACCGACGATGACTGCATCAACTTCACCCCGGCTCATAACATAGGCAGCCATGTTGTCGGTAATCAAGGTAACCGGGATTTGATCCTGGCTCAGCTCCCATACAGTCAGCCGCGCCCCCTGCAAAACCGGCCGCGTCTCGCAGGCCCACACCTGCTGCAAATTCCCGTTTTTATGAATGGAGCGAATAACACCCAAAGCAGTGCCATAGCCGCCGGTGGCCAGGGCGCCTGCATTACAGATGGTCATAACGCGCACCTTTTCTTTAAACAAACGGGCGCCAATATCGCCTATGCGTTGGTTGATGGCCAAATCCTCGGCCAGTATTTTATCAGCTTCATTTAACAGTGACCGGGCAATGGCCGCCCGGTTTTGTCCCTTACACTGGTCAAAAACACTGCGCATACGCCGGATTGCCCAAAATAAATTGACCGCTGTGGGTCGGGAAGCGGCAAAATCCTGTTCTACCCGCAGATAATAATCTTCCAGAGCAGCGCTCTCTTCCCTTGATGTCCAAACTGCCAGCGCCAGACCATAAGCAGCGGCTACGCCTATCAAAGGCGCTCCCCGTACCTGCAAGGTTTTAATGGCACGTACGAGGGCATGGTAATCTTCACAGCGGATATATTTAATTTGTGCCGGCAACTCGTTTTGATCCAGTATAACGACGGCATCCTGGTCCCAATAAATCGTCGTGATCATTTGTTGAGGCTCGTTTCCGTCAAAATTTTGCGGCAGTCACAGTCCCTGCGTTCCTGTATATATTTGACGCTTTCCATAATCAAGGAGCGGACGTTGCCGATGCTTTTTCCCATCATTTCCACTACTTCGGCATGGGTAAGAATGGTATCGGATATGCCGGCCGCATAATTGGTCACGATGGATATATTGCCGTAGCAGATACCCAGCTCACGGGCCAGACATACTTCCGGCACGCTGGTCATGCCTATGACCTGTCCCCCTACCTGTTTAAACATCTTGATTTCTGCTGCGGTTTCAAAACGCGGCCCTTCCGTACATACATAACAGCCGCCGTTGTGAATCGTCAAACCCTGTTCCTGCCCTGATTTTTCGATTGCCGCCCGAATCTCAGGACAATAAGGCACCGTCATATCACAATGCACTACTCCGTCAGTCCCGCCTTCATAGAATGTATGCTGCCGGACTTTGGTAAAATCCAAAAACTGATCGGCCAGTACATATTCACCGGGTTGAAATTCTTGCTGCAATGAACCCACTGCAGCCGTTGCGATAATGGCGCTTACGCCCAGCTGTTTCAAGGCCATAATATTAGCCCGGTAATTGATCAAATGCGGGGCAACACTATGATTCTCTCCATGGCGGGGGATAAATGCTATTTCCTGGCCCTTGTAAGTGCCCACCAGCACCTTTACTTCACCATAGCGGGTTTTTTCATTTATTTCGCAAATATGATCCAGTATGGCAGGGTCATATACTCCAGTTCCACCAATCACTGCAACCTGCGGCATACCTATCAGCCTCCTTATAATTATGCTTGTGAATTAATCTAATCATTGGCAAACAGTGCCTGAGCAAAGACTTCCGGGGAAAACTCCCGCAAATCTTCCATGCCCTCACCGATTCCCACCAATTTAACCGGAATACCCAGTTCCCGGGCAACGGCGATAACGATTCCGCCCTTGGCCGTACCGTCAAGTTTGGTCAGAACGATACCTGAAACTCCGGTTGCTTCGCTGAAAATTCGCGCCTGACTGATAGCGTTCTGGCCGGTGGTAGCATCCAGAACCAGCAGTACCTCATGGGGAGCAGAGGGTATTTCTTTTTCAATAACCTTGCGGATCTTGCTGATTTCCTTCATCAGATTGGTTTTATTCTGCAGCCGCCCGGCGGTATCAATAATAAGCAGGTCGGCTTTGCGTGCCCGGGCCGCGCTTATGGCATCATATACTACGGCGCCGGGATCGGATCCTTCCTGATGTTTAATCAGTTCCACCCCGGTGCGGTCGGCCCAAATCTGCAGCTGATCTATGGCTGCCGCGCGGAAAGTATCTCCGGCTGCCAGGATCACCTTTTTCTTTGCTTGTTTATATTTATAGGCCAATTTGGCTATCGTGGTTGTTTTGCCGGCACCGTTTACACCCACTACCAGTATGATGCTTGGTTTTTCCGCAGCTATGTTTAAAGGCACCTGCTCGGTCCCCATCACTTCTGCAATAGCATCCTGGAGAAGTTCGGTCACCTGCAGCGGATCATTAAGCTTTTGTTTTTTAACCGTAGTACGTATTTTATCAACCAAGGCCAATGAAGTCTCCATGCCTACATCAGCTTGAATCAAAATCTCTTCCAGTTCTTCAAAAAATTCTTCATCCAGTTTGCGGTTACTCTTGATGAGGGTATCAATTTTGCCGCCGATGTTTTGACGGGTCTTGCTCAAGCCCAGCTTGAACCGTTCAAATATACCCTTCTTGCTTTTTTCTGTCTTGCCGTCCTCGGCTTCATTTTCAGTTTGGAGCTGATTTTCTTCCGTTTCCGTATCACTCATATCATGATCGGCCGGATTGGCAATAGCTTCTTCCTCAATTTCCATGATCTCCGGCGGCAGGGGGTCAACTACAGCCGAAATTTTTTCCTCCTCAGCCGCTTCCGCTTCTGGGCTAGTCAAATTTTTCTGATTCATATCTTCGGTCTGATGGTTTTCACGCTTTTTTTTAAACTTGTCAAACAGTGCCATAAATAATTCCACCTTTGATGTTGGTATTAAACCGCCAGGTTAATACTTTCCTCAAGATTCAGGGAAAGTATCGCGGAAACCCCTTCCTCAGGCATGGTTACCCCAAACAAGCTGCTGCCGGCTTCGATGGTTGACTGCCGGTGGGTAATGACGATAAACTGAATTTCATTGGCCATACCTTTCAGAAATTCAGTAAAACGGCTGAGATTGGTTTCATCCAGCGCAGCGTCGATTTCGTCCAGTAAACAAAAGGGAGCCGGCCGTAAACGCAGCAAGGAAAATATAAAAGCGATACAGGTCAAAGCCCTTTCTCCCCCTGATAAAAGGTTTAAGGATTGACTGCGTTTGCCCGGCAATTTAATCTCGATATCCACCCCGGCCGACAGGTAATCACCATCTTTTTCCAACACCAGGCTGGCTTCCCCGCCCCCGAATATTTCCTGGCAGGTGCGTTTAAAACTTTCATTGGCCAGCAACAGAAACTGGCTGAAATTTTTGGCCATGATTTTTTCAGTTTCCAAAAGCAGTTTTTCAAGCGCTTCCCGCGCTTCAAGTATATCAGAACTTTGCAGCTGCAGAAACTCCAGGCGGGTATTTAGTTCCCGATATTCGTTGATAGATTCTAAATCAACCGGGCCCAACAGCTCGATTTCCTGTTTCAACAAATCCGCCTGCTGTCTGGAGCGCCTTTGCTCGGCTGAACTCATAGGCCGCTCATAATCAGATGGTTGCAGACCGGCGTATTTTTCCTGCCATTTTTCCTGGGCTGTTTCGTATTCCATTTCCAGGCGCAGGATGCGCATTTCGGCCAGCCGCATCTCCTCGCTGAGGCGGTTGTGCTGTTCCTGCCAGGGTCCGCGTTGTTCATGCAACGCTTCAATCTCTTGTGCATACCGGCGTTCATTTTCCTGCTCGCCTGCATAGACCAGTTGCATCGCTTCGATTTGACTTTTCTGTTCAAGACTCATTTGATTGGATTTTTGGATGAGTTCTTGCTGACGTTTTATGTCCTGCTGCAAACGGATCTGTAATTTCTCAGATTCGTTTACGGATTGCTCATAGGAGTTTTTTACTTCTATAAACTGCGCCATATTCTTCTTTAAATTTTCCAATTCCTGTGTTTTCATATCCAGCTGTTCCTGCTGGGAACGGGCTCTTTCCAGAAGAATATCGCATTGGCGGCGTTTTTCTTCCAGATCAGCTTTCATCTGCTCCAGTTCTTGCGCAGACGTGCTGCTCTTTTCTTCATGCTGTACCAACTGTTGTTGGGTTTGTGCGATCTCCTTGGTATAGGCGCTGATATAGGTCTGCTGTATTTCAATATCCTGCTCATAAAGCAGGTTTGCTTCCGATTCGTTGGTGAGACCGACTAAAGTGCTATCCAGTTCCTTTTGGATCAAATCGATCTGGAATTCAGCTTCGGCTATTTGGTTACGGCCATCTTTTAATTTTTCGTCCAATGATTTCAGAGCTGTGTTTACCTTTTGTTTGTCCTGCTGAATCTGCTCCAGCCGGGCGGAATGCTCAGTCAGCTGCTGTTCCATCTTTCTGGCTTCAGCCTTGCGTTTCAGAGGACTGGTGCTGCTGCGGCCGGTGGAACTGCCACCAGTCATGGCTCCGCTGACATTAATCATTTCCCCGTCCAGACTGACGATGCGCAGAGGAACCGTAAGGTGCCGGTAAACCTGCATGCCTCTGTCCAGATCACTGACCAATAAAACTCTGCCCAGCAAATACTCAACGGCTTTCTCGTACTGGGGATCATAGCCTACTAACCTGGAAGCCAGTCCCAATACGCCTTCTTCCCGTTCCAATTCCTGAACCAGACGGGGGTTCAGCTTTTGCACACGCAGCCCGTCCAGGGGTAAAAAAGTGACTCTTCCCAGGCCTTTTCTTTTCAGCATATAAATGACCTCACGGGCATCTTCCATGCTGGCCGTCACGATATTTTCCAGTCCTTTGCCGGCGGCTGCTTCGATCGCCGTTTCCATTCCGGCCGGTACGTCAATGATCCTGGACATCAGATCTTTTATTCCCGGTAATTTTTTCTCACCTCGGGCTTTGGCTTCAAGTATGGCTTTCACCCCTTCGGAATAGCCATAAAATTTCCTTTCCAGATCCTTTAGCCCTAACAATTTATTTTCCAGATCGCTGATCGTTCTTTTTTGGGTTTGCTCCTGGGCCTCCAACTTTTCCAAATGGGCTGAAGTCGTTTGGTATTCTTGCTGTATTTTTATAAGCTGCTGCTTGAGTCCCTGTAAATGATCGCTGCTGGTCTGTTTTTGTTGCTGCAGCGCCTGTAATTTTTGTTGCGCCTGTTTTATTTTGGCCTGGCTCTCCTCCCAACGCAGCTGCAGCCGCTCCCTTTTTTCCCGGCTTTGTTTGAGCCTTTCCTCGCCGCTGATGAGATTGTTTTTTAATTGACTTTCCAGTTTGGCCTCCTCAAATATGAGCAGACGCTTTTGGGCAAACAATTCTTCTTCCGCGTTGATTTTTGCTTCCAGGGTGTTTATTTCAGCACTTAATTGTTCAAAAGCCAAATGGCGCTGCTGCCATTGTTGTTCCTCGGACTGCATGTTTTCCTGATGTTTTTTCAGATCTGCGTTGATAGCTTCCAACATTCGGGAATACTTGTTGGCATCAAGAAGTGCATTATCAAAGCGTTCCTGCAAGTTTTTTATTCTTTCCCCGATCAGCTTGATATCGGCTTCACTGTGGCCCAATTCAGCCTCAAGCTGATATTTTTTATCTTTTATTTCACCCAACTTCAAGCGGCAAGCTGCTGCTTCCTGTTCGGCAGCTGTCAGGCGGGCATTAAGATCCTCGAGGTTTTGCCGGATCATCTGCCCGGACGTTTTCTTCTGATTTAAATCCTGTGTTTTCGCCGCCAGGCTTTTATGGCTGTCTTTTATCTCAGCAGCGATCAATTCCCGGTCGAGCGTTTCGAACTGTTCCTTCAGCGCAATATGTTTTTCAGCCCGGGCTGCTTTTTTGGCCAGTTCAGCCGCATGGATTTCCATCTCCCCCATGATGTCAGTCACCCGCTGCAAATCCAGCAGGCTGTTGGATAGTCTTTGTTTCACCTCATCTCTTTGCTGCCGGTACTTTATGGTTCCGGACGCTTCCTCCAGAATCAAGCGCCGGTCAAAAGGCTGGCCGTTTAAGACCTGCTCCAGTTCCCCCTGACCGATCAGAGAATAACCCCGTTTACCGAGACCAGTGCCGGTAAAAAGGCCGACGATATCTTTCATCCGTACTTTGGATTTATTGAGCAGATATTCACTTTCTCCGTTGCGAAAAAGTCTGCGTCCAATCGTGACTTCCCGGTAATCAACCGGCAGTTCGCCGCAAGCGTTGTCTATTGTCATATCAACCATAGCCATGCTCTGCGCCTTTTGCTTGTCAGTGCCGTTAAAAATAATATCTTCGTTCTTCTGTCCGCGCAGATGGCGCACATTGGCTTCTCCCAGCACCCAGCGGATGGCATCGGCAATGTTGCTTTTGCCGCAGCCGTTGGGCCCGACGATCACATTGATGCCAGGTTCCAAAATTAATTCAGTACTCTCTGCAAATGATTTAAACCCTTTGATCTCCAGCCTTTTTAAATACAAAATCGGGCCTCCTGCATATCAATCACTGTTTAATTTCGTTTCCTGCATATATAAATCCTGCCGCTGGCAGGAGGTTTAGTTTATGGAATTCAAAAACTCCGTACGGGTAAGAATAAATTTATCCGCCCCGGCAGGCTCGATAATTATACCGATCCAATCTCTTTTTTCATGCTGACAGGTTTGCACGTTTAATTCCTGCAAACCCGAAGACCGCTGAATGGAAATAAGATTGCTGCGTTTTTTGCCCAGCAGTTTGGAGAGATCACGTTCATTCACATTAAGTGTACAACGCTCACGCCCGCCATAACGCTGCTGAAAAAGTTTGATGGCCAGCATTGCCTGTTCCCGGAAAACTGCCTGCTCTACCAGTTCCCCAAAAGACGGATGGAATGGCCCGGCCTTGACCGTTCCTTCCTGGCGCAGCTCTTCACCTGGATACAGGCCCAAACGAATAACAGGAATTCCCGCCTTGGCCAACTGAAGCAGCATATCCCGACAGACAGGAACAGCTTCTTCCAACGTAAGGGCTTGGTATTTGCCTTCCTGCCACATTTGTTCCAGTTTGGTGCCGGCTAAAACCAAAGTGGGATAGATCCTGACCATCTGCGGAGCAATGGCAATCGTTTTGCGCACCGTCTCCAGGTCACGGTCATAATTGTCTCCCGGCAAGCCCACCATGAGCTGAATGCCCAATTTAAATCCGCCTTGCTTGATCAGAGCCGAACTTTTTTCCACATCTTCCGCCTGATAGATCCTTCCTGACTGGCGTAAAACCTCATTATTGAGAGACTGAACGCCCAATTCAATTGTTTGGACTCCATATCTATGCAGTAATTCCAAGGTCTTGTTATCGATGCAGTCGGGACGGGTTGAAATCCTGATTCCCTGAATCAGATTCTGCTCTATATAGGGCTGCAGCAGACGCAAATAGTTTTCCTGCAGGTCAGGTCGGATGGCGGTGAAGCTGCCTCCGAAAAAGGCTGCTTCTATTTCGGCAGGGCGGATAATGGTGGTCAGATGCTGATCAATAATACGTAAGATTTGATGATTGTCAGCAGCTTCCGTTTGGGCTGATATTTTTTTCTGGTCACAGTATATACAATTATAAGGACAGCCCAAGTGAGGAATGAAAATCGGGATATTATAGTGGCGCATAGAATATTCCAACCTCTCAAGCATAGCAAGTGCTTATAATAATCGGTTCAATAAGGTTAAGTCCTGCAGTACTTTTTCCGCAGCACACTGTTCGGCTTCTTTTTTACTTCTACCTGAACCGCTGGCCAGCAAATGTTTTTCATAATAGACACCGACTTTAAAAACTTTCGCATGCAGAGGGCCGCTTTCCTCAATGGTTTCATAATATACATTATTGCTGCAGCGAGCCTGAACGATTTCCTGCAAGCGCGATTTGAAATCCCTGAACTCACCTTCGGCTGTTTGCTGAATCGTTTCCTCCAGGTGTTTAAGAATAAAATCCCGCGCCGGCTGAATTCCCTGATCAAGATAGATAGCGCCTATAACCGCTTCCATGGTATCAGCCAGGATCGATTTTCTCTGCCGTCCGCCTGATTTTTCTTCTCCGCGGCCCAGCAGAATATATGTGCCCAGATTAATATAACCGGCAATCTCAACCAGGGCATTTTCGCATACCACCCGGGCGCGGATCTTAGTCAGATCTCCTTCGGCTTTATCCGGATAATGATTATACAGATACTCCGCAGTCACAAAATTCAAGACGGCATCACCCAGAAACTCCAGGCGCTGATTATTGTGTCCCGCTTTGTTTTCCTGGGCATAGGAGGGATGAATCAAGGCCATTGAAAATAATTTCTCATCTTGGTATGGTATTTGATTATCTGCCAGAAATCGATGGGCTGAATCCTTTAGTCTCATTTCTTCGCCTTTTCCAGATATTCAAATAATGCTTTGATAAGATCACCAACGACAGGGTAGTCCTCCAGATCGTCTTCAGGAAATTCAACGTCATACATATCTTCAAGGGCCATTATCATTTCCACTATATCGATGGAATCAGCCTCAATTTCTTCAAAAGTTGTTTCCATGGTTATATCAGCGGGGTCTATGTTTAATTGCTCAGCTAAAATTTTTCTGGCTATCTCAAAAAATTCCTCCACAAAAATCAGCCTCCTTAAATAATTATTCATAATATTTTATTACCGGGATTGGGACAATGCCAATTTCTGCTTTTTCACCATATCTTTTACAACACAATCGCGAGCCGTTTTTATCCCGTTATAAACCGCCTCTCGTTTGGAACTTCCATGGCAGACGATACTAACTCCTTCCACACCCAACAGCGGGGCGCCGCCCACCCGGCTATAATCAAATTTGCTCAGGAAAGACGGAATCCTTTCCAATTCCAGCGAACATGAATGCACCGCTGCCTGGGCCAGACCTTCAATGGCCTTTAACAAAATATTACCCGTAAAGCCATCACAGACAATCACATCAGCTTGGGCACTAAAAATATCCCGGCCTTCGATGTTGCCGATGAAATTCAACCCGGCCTGTGCTTTTAAAAGGCCGTAGCTTTCCACTGCCAAAACGTTGCCTTTGCTCTCTTCGGTGCCATTGTTCAGCAGCGCTATACGCGGTTCATTAATATCCAGATCAATACTGGCGTAGGCCTTGCCCAGCAGGGCAAATTGCAATAGCTGCTGCGGTTTGCAGTCCACATTGGCACCAACATCGACCAATAATGTGTGACTGCCTGCGCGGTTTGGAATAGCTGCAACGATTGCTGGTCGGTCAATATTTTCAAATCTGCCCAGGACAAAAAGAGCCGCTGCCATCTGGGCGCCGGTATTGCCACAGGATAATACCGCATCAGCTCGTCCTTCTTTGACCAGACGGGTAGCTACAACAATGGAAGCATCTTTCTTCCTGCGCATTGCTGTAGCAGGAGAATCATCCATTTCAATTACCTGGGTTGCAGATATAATATGAACCCGGTCTGGCGGATATGTATAATTCTGTAATATTTTTGCAACCAAGTCTTCCTTTCCTACCAAAAGAAGCTCATCATCTGATTTTTTAGCCCATTCCACTGCTGCGGCAATAATCTCAACCGGAGCATGATCGCCTCCCATTACATCAATGGCAATCCTCAAACTACCTAACCTCCCTCCAATGTCGCGGGTTTATATTTATTATATAAAAAACAAAAAGTAAGATACAGCCTGACAGACTATCGCTTACTTTTTGGTTCTTTTACTGGGATTGCTCTACATAACGTTTTTGCCTTTATAGTAACCACAATTCAGACACGCATGATGAGGCATTTTTAATTCATGGCATTGCGGGCACTCAACCAACCCTGGTGCTGCTATCTTTTTCCATTCTGAACGACGTTTATTCTTACGGGAATGTGACTGTCTCCTTTTAGGAACGCCCATTCATATTACCTCCTTCCCAACTATAAATTCTTCAGTTTTTCCCAGCGGGGGTCTATTTCCTTTTGCGAGCAGGAACATGTCCCCTGATTTAGATCTTTCCCGCAAACCGGGCAAAGCCCTTTGCATTCCGGCCGACACAGGGGAATAATAGGAATAGCCATAAAGACAGCCTCATGAACAGGAATACTTAAATCCACCATATCGCCATGAAAAATGATGGTTTCGTCATCTGCATCAGGCTTTCCGGCCAAACCGGCACGTGCCATTGTCAATTCGATATCAGTATCAATCGCTGTACTGGTATCCCTCAGACAGCGTGAACATGGCAGGCCAAGCACGGTTTTTATATTTCCCCGGGCTAAAAACATACGGCCGGTATTTTCCACCTGCAGTTCAACCGCGATTTTATCAAGGAATGTACAACCCGTTCCCTGTAAATAAACGTTGTTACCCTGCTCTTCCAGGTAAAATTTTTCACTTTGCTGTGGCCTTAGTTTTAACCGGGCAAGGTTAATACGCATAAGTACACCTCATAAAAACACCAGATTAATTATAGACTGCTCTTCTTATGGTTGTCAATAAACGACTGGTTTAACCGTATCATCTGAAATATTAACGTCAATAGACAAAGTAAATGCAACCCAGTTTATTTTACTCTGTCAAAGGTTGCATTTTACTTTGACCGCCCACCTCTGAAATATTTATACCGTTCATATTTATTATAATTAATTGATTCCACTGTAAAAAGTGTATTTATACACTATATACCGTAGGGGAGACTTTAGTCTCCCCTACGTATAGGCGTTTCAGGGATAGTCGGAGACTAAAGTCTCCTCTACGAATATAAGTAACTGGGTTTTTGCAGTGGAATCCTAATTGCATTTATCATTTCAGGAAGGATAAACATAGAATAAAAACGAATCAAAACATACAGAGCAAATACTATTTATGGAGTATTAGGAAATGGGAAAAATGAATTCTGATAATTTTATCACCAGAAATGGGTTCGTTACAATAAGCGCGGCTGAATCAATCCCCGTTAATAATGTACAGCTGTCGCTGCCACAGCTGCACAATTTTATTGTTACCAATGAACTGGATGCCGATGATTTTTATATAAATATTAACAACCAGGAAAAACCGTTCTGCTATTACCGGGGGACGGTTTTTTTGGAATTTAATGATTTATCCAACCTTAAACAACGTATCATAACGATCGAAAATCAACTGAACCAAGCCGTAGCTAATCGGGATTTTGCCAGATTTTTTAAAATCGTTGATCCCCGGCTGGCGCCTGATTTATTCATGGAGGTATTTAGCTTTATTCCCGATCAGGAAAAATATCCCCTTTTTATACACATATTCAATGATAACCGCTACGGCAGGAATGTATTCAGTCCCGAATTTATCAGACAGGTTTCTAGGTACAAGGGTGCGAATGAAACCATGCCGCTGGCGGATGAATGGGGCTATGTTAAAATATTTGCCTGGGCAAATAAGATTGCAGAACTGGAAAACTGCGATATATGGTATACGGATATAAACATTGCCATTCAGAAAATGATATCTGCCGGCATGAGCGCTGAATTTTTCCAGGCCCTGGTTAATGTCAGAGATATAAAGAGCTATAATGCTAAAATTTTTGAAAAAAAGGTAACCCTTGATCCTTTGCAGGTAATAAAAACAAACCACATGGATATGATCAAAATCTCTGAATTACGGCCGCTGATGCTAAAACAGGGGCTGACGGGGCGGTATTTTTATTATGCCCAGCAGATTAAAACTGATTGGTTTCACAATCCCCAGGGAATTCATGCCCTCAGCCACACCAAGCGGGTTTTGCTGCTGGGGCTTTTGCTAACTCATCTGGAGCAGCTTTCCGATCAGGATCGTGATCTTATCTGTCAGGCGGCGATTTACCATGATATCGGCCGGATAACGGACGGATATGATACTTCGCACGGTGTTGCCAGTTATCGCAAACTGGTTGCCAAAGGGCTATTAAAGGGCATACCTGATGCACAACGAGAGAGCCTTCGTTTTATCATTGAACTGCATGCCGTAGCTGACCGGGCAGCTCTAAAGCAATTGAACAAGTATGGTTTGACCGATATTGACCGTACGCTGAGGCTTTATAATATATTTAAGGATGCTGACGGTCTGGACAGAGTACGCATAAATGACCTCAACCCGGATTATTTGCGCAGTCCCGGTGCCCACAAATTATTGTTGCTTGCCCATCAGCTCTTTCGTGACCCGGAATACGAGCTGTTATTAGGGAATTAAAAATTTAAATTTTTATCCTTTCTTTATGACAATAGATGTTAAACTTATCGCCGCGCGTAAAGCCCACCAAGGTGATACCCAGTTCTTCCGCCAGATCGATGGCCAAACCGGTAGCGGCGGATCTGGATATTACCAGGGGCACATTACGGCGTGCAGCCTTTAATAGAATTTCCGAGGCAATCCTGCCGCTCAGAACGAGGCATTTATCTTCCAGCGGAATCTGTTGCAGGAATGCATGGCCAAACACCTTATCAACAGCATTATGCCGGCCAATGTCCTCATAACTGACCAGCAGCTTCCCCTGATCACCCAGGGCGGCGCTATGGGTTCCGCCGGTTAAGCGAAAAGTTGTTCCTCTTTTCTCCATTTCTTCAACCATGGCAAATATCTGCTCCGGACGAAAAAAAACATTGGGGGCATGAACCGGGGCAATACCGGCAACATTTGTTTGCAGACCCTGTTGACCTCTTCCTGCACAGCTGTTGACCTGATGAAAATACTGATTTCTGCTTTTTGGTGATTTAGCAGTATATATGCAAGCCTTTTGCTGCTGTTCATCAAAGTGTATTCCCTGCAGATCCTCATAAACTTGCAGCACATTTTCACTCAATAAATAACCAACCGCCAATTCCGTAAAGGCTTGCGGCGAACAAACCAGATCGGCCAACGATTCATCATTGACCAGCAGATGCAACTGGGTTTCGTACACAATCGGATCGTTTTTTTCCTTTATATTGCCTTTATGATAAACATGCAGAAGTCTTTCTTTGTAAAGTGACTGTGAATTGATCATCATGCACTCCTTTTTCAACAATGTAACTCTTTAAGTAACCCTACGATTATTTACGGTGATTAAACCATTTATACTGGAAAAAGCGGGAATAATCCCGCTTTTTCACTGCAGTATCATTTATTATTTAATCTACTTGGAAAGTCTCAGGGTATCTCTGGCAATAACCAATTCTTCATTGGTGGGGATGATGAATATTCTAACCTTGGAATCAGCTGTCGCCACATCGACTTCCTTGCCTCTGACTTTATTCTTTTCGTTATCCATCTTTACGCCCAGATAGTCCATATCTGCACAGATGGCTTCACGTACATCATAGCCGTTTTCACCGACACCGGCGGTAAAGACCAGACAATCACAGCCGTTCAATTTGGCCATGTAATTGCCGATGTAGCCTTTAACCTGATTGTAGTATACCCTTAAAGCGGTCTTGGCTCTTTCATTGCCGGAACCGGCTGCTTCCAGAACATCACGCAAGTCATTGGAGACTCCGGACAACCCCAGCATACCTGATTTTTTATTGAAGTAGTTGTTGGCTTCGGCTGTATCCATGCCCAGTTTGTCCATTAAGAACCAAACGATAGCAGGATCAATATCACCGGAACGGGTGCCCATAACCAATCCTTCCAGCGGGGTAAAGCCCATGGAAGTATCAACAACCTGGCCGTCCTTGATGGCTGCCATGCTGCCGCCGTTGCCGAGGTGCAGGGTTATAATCTTGCACTCTTCGTAAGGTTTGCCCAACATTTCTGCGGCACGATGGGATACATAAAAATGTGACGTACCGTGGAAACCATATCTGCGCACCTTGTATTTTTCGTATACATCGTAAGGCAGGGCATATAAATAATTTTCCGCTTTCATGGTCTGATGGAAAGCCGTATCAAAAACAGCTACGTGCGGAACATTAGGCATTAGCTCCTGGCATGCGTCAATTCCCATAAGATTCGGGGGGTTATGCAGCGGTGCGATCTCAAAGCAATCTTTAATAACCTTTTTGACTGCATCGTCAATTACTACGGAATCAGCAAAAGATTCGCCGCCATGCACAACGCGGTGTCCGACCGCACCAATCTCTGCCATATCGGAAATTACACCGTATTCGCTGTTGGCCAGAACTTCCAGAACCAGTTTCATACCTGCAGTATGATCGGGCAGATCCTTTTTAATAATTACTTCATCTTTGCCGGTAGGCTTATGTTCCAACGTAGTCCCTGGAATTCCTACTCTGTCGACCAGACCCTTGGCCAAGACAGATTCATCTTTCATATTAAATACCTGATACTTGATTGATGAACTCCCGGCATTTACAACTAATACCTTCATTAATTCTTTTCCTCCTCGTTATTTAAATTTTTACTTTGTAAGTTATTTTTAGGCCTGCATTACTACCATAGCCACTGTATTGATAACGTCTTCTACACTGCAACCTCTGGACAGGTCATTAACCGGTTTGGCCATACCCTGGAGAATAGGACCAATAGCTTCTGCTTTCGCCAGCCTCTGCACCAGTTTATACCCGATATTACCTGCCTGTAAATCAGGAAACACCAATACATTACACTGTCCGGCCACCAGACTGCCCGGGGCTTTGGATGAACCAACCTTGGGAACCATGGCGGCGTCAGCCTGCAATTCTCCGTCAACAGCCAGTTCCGGGAATCTTTCCCTGGCAATCCTGGTTGCTTCCGTAACTTTGTCAACCACTTCGTGACTGGCACTGCCTTTGGTTGAAAAAGACAGCATCCCAATTTTGGGTTCCTTCATTCCGCAGAGATTAACCGCGGTTTGAGCAGAAGTTTTCGCAAACTCTGCCAACTGAGCAGCAGTGGGCATGGGAGTTACTGCGCAGTCAGCAAAAACAAATATTCCTTTGTCGCCAAATTCACAGTTCGGTACAATCATAATAAATGAACCGGAAACAGCGGAAATGCCAGGCGCAGTTTTGATTATCTGCAGAGCCGGTCTTAATACGTTACCAGTAGTATTTTCGGCCCCGGCAACTTCTCCGTCAGCTTTACCCAGCTGCACCATCATGGATGCAAAGAAAAGCGGATCCAGCATGGTTGCTTTGGCTTTATCCAAATCAACGCCCTTGCTTTTACGCATTTCATAGAAAGCCTGAACAAAATCATCAAAATATGGGGCTTTGACCGGATCAATAATTTGTGCACCGGAAATATCGGCGCCAACTTTGCTGGCAACAGCTTTAACTTCGCTTTCATTGCCCAAAAGGATCGGAGTGGCAATTTTGCCGTCCACAATTCCTTTGACGGCCAGTAATGTTCTTTCCTCTGTACCTTCGGGCAGAACTACTGTTTTACCCTTTTTGGAAGCTTTCTCTTTAATCTCTGCTAATAAACTCATCCTTCATCCTCCCTATTAATACCGTTCGTTGTTGGAATACTTTTGATAAAATTTTACCATAAAGTCTTTGATAAATGAATGTATTAGTGGTAAATTTATGAAACATCATTGTATCATCCGGGGTAATCCATTACCACTAATCAGAACTGTTCTGCTTAAAGTTAAACAAATGCAGACCCATCACTTATCAAAAAACTCTATTGCTTTGTTGACTGCAGACCGAGATTAAAAAGGGGTATTATCCATGACTGCTATAGGCATAATCGCTGAATTTAATCCTTTTCATAACGGTCACTTGTACCTGTTGCAGGAAGCCAAAAAAGCGGTTCCCGGTGCTCCCTGTATTTGTGTTATGAGTGGCAACTTCCTGCAGCGGGGCGAAGCTGCCTGGTGCAATAAATGGTCAAGATCTGCTATGGCACTCCATGCGGGAGCAGACCTGATCATCGAACTCCCGGTTTGCTATGCAGTTCGCAGTGCCTATTATTTTGCCCGCGGCGCAATCCAATTACTGGAACGAACCGGGGTAGTTACGCATCTTGTATTTGGCAGTGAAAGCGGCAACCTGGATGAACTGCAAAGCATATCTTCTGTGCTCGGTAACGAAAGCCAGGAATATCAGGAAAAACTTAAAAACTACCTTTCCCGGGGATATAGTTTCGCCCGGGCACGTTCTCTGACCCTGCAGGCAATTATTAATAATCCCAAATTAAACGAATTGCTGCTGCAACCCAACAACATCCTGGCACTTGAATACCTGCATGTACTGGATGAACTCAAATCACCGATTACAGCGCTTACTTTCCCGCGTCTGGGAACCGGCTATCACAGCGATGAAATGTCTGCCCTGGCCAGTGCCAGTGCTATCCGAACCTCTCTGGCAAAAGAGCAGAACCTGGCCGCAATTGCCCCTTCTGTCCCCCCTTATACACTGCGAATACTGGCCGAGGAGATCTCCCGGGGCCATGCACCAATAAAAGCTGAAACCCTGGAACAGAGTATCCTGCTTAAATTGCGCCTGTCATCCGCATCAGATTTGGCAGATATTTATGAAATCGGCGAAGGTTTGGAAAACCGTATCGTTAAAGCTGCCGGGGAGTCCGGCAATCTCGAAGAACTAAAACATAAAATAAAGACCAAACGCTTTTCGCTGAGCCGTATTAATCGGATTCTTTTGTATTGCCTGTGGGATCTGCACCAAGAGCAAATCACCCGCTTTGATGAATGTGGTCCACAATATCTGCACGTTTTAGGATTTTCGCCATCGGGACAGAAAATCCTGCAAGAAATTAAATCACGGTCTATTTTACCAATATTTTCACGCGGCAGTGAAATAAAAAAGGCCTATTGTAATCACAACAAGCCCTTGTTGCAGGCAATGCTGGAACTTGACCGACGCGCTACCGATATTTATTCCCTGTTGCATCCTGACCCCGCAACTCGCAGGGGCGGCCTGGATTTCACCATGACTCCGGTCAGGCTATAAAATCGCTTATCTTTTGTTTTATTTCTTGAACTTTGTCAAGTGTAGCTGTCCTGCCCAAGTTTATGATTTCTTTGGCATTTTCAAAATCCCGGGAGGCAAAATTTCCCACTGCCGGTTGAATCAGAATATCTGCCTGCGAACCGCACAAATCGAAATGATACTTCTGCATTATATCCAGCGAAGTCATGATGACATCGATTGTGTTTTTGATGGTAACTTTTTTATCCGGACCAAAAGTTACATCAACTGCAATAATTATATCTGCTCCCCGGTCGCGTGCAACTTCGACCGGCAATCGATCAATCACCGCACCATCAACCAGAACCATATCATCTTTCCGAACCGGAGTAAAAACTCCGGGAATAGAGATACTGGCCCGCACCGCTTCAACAACCGGCCCCTGTTCAAATATCACCCGCTCTCCGGATATTAAATCAGTAGCTACGGCAATAAGGGGAGGACCCAATTGGTCAAAACTTTTATTTTTGGTCAGCAAGGTTATAAAACTATCTATTCTCTTACCGGCTACAAAGCCAAAACGCGGCACCTGAACATCCAGCATCAGGTTGGTATTCATACAGTCCAGCATCTTTTCCAGCATATAGAGGTCGGCGCCGCTGGCATAAATAGCTCCTACCATGGCACCCATGCTGCTGCCGACAATAAAATCGATATCGATCTCTTCTTCTTTTAAAACCTGCAACACCCCAATATGGGCCAGGCCGCGGGCGCTGCCTGCCCCCAGCACCAGCCCAACCACGGGTTGCCTTTTTTCCATACGTAATCTGCCTCCTTATTCTAAGAGACTATCTTCCCTTCATATATATAGGGTAAAACTTGATTGGAGTATGGATTGGTGAATCATCTCGCAATACCTTTTTATACAATTATAATACTTTTAAGTGCTTTTTTTATGATAATTAATCCCCGTGAGACCGTGCAAGCTGCTTCCCAGGGGCTTTTATTATGGTATTCAATCGTACTTCCTGCGCTGCTGCCTTTTTTTATTGTAGCCGAATTATTAGTAAAAATTCGCTTTGTTCATTTTATGGGCATTCTGATGGAACCGGTCATGCGTCCTATTTTCCGATTGCCGGGTTGCAGTTCTTTGGTAGTGGTTATGGGTTTTACTTCAGGATTCCCGGTTGGTGCGGTTTTGACTAGAAAACTATATGATCAGAAGCAGCTCAGCGCTGAAGAAGCAGAAAGATTGCTGGTTTTCACCAACAACGCCAGTCCGCTTTTTATCCTTGGAGCTGTGGGTATCGGTATGTTAGGCAACCCGGTGGCAGGCTATCTGCTGGCATTTTCCCAATATCTTTCCAATTTGCTGCTGGGTGTTTTTTTAAGATTCAGAGCGGTCAGCCCGGTTCGGCGAAGGCAAACAGATTCTACCGGCTTGAAAACTGCCTGCCAGGCAATGCTTCCCCGTAACGACGAAAGATCGGGGATCGCAAATCTTCTCGGTGATGCCATTCGCAATAGTCTGGGCAATGTCATGGCGGTAGGAGGTTTTATTGTTGTATTTTCAGTACTTACCCGCATGCTGAGCCAATGGGGAGTCATTGATGTTATGGCGGGATTCCTTTTCCAGTTGCTAAAGTTGTTTGAACTCGATTATGCTCAGGTATACGGTTTATGCATGGGCATTTTCGAAATGACCCTGGGGGCTAAAACTGCCGTTGCCAATGCTTCAAGCAGCAGCCTGGCCGTTTTCATGGTACTCAGTGCCATACTTGCTTTTAGCGGCATTTCCGTCATTACCCAGGTAATGAGCATTATGGCCGGCACGCCGGTACGTTTATCTTTTTATTTGCTTTCCCGCCTGGTGCAGGTAATCATCGCTTGCAGCATAACTTTTCTAACTTTTCGTCTCACCCTGCTGACCGGAATTGCCAGTATAAGCGTACAAACAATTCCTTACTATAAGATTTTATATGCATTTGATGCCTGGACCTGGGCGCTTAAATCAATGCTGGCAGCTTTTATTATCATAACCATTATGCTTTCCGCCGCCTGGTGCAGAAAGCATTAATAATCATTGTTGCTCAGACCCTCTCTGATATCATCCCGGCCTTGAATTACGGTATCCAAACCTTTGCGTAAAACGATTTCCATATGTGACAAAACACCATCCGCATATTCGTCGGCATCCCTGCGTATCTGCGTCGCAATTTCTTCACTGCGGGTAATAATTTCCTCGGCAGCTTCCCGGGCGCTCCTGGTGATTTCACTGTCGTCTACGAGCTGGGCTATATGGCTTTTCGAATGTTCCAGATACTTGTCTGCTTCAGCACAGGCTTCGCTGACGATTCTTTCCTTTTCAGCCATAATCAATTTGGCGGTTTCCAGTTCTTCCGGAAGAATCGCTCTGATACGATCAACCCTTTCCAGAAAACGGCTGGTCTCGACCATTGATTTACCGCCGGTAAGGGGTACTTTACGACTGCCTTTCAACAACAGTTCCAATTCATCCAAAATCCTGAATATTTCCATCATGGTTTTGGTCCTCCTCTATGCAATGGTAATAATGTAATGTTGACTCTCCATAGTTTTTTTCCCGATATTTTATTAAATTCCCGCAGGCAGTTGCCAATGCCCGCTTTCTTCTGGTTCTGATCACCAAAATGCCTTCTTTGTCCAGTATCTCGGCTTTGCCAAGAGCGATCATGACCTTGTCAAAAATAGGATCGTCGGTAAAAGGCGGATCAACATAGATATAATCAAAGCAGCGCCGGTTGCGCGAGAGAGTATCCAGAGCTTTGAAAACATCATTATGGTATAGCTCATACCCAGCTTCAAAACCACAATTTTGCAGATTTTCAGTGATCGTTTTTATGGCCTTTTTATCATTGTCGACAAATACTACCTGTACAGCCCCGCGGCTTAAAGCTTCAATCCCCACACTTCCGCTGCCGGCAAATAAGTCCAGAACTTTGGCTTCAGCTACGCCAGGACCCCATACATTAAACAGAGCTTCTTTTATCATGTCAGTTATAGGACGGGTGTGCAAACCGCCTGGTGCTTTAAGTCTTTTCCCTCGAGCATATCCAGCAATAACTCGCAAAATGTTTCTCCTTTGTCAATTTCTATTCCAGTATAAAATTACCTTCTTTTAATGATTTAAATTTTTAAAAAATTTTTTTGTCATTAATGTATATTATAGCTAATAACGGCAATGATATAAGTACCGGAATAAAAAACCGGTAAACAAACCCTCCCCAACAACTTTACAAAATTCTCCTCTCCCCAAAGTGGCGACGCAAGTCGCCATTTTATTTTCTTGAAAGATCTTTAATTCTGTATAATATTACCTGCTTATGATGATAATAATGGTCAAAAGGAGGTAATTTAAAATGAATGAATTTCTGCAGCAGTTTAATCTCCATGTAGACCTGGCTATTGAAGCACGTGACCTGGTTCGCGGAGCCACGGGACAAGAAATCCAGGGCGTTGAAGAACAAGTGGAAAAAATGGAACAGATTAAAATTACCACGATAACCATTAAGGATCCACAGGCTGTTCCCATTATGGGAAGACCATTGGGTACTTATGTTACGATCGAATCACCACCTTTAAAAATCAATGATCCTTATGTAAAAGATGAAATTATCCAAGCCATGAGTAAAAGTATGACGGTCCTGCTAAATAACCGTCTGCAGCCCAAAGATATTGTATTATTGGTCGGTCTTGGCAACTGGCGGGCTACAGCTGATTCCCTGGGACCGAAATTTATAGAATATAGTCCCATTACCCGGCACTATTTTCAGCATGCACCCGAAGCACTGGTTGAAGGAATGCGGCCGGTTTCAGGCATCGCACCGGGAGTATTGGGAATTACTGGTCTGGAAACCTTTGAAGTTATAAAAGGCGTAGTTGATAACGTAAAACCGGCTGTGTTGGTAGTGGTCGATGCGCTGGCTGCGCAAAATGTAGACCGTATCGGCAATACCATCCAAATGTCCAATACCGGTATCCAGCCTGGGGGCGGCGTGGGCAACGCCCGTCATTCTTTAACCGAGCAAGAATTGGGTATTCCGGTAATTGCCATTGGCTGTCCAACAATTGTCAATGCTGCAATTATTGCTCAGCAGGCGATTAAAAATTTCTGTTCTGTTAGCAATACTGTATTTAATGATATGTTTGCAACCAACTCTATTAAAGATACGCTTTCTTATTTTGGCGGCGATTTGGCTGTAACTCCCAAGGAAGTTGACGAGATTATAGAAAATACTGCCCGCATCATCTCCATGGGGGTTGCATCTTCTCTTTTTCCGGGCATTAGCCGTGAACAGCTGGAATTGTATGCAACCTGATAAATTTTATTTCTAAAATGCAACGAATTTAATAATGAAATGAAAACAAGCGGATCATAATGATTCCGCTTGTTCGTTTAGTATAATTAGTCAGCTATACAATTATTTCATAGTGCTTTTCCCAGATTCATAAGCCTGAATCATGCTCTTAACCATTTGACCACCGATGCTTCCAGCCTGAGCAGAAGTCAGGTCACCGTTGTAACCCTGCTTTAAGTTGACACCTACCTGCTGAGCGGCTTCATACTTGAATGAATCCATTGCAGCCTTGGCCTGGGGAACCAACAGTCTATTACCTCTTGCCATTTATGTTCACCTCCTTTTTTATAGGTTAGTCTTAGTTTCTCCCTCGTTTCATCTAATATGCTAGAAGTATTTTCAAGACTTTTTATTTTTTGTTTTGGGTTTGATGCCCATTTCCTGACCAACTTCATATTTGAGATTTTCAATTACTATTTCTTCGGGGTTGGTCGTCTGATTAACTTTTTTATTCTTCTGCGTGGAACCTTTTTTCAATGCTGCATCTCCTTTCAAATTAATAAAAAAATACCACAGGCAATTTTGTCTGCAGTATTAGGATGAATCAAATCCAACGTTTTTATTTTGGCAATCAATGTCCCGTGATGTAATCACAGGAATTTTCACCTTAATTTAATTTCTGGCTATTTCATTGGATTGTTTAAATTTATTTTTTATATATAAATTCATAATCGGGCTTTGTATATATTCCGGTTCCAATAGGCCAGCAACCTCAATGCTTGATCTGATCAAATCAATGTCTTTAACCAGGCTGGCAATTTTCAGTTCCTGCAAGCCATGCTGCCGCACCCCCCAAAAGTCACCGGGTCCACGGATGGCCAGGTCTTCATTGGCCAGTTCAAAGCCGTCATTACTCTTTTCCATTGCCTTAAGGCGGCGCTTGGCTTCTTCGGTGCGGGCATCCGCCAGCATAATACAATAAGATTGATGGCTTCCCCGGCCAACTCTGCCGCGCAGCTGATGCAACTGGGACAGGCCAAATCTTTCCGCATGCTCAATAATAATAACCGAAGCGTTAGCCACATCCACTCCCACTTCGATTACGGTGGTGGAGACCAGTACCTGGACCTGGCCTGACTTAAAACGCTGCATGATCAGATCTTTCTCGTCGGCTTTCATGCGCCCGTAAATCAATCCCACCGTAAATTCAGCATAAATGGAATGGCTTAACTCCTCATAAAGGGTAATCGCCGCCTGCAGATCCTGTTTTTCTGATTCTTCCACCAAGGGGCATACGACATAGGTCTGCTCTCCCTGTTTGATCAGCTGACGCGTAAATTCATAGGCCTGATGGCGGGCAGAACGAGGAAGATAACGGGTTTTCACTGGTTTCCGTCCGGGCGGCAGTTCATGAATAACGGAAAGATCCAAATCCCCATAGGCTGTTAACGCCAAGGTGCGGGGAATAGGGGTAGCGGTCATCACCAAAACGTCCGGGTTTTCTCCTTTTTGACTGAGCAGGGCTCGCTGCCGTACCCCAAAACGATGTTGTTCATCAATGATGACCAACCCCAGGTTGTTGAATTCCACCTGTTCCTGTATCAAGGCATGGGTTCCCAGCAGGATATTAATTTCTCCCGACCGCGCTGCCTGCAGAATCATACGCCGTTCAGGTAAAGGAGTGCCACCGGTCAAACAAGCCAGAACCACTTCACTGTCGGCAAAATATTCCTGTAGCGCTAAATAATGCTGCTGCGCCAAGATCTCCGTCGGCGCCATCAGGGCTGCCTGATAGCCGCTGGCAACCGCCTTGGCCATGGCCAGGGCAGCCACCACGGTTTTACCCGCCCCTACATCGCCCTGCAAAAGGCGGTTCATTACCCGTGGAGATTCCATATCGGCAAAGATCTCCTGCAAAACCTTTTCCTGATCATGGGTCAGGGTAAAAGGCAGCTTATGTTGCAGCTCTGTGTATAAATCGGTTTTATCCTGATGGACAGCACAATTTTCTACCAATTGGCCTTGGGTATGGTATTTTTCCAGTGAAAGCTGAAACAGTAATAATTCCTCGAAAGCCAGCCTTTTCCTGGCCTGGAGATAAGATTCAGCACTCTGCGGAAAGTGGATATTATGTATGGCTGTATGAATGTCTGTCAGTCCAAATTTTTCTTTTATAGCCGGAGTCAGGATTTCGGGATAATCCGGCAGACAGTTTTGCAGCACAAATTGCATTATTTTGCGTAAACTCTTTTGATTCAAGCTTCCGCTCAGCGGATATACCGGTACTACATTGAACTCACTTAATTCCCCATCCAATATTTCATAGGCAGAAACATGCAACTGCAATTCACGGTATCTGCTATCCACTTTGCCGGTAACCAGTATTTCCTGGCCGCTTTTAATTATATTGGCCAAAAACGGCTGATTAAACCACACCGCAGTAATAATGCCGGTATCATCTTCAAGCAGTGCCTTGAAGATATGAAATCCGCGCCCGGTTCTGTTATGGCCAGTACTTAACACCCGGACCTGCAGATTGACAGTGGTATCAGGGGACAAATCGCTTATAGCCGACAAATTGGAGCGGTTGAAATAAGCTCGCGGCACATACCACAGCAAATCAAAAATATTTTGCACTCCCAGTTTCTGCAGATCCTGATTTCGCTTTGGCCCCACACCCTTTATGTACTGCAGTTCCCTAAAAAGACTCTCCATTTAACCTCCCGGCTCCATTTTCTGAAATGCTAAAACAAGACGGCTTTTCTCCGCTTAAAAAAACGGATAAAAACCGCCCCATGAATACAATAAATCCTTGATTTACTCGACTGATATGAAATAGCTGTAATGGGGTTGACCGCCAAAATGCATTTCCACTTCGCACTGCGGATAAATTTCCATGATTTTTTCCTGAAAGGCTTGGGCCTGGTCTTCTTCCAAATCGTTGCCGTATAAAAATGTAATCAATTCACTGTCCTCATGGATCATTTTTTGTAACAGGGCCAGCACTACTTCTTCTTCGTTGTTTCCCTTCTGACTGATCTTGCCGCCGATTAAACCAATCACATTGCCGGCTTCAATATCCAGGCCGCTTACCCCCGAATCCCTTACGGCATGGGTTACCTCGGCATAGGATATTTTTTTCATTTCTTCCTGCATGGCATCCATTATTTCCTGCAGTTCTCCTTCGGGATCATAAGCAATCAGGGCGGCGATGGCCTCCATGACTGAATGCGTTGGTAAAACCTCCACTCGTTTGTCACATAGTTCTTTCACCTGTTCCGCGGCCATGATAATGTTTTTATTATTGGGTAAAATGATTACCGCCGGTGCCTTAACATCTTTACAGGCATTAAGCAGATCTTCGGTGCTGGGATTCATGCTCTGTCCGCCCTGAACAACACAGTCGACGCCCAGGCTCTGCAGGATGCTGATAATTCCATCACCTGCTCCGACTGCTGCCAGACCGATTTTTTTACTAAAAGCCGGTTGGCTGTATTGTTCTAAATTATTGCGGTTTTCATGGACTTCTTCCAACATATTGTTTATTTTTATATCACTTAGTTGTCCGAATTGGAGCGCTGTTTCCAAGACCTTGCCGGGATGATTGGAATGAATGTGCACCTTGACGATATCCTCTTCCCCCACCACCAGCATGGAATCACCCAGCGGGCGCAGATGATCCTTTATGTCTTCCGGATTCAATTTCTGTCCTTTGATCAGCATTTCGGTACAGTACTGGAAATCCAGCACAATATCGTCCCTGGTTATTTCCTGACGCCCGAAAGCAGTCTTTTCCTTGTAAGTATCCAGCTGTATTTCTTTATCGGCTGCCAGACCATCTGTCACGCCTTCCAGGAAGAACAACAACCCGCGTCCGCCTGCATCAACTACACCGGCTTCTTTAAGGATGGGCAGCATGGAAGGAGTTTTTTCAAGGGTACGATAACCCTCATCAATTCCAGCCAGAAGAACGGCTAAAATATCTGATCCGGACTGAGCTTCCTGTTCACAGGCCCGGGCTACCTCCCGAATGACAGTTAATATGGTTCCCTCTACCGGTTTCATGACCGCTTTGTAAGCGGTATCTGCTCCCGAGCGCAGGGCAACAGCGATATCAGCGGCATTGGCTTCTCCTTTGCCGTCCAGAACCTTGGCAAAACCTCTGAAAATCTGTGAAAGAATAACCCCGGAATTACCACGGGCGCCCATCAGTGATCCCATGGATATAGCCTTGGCAGCTTTACCCAGAGGTAGCGAGCTGTTTTTCTCCCCTTCTTTGACCGCCGATAAAAGAGTTAAATACATATTTGTTCCGGTATCACCATCCGGTACCGGGAATACATTTAACTGGTCGACCTCATCACGATTATGCTCCAATCTGATGCAGCCCGCCTTGATTCCTCTCACCAGATCATATCCAGTAATACTAAGCAAGCTCAAACTGTTTATCCTCCCATTACAAATCTTTTATTACTCTGATTCCCTCGACATTTACGTTTACTTTTTCCACCGGGATCCCGGCCCCGTTTTCCAGAACATAGGTTACCTTCTGCATAACGCTTAAGGCTACTTCTGATATCTTTATGCCATAACCGATAATCACATACACGTCAACGATCAATCCATCAACACCGTTTTTCACTTCCACTCCCTTACGGACAGATTCCAGGCCCAGTATGTGGGTGATTCCGCTTTGAATATTGTGGGGTACCATTCCCACCAGTCCATAACAATCCAGAGCCGCCAAACCCGCAATCGTCTCAACTACTTCTTTTTCGACCGTTATATTTCCCAAGTCGTTAGATTTAATCGTAAACATTCTTTCCCTCCTGTCTGATATTTCATTATACAACATATTATTTGTAGCTTCTTCTTGCCCTTTCCTTTTGCTTTTGATAAAATACTTAAGTGCAACTGTTATAGAGAGGGGGCAAAATAGTGGCTAAATGTGAGATTTGTGGAAAAGGCGTAACCTTTGGTAAAAAGTATAGCCATTCCCATATAAGAACCAATCGTCAATGGAAACCAAATGTACAACGGGTAAAAGTGCTGGATGATAAAACACCTAGACAAATGTATGTATGTACCCGCTGTTTGCGTTCCGGTAAAGTTCAAAGAGCATTGTAAATCTTGCCAGATCAAGCCTTAGATAATATATCTAAGGCTTTTCGCTTTGTAAAGCTTTAATTTCCTCAGGACTAAAAGTATATACCGTTTTACAAAAATTACAAATTGCTTCAATATCCTTATTATTCTCTGCCGCCTCCCTGAGTTCCTGCTCACTAAGCCCGGCCAAAATAATACCCAATCTTTCCCGGCTGCAGTTGCAGCGGAAAGCTAAATCCATTACATCTAAAATTGAATATTCAATCCCCTGCATAATTGTTGAGGTAATATCTTCCAATGAATTATTAACAAAAATAAGCTGGCTAATCTGATCCAGCGATAAAATATTGTTTTCCAGTCTTTCCAAAACTGTATCGTCAGCTTCCGGTAAAGCCTGTACGATAAGACCACCCGCCGCCAGAACATGAAGATCCGTATCGACCAGGACCCCAAGGGATACCAGGGCAGGGATTTGTTCTGACTGCATAAAATATTGCGCCAGATCTTCAGCAATTTCTCCGCTGACCAACGGTACCCTGCCTTCAAAAGGCTGTTTCAGACCCATATCTTTTATTACTTCCAAGTATCCCTCTTTCCCAACCAAATCACCTACAGCCAGCTTACCCGGAAAACGGGACGGCAAATCAGCCTGAGGATTGCCGATCAATCCCTTGACATGACCATGCCCGTCAGCAGTAGCAATAATGGTCCCGGCAGGACCGTTGCCATTAAAGCGCAAGCTTAACAAATCATGATCGCTTTTCAGATCGCTGCCCATCATGACAGCAGCAGTAAGAGCCCTGCCCAGCGCGGCGGTAGCCGTAGCAGATGTTTGGTGACGTTGGCGGGCTTCCTCAACCAAATTGGTGGTATGGGCCAACCATACCCTTACATTTTGTCCGTCGTCAATTAATTTTAATAAATAATCCCTATTTTGCATTATATGTTTCCCTTCATCGTCTTATCAATCATTATACCCGTAAATGTTGCAAAATCAACGCTGGGCGTAGATTTTGATCAACAAGCGGCATAAAAACTGCTATGATTAAGTACATAATATGAACACAAAAATACTGCCATAAATTGTGAAATACAATTCATCTGAAAGGAGTTTTATTATGCCGTTTTATGAATTCGAGGGAAAAAGACCCGTAATTGGCGAAAACAGTTTCGTTCATCCCCAGGCAACCGTTATTGGTGAAGTAAAACTGGGGCAAAATTGCTATGTCGGTGCCGGTGCAATCCTGCGGGGCGATTATGGCTGCATTGAAATCGGCAACGGCAGCAATATCCAGGAAAACGCAGTAATGCACTCTGAACCGGGCACTGTTGCCGTAATCGGAGAAGACGTTCTGGTCGGACATGCTGCCATCGTTCATGGCCCCTGTATAATCCATGACCGGGTAATCATTGGTATGGGCTCTCTTATCTCCACCGGCTGTGAAATGGGTGAGGGCAGTTTTCTGGCCGCCGGCAGTGTCCTGCCTCCGGGACGTTTGATCCCGGCGCATCATTTGGCGATGGGCAATCCTGCAACAGTAGTCAAAGAAGTCAGCGGCAACCTGGCGCAATATAACGAAATTGCGGTAAAACTATATAAGGATTTGGCAATTCGCTGCCAGAAGGGTCTGAAGCTGATCGAATTATAGCTGGCAGCAAATACTGGTTGTATTATATGCGATAAGCAATTACAGGAAACAGAACCCCAAGACAAGGAATATAATCCCATCGGGGAGGATTTGTCCAAATCCCCCCTGATGCTACAGGACTTCCAATCAGACTTCGGCTTGTCCGCTATCACATAAGCTGAGACGGTTTGAAAAGCAGGATACAGTTAAAGTACACTGATTCCATGGTTGATGGCTGGGAAATCATACTTTGATTGTATTTAGTTTGATTTCCGCATCTTCCGGAACAAACTGATATCTGGAAAGGAGTCTTGTATGAAGCGAATAAAACTTATTATACCAGTCTTGATGTTATCGTTATTTTTTACCGGTCTTTTTCTCGTCCAAAGCGACAAAGCCATGGCCTCTGCCAATCTCTATTGGGGTTCACAGGGAAATGAAGTGGTAACTTTGCAGCAAACTTTGAATACACAAGGTTATTGGTGCGGAGAAGCTGATGGTATATTTGGCCCCAAGACTTACGCGGCAGTAATCAAGTTCCAAAGAGCTAAAGGTTTAGATGTTGATGGCATTGTCGGCCCCAACACCAAAGCGGCTCTAGGATTAAATGATAATAAAACCGCCACTACAATTACACCATCACGAGACGGCTCCAGTATTTACCGGGGACGGACTCTGACCATGACAGCCACAGCCTATTGTTCCTGTTATCAATGCAATTATCCTTATTACGGAGCGCCTTCATATCTGGGTCTCCCGCTGGGAAAAGGCATTATCGCAGTTGATCCCAAGGTTATTCCCATGGGCAGCCGTCTATATGTAGAAGGCTACGGCGAAGGCATAGCTGCCGACCAGGGCGGTGCAATTAAAGGTAATCGCTTAGATCTTTGTTTCGCATCTCATCAACAAGCCTTAAACTATGGTATAAAAACCGTCAAGGTAACAATTTTGGACTAAAGGTGGCAATTGGGAACTGAATAAAAAATCCGCCTTTAACGAGGCGGATTTTTTATTTCTATTTTGTTTTGAATAAATATCGCTGCAATTTCTCCTGCAGCCCTTTTTCTACTGCTGCAGGAACCAATCCGCTTACATCCCCACCCAGCAGAGCAGCTTCTTTAATGCCGCTCGAACTGATAAAAATATAACAGGGATTGGACATTATAAAAACCGTATCAATATCAGGCAATAAACTTTTGTTCATCATGGACATGTGCGATTCATATTCAAAATCAGTAATTGAACGCAGTCCCCTGATAATAACGGTTGCATCTCTGGCTCTAAGGAAATCGGCCAGCAGACCGTTAAAACACTCCACCTCAACATTGGGTAAATGCTGAATACTTTTTTTAATCAGATCAACCCGTTCATCCAGGGTAAATAGAGCTTCCTTGGTCACATTGTGAACTACTGCAACTACAATTTTATCAAAAACCTGACTGGTTCTTTCCAAAATATCAATATGTCCCATGGTTACAGGATCAAAACTACCCGGATATACAGCTATAGCCACCAGTTGCCGCTCCTTCCCGATGATGTTTTTTTCCTTATAATTGTAGCACATATGGGCTATCTTGGTGAAATAATCAAAGCAAACTCAAAAAGATTACATAAACGCCTCTTCGGGGATATCAATCGCGCTGGTGTCTGTGGCCTTCATGGCCTTTTCATAGCCGAAGATCTCGGGAACAACGTTCATGATATAGAACTTGACACTGGCAATTTTGCCCTTGTAAAAATTCACATCGAAGTGGTCATCGGCCAGTTCCGCAAGCTTGCTGGCCGCCAGGAGACCCTGCTCAAGCATCAACTTGCCGCAGTAGATTCGCGCGGCGGCATGCAAGGTCCGGGTTGCAAAAAGCTGTTTCAGTTGTTTGTTGGCATCCTGCCAATCTGCATTCATGGCGACAATTGCTTCGAATGAGGTCAAGGCATCTGTCATCATCGCGAATTCTGCCGCAAAGCTCATATTCTTCTTATCAGCAATGAAGTCGCCGATTTCGCGAACCCACTTTTTGAACGCTTCTCCGTTTTTCATGGTGAACTTGCGGCCGGTGAAGTCTTGCGCCTGGATAAAATTGGTGCCTTCCCACAGGGAGTAGATCTTGCAGTCACGGGCCAGAGAAGCCGGGGCATACTCTTCCATGAAGCCATAACCGCCATGAACCTGGATTGCTTCCTGGGTAAGTAACCAAGCCATATCCGAAACATAGGCCTTGCACAGCGGGTTATTAATCATAAACATGTCATCTGCGTATTCCCTCTCTGCAGGATCAGAAGCTTCATGGGACATATCAACATAGTAGTAGGTTGTATAGATTAATGCCCGCATGGCTTCCAGGCAGGATTTTTGCAGCAACAGCATACGGCGGACGTCTTCGTGTTCGATTATCCGGACTTGCGGGCCCTTCAAATCAGTGGATTTTCTGCCCTGTATGCGAATCTTGGCATAATCCAGAGCTGCATAGTAGGCTGAACCCAGAGCACCCAAAGAAAACAATCCAGTATTCAGACGTTCTTCATTCATATACCGGAACATCTGCGCCATTCCTTTGCCGCGGCCGTCGACCGGCAATTCTTCGCCGACCAGCCAACCAAGGCAATTATCGTTTTCGCCAAAGGCCAGGGTACAGGTGGAAGATCCGTGCAGGCCCAATTTGTGCTCAATACCAACGGTGGTTACGTCATTCCATGCACCCATGGTTCCATCATCATTAACCCAAAATTTGGGAACGATGAAGAGCGAAATGCCGGCTGTGCCAGCTTTTGCACCTTCGGTCTTGGCCAGCACGAGGTGGATAATGTTCTCAACACAGTCATGGTCGCCGGAGGTAATAAAACATTTCAAGCCCTTAATCTTGTATAGACCCTTGGTATCTGTAGCAAACGCCTTGGTGGAACAGTTGCCGACCTCAGATCCCGCACCCGGCTCAGTCAGGCCCATGGTACCGCCCCATTGGCCAGAGAACATATTGGGCAGGAAGAGTTGCTGCTGCTTTTTCGTGCCCTCAAACTGGAGCACGGTGGTAGCACCCTGGGTCAGACACCACAGCATTACCATGGCCGGGGATGCCCCGGCCTGTTGTTCCAGAATCGGAGCGTACCAGGCCAGCGGCATACGGCCTTCCGATTGTCGATCGCCGAACTGGGGCCCAACACCTGCTTCAATAACCGTATTGTAGACAGTTTTAAAGGAATCCGGGCTTACGACGGCATGTTCCTCACCGCCTACAAACTTCATCCCGATTTCATCGGAATCTTTGTTTGCCGGACAAATCACGTCGCGGCTGATTTTTGCATTCACATCAAGGAATGCATCAATGTCATCAACTCCATAGTAATCTTTGTAACCATCGTAGGATAAAAGCGTGTTCATATCTAGCCATTCTTTAATCTGAAACTTAATATCACGTGTCTGGTACAGATAATTATAGTGTGGCAAAACTATCCCCCCCCAATATTGAATGTTTATGATCATTCATCAGAATATCTAAAATGGGTTGGCTGTTTAAGATTTACAAAGCACCATCGATTAGCAAATTTAATAAATAATGCCTACCCCAAGCAATCTTAAAAATACGGGCTAATCAGCATTTCTCAACGATTAATGCCGTACCCATACCGCCGCCAATACATAGGGTTGCAAGACCTTTTTTGGCATCTCTCTTCTGCATCTCGTAAAGCAAAGTAACAAGGATCCTGGCTCCGGACGCTCCAATTGGATGACCAATGGCAATCGCACCACCATTTACGTTTACCTTGTCCATTTTGTCGGCAAAACCCAAATCCCTTGCCACCGCTATGGATTGGGCGGCGAAAGCTTCGTTGGCCTCAATCAGATCAATATCATCAATAGTCAATCCGGCCTTCTGCAAAGCTTTCCTAGTGGCCGGGATTGGTCCCAGACCCATTACTTTTGGATCAACCCCACCTGAAGCATAGCTCACTACCCGGGCCATAGGTTTAATACCCAGTTCGTCTGCTTTTTCCTTGGACATAACTATTACTGCTGCAGCACTGTCATTTATTCCGGAAGCATTGGCTGCAGTTACGGAACCATCCTTTTTAAACGCCGGCTTCAACCCAGCCATTTTTTCAAGCGTTGTAGCACGCGGGAACTCATCAACCGCAAAAACTTGATCGCCTTTTTTCCCTTTTATTGTTACCGGAACGATTTCATCGTTAAATCTCCCTGATTCTATAGCCCGGAGCGCCCGCTCCTGACTTCTGTAACCAAATTCGTCCTGTTCTTCGCGAGTAATGCCATATTGTTCATTTATATTCTCAGCCGTGATCCCCATATGATAATTATTGAAAGCTTCCCATAATCCATCTTTGATCATCACATCCACCAGAGTGCCATTATTCATCCGGTAACCATAACGGGCTTTTTCCAGTGCAAAGGGAGCAGCTGACATGTTTTCCATTCCGCCAGCCAGGATTACATCTGCATCACCAGCTTTGATTATCTGGGCAGCCAGACTTACCGCCCGCAAACCCGAACCGCATACTTTATTTATGGTCATGGCTGTTACTTCTATAGGAATACCTGCTTTAACTGCGGATTGACGAGCCACATTCTGGCCTTGGGCGGCCTGAAGAACACAGCCAAAAATAACTTCGTTAAGGATTTCAGCTTTTATCCCCGCCCGTTTGATAGCTTCGTTCATTACGATACTACCCAAATCAGTAACATTAATATCCTTCAATGACCCTCCGAATGAGGCTACAGGTGTCCTGCATGCACCAACCAATACGACTTCCCTTGTCAAAACTATTACCTCCCTAATAATTTAAAAATTCAGAAAATTCAGGGCTTGAAATATTAGTTTTTCACCTGCCTTTATTATAAATTTTAATAAAATTTCTTATATATTGAATTATCGTGAAATTACAATATTAAACATTTCGCCATTCATATCTGTTTTCCTGCAATATTTTGTTTTTTACTAGCCCTTAGGAAAATATTTCATCAATATTAATAATAAAAGGTTGGGATGAAAAAAGAAGGTAAGACCTTCTTTTTTCATAATATTATCTGTACTTTTTATATGGTAACAGGATTTTACCACGTTTTAAATTAGCTTAATATATACTCCATTCCTTCACCAATCATGATCAGCTCACCTTTTTGATTCACACATTTGGTTTCAAGTTTGACCATATGTTTGGCCTCGAGTTTTTCCACAATTGTCGCCGTAGCAGTAATCGTATCACCAATATATACTGGTTTAAGGAATTTAATGCTTTGATTGGCATAGACGTTGCCAAAAGTAGCCATGGTTATCGTATTGGATATCAGGCCCAGCACCATCACGCCAGGAACAATAACGTCACCAAAGCGAGTGGTTTTGCTGTATTCCTTATCGATATGGATAGGGTTCATGTCACCGGTCAGTCCTACCCACAGAATAACATCAGTTTCCGTGATGGTTTTGGTGAAAGTAGCTGCATCGCCGATATTCATATCGTCCCAATGTTTGATTTTATCGCTGTAATCCATTCATCACACCTCCCCGATTAACGCAGGATGTTGTTGCTGATGACAACTCTCTGAATCTCACTGGTTCCTTCATATAATTCAGTGATCTTGGCATCACGCATGATTCTTTCCACCGGGAATTCACGTGTATAACCATATCCGCCATGGATTTGGACCGCCTGGTTAGCAACCCGGTTGGCGGTTTCGGAAGCTTTTAGTTTGGCAATGGCAGCATCGACTCCGAATTCCATATGCTGGCTCTTTCTCCAGGCTGCATCATAGGTCAAAAGCCGTGAAGCTTTGATATCCACCACCATGTCAGCCAGTTTGAACTGAATCGCCTGCAGGGCTGAAATAGGTTTGCCGAATTGTACTCTCTGTTTGGCATAATCGCGGGCGATTTCAAAAGCTCCCTGGGCAATACCTACTGACTGGGCAGCAATTCCGATTCTGCCGCCGTCCAGAGTGGCCATAGCAATTTTAAAGCCTTCTCCTTCTTTGCCCAGCAGATTTTCTTTGGGGATTCTGCAGTCTTCAAAGACCAGGTCACAGTTTTGGGTTCCTCTAAGACCCATTTTCTTTTCAAATTTTCCGAAACTGAATCCCGGAGTGCCTTTTTCAACAATAAAGGCACTGAAGGCCTTGCTTCTCAACTCTTTGGCACCGGTGCGGGCAAATACTACATAAGTATCAGCCGCAGCGGCGTTGGTGATAAATATTTTTCTGCCATTAAGCACATAACTGTCTCCATCCGGTTCGGCCTTACAGGTCATAGCAACCGCATCGGAACCGGCACCGGCTTCAGTAAGTCCGAAAGCTCCCATCTTAGTACCTTCAGCCAGAGGAACCAAATACTTCATCTTCTGTGCTTCGGTTCCATAAGCATAAATCGGCCAGGCACCAAGACTCAGATGTGAAGAAAGCGTATCGGCAGCTGAAGCATCGACTCGGCCGAGTTCTTCAACCGCGATCGCATAAGCAACATAATCCATTCCTGCCCCGCCATATTTTTCTTCAAAAGGAATTCCGGTCAAACCCAGTTCGCCTATTTTATCAAAAACGGTACGATCAAAATACTCTTTTTCATCACGGTCGACAACACCGGGAGCCAATACTCCTTCCGCAAAATCTCTTACTGACTGTCTGATCATTTCGTATTCTTCGTTCATTTTGAAATCCATTTATTATTCCTCCCTTATCTTTTACAATGATGAATTTATGATTATTTCTTATCAATCCTTGCCATATTAATTATGCAAAATGCTTGCCAACTCAATATCATTTTACAATCTTATCCTGCCTGGTTGGTTATATTCCCGTCAGACAGGCACTTCATAATGCAACCAGATTATATTGGCAACGGAATTTAACAGCTATGTTTCATTTTCGGTTCGTCGTTCTCAGTTTTATTCCATTTGCTGCTAATAATTGATTCTAATTTGATTCATGATGAACTATACCCGGTTCACTTTGCTAGCCTTCCAGCGGGATCCCATACTGAGCAGCTTTTCTTACCACAGTTGTCTGACTAACATTCAAAGCTTTGGCAACTTTGCGGCTGCTTTTATAATTTTGAATATAACGCTGCAACAAATCTTTTTCATAAGCATTTACTTTTTCTCTTAAATCGATTTCACCGGTTATTTCGTTTTCCAAATTAAATTCCATTTCACTGTCATTAATGGTGCCACCGATTTTAATAGATTTGATAACTTCATCGGTACTGGTTACAACAGCCCGTTCTATAGCGTTTTTTAATTCACGGACATTTCCGGGCCAATCATAATCAAGCAGATTGGCGATAATTCTTTCATCGATTTTCTTGTTCATTCCGTATTGTTTATTAAAAAGATTCAAAAAATGATATGTCAGTGCAGGAATTTCTTCTTTCCTCTCCCGCAAAGGCGGAACATAAATCGGGACAACATTCAAACGATAATAAAGGTCTTGCCGGAACTGTCCGCGACGGGTCATTTCCCATAAGTCTCGGTTGGTAGCAGTGATCAGACGGACATCGATTTTGATTGGGGTTGTGGCTCCAATCCTTAATATTTCTTTTTCCTGGATAGCCCGCAATAATTTGGATTGAAGCGTCAGCGACATTTCTCCTATTTCATCAAGAAACAACGTGCCACCGTTGGCCAGTTCAAATATACCCATTTTACCGCCTTTTCTGGCCCCGCTAAAAGCCCCGGATTCATAGCCAAAAAGCTCTGACTCCAATAACGTCTCCGGAATCGCAGCACAATTTATGTTGATCATTGGTTTATCTTTGCGGTTGCTGTTTTTGTGCAGTTCTCTGGCAATTAACTCCTTGCCTACCCCCGATTCCCCATAAATTAAAACCGTTGAATCTACTGTGCCCAGACGCATGGTCAACTCTAAAAGCTCTTTAGTTTTAGGGGAATTGACTATCATTTCACCGGACTGCATGATAACTTTTTGCAGTTCTTTTTCATAATGTCTGCTCAGATTTTGGGCCAGTTCAACCTCCTGTTTCAGGCTCATAAGTTCTGTTATATCGCGACCATTGGTGATGACCCAAGCCAATTCACCCTGCTTATTGAATACCGGATTGCCTGTAACCAAAAGGGTTTTGCCGCTTTTAAGAGTTTGCGTAAAAGTAATCATCTGGTGAGTTTCGATAACACTGATGGTAGCCGAGCGGTCATAAAGTCCCTGTTCTACCAGATCATACATATTTTTACCGATAATATCTTCTGCTTTTATACCGGTGATTCTGGTATAGGCCTCATTTATACTGACTACATTGGCCTTGGCGTCAGTTACAAATATACTGTCAAACGAAGCTTCAATAATCGCGTCCAACTCTGCTTTGACTTTTTTGGTATACTCCAATTCACTGGTAATGCTTTCTAAAGCAGATATGTCCTGTATAATTGCAATTGCACCGATTAAATTACCTGCAAGTATTATGGGATTGTTTATGGATAAATAGGTCTTATTGTTATGAACAAACTTCTCATTGGCAATACCCTGTTTTTTTTCGATTACTCTGTAAAGATTTCCTTGGGGAAATACATCAGAATAAAGCTGGTTCAATACAGCATCTCTTTTCAATCCCAGTATGTTTTCAGCCGCTTTATTATAGACAAGTATCTGCTGATTATTGTTGATGATAATGATGCCCTCATATTCGGCATCAAATATAGCCTGGTCCTGGGGTGAAAAACTGTTTACTTCCAGATTGCTGTATGCAGCCACCAGCTCTCTGGTAATTACTCCAAATAATTTCCCATTTTTTAATACCGGCATGACTGTATTGCGCAGGGGGTATAAGGTTTTTAAATCGGTATCCGGGGAAACAGTCATCACATTACTATTCATCAGCTTTTGAACAGGA
>Ga0123326_1000437_pt1 | contig 41473 bp, 37 predicted proteins | sample BioC13SIPDNA_FD_89739 | JGI IMG/M metagenome (GOLD analysis project Ga0123326, IMG submission 89739) | Anaerobic biogas reactor microbial communites from Washington, USA - Biogas_R1_A C13 SIP DNA | ecosystem: Engineered > Bioreactor > Anaerobic > Unclassified | place: Washington, USA | collected...
CCAAAGGGCTAAATACTCACTGCTACGGGCGACACCTGCCAGGCCGGTCTTGATTACAATAAATCCCACCAAAAGAATTGCGCCGATAAATATACTCAATGGAGTCAAAGGCATAACCATCATTTTCATAAATTCCAGAAAGAGCCGCAGATTAAAAGCACAGGTTAGCAAGAAAATAAAAATATAAATAGAACCCAGAATCCTGCCAATAATTCTCCCCAGATGCTCGTCCAGCAAAACGGGAAAAGGCTCCCGGCTTTTTTTAATAATCAGATCATATATTTTTACTAATCCGGCACCAGTTAAAAAAACCGGGATAAATGTAAGCCAGGCATTATTACAGGCAATTTGTATCAGTCTATGCGGCTGCTCCAAAAGCGCTACCGGCATAGTAAGTAGTATTAATATACAATAAAGCTGCCAATCCGTTATTTTATTCACATATTTAGCCGCCTTTTAAATTTATTCTGGTTATTATGACCAAAAGTCTGCATAAATAATCCGTTGAGCTGGCTAAAAGACGTAAAATTAATTTTTTGCAAGCTCTCTGGTAAAAAGTGAATAAAAGGGGATTTTGAGTTATATACTATCACTGAGAATGAAACTACATTTTCAAATATTGAAAAAAGGAGGGATAGTTGTAAATGAAAGCAACAGGTATTGTTCGCCGTATAGACGATCTGGGAAGAGTTGTAATCCCCAAAGAAATAAGAAGGACGTTGCGTATACGTGAAGGCGACCCTCTAGAAATTTTTGTTGATCGTGAGGGTGAAGTTATTTTAAAGAAATATTCTCCAATAGGTGAATTAGGTGATTTTGCCAAAGAATATGCCGAATCACTATACGAAACCGTTGGTCATATTTCGATGATAGCTGACCGCGATGTGATTATAGCCGTAGCAGGTGGCAACAAACGTGAGTTTTTAAGTAAACCTATAGGCAGGCTATTGGAAAAATCACTGGAAGAGCGCAACACGATCATAATGAATGGTCTGGAAAACGCAAATGACGAAAATTTACAGGTCATTCAAATGGATGACCGGGAATATACTATAAAATCTCAAGTAGTTGCCCCCATTATAACCCAGGGTGACCCAATCGGGGCGGTATTGATCGTTTCCAAAGACCCTGGCATCAAGCTGGGCGAATTGGAAATAAAACTGGCTGAAACCGCAGCCGGATTCCTGGCCAAGCAAATGGAGCAGTAGATAAGTATTTTGCAAGAAAAGCGGCCTGACTGAGGCCGCTTTTTTCCTGAGGAAAACGATAATCAGCTTGACTTAAGGCTTAATCTGGAATATCTTAAGCAAAGATTTTAAAAGAGGAGATTGGGGATCGCTTCCATTAAATCCTGGGGAGGTTACAATGGATAAAAAAGGGAACTTCCTGAAAGGGGCCTTGATATTAAGTATAGCCGGGGCCATCAGTAAAATCCTGGGTGCCCTTTACCGTATCCCCCTGGCACGTTTACTGGGGGGCGAGGGAATGGGTCTGTATCAGATGGCCTATCCTATTTATACCACCATCCTTTCACTGGCAACGGCGGGTGTACCGGTAGCCATCTCCGTGCTGGTATCCAGACGGGAAACTGAGGGTTTTAATGGCGACAGCCGCAGAATCTTCAGGGTTTCTCTTATGATACTGTTTGCTTTGGGTCTGGTTTTGACTCTGCTGATCATGCAATCGGCACAGTTTCTAGCCGTCAAAGTATTGCGGGAACCTCGTGCTTACTATGCTATCTGGGCTGTAGCCCCGGCGGTTTTTTTTGCCGGGCTGATGTCAGTATTTCGTGGTTATTTCCAAGGACATCAATGGATGATACCGACTGCTGTTTCCCAGGTGGTTGAACAGCTGTTCCGGGTGACAGCGGTACTGATTATGGCCTATCTGCTTTTTCCGCGGGGAATAGAATATTCTGCTGCCGGGGCTACTTTCGGTGCGGTAGTCGGAGGGGTAGCCGGGCTGGTAGTGCTTATTGTTTTCTTCTGGTACTTCCAGAAGCAAAAAAGCAGCGAGAAATTATTATACAGCCCTGAACGTTCGCGGGATCTTGCCTCCGAATTCATCCGTCTGGCGGTTCCGGTATCATTTGGAGCAGTCGTCTTGCCGCTGGTGCAAGTATTGGATGCGATCATCGTACCGGGACGTCTCATGTCCATAAATTATACAACTTCGCAGGCAACCGCCCTCTATGGTCAATTGTCCGGTATGGCCGCAGTTCTAATCAGTTTGCCCACCATTTTTACGATATCCATAGCTACCAGTCTGGTTCCGGCAGTTTCTGAAGCGCTGGCCAACCGGAATCAGCAGAGTTTAAATGACCGTATAAACTCCGGCATCAGGGCGGGAATGCTTATATCGTTGCCCTGTGCCGCCGGCTTGTATGTATTAGCCGTACAGATCTGCGACCTTCTGTATGCTGCTCCGGAGGCGGGTATTCCGCTGGAGATACTGGCCTTTTCCACTATAGTGCTGGCGGCTTTCCAATTATCCAGTGCCGGTCTGCAGGGGATCGGCCGGCCTGAAATAGCTATGCGCAGCCTGTTGGTAACCGGTCTTCTCAAGGTAATTTTCAATTACAGTCTGACTAGTATTCCCATGTTAAATATAAGAGGGGCAGCCATCGGTACCGTATTGGCTTTTGGAATTGGCTCAACTCTGAACCTTTTCTTTTTGAACCGCTATACAGGAGTTCGCTATGAAACCGGGCGGCTGATAAAATTAACGTTTATCACCGTTGCCATGGGCGTCGCCGTAAAGATGAGTTATGGTACCGTTGTCGGATTGGGCCTGCATTCTCACCTGGCTACCTTGCTGGCCATATGTATCGGAGTTGCTGTTTATGCAGCATTATTGCTGTTATTTAAAGAGTTTGACCTGCAGATGATCAAGAAAATGTTAGGCCGGGGTGATTAATCACCGGCCATATGGAGGAAAAGACAAACATGAGTAAAAATAGTGAAGCATTAGAGGAATTAATTGCCATAATGGATCGGTTGCTGGGGGAAGGCGGCTGTCCATGGGATCGGGAACAGACCCATGAATCCCTGATACGCTATCTGATAGAAGAAACCTATGAGGTTATTGATGCTATTAATAAGGCAGACATGGATGAGCTAGCGACAGAATTAGGAGACTTGCTTTTGCAAATCGTATTTCATGCTGCCCTGGCAGAACGGGCCGGACATTTCGATTTTGCTGAAGTTGCCCGGCGTGTCAGCCGCAAAATGGTGGACAGGCATCCCCACGTTTTTGGCACCATGCAATTAAATACAGCTGATGACGTATTGGAAAAATGGGAGGGATTCAAGAAAAAGGAAGGTAAAAAATACCTATTGGAGGGCATTCCCCAAGGCTTGCCGGCTTTAATGCGAGCTGAAAAAATGCAGGAAAAAGCCGCTCGGGTTGGCTTTGACTGGCCGGATGCACATGGTGCGTTGGCAAAATTTCAGGAAGAAGTGGAAGAGCTGGTCAGGGCTGAAAATCAGGCGGACAAGTTTGAGGAAACAGGAGATTTGCTCTTTGCCCTGGTTAACATTGCCAGACTGGAGGGAGTAGAACCGGAACAGGCGCTGCAAGCTTCCAATAATAAGTTTGCCCGACGGTTTCATTATATTGAACAAAAGCTGGAAGATGCCGGAATAAAAATCGATGAGACGAATCTGGAAGAACTCGATCTAATATGGGAAGAAGCCAAAACCAAGGGTCTTTAAGGGTTTATTTTAATTGCCTCGCCCTAACCGTAAGCGTTATACATAATGCAAAAGCGTAGCCAAGAGCATTTTAAAAGTACAATATGCAGAGCCTTTAACTTTGCAAAATAACAATATATTGAATCGGTTTATTTAAAATTAATTATGCCGAAGTCTCCAAGAGGCAGATGGCAGCAACTTTTAAACTTTTTACCTATTGAAAAAAGAAGGATTAACGGGCTCAGCATAGAATAGCATAATATGCCAATAATATACTACAAAAGGAGGGGTATCATTGAACAAGACTGAATTAATAAGTGAGGTAGCCCAGAAAACCAACATAACCAAAAAGGATGCTGACAAAATCGTAAATGCTTTCTTTAGCACCATCGAAACCGCATTAAAAGCCGGTGAGAAGGTACAACTTATTGGATTTGGCACCTTTGAAGTTCGGGAGCGCCAGGCCAGGAAGGGCAGAAACCCGCAGACCGGCCAAGAAATAAGTATTCCTGCCACTAAAGTACCGGCATTTAAAGCTGGCAAGGCATTAAAAGATGCTGTAGATTAAAATGCGTCTGGATAAGTTTCTTAAAGTATCCAGGATTATAAAACGGCGGACTGTGGCCAAGGATTTTGCTGAAAACGAAAGAGTAATGGTAAACGGCAGAATAGCAAAGCCGTCAACAGAGATAAAAAAGGGAGATATTCTCACTTTACGGATCGGTGATCGAGAAACCGTTTTTGAGGTACTCGATATCAAGGAGAATATTAAAGCCAGCGAGGCGCGCAACCTATATCGGATAATTGAATAATCTGGCCGTCCTGTATGTTTAATATGGGACGGTTTTTATATGGGGGCGTTTGACTGTTTTCAGTTAAACGCCTCGTTTTAATTCAATGATAAAAATTAGGCGGTTATATTTATACGAATGAATAAATTGGTTCTGGTTTGCATAGCTATTTTCAAGGCAGATTGCCCAAGTCCGGTAAGAATTATTGAATATTTGAACGGATATATAGGGAGGTGAAATCAATGACCGAGCATTTAATCAACATGTCAAACCGTAAATCTATTGAACTAAGCGGTATAACCAATGTAATTAATTTTGATGAAGAAGAAATTATCCTTGAAACTGTAATGGGATATCTTGAGATAGGCGGACATGAACTGCATATAACCATGCTTAATCTTGAACATGGTCAAGTTGCGGTAATGGGAAGCATCAATCATCTGGCATACAAACCTCAGGGAACAAATTTGAAAAATAAAGGTAAAACCATCCTGAACCGGCTCTTGAAGTAGGGGGGGTTAATTTGCTGGGTTTGCTCACCCAGGTAAAAATATTTTTTCTGACCTTGTTATTAGGGGTAATAGCTGGGTTCATAATACATTTTTATCAACTGGGTATTAAAGCTTTAAAAGTCGGTAAGTATACCCTGTTTCTGCTGGATTTTATCTTCTGGATGTTTATGATTGTGGTTGTTGCCCTGGGTATGCTGGTGATCAATCAAGGTGAATTAAGATTTTATACGTTAATATTTCTAATCCTCGGAGGAATAATTTATTTCAAAACGCTGGCTGCCCGTTTATATAAGCCGTTAAAGACAATGGCAGAAGCCGGTGCCCATTTTATTGACATGCTGGTGAGCCAATTGCTTAAACCCGTTGTATGGCTGGTTAATAAAATTCGTACAAAATGGCGTAATCACCATCCTCCTGCACCTCCTGATGATTTCAATCTTTAATGGATTGAATCGACAGTAAAAAAGTAAAAAATTTTTGTCCACATATTGTGGAAATTATGTGGATAGGTTATGTTAAATAGTATGAAGATTGAAATCAGGGGAGCCGAAAAACTAAGTTTCAGGGAAAGACAGGTAGTGGTGCTGAAAGAAATGGGCAAAAGCACCGAAGAAATTACCCGTATTCTCAAGGTGAGCGCCAGTACCGTTGCCACCCTGTACAACCGTGCCCGCAGTAAGGGTTACGAAGTGGTTATCGTACTTCCCGGAGACGTTATGGGTGTTTTTGCAGGGGAGGACGAAGATGAAGCCTAAAAACAAGAACTTGCGTTTACTAATAAGCGGCCTGGTTTGTATCGTCTTGCTCGTAACGATTGTACCCCGGGGTAAAACCATCCTGGAACTTTCCGCCCAAAAGCAGGAATTAAAAAAACAGAAGGCCGAACTGCAGCAAGTAAAACATCAATACCAGGAAAAGCTGGAGGAATTGAAAACCCCCGAGGCGATTGAACGGCTGGCACGTGAGCGGCTGGGCATGATTAAGGACGGAGAAAAAGTAATTATCGATCTGCAGCAGGATAATTAGCTGTTTTCGGTTGACTAGCCCCGATGCTTTTAATACAATTAAAATAGTATTAATTGAGGGGGATCTTAATTTCTATGCCAACTGAACAAACAAATATTGTGCCTGGCGAAATTATTGAGGGCAAGGTTCAAGGTATTACAACGTTTGGAGCGTTTATTGAGTTGCCTGGTGGCTTGGTAGGGTTGGTTCACATTTCGGAAATAGCAGATACGTATGTCAAAGATGTTAAAGACTACATTAAAGAGGGTGACCTTGTAAAAGTAAAGGTACTGAACATAGATGGCAAAAAAATTGGGCTTTCCATAAAACAGGCACTTCCACCCAAAGTGGTTCGGCCTCCTGCCAGTCAGCCCGGTTACAGCCGTTCTGAACCGCGCAGGGATAACCGGGGATTTAGTGGGCCTAAAAAAGCTGAAGCACCCGTAACACTAGATGACAAGATCAGCAAGTTCTTAAAAGAAAGTGATGAAAGGATGCAGCCCCTCAAAAATAAGGTTGAACCTCGCCGAAGGAGAAATTACCAATAAACAAATACCAAAGCACTTCATTATTGGAAGTGCTTTTTTACGTGCTTAAATAAAGCAGGGAGGTTTCTATGAGTTATGCAGCGATAGATATAGGCAGCAATTCCTGCCGGCTGTTGATTGCCGATAGGGATAACCGCGGGTTGCGGGTACTGTACAAAGAAATAAAGACGACACGTATCGGTGCCGGTTTGAGTGAGACCGGGCAAATAGCTGAAGAAGCCGCAGAGCGTAGCTGGCAGTGGCTGGAGAAGATCCAACCGTTGCTGAAAGCCTATGATGTACAGCATTATCGGGTGGTGGCTACCAGCGCAGTGCGTGAAGCAGCTAACGGAAAAGCGTTTGTGGAAGAGGCTGCCCGACGCAGTCATATGCCGGTTGAAATTATCAGTGGTGAAGAGGAGGCCAGGCTGAGTTATATCGGGGTGGAAAAAGGCCTGCAACTAGAGCATCCTCCGCTGGTAGTTGATTTGGGCGGGGGCAGTACTGAATTTATCTGCAACCAACAGGATTTTGTAATTTCATTGCCGGTAGGTGCAGTTCGGGCTACAGAAATGCAAATGAATGCAGATGATATAGCTGCTCGCCTGCAGCCGGTTCAAGCCATGCAAGCTAGATTTATGGAATACCCGCTGGTTATGGTAGGCGGTACCGCCAGTACGCTGGCCTCGATCAAATTGGGCCTTAATATATATGATTCTGAAAAAGTACACGGACATCAGGTTACCCGACAGGAAACTTCTGATATTTACCGACTGCTGGAGAATACCCCGCTGGCTCTACGTAAAAGACTGCCGGGGCTGCAGCCGGAACGGGCTGATATTATTAATGCCGGCGTACTTATTACCATGCTGATTATGGATATGCTGAGGAAAAATAAAATTATTGTCAGTGACAGCGATTTATTGCAGGGTATAATCTGGTCTTAAGAAATATTATTTATAAAAGATTTTGTTTTTGGCAGGATTTATTTGCTTTACGTAGAATGCTTTAGAAGTATGTAAAAAGTTATGGTTTTCATCATATTTTTGATGAAAATTCGTAACTTAAACGTCGGAAAAAAGAAAGGAAAGGGGAACTTGTTGATGGGATTCTTAACGCCTGCAGAAATTGCAGCAACCGCATGTGCGGCCGGAAAGTCGAAAACTGAACTGCCTATTTTGAAGATGTTTTTACTGGGTATTCTGGCGGGTGCCTACATTGGATTTGGGGCCAATCTGGCTACCAAGATCGGCTCCATGGACACGCTTTTACCCGGAGGAACGCCGGGCGGCCAATTCTTATTTGGCGCTGTATTCTCCGTCGGCCTGATGCTGGTCGTAATCGCTGGAGCGGAATTGTTTACCGGTAATAATATGGCCTGTTTTATTTCCTGCTGCAACGGTCAGGCCAAATGGTCAGGATTACTGGTCAATTGGGTGGTAGTTTTCTTAGCCAACTTTGTAGGTTCTGTACTCTTGGTTTACATCGTATTTTGGGGCGGCTACTGGGGACAAACGGATGCCGCAGGGGCAATTACTCTAACCGCTATGGGCTCTAAAGCACTAGCCATTGCCAAAGGCAAACTGTCACTGACCTTCGGCCAGGCTTTTTGCCGGGGTATTCTTTGTAACTGGCTGGTTTGCCTGGCAGTTTGGATGGCATTTGCTGCCAAAGATATTGTCGGCAAAATCTTCGCTATTTTCTTCCCCATCATGGCTTTCGTAGCCAGCGGCTTCGAACATAGCGTTGCCAATATGTTCTTTATTCCCATGGGCATCACCGTTGCCAATGCCAATCCTGAAATGGTCGCGGCGGCTTCCAAAATGGTTGATGGTGTACCGGTCAGCGTATTTAACATGACTGCTGACCAGGTAGTTCAGTTCTTCAGTTATGCAAACTTCTTCAGTTCAAACCTGCTGCCTGTAACTTTGGGCAACATTGTCGGCGGAGCAATTTTCGTTGGCGGAATTTATTGGCTGGTTTATCTGAGAAAATAGTAAATTACTAAAACTGTAATAAGATTTAAGGAAGGGTGCCAATGATTTGGCCCCTTTCTTAATTTTATGCCCAAGTTAATAATATTATGGGCGGATAAATGTTGAAGTCTGGAATAAACTGCTCCCGTAAGGATTTTATATAGAGATTTTGTTTGAATAAAAAAAAGCCTTGCTCCCTGTGCTGACAATTTTTATAAAGCTTCCCCTGTTATAATGGTTAAACTCAGGTTCAGTCACAAGGGGGTAAGGAAATGTTGGAGCGACTGGAAATATACCCTTATCAAAGGATGGAAGACGAGTTAGCGCCCAGACAAGCAAGAAGAAAACTAAATCCTGCCTGGCGCCGTCCACAGCTGCGGTTCAATAAAATTTTCCCTGCCGGCAGCTTAAATTATTCTGCTGACCGGCTTAGAAGCATGCTACGATGGGAAAATCTCCTCCTGGCCGCAGGAGCGGTAGTTCTTTCAAGAGCTTTTATTCTTGGCGAACTGCTGCCTTTTATTTTTGCTTTTGTGGCTGTCTTTGCGGCCCAAAGCCATCAGCGCAGTATTATCCTGTTGCTTTTTAGCCTGATCGGGCTGACCACTGTTTTGCCCGGCAGCATATTGGCAGCTAATATGGCCGTTTTGCTGGTTACGGTATGGATTCTGAACACAGAAAAAATTCAATTGGGAAAAACCTGGTGGGGAGTACCGGTTATAACCACTGCTGTTATTTTGGTTGTAAAGAGTGCCGCTTTAATGATAAGCGGGTTAAATTTATATCAGGAAATGGTGATCGTTTTTGAAGCCCTGATCAGCGGTGTTATCAGTTATGTTATGCTGCATTGCTATGAGGTGATCAAACAGAAGAAACCCATGGTAAATTTTAGTTTTGAAGAAATGGGCGCCTTTATGGTTCTGGGTATTGGTTTGATAATGGGCCTCAGCGATCTGCAGGTGTTGGGGCTGTCATTCAGCGGTATTTTATGCCGTCTGGGCATCATGATCGCAGCCTACCTCTGGGGTACCGGCGGAGGAGCTATAATGGGAGTTATGTCCGGCATACTGCCCTCCATTGCTTCCAGTCTTTTTGCCCAGACTCTGGGCATGTATTCCATTTCCGGACTACTGGCCGGGATATTCCGCAGCTTTGGACGCCTGGGGGTAATTATCGGCTTTATGTTGGGGACGCTGGCCTTGTCAATGTTTATGGCTGACAGTCAGCTTACCGTTTTGGGGTTATGGGAAACAGGTATTGCCAGTATTGTTTTTATGCTGCTGCCGGAATCATTAAAAGAAAAACTGCCGGTACAGAGTCTGGGGCTTATATCCAGCCATAAAGCAACCGATAGCCAAAGCGATGATTACCGCCTTAATGAAACGATCGGCAATCGCATCCATCATCTGGCCCAGGTTTTTGACGAACTAAGTTCGACCTTTACCGGTCAGGAAGAAATAAGCCTCCGACCGCGGGGCAATTCCTGTCTGAATTATTTATATGATGAATTATCCGACGGCTTCTGTGAAGGCTGCCATCGTTTTAATGGCTGCTGGAGTCGGGAGTATCACAGTACGGCGCAGGAGATCCTGGAACTCTTCTGCCAGGCTGAAAGTGCGGGGCAAATTAATTATGAAGATTTGCCGCCATCACTTAAAAAGAAGTGTCTGCACGGACGCGAACTGGTGACCACGGTTAATTATCTCTTTGATAATCTGCGTATTAACGAGTATTGGTCGGAGAAAATGGGAGAATCTCGTGAACTGGTGGCCAGACAGCTAAAAGGAGTCGGTCAGGTAGTAAGAAGCCTGGCCGATGAAATTGAAATTGATTCATCAGTTGATATTGAACTGCGCGAGCAATTACTGAAGGCCTGCAAAAAACAAGGTATAAGCCTCAAAGATATCAACCCCGTCTGCAGCAAGGGAGAACTTCTAACCATAAACGTGATCAGCGCATCATGTGTTGATGGCAGCGGTTGTGAATTGAGTGTAGCCCCGGCACTTTCTTCAGCTCTGGGCCAAAAACTGGAGGTTTGCCAGAAAAACTGCCCCGCTTTAATGGGCAGAGGGGCATGTGATTTTATGCTGAAACGGGCTTTTAATTATCAGGTTACAAGTGCAGTTGCTCAAGTTGCCCGGGAAGATAAAAACGGTGACAGCTTGATTATAAATACGCTGAACGAAGGCAAGGAACTTGTTGTTCTAAGTGATGGCATGGGGGTAGGTGAAAAAGCTCGTGATGAAAGCAATACAGCAGTAAAATTGCTGCTTGACCTTCTCCAAAGCGGTTTTGATAAAGAGCTGGCCTTAAAGACCATCAACTCAGTTTTATTGCTGCGTTCACGCAGTGAGAGTTTTACCACCATGGATATGATGTTGATAGATTTATATAATGCCGAGCTTGACTATATTAAAATTGCCAGCGCTCCGACTTTTATAAAAAGAGGAAGACAAATATCGGTATTAAGTTCCTCTTCACTGCCTATCGGTATTTTGGAGCAAGTGGAAGTAAACAGCGAGAAACGCTCCCTGCTGCCCCGGGATATAATCCTGATGGTCAGTGATGGAGTGATGGAAGCCTCCCGCGAACAAAACGGCGATGAATGGATACCGCGTTTACTGGCTCAGATTGGCGAAAATGATCCGCAGATCATTGCCCAGATGGTTATCAACCGGGCGCTGAGCTTGGCAGCAGGCAAACCCGGCGACGATATGACGGCTATATGTCTAAGGCTGGATATGGCTTGAAAATAAATTATTAGATTAATAAAAATCTCTCCAATTGCTTCGCCAGCGTTGGGGAGATTTTTTATATTGAGACTTATGCATAATTAATTCTTGCTAAAAAGATGTACAATAAATTGTTGCTCACAAGGCAAATACACTATATATTTTGCTTGCCAAGGTGCTCTTCGACGGATTTTTAAATTTATGCAATAATTTCATATTAAATGGTAAAATTATTGAAATAATTAATATGGTATTGGAGGAAATCTAACAAAAGTATCCAATTAACTAAGGCAAGGGATAAATACTCAATTATAATTATAGTAAAATAAATTGTTATAGGTCAACCGATTAATGAGGAGGAAAAGAAATGATCGATTCGTCCAGCGGCAAAGGGGACCTGAACAGCGAAGATAATAATCTGCGGTTGCATAAAAACAAATTTAACATACATGAATACCCTAATCTGGACATATTTTTTAATGCCTATCGCAATAGCGACATAATCATGTCTATTTTGAACCTCGATGATTTTACCTACGTTGATATCAATGACAGCTGGATCAGGGCCTTTGGGTATTCCCGCCAGGAAGTGATCGGGCAACGGCACACTTCTATGTCATTATGGATCAATGCAGTGCAGGATGAGCTAAAGTACCAGGAAATCAGGGAAAATAATGGGATGCAAAGCTACGAGGTCCAGTATTGCAGCAAAGACGGCGGAATCGGCTATGGAATGGTATGTTCCCAGCTGATTGTCATTGACGGGCATAATTTTTGTTTAAATGCCATGATCGATATAACCGACCGCAAGCAGGCTGAAAATAGATTGCTCCAGAGTGAGGAAAGCCTGAAAAATATTTTGTTTACCCTGGCTTCCATCAGTGATCCGTTTTATGCAATTAATGCAGAGTGGCGCATTGTCTATGTTAATCAAAGAGCGCAAGAGTGGTGGCAGCGCAGCCAGGAAGAATTATACGGTAAATTGTTATGGGAAATTATTTGTGAGCCTGAAAAACCCCGGGTCTACAAACAAATATGTATGGCTATGCGGGAACGGGTTACGGTTAATTACGAAACCTTTAGCGTAAAAATGGCCAGTTGGTTTGAGGTTACAATTTATCCGGCCCGGGATGGGGGATTGTCTTTTTATTTTAAGGATATAACTGCCCGCAAGCAGGCGGAGCAGGCGCTCAAGGATAGTGAAGAACGTCATCGTCTTTTGGCGGAAAAGCTACGTGAGGTGGATCTGGCTCAATCAGAGGATCGTTTCTATAAAATATTTAATCTCAATCCGGATATGATCGTTTTTATGAATATGGAAGATAACACTTATATTGAAGCCAACCAGGCTGCCTTGGATACTTATGGTTTTACCAGGGATGAGATCATTGGCCGTACTGGAGTCCAAATTGAGGCAATTAACCCGGCTGAGCCGTTGTACAATCATTTTCTGGAACAACTGAAATCATTCGGTATAGTAAAAAATTTTGAGTTTACTACCCGCAGCAAATCCGGTAAAAAAATTGATTTAATGGTTTCCTCGGTGTTAATCAACCTGGATGGCAAGCAATGTCGCCTGTCTATTTTGAAGGATATCTCGGAGAAGAAGCGTTATGAACTGGAAATAGCCCGTTTGGACCGGCTGAATCTGGTGGGGAAAATGGCAGCTTCAATCGGCCATGAGATACGCAACCCCATGACTTCAGTGCGGGGGTTTCTGCAGATGTTCAATGCCCAGGAAAATACTTCAGATAAAAAGGTATATTATGATCTGATGATTGAAGAACTGGATAGGGCCAATGCCATTATCACAGAATTTTTAAGTCTGGCCAAGGATAAAACTGCTGATCTGCAGCCACACAGCCTGGGGGTAATTATTGCCAGGATCCGGCCGATGATCGAGGCCGAAGCATTGATGCACGGCAAGCATGTCAGAATATTACCAGGCCGGGATATAAAGCTGCTGCTGGATGAAAATGAAATCCGGCAGATAATATTAAATCTGGTTCGCAACGGGATGGACGCCATGAGTCCTGGGGGAACGATAACCATAAGTACTGAAGAAAACGAAAGAGAAGTGATTCTTTGTATTGCCGATCAGGGCTGCGGGATCGACCCTGGCCTTGTCGAACTGCTCGGCACACCTTTTGTCAGCAGCAAGGAAAACGGAGTCGGCTTGGGACTGGCAGTTTGTTACAGTATTGCTGCCCGGCATGGGGCCCGCATAAATTTTGAAACCGGCAGCGCAGGAACGGTTTTCCGAGTTTATTTTCCCAAAATTTTATAATCCCCGTAGGGGGAGTCTCGTGAGTGCCGTAGATCCGCTAACGCTCAGGATGACATTTTAAAGCTGCATGATTATTAAAAAAAGTTAATTATGCAAAATCCTCAGGTTAAATGGTTTGCAGATTCTTCATTTTGCTAACGTTCCATTCAGAATGACATAAAAGGGATTTTTTCAGTATTCCCGGATAGTTTCCGGGTGGCTTGACAATTGATATAACTTGGGTAGGATAGTATTATCAGACAAAGATGAGGAGCAGCTATGATTGACGCAGTCAAGGCATATATTGCCGCCCAGAGATTGATTGAAACCGGCGACAAAGTTATTGCAGCCGTATCGGGGGGGCCAGATTCAATGGCCCTCTTACATATTTTACGGGATTTGAGCCAAGAGTCTGGCTTCAACATCGTGGCTGCACATATCAATCATAAATTGCGTCCGCAAGCCGAGCAGGAACAGCAATTTGTGGAAGAAAGCTGCCGGTATTTGCAGATTGCCTGTTACTCAAAAACAATTGATGTCCGCGAATTAGCCCGCCAGAATAAAACCTCCCTGGAGGATGCCGGCCGTCAGGCCCGTTATGCTTTTTTCAATGAATTATTGCAGCAATTGCAGGCTGATGCCATAGCTACTGCCCACCATCAGGATGATCAGGCCGAAACAGTGCTTTTGCATTTGCTAAGGGGAACGGGTATCCAAGGCTTGCGGGGCATTATGCCGCGCAACCGCGATCTGATTCGTCCGCTTCTGCAGCAGAGCAAACAGAATTTGCTAGCCTATCTGCAGGAAAATCAAATCTCCTTTTGTCTTGATCAAAGCAATCAGGATCAAACATTTCTGCGTAATCGCATTCGGCATCAGTTGATTCCGCTTTTGCAAAATGATTACAACCCGCAAATTACAGAAAATTTAAGTCGTCTGGCGGAGATTGTCCGGGCTGAAAACGAATTTTTACAGCAAATTATGCTGAACTATTGGACGCAGTTGGTTTGTTCGCAGGATGAGCAAGGTTTGGAAATGGATCTGGAGGGTTTTAAAGCGCTGCCTCTGGCGGCCCGGCGCAGGCTGACGATCATGGCTTTATCAGCCGTGGGAGGCCCGGCCGGATGGGAGGCTCGGGATGTGGAGAAAGTCCTGGATTTGCTCCCTAAACCGGGTTCAGCTAAAATCCTGCAGTTAAAAAAGGGAATCATGATTAACAAGTCTTATGATAGAATAATATTTACGAGCAATTGGCAAACGGCAGATGTTTTCAATATTGAGGTTACTATTCCGGGTGAGGTTGTACTTCCGGACGGAAGCCGATATCGTTTTATGCTGACAGATTGTAACCATATCAATACCGATGCAGGGGATGTTTATCTGGATTACGATAAACTGTCTCTTCCCCTGGTGCTGCGTTCGCGCCATCAAGGTGATGTAATTCAGCCGGTCGGATTTGCCGGTCACAAAAAGTTAAAGAAATATTTCAATGAACAAAGGATTCCCTTCCGGGAAAGAGACCGGGTTGCGGTACTGGCCTCGCAGAGCGGTGAAATTTATGCGCTGCCGGGATTATGCGTCTGTTCGCCAGCTGCAGTTGATCAGCAGAGCCAACATATACTGCTTATAAAAAGAGCTGCGGATGAGAACAATGGGTATAATTTGAAAAGCAGGCAGCCATGTGCTAAAATGTTCTGACCATAAAATTTATCCAATCAGGAAACCTAAAGAATGGAAACTATTTATATTTAATCGGACCGGGGAGGTAATTAATTGGACAAGGCCCTAAAAAATATAGCTATATACACATTGATCGTTTTGCTGGCATTATTTGCGATAAAAATGACTTCCACCACACAGGTTGAGGTCAGGGAGCTGACTTATTCACAATTTTACAGCCAGGTGGAGGCAGGGGCAGTCAAAAGTGCTGAGATCGAGGTCAATGACCTGGTTTACAAGATTTCGGCAACTTTAAAAAATGGCGACAAAGTATCGACTGTAGCCACTAAAGAAAGCAACATTGACAAAATCATGCAGAACAAAGGGGTACAAGTCAAAGCTCAGCCGGTAGTTATACCCTGGTGGACAACGTTGCTCAGTACGCTTTTTCCTATTGTAATCCTGATCATTTTCCTCTTGTTTATTATGAATCAGGCCCAGGGAGGCGGGGGCAAGGTTATGCAGTTTGGCAAAAGCAAAGCCCGGATGATGACTGGTGAGCAGGTTAAAACAACTTTTGCTGATGTGGCCGGTGCCGAGGAAGCCAAAGAAGAAATGACCGAAGTGGTTGAATTTCTGAAAAATCCCGAGAAATTTATTAAAATCGGGGCGAAAATACCCCGCGGGGTTTTATTATACGGCGCTCCCGGAACAGGCAAAACCTTGATGGCCAAGGCGATCGCCGGTGAAGCCGGGGTTCCTTTTTTCTCCATCAGCGGCTCTGATTTTGTGGAAATGTTTGTCGGTGTGGGGGCGGCCCGGGTGCGTGACCTGTTTGAACAGGCCAAAAAGAATGCTCCCTGCATTGTATTTATCGATGAAATCGATGCGGTGGGCCGACAGCGCGGTGCCGGTCTGGGTGGAGGACACGATGAACGTGAACAGACTTTGAACCAGCTGCTGGTAGAAATGGATGGTTTCAGTACCAATGAAGGCATCATTGTGATGGCTTCCACCAACCGTCCGGATATTCTTGATCCTGCTTTGTTAAGACCGGGACGTTTCGACCGCCATATTTTGATTGACCGACCGGATGTAAAAGGCCGGGAAGCGATTCTAGAAGTCCATGTCAAGGATAAACCTTTGGATGAAAATGTAAATCTGGAAATACTGGCCAAACGAACCCCAGGTTTTACGGGTGCTGATCTGGCCAATCTGGTTAATGAAGCCGCCCTCCTGTCGGCCCGGCGTGACAAAAGCAAGGTAGGGATGGATGAACTGGAGGAATCGATTGAGAGAGTGATTGCCGGTCCGGAAAAAAAGACCCGGGTTATTTCCGAAAAAGAGAAAAAACTGGTGGCCTATCACGAAGCCGGTCATGCACTGGTATCGTATTTTCTGCCCCATACGGATAAATTGCATAAAATATCGATTATACCCCGCGGGCGGGCAGGGGGCTATACGCTGCTTTTACCAGAGGAAGACCGTAACTATATAACCAAATCATATATGTTGGATGAGGTGACCACCCTGCTGGGCGGAAGGGTAGCCGAGGCCCTGGTTCTGAACGACATCAGCACCGGTGCCCAGAATGATCTGGAGCGGGCCAGCAGCATTGTTCGCAAAATGATTACCGAATACGGCATGAGCGAGGATCTGGGGCCACTGACATTCGGACACAAGAGTGAAGAAGTGTTTTTAGGCCGGGATATTTCACGGGATCGTAATTATTCTGATGCCATTGCTTATGCTATCGACAAAGAAGCTTCGCATTACATGGATACCAGTTACAACAAGGCAGAAAAAATATTGAGTGACAACATTGATAAATTACACCAAATAGCAGCCCGCTTAATAGAAGCAGAAACCATGGAAGCCGAAGAATTTGAACAAATAATGACCGGTAACGGGAAACCAGCAGAAGCAGCAGATGCAGAAGCAGGAGCAAAAGCAGAGGCAGATGCAGAAACAAAAGTGGAAGAATAAAATATATTTAATTCCCCGGCAGGATTTAACGGTTCTTTGTTTAATATATACATAATCAAAACTGCAAAATAGTTCGCGGGGTGACGATGGTGAAGCGGGTAGAATTGCTTTTACAGGATAAGTTCTATATTGAATATATGAAGAGCAACACCGACGATGAAAGTGTTGCCAAATACTGCCAGCATGGTCTGCAACACCATATTGACGTGGCCAGGATAGCTTATATTCTGGTTCTGGAGCATAATGATCTGAACTATTTTGTCAAGGAAAGCGGCTTAAGCAGTAAATTGGCCGCCAAGGAATGTATTTATGCCTGCGGATTATTGCATGACATAGGCAAATGGAAAGAATACCGGGAAGGAGTAGACCATGCTTCTTTCGGTGCAAAACTGGCCCGCGAAATATTACCGCGTGCCTTTTTTAATCCCAATGAAACCGGTATAATCTGCCGGGCCATATATGAACATAGAAATATCAGCCGGGATATGAGTTTCCTCGGCGAAAGAATCCATCGCGCTGATAATCTGTCCCGAATATGCAGTCAGTGTGAGGAGCGCAATACCTGTCCGAAACGGGGCAACAAAGAATTCAGCGTAACAACTTTTGCATATTAGCGTTGAGGTGAAAAATTGGCACATCATGCAGTATTTATAGAAAGCCGTGCGGAAGCCAAGAGATATCTGGAAGAGATCGGCGCAAGTTCTCCGGGTATAGAATATATGATTCCCAAGGCCGTATTTCGTTGTATAAAACTGAAAAACATTTCCCACCGGGCGGCCAACATTTTAAAGCAGGAAATGCTGGCCAAGGGAGGAGAAGCGGCTGTTTCCTGGAAAGCAGCCAGCGGTGTAGGCAGCGGCGATGTTCTATTGCTGGGAACCTTAAAGCATTATGGACTTTTGCTGGAAAAATTAAAGTTGCAGCCGTTTGGCCTGCGGGCGTTGGCGGCAGAAATTGAAAATATACTGAAATCGCTGGCAGAACCTGCCGGCAATTTGTTCCTGGCCCAGGGAAAAACACTTGAAATCGGCAAACGCACATTAATAATGGGGATATTGAATGTTACCCCGGATTCCTTCAGTGACGGAGGAAAGTATCTTGATCCGGAAAAGGCTTTGCCACGGGCTATGGCCATGCAGGCGGAAGGTGCTGATATAATTGATGTGGGAGGCGCTTCATCACGCCCCGATTCTAGAATGGCCAGTGAAGAAGAAGAACTGGCGCGAGTCATTCCAGTGGTTAAAAAACTGGCCGCAGCAGATCTTATTATATCGGTAGACACTTTCAGAGCGGAAGTAGCACGACAGGCATTGGATAACGGGGCCCATTTAATTAACGATATTGGCAGTCTGCAGATGGATCCTGAGCTATTGCCGGTACTGGTAAAATGGCAGGCTCCGGTGGTCTTGATGCACAATCGCCTGCAAATAAAAAGGCATGAACCATATGACAATCTGATCGACGATATTACAGAGGAGCTGGCACAATTAGCCAGAAATGCTGTGCAGGCCGGATTGGAACCGGGCAAGATAATATTTGATCCCGGATTAGGATTTGGCAAAACAACTGCCCAGAACCGATTGATCGTTAAACGTCTGCGGGAGTTTAAAAGTTTGGGCCGGCCTTTGCTGATTGGAGCTTCGAGAAAATCATTCATTGGGGCTACCCTCGATCTGGAAGTGAAAGAAAGGCTGGAAGGCAGTCTGGCGGTTATCGCCGCTGCTATAATGAACGGAGCCGATATTGTACGGGTACATGATGTACAGGAGAGTTGCCGGCTGGCCCGGATGGTGGATGCGATAAGGAGCGAAGATGGATAGAATTATGGCCCGGGGTATGACTTTCAAGGCCTGCCATGGGGTGTTGCCGTTTGAAAAGTCAGAACCGCAGACTTTCAGAGTAGATGTAGATCTGTTGCTGGATACGAGTCTGGCCGGACATAGTGATGACATCAAAGATACGGTATCTTACGCCGATGTTTTTGCCCAGGTGAGAAAAATCGTTGAGCAGGAGAGCTATCAATTGCTCGAAGCACTGGCGGAAAATATTGCCGCCGCACTGTTGCTTAGGTTTCCCGTTTTGGGAGTGGAAATAACTGTTAATAAACCAGACGCTCCCGTAGAGGGTCAATTTGATTATTTTGGTGTTTCAATAAAAAGATACCGAAATTAGCTCTTGCGGACAGAAAACCTATATGATAGTTTAGAAGGTGAAAACGATTTGAATGGGCGAGTTTATCTTGGCCTGGGTTCCAATATGGGCGATAAGGAAGAAAACCTGGCCTATGCAATATATTTAATTGAGCTGACTGAAAAGATTATTGTAACGCGCCAATCATCTTTATATATAACCGCACCCTGGGGAAAGACCGACCAGGATGAATTTTTAAATCAGGTCATTGAAATAGAAACAGGATTGACTCCGCTGGAGTTATTGGATGTTCTGCAAAAAATTGAAATTAAATTGGGACGCCTCAGGAACGAAAAATGGGGTCCCCGGGTAATAGATCTGGATATCCTTTTATTTGGAGAGGAAATCATTGCTTTGCAAGAGTTGGTGATTCCCCATCCACATCTGTATGCACGTTTGTTTGTTTTGATCCCATTGCAGGAAATAGCACCGCAATTGGTATTTCCGGATGGCAAAGGGATCGGGGAGGTGTTGGCTAGAGCGGCACAGCTGGAAGATGCGAGCCAAAGCATCAGAAAAATAGAAATAAGTAAATAGGGAGTCTCCCGCCGGTACTCCTGATTAAGAAGCCTGGATCCCTTGTGGACCAGGACGGAAGAAGAAAAACAGGCTGATTTTTTTTCGCCTGTTTTCAAGGGGGTTAATTAGATATGTTGAGAAAAAAGATCGGTATTATCGGGGCGGGGGTTGTTGGAACAGCGATCGGAGTCGTTTTGCATGACAAGGGCTATGAGATTAAAGGTGCATATGACATTAAACCTGAATCTACACAGTTACTGGCAGAACGGACCGGTTGTGCTATTGCAGCAAGCCCGGAAGTTATTGCTCGCTCAGCTGATTTAATATTTATTACTCCGTGTGACAGTGCCATCCAGAATGTTGTGGACACGCTGGCTGATCGTGGGGCTATTCACAGTGGACACACATTGGTACACATGAGTGGGGCGCAATCATCGGAGGTATTGGACCGGGCCAAGGAATTTGGCGCCCGGGTTCTTTCTGTGCACCCGCTGCAGTCTTTTGCCAATCCGGATATGGCCATAGAGAATTTACCCGGGTCTGTTTTCAGCATTGAAGGGGACAGGCAGGCTTTTGATGTAGCTGTCTGTATCGTGGAGACGCTGGGAGGAGAATATTTCTTTATCGACCGTAAGGCCAAGCCTTTATATCACGCCGGAGCCTGTGTGGTATCAAATTATCTGGTAACCATCATTGATTTTGGGGTCAAACTGCTGGAATCGACCGGTATCCCCAAAAGTATGGCTACCCGTGCTTTGTTGCCTTTAATTAACGGCACATTGCATAACATTGAAAACATCGGCATCCCCAAATGTCTGACCGGCCCGATTGCCCGGGGGGATTATTCCACCATCATCAAACATTTGGACTGCCTGGAAAAAATGGCACCGGATTTAACCAAGCTCTACGGATGGTTGGGTTATTATACTGCCCAGATAGCGCTGGAAAAGGGCAGTATTGACAAAGATGCCATGGAAAATTTCCAGAAAGTTTTTATGCAGGAGCTGGCCCGCGTTGGTTCGGCCCAGTAAGGAGGTGCACAAATGAGCAGAATAACTATCGCAACCATAAAAGAAAAAAAGCTAAAAAATGAGAAATCTACAATGCTCACATCCTACGATTATTCCATGGCCGCCATGGTGGATGAAGCTGGTATAGATATGATATTGGTCGGTGATTCAGTCGGCATGGTGCAGCTAGGCTACGAGAATACCCTGGCGGTAACGATGGATGATATGGTACACCATACCGCGGCAGTAGTAAGAGGCACCAAAAATGCTTTGGTGGTAGGGGATATGCCCTTTTTGTCCTACCATATTTCCCGGGAAGAAGCGGTACGCAACGCCGGACGTTTTATCAAAGAGGGCGGAGCGCAGGCGATCAAGCTGGAAGGCGGGCTGGAACGCGTTGATTTTGCCAAAGCGATTATCGATGCGCAGATTCCGGTAATGGCGCATATTGGCTTGACCCCGCAATCGGTTAATCAATTAGGCGGCTTTAAAGTGCAGGGTAAGGATCTTGATACCGCCAAAGACCTGATTGCAGCTGCCCAGGCCTACGAAAAAGCCGGGGCCTTTGCAGTCGTCCTGGAATGCGTACCGACCATGCTGGCCAAGAAAATAACCGAATCGACGGGGATTGCTACCATAGGCATTGGCGCCGGACCTTATTGTGATGGGCAGGTTTTGGTTGTTAATGATATGCTGGGTATGTTCAAAGGCCATATCCCCAAATTTGTCAAGAAATTTGCCAACCTGGAACCGCTTATCAAAGAGGCGCTGCTGGCTTATAAACAAGAGGTGGAAGAGGGTACTTTCCCGGGTGAAGAACACGGTTTTACCATCAAGGAAGATGTACTGGAGAGATTGTACTAGCTTGGAAGCTCCGGGAGATCACCCGACCGGGTGATCCCGGAGAAGATTAAAATATTTACGAGGGATTAAAAATGCAGGTTTTTAATGATGTCAAAGAGATGCAAAACTGGTGTCTGAACAAGAAACGCCAGGGACAGAAGATAGGTCTTGTTCCCACGATGGGATATCTGCATGCCGGACACCTGTCATTGGTAAAAGAAGCAGGGCGACACTGTGATATAGTGGTTGTTTCGATTTTTGTAAACCCCACTCAGTTTGGCCCGAATGAAGATTTTGATAGTTATCCGCGTGATGTGGAGAGTGATCGTAAAAAGCTGGCTGAAGAAAAAGTGGATGCCATTTTTGCTCCCTCGGCGCGGGACATGTACCGTGAGGGATATAACAGCTGGGTGGAATTAAAAGGAGAGATTACTTCCAAACTATGCGGAGGTTCACGTGAAGGCCATTTTAGAGGCGTCACGACCGTGGTCAGCAAACTTTTTAATATCTGTCAGCCCGACAAGGCATTTTTTGGCCAAAAAGATGCTCAGCAGGCCATGATCATTGAAAAGATGGTGCAGGAATTGAATTTCCCCATTACCATTGTCAGAGTACCGATTGTGCGTGAAGCAGACGGCCTGGCCCTGAGTTCCCGTAACGTGTATCTGGATGAGGAGCAGCGAAGGCAAGCCCTGGTACTGAGCCGTTCCCTGCAAAAGGCCCGGCAGCTGGCCGAGGACGGGGAGCGGAATGTTTCCAGACTGAAGCAGGAGATTAGGAAAATGATCGAGGCTGCTACCCAGGCCAATATTGATTATGTTGAGATCTATGATGCAGAGGATTTGGGAGATGTGGAGGAAATCAGGGGATCAGTATTGATCGCCCTGGCAGTAAAGTTTGGCAATACCAGATTGATAGACAATCTTATCGTGGAGGTGTAATTCAGTGCTCCGGTATATGTTGAAATCCAAAATTCATCGCGCCGTGGTTACGGATGCAAATCTCAATTATGTGGGCAGCATTACGCTGGATCGGGATCTCATGGATGCAGCCGACATTATCGAGAATGAAAAAGTAACCATTGTCAACAATAATAATGGTGAACGGTTTGAAACCTATGTCATCGAAGGGGAGAGAGGTTCCAAAACAGTCTGTCTGAACGGGGCGGCCGCCCGCAAGGTACAGCGGGGCGATGTAGTTATTATTCTTACCTATACCATCCTGAGCGATGAAGAATGTAAGGGCTTTAAACCGGCTCTGGTCTATGTTAATGAGCATAACGAGATACAAAAGATCAGTCCGAGCAGCTTTGAATAGGAGGATGCTCTTTTCATGGCCAATGATATAAAAGAGTATATAAGCCGCCGCAAGCAGGAACTGAACGCAGTTATCATGGCACATTACTATCAGAATCCTGAAATACAGGACATAGCTGATTTTGTGGGCGATTCCCTGCAACTAGCCCAGCAGGCCAGTGCAACGCCAGCCCAAGTAATTGTCAGTTGCGGGGTCAGTTTTATGGCCGAAAGCGCCAAAATTTTGAATCCTGATAAAACGGTATTGTTGCCGGCCCAAGCGGGATGTCCGATGGCGGATATGGTAACGCCTGCAGCCTTGCGGGAGAAAAAAAGCCAGCACCCCGGAGCGGTGGTGGTTGCTTATGTCAATTCTTCGGCAGCAGTTAAGGCGGAGAGTGATATTTGCTGCACTTCCTCCAATGCCATTGCGGTGATAAATTCCATCCCCCGAGAAAAAGAAATCATATTTGTACCGGATCGCAATCTGGGCAGATATGCAGCTGCGCAGACCGGAAGAGAAATGATTTTTTGGCAGGGTTACTGCCCGGTGCATGATATCGTCAGTCCGGGCAGTGTGCGTGAACAAATGGCATTGCATCCTGAAGCCCAGGTTGTTGTTCATCCTGAATGTCCGCCGGAAGTCATTGCTCTGGCAGATGCGGTGCGCTCCACCGCCGGAATACTGAAATATATTAAGGATAGTTCTGCGCAGGAGTTTATTGTCGGTACGGAAGAAGGCTTTTTACACAGCCTGCGCAAACACTGTCCGGATAAAACGTTTTATCTGGCCCGCAGCAATTTTGTATGCCAGGAAATGAAAATGATCCGACTGGAAGAGCTGGCTCTTTCTCTGGAAAAATTACAGGAACAGATAGAAGTTGCCGAAGATATTCGCCAAAAGGCATACCGGTCTTTACAGAATATGCTGGAGATTAAATAGAATTAAAGGATTTGATATGAGAATTACGAGATACACCTGGAACCTGCAGCCGGGTATTCCGGTAATAAATACTGATTTTCTGATCATTGGCAGCGGTATCGCCGGATTGTTTACGGCCCTTAAGGCATCAGCCTATGGTGAGGTCGTGGTATTAACCAAAAAGACCATCAAGGACTCCAATACGGGACTTGCTCAGGGGGGAATCGCTGCCGCAGTGCACGAGGAAGATTCTCCCTTTTTGCATTTGGAGGATACACTGGAAGCCGGAGCGGGAATCTGTGACATCGAGGCGGTAGATGTGCTGGTGCGGGAAGGCCCGGAGCGGGTTCACGAACTGATTGCTGCCGGAGCCAGCTTCGATATGAAGGATGGCAGCATATCCCTGACCCGGGAGGGAGCCCACAGTAAAGCACGCATTCTGCATGCCGCCGATACTACCGGAGAAACGATCCGGGCCGCACTGGTAAAAAATTGTGAAGAAGATAAGCGGATCAGAATTTTTGAATACCAGTTTTTAATTGACCTGCTGGGGACTGAAGCAGGCGAATGTCAGGGCGCGCTGGTCTATGACAAGCAAAACGACCGGCAGATACTATATATTGCTCGGGCGGTGGTCATCGCCACCGGCGGGGCAGGTCAGCTTTACCGCTATACTACCAATCCGGATGTTGCTACTGCTGATGGTATGGCGGCCGCTTTTCGGAGCGGTTGTGAACTAAGTGATCTGGAATTTATCCAGTTTCATCCCACCGTACTGTTCAGTCACGATACGCAGCGCTTCTTAATCTCGGAAGCAGTTCGCGGCGAAGGCGGCTTGCTCTATAATACCAAAAGAGAGAGATTTATGGGCAAATATCATTCCCTTTTGGAACTGGCCCCGAGAGATGTTGTATCGCGGGCAATATTAAATGAAATGGTGCTCACCGGCAGCGAATATGTTTATCTGGACATGTCCATTATTGCCGGAGTAAAAGAGCGTTTTCCCAACATTTATCGGACCTGTCTGCAGCGCGGGATCGATCTGGAAAAAGAAATGGTGCCGGTGTCGCCGGCGGCCCACTATACGATGGGGGGAATCAAGACCAATACCTATGGGGAAACCGGGGTGAACGGGCTTTATGCCTGCGGTGAAGCCGCCTGTACCGGTGTACATGGCGCCAACCGTCTGGCCAGCAATTCACTGCTGGAAGGGATTGTTTTCGGCCAGCGTATTGTCAACCGGGCTGAGGAAATCATGTACCGGCGCCAGGTAAGAGCAGAGGAACTTTATCAGAGCTTTGAACCCGGCGGGGCAGATGCTGCCCTGCGGCCTCAAATCAGTCCGACGGAAGTAAGGCGGCGGCTGCAGGATGTGATGTGGGACAAAGTCGGTATTATCCGTAACGAAGAGGGTCTCAAGACAGCCAACCGGGAGATCGAATATCTTTATAATCATCTCGCCCGGGAAGACGACCCGCTGGCCTATATAGAAATGGTCAATATGCTGACGGTTGCCCATGTAGTCGTGCAGGCGGCATTGTGGCGCCGGGAAAGCCGGGGCGGTCATTGCCGCTCAGATTATCCGCAGCGTGACGATGTGCGTTGGATTAAACATACCAGCTTTGTTAATTGCTAATAATATTTAAGTTGCCCCTGAAATAATTTTAAATTTTATCCGCCTATAGAATTTACCTTAGAATAAAATTCTTAAAATAGGTTCTTACCCCAAACCGGTTTGATATGTGGCTAATTAAGGAGATAAAGGCAATATATATTATGCTTGGCAAAATGCCCTGTATTGTATTTTGAATCAGGTAATCCCATTTGCTGGTATTGCATATATAGCTTGACGGATCAGGAGGAATACTAATGAATTATCTGGGTTTGGATGATTTAATCAGCCGCAGTCTGGAAGAAGATATCGGTTACGGTGATATAACCACCATGAGTGTGGTGCCGGCTGAACAAAGCAGTGAAGGCCGGTTTATAGTCAAAGCTGACGGGGTTATTGCCGGGTTGGAAGTCGCCCGGGCGGTTTTTGCCAAGCTTGACCCGCAAGCGGTTTTTACAAAGCTGATCGAAGATGGTGACCTGGTTACAGCCGGTACGGTAATTGCTCGGGTAAGAGGCAGCAGCAGGGCGTTGCTGAGCGGGGAGAGAACCGCGCTTAATTTTCTACAGCGCTTGTCCGGTATCGCCACCCAGACACATCAATTGGCAGCAATGATTAAAGACTATCCTGTCCAACTTCTGGATACCCGCAAAACCATACCGGGGCTGAGAATATTGGAAAAATATGCGGTAGCCACAGGCGGCGGTCGCAATCACCGTTTTGGCCTGTACGACGGGGTCATGATCAAGGACAATCATATCATCGCCGCCGGAGGAATAAAGAAGGCTGTTGCCATGGCCCGGGCCAGGGTACCGCATACTATAAAAATTGAGGTTGAAGTGGAAAATCTCGCCCAGCTGCAGGAAGCATTAGAGGCCGAGGCTGATATTATAATGTTGGATAATATGGCGGCAGAAGTTATGCGGGAAGCAGTGGCTATCGTTGCCGGCCGGGCCTTGCTGGAGGCTTCCGGGGGGATTAAAGCCGCCAATTTGATTGAAGTTGCCCAAACCGGGGTTGATTTTATTTCCCTAGGGGCGCTTACGCATTCCTCCGTCAGTCTGGACATCAGTTTTGATCTGCAGCAGCTTTAAGCCCGGCAGGTTAAATACGGCCGAACCGAGGGGAGGCATTTATCACCGGTATTTTCTTTACGCACCGAACCCTGAAAGCGGAATATAAAAGGCCGGTTTATTAATTAAGAGTTTTGAATATTCAAAATTCGCCGCAAGGTGCCTTGGTAAACACAATACAATAATGAATTTGCCTTGTTTGAACCACAATATAGTAAAAATCTTTGCAAAAATTAATTATGCAAAGTTGTAAACAGCAAGATAAATTTTAAGTGGAGGCAATTGTATGATATTAGTTTTTGATGTAGGCAATACCAACATGGTAATCGGAGTATTCGATCAGGAAAAACTGCTTACCCACTGGCGCATCCGTACTGATACCCAGCGGACGGCAGATGAATACGGGATCATCATTCATGGCTTGTTTCTATATCATAAAATGCAAGAAGAAGATATAAAGGCAGCGATTATTTCCTCGGTGGTACCCAGTTTAAATATGGAACTGGAATGGATGTGCCAACGTTACTTCGCCTGCAAGCCGATCCTGGTTGGCCCGGGAACCAAAACCGGGCTGGCCATTAAATATGATAATCCCCGTGAAGTTGGAGCCGACCGGGTAGTAAATGCGGTGGCCGCTTATCATAAATATGGAGGACCATTGATTATTGTGGATTTCGGAACTGCCACTACCTTTTGCGTGGTCAGCCAGACGGGAGAGTACCTGGGAGGGGCGATTGCTCCCGGGATCAGGATATCCACCGATGCTCTGGTAACCAGAGCTTCCAAGCTGCCTCGGGTGGAACTGTCCCTGCCCAAAAGCATGATCGGCAAAAATACGGTTATGAGCATGCAGGTAGGCATAATGTATGGTTTCGTCGGTCAGGTGGAGGGCATAATCAACCGCATGAAAAAGGAGCTCGGCGGCAATGTCCGGGTTATTGCCACCGGTGGTCTGGCTGCCCTGATTGCCAGCGAAACCGACAGTATCGATGAGGTTGATGAATTACTGACCCTGGAGGGATTGCGCCTGCTATATGAATTAAATCGTGGTTAAAGGAGATATGGTGATTAAGATAGGAAATCTTACTTTGGAAAACAGAGTGGTGGCAGCACCAATGGCAGGAATCACTGACCGGGCATTCCGCCTGATATTGAAATCCATGGGATGCGGATTGGTTTTTACGGAAATGGTCAGTGACATGGGCTTGATTTATAACAGCAATAAAAGCCGGCAAATAGCCGACCCGAGCGGAGAGTCCGGACCGGTAGCCGTGCAGATATTCGGATCCAACCCGGAAACCATGGCTCAGGCGGCGCAAATTGTAGAAACCATGGGCGCGGCCATAATAGATATCAATATGGGCTGTCCTACCCCCAAAATAGTGAAAAACGGGGAAGGGGCAGCCCTAATGCTGGAACCTGAGCTGAGCCGCAAAATTATTCGCAGCGTAGTGGCAGCAGTGCAAGTGCCGGTATCCATAAAGATGCGCAAGGGCTGGGATGTTGAGCACTGCAATTATTTGCAGATAGCGGATATTGCGGTTGCGGAAGGAGTTACAGCCATCACCCTGCATCCCCGCACCCGCATGCAATTTTTTTCCGGGCAGGCCGACTGGGAAGCCATCACTGCCTTAAAACGTCATGTACCAGTGCCGGTAATTGGCAGCGGTGATATCAGCAAGGCTGAAGATGCTGTGGCAATGATTGCTGAAACCGGGTGTGACGGTGTAATGATCGGCCGCGCTGCCTTGGGTAACCCCTTTATTATCCGTGAAACCGTGGCTCTGCTTGAACATGGTCACAAAATTAGTGCACCTCTGCAGACAGAAAAAATTAATCTGGCCATCCGTCATCTGGATCTGGCTATCGAAAATAAAGGTGAGAGTATAGCGGTACGTGAAATGCGCAAACATATATCCTGGTATACCAAGGGAATGCCTGGTGCCGCCCGCCTGCGTGACCGGATCAATCATGCTGCTGCCAGGAAAGAAATGATGGCTATCCTTACGGGCCTTACCGAATAAAGAACATACCTTTTTCATACCCGTCTTATGAGTTTCAGCTTGTTATCTCTCATATCATTTTAGAGTTTTGCCAGGGCAGCTTCGGCATTGCCTCGGGATGACAATGCCAGGTTCTTTTCTTTTTTTATAAATAATCTAATTTATGATTCCCCTGCAAAAAGTGTATTTATACACTATATACCGTAGAGGAGACTTTAGTCTCCCCTACATATCGGCGTTTCAGGGATAGTCGGAGACTAAAGTCTCCTCTATGAGTATAAGTAACTGGGTTTTTTGCAGTGGCATCAATTTATGCAAAAGTATTTATTAACAGGCCGCCGCTGATTCAGTTGATTTGCTACGATTATAAGATGATCCCCTTGTTTTGTTAAAAAAAGGATGGTAAAATAGCCCTGTACACAAAATTGTGCGCAAGGAGCAGCTATGGATTTTATTCGCATTCAGGACAAAATAATAAGCTGGCAAAAAATCGAAACCACCCTGCAGAAGGTACTGCAGATGAGGGCCCGCGGTTTTTCCCAGCAGGAGGTAGCCGACCGGTTGAGTATTGACCGCACCTTTATATCCCGCCTGGAAGGGCTGGGAGAATTGCGCAAAGGCCAGAGCATAGCCTGTATCGGTTTTCCGCTGAGCAACAAGGAAGAAATCCAGTCGATTCTGGAAAAGGAAGGCGTCGAATACATTCTGCTCATGACCGAACAGGAAAGACAGGATTTTATAAACGAAAGTTCCGGCAAGGAACTGTTAAACGAGATCATGGATTTAATTGCTGAGGTACGTAAATACGATGTCGTGATTTGTATTGGTTCTGACGAAAGACTCAAACTAATAGAAGGGGTTCTCGACAGCCAGATCATTTCTATAGAAATCGGAACTTCACCAATTACCGAAGATAAATGGATGGATCCGGGTAAAATCCGGGAAGTATTAAGATCCATCCGCGCGGCCAGATAAAATATGATGGAGGTTTTTTATGAAACATGTTGTAAGTGTTAGTCTGGGCTCATCCAAACGTAATCATGCCTTTGAAACAGATTTTATGGGAGAAAAGTTTCGTATCGAAAGAATCGGTACGGACGGCAACTGGGAAAAGGCCATTCAATTAATCAGAGATCTGGACGGTAAAATAGATGCCTTCGGTATGGGCGGGATAGATCTTTATGTGCAGATAGCCGGTAAACGTTACGTAATTAAAGACGCCAAAAAATTAGTAGCTGCCGCCCAAAAAACCCCGATGGTCGACGGCAGCGGTCTGAAGAACACCCTGGAGCGCAAATGTATTCTCGATGTGCATAATGAAGGAATATATGATCTGCGCGGCAAAAAGGTACTGATGGTTTGCGGAGTTGATCGCTTTGGCATGGCGGAAGCTTTTGAAGAAGTCGGGGCTGATCTTACCCTGGGTGATTTTATCTATACCCTGGGCCTTCCATTCCCGGTCCATTCCCTGAAGACGTTGCGAATTTTTGGCAGAATGGCGGCACCGATCGTTGTCAACATGCCTTTTGACAAGCTGTATCCGACCGGCGAAAATCAGGATGTCATAATTCCCAAACATTCAAAATACTATTATAATGCAGAAGTGCTGGCCGGTGATTTTATGTATATTAAACGTTATTTACCGGAAAAATTGAACGGTCAATTGATCATAACCAATACCACTACCCAAGATGATATGGTGATGCTGAAAGAACGGGGCATCAGCAAAGTGATTACTACGACCCCGGATATGGGCGGACGTTCCTTCGGTACCAACGTCATAGAGGCGTTGATGGTTACTCTTTTAAATAAACCGATTGAGCAGATCAGTCCGCAGGATTATTTTGCCATGCTGAAGGAACTTGATTTCAAACCCGGGGTGGTTGATTTGGAGACATTCAGTGCCTGAATTTGATTTTGCCATTTTGCATATGTTGAATCGTAATCGTCGGGGGCTAACCGCCAGAAAATATTTTTTGGACAGGTTGACCCCGATTTTTTTCTCTCCCCGGGTAGAGCATCTGATCCATTTTGGTGACTTGGGATTCAGGGGTTGTAACGTTTTTTTTCCTTTGGGGCCGGAAAACTGGCAACAGATGGAGTCTGATCAGCGCGGCTATATGTGGAAAAAATCGGAGAATATTATACAGGGCTTTGCAGTGGCCAGTATGGCTGCAGACCGCCGTCTCAAAAGAGCTTTGCAGATCGGGGAGGCAAAATTCCCGCTGCTGTTCGGGGATAACTTTATCAAAGCGCTGGCGGCAGTTATGGTTAAACATACGCTGGAAAAAAGAGCGATAAATAAACTGATTATGGTGGGAGAGATGGCAGAACTGATTCCCCTGCTGGATTATCTGGGCGGTTACGGCCTGCCTGTTTCCGTACAAAATCAGCATCCTACCCGAGATGAAGCCATCGCCTGGCGTCTGCTCTACGAAAAGGGATGGGCGGTCAGCCACAGCTATATAAGTCCTGAGAAGTGGAACCGGGGCGATTTAATTATCCTTTTTCAGTCAGGTTATAAACGTCTGGCCATGGCTTCACCGGGAACCTTCTGGCTGGAACTAACGGATGAAGGACACAATCTGGCCCCGAGCCTGGAGAATTCCCTGGCGCGGGTCGGCATGGATAATAGCTTGCCCATTCTAGCTCCGATTCTGGAAAGTATTTTGTACACCAAAGCAGGTATTTCAGGCAGCAATGTAGAAATTAAAGGCTTTAATTCCGTACCGGAAATTAGAGACGGGGAAGATCTGGAGATACTTATTGAAGCAGGCGAGCGGCTGGGACTTTGGGAGCCTTTTCGACAAGGCTGCGGCTGAGGATTTCTTGACAATGGCATACATGGTCATTATAATACCATAAAGGATGAAAAGATCAGGGTAAAAAAGATTTACCATTTTCGTATATCCAGGAGCGAGCAGGGCTCGCTTTTAAAAATTATATACGGGGTGTGAAAGAGGTATATAGGCTTTGGCACGATTTTATTGTTAGGGAGCGATTAAATGGCCGAGAGAGAAGATAGAGAAATCATATTGACCAAAGAAGGATTGGAAAAACTTGAGACCGAGCTGGAGACACTTAAATCTGTCCGGCGAGAGGAAGTAGCGGAACGGATCAAGCAGGCGATTGCTTTTGGTGACATATCGGAGAACTCTGAATATGAAGATGCCAAAAATGAACAGGCTTTTATTGAGGGTCGCATCCTGACCTTGGAAAAAACTTTAAAAAACTCACGCTTGATGACTGACGATGAAATACGTGACGATATTGTTTCTCTGGGTTCCAAAGTCACCCTGAAAGAAATGAAATCAGGCCGTGAAGTTAACGTTACCCTGGTGGCATCAGTTGAATCAAAGCTCAAGGATGGGAAAATATCTGATGAATCACCGGTGGGCAAGGCAATCATGGGCAAGAAGGTGGGAGCCAGGGTCGAAGTCGAAGCACCGGCAGGAATCATTAAATACAAAATTATTAAAGTCGAAAGATAAAGGGTGGTGCCAGGCACCTCAGATAGAGGTGGATAAATGACTGAGCAAAACAATCAGGAACTGGATCTGAACGAGTTAAAAAAAGTTCGTCTGGAAAAATTGCAGGAACTTCGCGATATGGGTATCGATCCATTCGGAAGCCGATTCGAACGCGATACTGACTGTCAGACGATTATCGATAAATTTGAGGTCATGGAAGGGCAGAACATCAGTGTAGCAGGACGTATTATGTCCAAACGCCGCCATGGCAAAGCAGGTTTTGCCAATTTACAGGATCTATCCGGTATTATACAGCTATATTTTAAGAAAGACGATCTGGGCGAAGAACGATATGAACTGTTCAAAAAGCTTGATATCGGAGATATACTAGGCATTAGAGGATACGTGTTCCGTACCCAGAAGGGTGAGATTACCATCCATGTTGAGGATTTGGAGTATCTCTCCAAGTCCCTTAATCCGCTGCCGGAAAAATGGCACGGACTGAAGGACGTGGAAACTCGTTACCGGCAGCGCTATGTGGATTTAATCGTCAACCCGGATTCGCGGGCGGTGTTTATCAAGCGCAGCCGGATCGTTAAAGAGATGCGTAATTATCTTGATACCCGGGGCTTCCTGGAAGTAGAAACCCCCATGATGCAGCCGATTGCCGGCGGGGCAACAGCCCGGCCGTTTATTACCCATCATAATACATTGGACATGGACCTTTATCTGCGCATTGCTCCGGAGCTTTATCTAAAGCGTCTGATCGTGGGAGGACTGGAAAAAGTCTATGAGATCAATCGCAGCTTTAGAAATGAAGGGATTTCCACCCGCCATAATCCTGAATTTACGATGCTGGAAATTTATCAGGCATATGCTGATTATCAGGTCATGATGGAACTGGCCGAGAACATGATCGCCGCAGTCCTGGAGAAGGTAAATGGCAGCATGCAGGTTGAGTTTGAGGGGGTTACGCTTGACTTTACCCCTCCCTGGCATCGCATCACGATGCTGGACGCCATTAAAAAACATGCCGGAGTTGACTTTACGGTTATTGTTAGTGATGAGGAGGCCCGGGCGGCCGCAGCCAAACTGGGTATGAAAGTGGATGGGCGCAGCAGCCGCGGAGAGATAATAAATGAAGTTTTTGAAGAATTTGTGGAATCAAAGCTGATTCAGCCAACCTTCGTTTATGGCCATCCGGTGGAGATATCGCCACTGGCCAAGAGGAACGCCCAGTATCCGGAATTTACGGATCGGTTTGAGGTGTTTATCATGCAGCGGGAGATCGCCAATGCCTTTTCGGAACTCAATGATCCCCTGGATCAGAAGCAGCGTTTCCTGAAACAGGTGGAAAAGAGAGCCAGCGGAGATGCCGAAGCTCACATGATGGATGAGGATTATATCAATGCCCTGGAATATGGCATGCCTCCGGCCGGAGGGATGGGGATCGGTATTGACCGGTTGGTAATGCTGATAACCGGTTCTTCCTCTATAAGAGACGTCATTCTCTTTCCTACCCTGCGCGCCAGGGAATAGCGAATATAATAAAAATTACAGATAACTGTCAATAAAAAAGAGCGAGCAAAAAAGGCGAAGAGCAAGGCTTGCAAAAAAACCGTGACTGAGGCGGTGTAAGGTACGGGGACACACCCCCTAGGGGGTGTGTCCCCGTAACAAGTACGTCGACTGAACGGTTTTTTGCGTAACGCAGCTATTCACCTTTTTTGATGCTCTTGGACCTCGGGGTTTGGCCCCGAGGTATTTTTTTCAGTCAGGTAGTTTGCAGTATGTTACTTCTGTAAAACACGGTAGAGGATTACGGCCATTTCTGCACGGGTTATGCTGCTCTTGGGATAGAGGCGGCCGTTGTTTCCGGTGATGATGTTTTCTAAGACCAGCGAGGCAACCGCGCTTACTGCATAGGAAGAAATAGAGCTTCTGTCAGTGAAAGCCGATAAATCACTTATACTGCCGGTTCTTAATGTTTTACCGGTAACCTTCATGGCTCGTACAACCAGCACCATTGCATCTTCACGGGTAATTGGATCCGTAGGCCGGAAATACCCACCGCTGCCCTGAGCAATCCCCAGCGCTTTGGCTACTGAGATGGCAGTATAATAGTAGCTTCCCTTCGGTACGTCAGGAAAATTAGTTGTGGCACTGCTGGAGGAGAGTTTCAATCCCCGGCAGAGCATTAGCATGAAATCACCGCGCGTGATATTGGCAGCGGGGCTGTATATATTCGTGCCGGTACCTAGTACAACCCCTTTTGAATAAAGATAATCAATAGATGGAGCAGCCCAGCTGTAGCTGGAAGTTACATCATTAAAATACGCGGAGCCTTTAACAGCGATTGTATTTATAGTAATTTTGATTTTACCGGTATAGGATTCAGCAGCGGTACTGTAACCGGTATAAGTAATGGTGATCGTCCCGATATAACCCGATTTCGGTACAAAAGTCACATCATCCAGATCAGGCGAAGAACTGCGGTAGTATTTGGTGGTGGAGGCAACTTTGGAGTCATAACGGGAAGAGGAAATGTAATCATAATACAATATTCCATACGTCGATGACGGTAAGGTAAATTTCACGTAGGAGAGATTGTAATCGGTTATGTTATTACAGACGCTGTTGAAATCAGCCGAATCAAAAGTGATCTGTTCACCTTCATTTATAGTGTAAGAAATCGTGAGGCTACTGCCGGTCGAGGCGACTGCAATCTTGACGGTACCGGTAAAGGATTCGGCAGCGGTGCTGTAGCCGGTATAAGTAATGGTGATCGTCCCGGTATAACCGGATTTCGGCACAAAAGTTACATCATCCAGATCCGGCGAAGAACTGCGGTAGTATTTGGTGGTGGAGGCAACTTTGGAGTCATAACGGGAAGAGGAAATGTAATCATAATACAATATTCCATACGTCGAAGACGGTAGGGTAAATTTCACGTAGGAAAGATTATCACCGGTTTTGTCATTACAGACGCGGTTGAAATCATATGAATCAAAAGTGATTGCTTCATCTCTAGCTGTAGTGTAAGAAATCACAGTTGTGCTGCTGGTCGAACTGACTGTAATTTTGATTTTACCGGTATAGGATTCAGCAGCGGTGCTGTAGCCGGTATAAGTAATGGTGATCGTCCCTGAGTAACCGGATTTCGGTACAAAAGTCACATCATCCAGATACGGGGAAGAACCCCGGTAATATTTTGCGGTGGAGGCAACTTTGGAGTCATAACGGGAAGGGGAAATATAATCATAATACAATACCCCATATGTCGATGATGGCGGAGTGAATTTCACATAGGAAAGATTATCACCGGTTTTGTCATTACAAACGCGGTTGAAATCATACGAATCAAAAGTGATTGCTTCATCTTTAGCTGTCGAGTAAGAGATTACAGTTGTGCTGCTGTCTGAAACGACAGTAATCTTTATGGTACCGGTATAGGATTCGGCAGCCGTGCTGTAACCGATATAAGTTATGGTTACAGTCCCTGAGTAACCGGATTTTGGTACAAAAGTCACATCATCCAGATACGGCGAAGAATTCCGGTAATATTTTGCGGTGGAGGAAACTTTGGAGTCATAATTGGAAGAGGAAATGTAATCATAATACAATATTCCATATGTCGATGACGGTGGGGTGAATTTCACGTAGGAGAGATTACCACCAGTTTTGTCATTACAAACGCGGTTAAAATCATACGAATCAAAAGTGATCACATCATCTTTAGCTGTTGTATAGTTGATTGTAGCAGCCGTATTGGCATTTACGATTATCTGCACCTTGCCGTTAAACTCTTTACCGCCGATCGTCTGGCCGACATAGGAAATCGTAAATGTCCCGCTGTAGCCGTAAGGGACGAAAGTGATGTCTGATAGGGATGGATTGGCGGACACATTATATTTGGTGCTGGTTTGAACCAAAGTGCCGGGGCTTGTAGACGAAATATAATTATAATAAAGTTTCCCGTATGTACTTGACGGGGGGGTGTAGTTTACATAGGAAAGTGTATCTCCCGTAGCAGCAGTACAAACACTGCTGAAGTCAGTCGCTCTGAATTTGATGGCCGTATCAACACTCGTTGTGTAAGTGATGTTGGCAGCGTTGATTACTTCCTGGTTGACCGTAATCCTCAGTACCGCTGTTCCGATTATGTTGGATGTATCGTTTTCTCCGTAGGCATCAACCCTATAATCGCAGGTCCCGCTGGCTGTGGTGGTAAAAGTCAGCTTTCCGGCACTGAGTTTTGCATAGCTGATCTGATCCTCCAGGACATAATCACTGCCATCCAACTGCAGTGAGCCAAAGGAAGGATTACTGCCGCTGATAGTAATCGAGCCCAATGGTTGGCCATCATTTTGCTTATATTTAGCCGTAAAGTCAGTCGCCGAAAAAGTTATTTTACTCGGCAAAACAGTAGTTTTGGTGATCGTACCGGAAAATTTGGGATCTATCGGTTCAGTTCTTTGAACGTTGATCGTATAGGTCGATGTAAAAGGGTCTCCAGTTTCAGTGTACTGATAGGTGACTAACATTGATATGGCATCTCCGCCAACAGTTGCCTCGGCACCGTCCGGAAAAGATGCTACAGCTGAATAGTAGGTTGATTTGTCATAGGAAATGTCGAGTCCATTTGACAAATCGATTACCTTAGCATAATCGTAAGGTACGGTCAGGGTGGCATTAAACTTGCCGCTGACATTTACTTTGGCTATGGTATCTGCATGCGAAATTGAGGTCAAAACATAATCATTATCTGCATTTGCGGCCGAGGCATTATATGGTATCGTGCCAATCATCAAAGCTAAAGTTAGTAAAATAGCCAGGCTTCTTTTAATTAATTGTTTCAATATCATCCCTTCAATCTAATAAATATGGAAAATACTATATAAAAATTATATATCAGTTTACGTTTATATTTGTTGTAATATTTCGGGTATTGGTAAATAAATCGTTTATTTCAGCGGGTCTCTTGCAAATAAAGTATTGATTGGCTGCTTTAAACCCTTTTGCTTGCTCTGTTGATTTTGGATTTTATTAATTAGTCTATAATGCCCCTCGCTTTTATTTATAACGGGCCAATCCTTCCTTGATGACGTCCAGAACAGATTCGTTTTCATCGATCCGATAAATCCGAGCCGGATGGTTGTTACCGTCCATATCCGTGGCACTGAAGAAAATGGCGGCCTTGATGCGCGGATAACTGTCGATGTGCGCAAACATATCCTCCAGCCACCGGCATTTGTCCCCGCCGACCGAATTGCTGCCGAACTCGGTGATCATGAAAGGCAGATTGAAACGCGCCGCATATTCAGCATAGAGCGGGTCATAAATATCAGCAAACTCCCGCCATCTTTCCCCCTCATAATATGTGCCGGTATTATAGCCGGTCAGACCGATAATATCAACGTATGCACTGCCCGGGAAATAATTCAGATAGTTGTTCCAGCCAAAATCGGGGAAGGAAAGATCATGCGGATTCCAGACCCAGATGACGTTGTCGACCTGATTAACCGTAAAAATATTATAGATATATTTCCAGGCTTCGAGGTACAGGTCAGCATCATTGCCGTAATGGTAGCTGCAATATACGCACCAGTCACCGTTCATTTCGTTGTTGGGGCGAAACAGGATAGGATGGCCGAAAGATTTTATATCCCGTGCATATTGCTGGAGATAAGCATCAAAAGTACCGTTTAACAGTTCGGGAATAATATTTTGATTGAATTCCGCCAGCGGGATTCCGGTCGGGTTGTAAGGCGCGGCCGCATCAGCAAACTCAAAGCCCAACTGCAGCGTCAGCTCAATGCACTTTTGTTTTTCCCAGGCCTGCTGCAATTCCTGCATCGGCAAGGGTTTGTCAAGATTCTGGTAGCGGATCAGGAAATGAAAATCATAATCGAGACGATCCTCCAGCCAGGCCAGATTCTTAATCTTGGCGGGCGCAGTAGGTTCATAAATACCCCATTTCAGGCTGGCCTGCTCGCCGAAATACTGCTCATAAAACCGGCGGGTTTCCTCATTCCATGGTTTGGGCTGCGGATGGTAGCAGGTTTTTACTGCCGGTTCGTTGAGGCTGATCGGTCGAAAACTTTTGACCAGCCGCATAAATTCCTTGTCATCGATAGGCGAGCTGGATTTCATGATGACAGTGTAGACCAGCCGGGGATTTTCTACCAGTTGGGCGCAAAAGTAGTGATTTTTATCATTTTTGACCCGGGTCAGCCCGGCGCGCTGCCATTTACTGAGATGGGCAGGGCGACCATTGATGAGGGTATTTTTATTGATTTCCACCGTAATATTTTTGTCGCGGGTGAGAAAACCGTTGCTATAGCCGATATAAGCTCTGGCATCGCTGATTTTGCCGTTAAAATCATCACGATAGACTTCCAGCTCGACGGTTTCATTATGAAATTCGCTTTTCAGATCCGCCAGAGTCAGGTCAGGCTGATAGCTGCGCGGATAATTGATGGCGTAGCCGCCGACGTGATTGTATAAACGCAGGTATTTTTTATCTACTTTGACAATGGTTTTTATTTTATCCTTACTGACGATTTTCTGTTCATCAAAATACCCGTCATAATATCTGGTTAGGTAGATGCCGGCAGCTGCAATGACCAGCAACAGTAGAATCCCCGCCAGAAAATAGAAACCTTTTTTCATCGCGTCAACCCCTCCCCTGGTTGTAATACGTTATAATTTCGGCATTCTTACTCCGCCCAGCTTTTCAGCCAGAGGAGTCAGTGAGATGATGTAGGCAGCCGCGCAGCTGAGCAATGTTACCAGCAGATAGATGGCGATCATGCCGCGGGTGCGGTTCCACAAATCCGCTCTGCCCATCAGGCCGGCCAAGCTTATTAAACCGGTCAAAACCAGAGGATGGAGCAGATAGATCAGGAAAGACTGCCGGGCGATCCAGTCAATGACGGGGCGAAAATAACCCCGGTAATTGAGAGCCAGAGCATAAAAAAAGAAAAAGCTGCATAGGGTGTAAAGCATGACCGAGGGACGGCTGGAAGAACCATAGGTATTGTGCAGATAACCGTCCCCCACCACCAGCACCAGACTTAATATCCACAGCAGTGCCAGCAGAGCGCGGTGGTTCTTGCAGAACCGCGCCCAGCCCTGAATGAACCTGGCGGCAAACATCCCGAAAACAAAGAAAAAGATCCACACCGGGAAGAATATCAATGAAAGATTGCTAAGCTGCTGAGGCAGCGCCAACTGACCCAAAGAATACATATTGAGCATAATCTGGCAGGTCAGCGTCAGTGCCAGCGCAGTCAGCAGACAGATACGGGGAGTCTGCTGCAGCCAGCGGTACAGCAACGGATAGAGTAAATAGAGCTGAATGATGATGACCACAAAATACAGATGATAATAAGCTGTTCCCCAGATCAACTGCTGTGGCAGCTGCAGCAGCGCAGCCAGCAAATCCGCTCCCATAATTCCAGTCAAACAACAGTAGAAAAGGCTCCACAGGAAATAAGGCCACAGGATTTTGCCAAAACGCCGACGGTAAAAATCCGGCGCCGAAAAAGTCTGTTTGTTAAGATCAGTATGGGCCAACAAAAAACCTGACATGATCAGAAAAAGCGGCACCGCAAAGCGGGCCACCTGGTTGGCCAGGCAGCCCCACATGGAAGTATATACATAAGCGGCACTGACATGGATGCCAATCACGGTCAGGGTTGCCAGAGCCCGCAGAAAATCAAATTCCTGCAAACGTTGCTGATTGTTCATAAGTTCCTCCAGGAAGCACGGGAAGCACGGGGACGGTTCTCTTGCTTCCTTGCTTCCCACCCCAAGAGCAAAAAGCAAAGAGCAGGAAAGGAAGCAAGAGAACCGTCCCCGTGCTTCCTATATAGCCCAGATCTTTTCTGCCAGCCAGATACAGATGAGCAGTACTGTGCCCAGCAATAATCCGATAATCAACCCGGCCAGCGTGCGGCTGGCGGAAATGCTCACCGCCGTAAAGACATGGCAGAAGGAATTGACCATGGAAATGCTGCCGATCACTACTCCAAACCCCAGTAGGAGCATGATCAGGTCATTTTTATACCGGTGATAGAGATAAACCATGGCCAGCAGCGCCGGATAACCGATCACAAACTCCTTGAAGCGCGGGCGGGCCAGGAAAATATTCTCCAGAACCTCACGCAGCCGGATTTCCAGACGGGAAACTTCGATGCCGGAAGTATTACCGCTGCGGCCGATATATATATAGATTACAACCATGGCCAACAAGAATAGTCCCAGCGCCAGATAAGAAGGAGTTTTTTTCAGCTGGCTGCGCAGCATCCCCAGCCATCTCTCCCGGGGAACAGTTACGCATAAATAATTAAGCGGGAACAGCAGCAGCGGCAATATAAAGGCTACCTTTACCCCGCTGAAATAGGACAGATTCATAATATAGCGGATGTCCGCCAAAGAAGTTACAATCGTATACATACCTATGGCATTGATGACCAGGGTGATGGCCAGCGAGCCCAGCAATTTTTTTATAAACCCATGCTGGGGATAATTTTTTAAATAAATCAGCAGCAGCAGGCTGGAGAAAGTCGGATAAAGAACTGCCGCCCCCAGGGCATACACTTTGGAAAAATCCATATGCAGCAGGAGATTAACCGCCAGACAGGCCAGCAGACCAAGGATAGCAATCGCCCGCATCCATTTGCGCTGCGGATGCAGCAAATACAAAAGGTAGAGCAGTAAAGCTGCCAGCAAGCTGAGGGAGACGGCCAAACGATGGGCTGAAGTAGTTGCAGCGCTGTTAAGACCGTAGGGAACCGCCGTTTGGTCAACGATAAAACCCTTGGCGGCGATGGCGGGCAGGAACCTGGCTACGGTATCAATGGTTTCGTTCATGTTGACCGAAGCCATTTTTTTATCGTCATTAAAAGGCACGACATATAGAATTCTTATTCCCCGGTCGACAACGGCTCTGATCCAGCGGTAGTAACGCTCATCCACCGAAGTTACAAAATCATCGTTGCCGGTTGAATAAACCCGGTTGATCGGGTATCTGGTGGCAGACATGACCGCGCTCAGGCCTTCCTGCTCAATAATGCCCAGTTGTTTTGAAGTTTCTATGACACCGATGGTCAAATCATATTTATCAATCAGCCGGGCCATCACCTCCAGGTGATCGGGGCTGCCGCTGACGCGGTTGTAGTTGAAAATCAAAGTTTTTACATCATAATCGCGCACCAGCGGTTCGTATTCCTGCAAATAAGCGCTGTTGGTTCCATTGGTATCTCCCGGGCGCAAAACAATGGCAAAGCCCATTGACTTGAGTTTTTGCAGGATCGTTGTTTCAAAACCCAGCTGGACATCAAATTCTTTTAAGCTGGTTTTGGATTTGTCCAGTTGTTCCAGTTC